>OAWB01000406.1_pt1 | contig 29182 bp, 26 predicted proteins | sample 1550621 | NCBI WGS metagenome assembly OAWB01 (sample SAMEA2580107, study PRJEB22360) | human gut metagenome | biome: human gut; feature: human-associated habitat; material: faeces | place: Denmark | collected 2008/2010
CTTCCGTCATGGCGGCAGTGGCGGCTGTGCAGGCAGTGGTCATGGTCATCATGCTGATGGTCATCAACGGGCTGGAGCCCAAAGAACTGATGACAACGTTTTTGATGTCGATCCTGGTTTCCTTGACATTTATGGCCATGATTACATTCTTTAACCTCTGGCTGGATAAAGTGGGCAGCTTCATCGTGCTGGTGTTTATGGTACTTCAACTGGGAGGTGCGGCAGGAACGTATCCCATCGAGTTGTCACCGAAATTCTACCAGATCATTCATCCTTTTATGCCGTTTACCTACAGTGTCAACGCATTCAGGAATACACTTACGATCGGCGGAGGGATCACGGCGGATGTCCTTGTATTTATAGGAATCCTTATCGCATTTTCTCTTTTATCCATTGGATATTATCAGAAAAAGGCAAAAGAGGTGGGAGTCAACAGCACAATCATCGCAGAAGGATTAAAAGAGTAAGAGAGAATGAAGAGAATATTGCTTATGGTATTCAGAAACATTTTTCTGGTACCTTATATGTGGATCAAGTTATGTTATTACGCTTCTCATGTGGATAAATATTCGGAAGAAAAGAGATTTGCCATGCTGCGTTTTATCACGACACGGGCGAATAAGGGCGGAAATGTTACGATTGAAGTCTACGGGCAGGAAAATATACCGGAAAAGGACGGTTTTATCTTTTTCCCCAATCACCAGGGACTGTATGATGTACTGGCGGTGGTAGAGGCGTGTCCCAGGCCGTTTTCCGTGGTAGCCAAAATGGAGATCTCCAATATCCAGTTTTTAAAACAAGTATTTGCATGCATGAAGGCATATATGATCGACCGTGATGATGTCCGTCAGGCCATGCAGGTGATCATCAATGTTGCAAATGAAGTAAAACAGGGGAGGAACTATCTGATCTTTGCGGAAGGGACCCGTTCTAAAAACGGAAATGAGGTGCAGACATTCAAAGGCGGGAGCTTTAAGGCGGCGGTCAAAGCAAAATGTCCGATCGTCCCGGTAGCCCTTGTGAACGCATTTATGCCGTTCGACACCAATACGGTGAAACCGGTTACCGTGCAAGTACATTTTTTAGAACCGCTTCTCTATGAAGAATACAAGGATATGAAGACAACTGAGATAGCAAAACAGGTAAAAGACAGAATCCAGCAGGCAATAGAATCACGATAAAAAGCAAAGCTGAGGCTCAAAGAGAAGGTGTATTTTCTTGAGCCTCAGTTTATTTTTAGACAGGTAAAAAGGCCAGATAGGGAAATCTGGCCTTTTTGAGGGGAGTATAAATAAATTAATAAGGGGTTATATAGTAGAAATATAATGAATACCTTCTACAATTTGAATTATAAGGTATCCTTCTGAAAAAAGCAATAAATATTTTTAAATTCAAAATAAAATTATAGACGCAGAAAAGAATTTAAGATTTGGATTTGTAAATCTTGCAAGAATATTTTTTTCACTTTTGCAGACAATATTTGTGTAACCAACAGAAAGGAGAATCTATCATGGCAAAAAATTATTCAAACGACAACAACTGCAAAGACTCTTCAAATGAGAGCAACAGCCAGAACAAATCTCAGAACAAGAGCCAGAACAAGTCTCAGAACAAAAGTCAGAACAAATCTCAGAACAGCAGCCAGAACTCTTCTAACCGTTAGTTATTAGAAGAAGGAAGCAGGAAGGACGTCCAAAGAAAATTTCTTTGGACGTCTTTTCATATTACTGCATATTCTAAATTATAAAAGGGAAAGTATGTGGAAATGGAATTTATAAATATAACTTTGCAGGAAGGAATCGACCTGGCCGGACAGGATGGTTATGTAATGTTCGACGTAAGGGAACCTTATAGATATAAACAAGGGCATCTGAAAGGCGCAGTGAGCATGCCCTATGGAGTGATCAAGGATGATTCCTATCGGGACAAGAAAATCATCGTCTACTGCGACTTCGGAGGACAGAGCATGCTGGCCGCCAGGCACCTGGCAGGAGAAGGTTATGAGGTTTATAATATTGTAGGCGGGATTTATTATTACCGCGGAGAGTTGACATCCTTAGGCCTAAAATTGTAGAATGGGTATTATGGTGCAAAGGAGAAACATGAATAAAATAGAATTGATTGCCCCATGCCATTTCGGTCTGGAGGCAGTATTAAAAAGAGAAATACAGGATTTAGGATACGAGATTACAAAGGTCGAGGACGGAAGAGTCACATTTTCTGCGGACTTAAACGGAATTGCCAGAGCCAATATGTTTTTAAGAACAGCGGAACGGGTGTTACTCAAGGTTGGTGCCTTCAAGGCAGCAACCTTTGAGCAGCTGTTTGACAGGACAGCACAGCTTGCCTGGGAGGACTTTATCCCGGAGGACGGAAAGTTCTGGGTCAAAAAGGCATCCACAGCAAAAAGCAAACTGTTCAGTGCCCCGGATATCCAGTCCATCGTAAAGAAGGCCATGGTGGAGCGCTTAAAAAAGAAATATCATGTGTCATGGTTTCCTGAGACGGGAAACGAATATCCGGTGCGTGTGTTCATATTGAAGGACGAGGTGACGGTGAGCCTGGACACCAGCGGGACTCCGCTGCACAAACGGGGTTACCGGACGCTTACGAGTGAAGCGCCGATCAGGGAGACCCTGGCGGCTGCCCTGATCATGCTGACACCGTGGAATAAGGACCGCATACTGGTGGATCCATTCTGCGGAAGCGGAACCTTTCTAATAGAAGCGGCGATGATGGGCGCGGGGATCGCTCCGGGCATGAACCGTTCCTTCCAAGCAGAGGCATGGACGAATTTCCTTCCGAAAAAAACATGGTACGAAGCGGCCGATGAGGCAGCGGATCTGATGGATATGGATGTCTCCATGGACCTGCAGGGCTATGACAAGGATGCAAAGGTGTTGAAGCTTGCCAGAGAGAACGCAGCCAGCGCCGAAGTGGATCACCTGATCCATTTCCAGCAGAGAGAAGTAAAGGATTTCAGCCATCCAAAACCATATGGGTTTATCATAACCAATCCTCCCTACGGAGAACGTTTGGAGGAAAAAGCGGATCTACCGCAGCTTTACCAGCAGATTGGAGAGATCTTCCACAAGATGGACACTTGGTCCAAGTATGTGATCACGTCTTATGAGGATGCCCAAAAGTATATCGGTAAAGCCACGAAAGTTAGAAAAGTTTATAACGGAATGATACGCGCTGAGTTTTGCCAGTATCTCGGACCAAAACCGCCCAGGAGATAAGAATATGAAGAAAAGAATAATATTTGCAACTGGAAATCAGGGCAAAATGAAAGAAATCAGGGAAATCCTTGCGGATACCGGATACGAGATCGTGTCTATGAAGGAAGCAGGGGTGGATACAGAAATCATAGAAGACGGTGTCACATTTGAAGAAAATGCGGTCATCAAGGCGAAAGCTATCATGGAACTGACCGGAGAGCTTACTCTCGCGGACGATTCCGGCTTGGAGATTGATGCGCTGAACAAGGAACCTGGGGTGTATTCTGCCAGATATATGGGAGAAGACACACCGTATCCTATCAAAAACCAGAAGATCCTGGACCGGATGGACGGAGTGCCGGAAGAAGCAAGGACCGCCAGGTTTGTCTGCGTGATCGCAGCTGCATTTCCAGATGGACAAATCAGGACAAGTCGTGGTACCATGGAAGGTATCATAGGGTATGAGATTAAAGGAGAGAATGGATTCGGTTATGATCCGATTTTCTATCTGCCGGAATTGGGCAGATACAGTGCAGAGTTGAGCAGTGAAGAGAAAAACCGGTTAAGCCATCGCGGAGAAGCATTGAGAAAAATCAAAGACATTCTTTAGGGAGGTTATCTTGTGAGAATTTTAGTAATCAGTGACTCTCATGGTCGAAACGACGATGTAAAAGGGGTATTGGAGCAGGTTGGCAAGATCGACATGCTGATCCACTGCGGCGATGTGGAGCGCGGTGACCAGTATATCCGTGATATAGCAGGATGCCCGGTTGTCATGGTGGCGGGAAATAATGATTATTACCTGGATCTTCCCAGCGAGCAGACCGTAGAGGTAGAGGGATACCGCATCTGGGTAACCCACGGACATCCGTATTATGTGAATTCCGGGGTGGACTATCTGCGGGAATATGGCGAGATGCATGACGTTGATGTCATTATGTACGGGCATACACACGTGCCGTTTATTGAGATCGGGGACGATATGACGATCTTAAATCCCGGCAGCATCTCTTATCCGAGACAGGCCGGCAGAAAGCCGACATTTCTTCTGATGGAGATTGATGATATGGGAGAAGCCCATTATGCCCATGGATATTATAAAGAGCATTTCAGAGAACTGAACATTTAACATGAAAAAACTGTTTGTGGCATGAATACTGTAAGTAACAGCGAGGCTGTCCAAGTGTCAATGGCACAGGCAGTTTTTTCGTCGTATAGAAAAAGTGATCAATAGATTGGGGATAAATAAGATGAAGAAAAAAGATTTTGTGGAAGGTGTCATTGAGCGTACAGAGTTCCCGAACAAAGGGTTTTTTCAGGCGGAAGACCGGGAGGTTTCAGTCAAAGGAGTCATCCGGGGCCAAAGGATCACCGGGCAGGTGACAAAGCTTAGGAAAGGAAAGGCTGTTGCAAGGCTCGTGGAGGTGCTGGAGCCGTCCGAGATGGAGGACGCTATCCCTAAGTGCCCTCATTTTGGGGTGTGCGGTGGCTGTTTCTACCAGACGGTTTCCTATGAAAACCAGCTGAGAATAAAGGAAGGACAAGTCCGGGAACTCTTAAAAGATTATGTGTCCGATGAAATTTGGGAAGGGATCAAAGGAAGTCCAAAACAGTGGCAATACCGCAATAAGATGGAGTTTTCTTTTGGGGACGAAGTCAAAGGAGGCCTGCTGGCCCTTGGCATGCACAAAAAGAATACATTTCACGACATTGTCAACATAACAGACTGCAAACTTGTGGATAACGATTATAATCTGCTCGTTTCCTGTGCATTAAATTATTTTTCCAAGCTGGGTTGTGACTTTTACCACAAGATGAGCCATGAAGGATATCTAAGGCATCTGGTGATCCGCCGGTCGGACGCAACTGGAGATCTGCTCATCAATATCGTGACCTCCTCCCAGCAGGATGTTGATATGAAGCCTCTTGCAGAGGAGATGCTCCGTCTGCCGCTAAATGGCAGCAACCGGGGGATCCTGCACACGGTCAATGACAGCCTGGCTGATGTGGTAAAGGCGGACCAGATGGAGACAGTGTATGGAGAAGACTTTTTTTATGAGGAAATCCTGGGGCTGAAATTTAAGATTTCACCGTTTTCTTTCTTTCAAACAAATTCTCTTGGAGCGGAAGTTCTGTATGAGACCGCCAGGGAGTATGTGGGAGATACGGATGACAAGGTGATCTTTGACTTGTACAGTGGTACCGGAACCATTGCGCAGATGCTGGCTCCGGTGGCAAAAAAAGTGGTCGGTGTTGAGATCGTTGAGGAAGCGGTGGAAGCGGCCAGAGAAAATGCTGGTTTTAATGGGCTTGAGAATTGTGAGTTCATCGCGGGGGATGTGCTGAAAGTGGTCGATGAACTGGAAGATAAGCCGGACTTTATCGTGCTGGACCCGCCCAGGGATGGAATTCATCCAAAGGCAATTCAGAAGATTATAGACTTTGGGGTGGAGAAGATGGTTTATATTAGCTGTAAGCCAACCAGTCTGGCGAGGGATTTGGAGATCTTTCGGGAGGCTGGGTATGAGGTTGAGAGGGGCGGGTGTGTTGATATGTTTCCGGGGACGGCTCATGTGGAGACGGTCTGTCTGATGTCTAAGGTCAAGTGATTGTGAGTGAAAGAGGCTTGATTTCAGGCCTTTTTTGCTATCGAGGATATGAAAACGTTCAATCCGAGGTCTAAACTTAACGCTCTGCGGAAACAGGGCGATAAGCGTATAGCGAAAATAGCGTGGATAATTTAGACGCCAAATTAGATGTCGGGCATTGAAACTGAACGTTGAAAGGAGTAATAGCCTATGAAAATGTCGAAAGAAAATATTGATCCTATCATGTTCGCCCCTTGTGGAATGAATTGTAAGGCCTGCTATAAACATTGCTATCATAAAAAATCATGTGCTGGGTGCCTGAACGGTGATATGGGAAAGCCGGAACATTGCCGTAAATGTAAGATAAAAGACTGTATGAAAGATAAAGAATTGTCCTATTGCTTCGAGTGTTCCGACTATCCATGCAAGTCAATAAAAAATCTTGAAAAAAGCTATAACAAGAGATACCAAGCAAGCCTTATGGAAAATAGTGACTTTGTACGGCAACATGGGTTAGAAGCATTTATGGAACAGCAGAAAGAAAAATATACATGCCCAAAATGCGGCGGTATTATTTCCATTCACGACAGAGAATGCAGTGAATGTCAAGAAAAGATGAAGGACTAAAATTCGGCTTATAGAATTAGAGAAATTTGAAGTTGCGAAAATTAATAAGAAAGCAAACTGATAGATAAAACAGCAAGCAAACTGAAGAGATAATCAGAAGGAGGTCGTGTTCATCGTTAAAATGTGTAACGTTACATTATATCTTTTTTTGAATGGAAACAGAGATGGCACAAGGTACGTGTGATTTCTTGAGTGATAGACTGGAATGAATAGCAAGTTCGTTATGATATATTGGAGGAAAGAACATGGCAAATAAGAATAAAGATGAAAATAACCGTTCATAGCTCAGAAATTATTATTTGAAGAAGAATTATGAAGATGGAGAACTGCCGCTGACAGAAAAAACTACAACACAAAACACCATAACCTTTAAGCGATTATTGCTGTTGGTTTTAAAGTGAATAATGACCGTGCTGTTCGATTCCGCAAATGCTCAGGTCAAATTGTAAAGGATTATACGATCCAGGGCTGGACAATGGATAAGGAACGTCTTAAGAAGGGCCATATGTTCACAGATGAATACCTTGAGCGTCAGCTGCAGAATATCCGTGAGATTCGCCTTTTAGAACGAAAGTTCTATCAATAAATCACAGACCTTTATGCCACAGCCTTTGACTACGATAAGGATGCCAAGACGACGAGGCGATTGTTCCAGACAGTGCAGAACAAAATGTACTGGGCAGTTCACAGGCATACCGCTGCAGAACTAATTGTAGAACGCGCTGATGCGGAAAAAGAGCATATAGGCTTGACTACATGGGAATCAGCTCCTGACAGAAGGATAGTGAACTGATTACTTCTGGAATGGTTTTCATTGTATAATAGCGATATGGAACAGAGACTGCCACACTGTTCGATGTATCTTACAGCCAAGTTTATTCCTGGGTAAAGAAATATGATATGATGGAAATGAGGCTCTAACGGATAAAAAGGACCGGAAAAAATTGGGAGGCTTGTTGAAGCAGGCAATGAGAAAAGATTAATGGAATATCAAAATACAGATGCATTTCCCCGGAAAGGGACACCACAGGAGAAAAAATAAAATGGCCAACTTATTAAAAAATATGTACAATCAAACCTCACTTCGCGATCTGGCACAAACAATCCACTCAGTCTATCCTACTTTTCAGACCGAGGAGTTCTTAAATTCAACAATGGACGAGTCCTGGGATGAGCTAGCGCTGAAAGCAAGGGTGAGAAAAATCACCATGACCTTGGGAAAATATTTACCTGCGGATTATAGGGAAGCTCTTGCCATCCTCGATCAGGCCGTTTCCAGCTGTACTTCTGGTTTTTTCGGAATTTTATTTCCCGACTTTGTAGAGGTTTATGGACAGGATGAAGAAAATTGGGATCTTTCCATCGCAGCTTTAGAAAGGTATACCCCATACTCCTCTTCGGAATTTGCTGTAAGGCCTTTTATCATCAACCACGAAGAGCGGATGATGGAGCAGATGTATCTCTGGTCCAGGCATGAAAATGAGCATGTCCGCAGACTTGCCAGTGAGGGATGCCGTCCTTCACTGCCCTGGGGACAGGCATTGGTAAGATTTAAAAAAGACCCTGCGCCCATTTTGCCGATATTGCAGCAACTAAAAGCGGATCCATCACCGTATGTAAGAAAGAGCGTTGCCAATAATCTAAATGATATTTCCAAAACACATCCAGATTTAGTCGTTAAGATGGCAAAAGAATGGTACGGTGAGAATGAATTCACCGACTGGATCGTAAAGCATGGATGCAGAACCCTGCTCAAAAATGGAAACTGCGAGGTATTGGCTATTTTCGGTTACCATAATGCTGACTGTATCCATGTAAGCAGCTTTCAATTGGGAAAAACATCGATTTCCCTTGGAGAGGACCTTACCTTTTCATTCTACATATCATCGGATGAGGCCACAAAAGTAAGGCTGGAATATGGGATTGATTATGTGAAGGCCAACGGGAAAAGAAATCGAAAGATCTTTCAAATCTCGGAAACCTCTTTGAATGAAAATGAGAAGAAATTTTATGAGAAAAAGCACTCTTTTGCAGATTTAAGTACAAGAAAGCACTATGCTGGAATCCATTCCATTGCGCTGATTGTCAATGGTGCAGAACAGCAAAAGATGGAGTTTGAATTAACGATTTAATTTTGGAGAGAACTGCTATGCAGATTATAATGATCCTTTTAGCAATGGCGAAATGGAAAGGGAACCAGCAATGAAAAATGAATTTTATAATTACGAGCTCTCGGAAGAGATTCTGGAGGCATTAGAAGGCCTGGGCTATAAGCAGCCCACGGCTATACAGAGGGAGGTTATCCCGCCGATGCTGGCAGGCAGAAATGTAGTGGCGAAAGCCCCTACTGGAAGCGGGAAGACGGCAGCATTTGCCATACCTATCTGCGAGAATATCCAGTGGGAAGAAAATGCGCCGCAGGCTTTGGTACTGGAACCCACAAGAGAGCTGGCAGTTCAGGTCAGTGAGGAAATGTTCCAGATAGGGCGCAAGAAGCGCTTGAAGGTTCCGGCAGTATTCGGCGGATTTCCTATTGATAAGCAGATCCAGACACTTCGGCAGAAGTCTCATATTGTGGCGGGTACACCGGGGCGTGTCATGGATCATCTGCGCAGGGAGAGCCTTAAGCTTTCTAAGGTTCAATGGCTGGTCATAGATGAAGCGGATTTGATGCTGGATATGGGATTTATTGATGAGGTGAAACAAATTCTTTCTCTGGTTCCGGCAGACTGCAGGATGTCTCTGTTTTCGGCAACACTGAGGCCAGAGATTCAGGAATTGGTGGACGAATTTATTCCAAATACAACACTTGTGCTCCAGGAGGCCACAGAGGAGCAGGCGGCAGCCATCACAGAAAAGATCTATGTTACAGATCAGGAGAAGAAATACGATACATTTCTCAGTGTTCTTAAAGATGAAAATCCAAAGAGCTGTATGATTTTCTGTGGAACAAGGCAGATGACCAATGTACTGTTTCAGAAGTTGCGCAGACAACGTATTTTCTGCGGAATGCTGCACGGTGACTTGGAACAGAGAGAACGGCTGAAGACTGTGGATGCATTCAGAAGGGGCGGATTCCGCTTCCTGATCGCAACCGATGTGGCCGCCAGAGGGATTGATTTCGAGGAGATCAGCCATGTGGTGAATTATGACTTCCCGGCAGGGAAAGAGACCTATGTACACCGGATCGGAAGAACGGGAAGAAACGGTAAAAGGGGTACGGCTGTCAGTCTGGTGACAGAGCAGGAACGGAGGATGTTAGCTCAAGTAGAAAAGTACGTGGGGCGGGAACTGATCTGTATGGAACCTCCGGCGGCAGGAGAAGAAAAGGAAAAGGCATTCTGGAAATCTCAGCGCATAAAAGCAGAAGTAAAACCTAAGAAGGGGGAGTCGTTGAATAAAGGCATCACCCGGCTGTCCATCGGCGGGGGCAGGAAGTCAAAAATGCGGGCAGGCGACATTGTAGGGACGATCTGCAGTATCGACGGAATGCAGGCATCGGATATCGGAATTGTGGATATCAGGGACAGCATAAGCTACGTGGAAGTGTTGAACCAGAAAGGGGACCACGTGATCAAATGTCTTCAGACGAAACCCATCAAAGGGAAGGTCCGCAAAGTAAGGAAAACAAGGTTGAATCTATGATAATTTTTGAGACGTACCATTATGAAGTATTCAATCATCTTATACATCACTTCTTGGAATTGGAGGTCTTTAATGACGAGACGGATATTGGTGATATTATTGAGGAACTGCTTCCCAAATATCTGTACAGAGAACAGTATCTTAAATGTGTAAAAAAATTTGAGGATATCTTTCACTGGACAGAGGATCAATTTTTTCATGAGATGGATGCATTTCATGAACTGTTATTATATAAATTTCTGGGTTATATGGCCTGTATTCAGAAAGACATAAGTGATTTTAAAGATATATATTTTAATGTCAAAGGCCATAAATTGATTGAGGCAGCTGCCTGGATGGATTTGGAAGAGGACGGGGAATCCACGTTGCAGGAGTGCAAAGACCTGTATTATGAAGTCTTTTGTTATCCGGATCTTTTGTTTGAGGATACAGATTTTTTGCTTCTTGGCTCTTTATATAATAACCGTTATCTGGGAGATACTTCCATAGAGTATTTCGCAGGAATCAATATTGACTATTACTTTGAGCTGCTCCCGCTGGATATCCAGGAACATTACAAAACCAAACATATTACATTAACCAGTGTGATATCCGACATGTTACAGTACCTTGATGAGCGGATGAAATATGGAAGTCTGTATAAGCTGTTCTGGGAAGGTGATGACCCTGTCAAAGAGGACCGGGTGCAGTTGATATTAGAAAATATCATGGATGCTTATTTTTATAATCAAGAGATAGAGATCACCAGGGAAGCTCAATTAGGTAATGGAAGAGTAGATTTTAAATTATATAAAAATAAACAGGAAGATGAAAAGATTTTAATTGAGTTAAAAAGAGCAAGCAGTTCTTATTTAAAAAAGGGATATGAACAACAACTGACAAACTATATGAAATCCTCGAATTATAAAAATGCTTTTTATTTGATCGCATGTTTTACAGACCAGGAATATGAAAAAACCGTGCAGTTTATTAGAAACCATATCTATACAGATACTGTACAATTATATATTAATATAAAAATATTAGACTGCAGAAAACGTAATACAGCATCTCAGTTACACAAAACGGAGCATCTTATCATATAATAATAAGAGGTGAAAAATATATGGATATGTGCCGTTTAAGCAATAATACCAGAGATTATGTGAAGAAATATGAGTGTATACTAAACGAGATGATTGAAAATATGACTTCTGTGGAACTGACTGACAGTATTTCAGGCAGCTTTATCATGCAGATGATCCCGCATCACTGTGCTGCGATTGAGATGTCAAAAAACCTTCTTTGCTATACTACCAATATCCCATTACAGAATATCGCATTAAATATTATTTCATCCCAGGAGAAAAGCATTCAAAATATGACGAAAGCACTGCCAAGATGTGAGTCTTGTATTAATTGTTCCAGGGATATAAACTGCTATGCAGATGAAAATCAATGCATTATCAATGAAATGTTTTGTGAAATGAAATCAGCATGTACAGATAACAGCATCGACTGCAATTTTATGCGAGAGATGATTCCACATCACAGAGGGGCTGTGCGCATGTCAGAAAATGCACTGCGGTTTTGCCTTTGCCCTGAGCTGGTCCCTCTGCTGGATGAGATCATTGTGTCCCAGAAAGAGGGGATCAGAAAAATGCAGTGTCTGTTAAAGAGACTGGGATGTTAGTAACTATGACAAATTCGAAACCACAGCCAATTTTATGAATTGGCTGTGGTTTTATGAGTTTATAGGAGATTCCTCAACTTCTATTTCTCCATGTTGTTCGGTTTCTTTATTCCATCCTTACAGTGAATTTAACTGGAGCCGATGGCATAGGAAAAAACCCTTGACATTGATATAAGCTTGGCTAAAAATAATTTATTCATCAACAAAAAGAGTCTCTTTCATTTCCGGAATATCTAGTAGTTTAGATACCGTCATTTTTAAACCAAGAGCCAAATTATTTATTGCGATATTTCTTTCCTTACATAGTTGTCTCAGTCAATAAATCCTAATTCCCGGGCTTTCAGCACAGCATCCATTGCATTGTTTACGCCCAGTTTTTTATAAGCTATGGAAGTATGGCTTTTGATGGTTGGAATCTTTAGCCCGGTTATTTCCGCTATTTCCGCATTTCTGTAACCTTGAGATAACAGGGTCAGCATATAGGTCTGCTGCTTTGACAGCCGGACGGGCTTATCTTTTCGAACAAGAGCATCTGCCACGCCCTTGTGCAGCTTGGAAAAAGAGTGGGCGGCCAGAGTTACCTCGTGGACATATGTCCTCTTTAGTTTCCCTTGGTAGTTCTCCTGTGCAAGGTTTTTCTCCAGGCGTTTCAAAACTGGCAGAACAGATGCGCCTTCATCAGCTGCGATTCTGATAAATCCATAAGGTTCCAGTGTCTCCAGTGCATCTTCCAGGGCTGACAAGGCCTCTTTTTTTCTGCCTGTCGCCCAGTAGAGGGACGCCAGCAGGGTACCAGCCTCACCTGCATCCAAAGGACGATTGAAATCCTGGCCGAACTGCTTCAGCATGAGCAGGTAGGAAAGAGCCTTATCTGTATTGCCAAGTACCATATAAGCGCGGGCTGTAACGAAATGCTGGAATACCCGGAACAGCTCCACATGCTGTGTCTCAATGACAAAATACTCATCCAGCCAGGTCCTGGCTGCAGCCGTGTCACAGTCAAAGAGGGCAAGCTTGGTCTTGTAGCCTTTCAGGTTCGGAATGAAAAACTGGGCTTCTGATTCCACAAGGGAGGAAAGTGCTTCAAGAACCGTGTCCGCTTCATCCTGGCGTTTCATCTGCCACAACATGGTATGGTGCATGATCATCACACAAATGCGGCCTTCCACTTTATTTTCCGGGATCATAGCATCAATGGCCCTGGTAATACCGGAGAGTGCTTCTGAAAGCTTATTGCGTTCATAGGCAAAACAGGCGGGAATACCGGGTTTGATGTATCGCCATTCCTCACCGAGGAGCAGAGAAAAATTACCTTCCAGCTGCTCCATGCTGTCTTCCTCCAGGGCAAGGTCTGAATAATCCAGATTGCACCGGTGCATATAGGGAAGATTGTGTGTAAATGAGGCAATGTTGGTGGCAAGACCTTCCGGAGTAAACTTTTTTACATACCGTCCGAAAGTCCGGAACTTTTTTATTTTCGTCAGTATACTGGATCGGTGATCCACGCTGTAGGCTAAGATCGCATATTCCACGAACCGGGAATCTGCCAGAGCGATGCGGGGCAGATTGCGATAGACCGCATCCATGTGCATCTCAAATTCTTCCCTCTGGCTGGTGAGATACGTGTACCAGGCGCAGAGAATGTGCAGAGGCGGAAATACAGAAAAGGCTTTTTTAGGGAAATCCTTCACAAAAAAGGTCCTCAAAAAATCTGCGTAATCTGCGATAACACCCCGGTTATTTTCAAAGAGGAATAAGTACAAAAATGTATCGATTCCCTTATAGTCACCGCTGTCCAGCCAAAAACGCAGAGCACGGGAGTAATCTTTTTGCTCCTTGTAATAATTGGCTGCTATCTTGTCCAGCTTACGGGCGTCTAGTTTAGACGATTCCAGTTTTGCCCTGAGATAATCTAAGACTAAATGATGGTATCGATAAATGTTTTCGTGCAGGCGGCTTAAAAATGTATTGGTACGGCTCAACTCTTCCATGATCTCCTGGGAATTATCCCGTCCTGAAAGCTTACCGGCCAGAACCGGATCAAACTCATCCACAATACAGGTCCGCAGGCAGAAATCACGCAGTGACTCGTCCCAGTTGCTCCAGAGATGTTCTTCAAAAAATTGGGCAAAAATATATCCGCCGCTGCCTGACTTTATCTGTCCGGATTTGGCCACAGCGTTTACTCCGATAGCCCAGCCTTCGGTAGCCATGTATGCAGACTTTGATTCCTTGGGTGAGAGGGAACGGCCCAGGCTGTTAAAGTAGCATGCGATCTCCTGTTCTGAAAATCGCAGTTCCCTGGCAGTGATGATATCCTGCTTAGGGTTTTTGATGAGAGGTTTAAATTCCTCCGGGAGTCGGCTGCGGGAAAGAATCAGTGTCACAAAAGAACGGGGAAGCCGCTTTATGATGGCAGGCAGAGATTTGAATATTTCTCCGTTTTGGAGCAGATGCATGTCATCCAGAATTAGTGCGTAGCGCTCATCATCCCAGAGAAATTCAGACAGGAGACGTATGGTATGCTCTACAGGGGATGCGGAAAAAGAGGAGCTTTCCAGTATTTCCTTCATATTGCGGTTTTCCGGCTGCATAGAAAAAAGCCCTGTGGACAGAAGTTTGTAGAAAACGGAAGGAGAATCATCATACTGGTCCAGCCCGATCCAGATGGTTTTTCGTCCGCAGGCATTGAGCCAGAGGCGGGCAGAAACTGTCTTTCCGCTTCCAGCAGGAGCTCCTACATAGATAAAGTGATCCTTTGCTGCACAGTGAAAGAGTTCTAACAATTCATTCCGCGGCGCACAGATTTCCGGAAGCGCCGCCGGTGCAAATTTTTCATTTAAAAAGAGTAAATCTTCTGACGTGTTCGTATTAGTCATCTGAACCTCCAATTCTTATTGTGGTGGGTGATGGAATTATTTGTTTTGTCTAAAAGTTTCTGCTGGCCAAAAAACCTCAAACTTTTTTGAATTTTCTAAGAAATGATGAGAATTTTTTTCAAAGACCTCATCCCGTATGATTTCATTTTATCAAGAAATCAGTTGAAATTAAAGTAATTACGATGAAGAGTAAAAAGGAAGGAAAAGGTGAGGTTGTCTCCTATGGAAAAGTTCGGGACTCATCCGCGGGTGAATTTGAGATTACGCTGCCGGAGCATCTGACCGAAGGAGTAAAGTATAATTTAAAGGTGTTTGCCGAGGATGTCAATTCTTCTGTTTCTTCAAGCCTCACCGATTATGCCAGCAGCATACGTCATGGGCAGCGGATGCGGATCATCACTGGCACAATTGTGCAGTGGCAAACTGTCCGGTAACTGACAAACGAAAAAAGAACGGCTATGCGACTCATAAGGAAAACAAGGGTGTCGTAATAAAGAGACCGACCTATACCCAGATTGGACTGAAGAGGTATACCTGTAAAGACTGTGGTCATGTCGTGAGAACGGAGAATCTTCCGAAGCTTGCGCCTGTGAAACCAAACGTAAAATCCTCTACGACATATAAGACTGTGAAATTGTCATGGAAGAAGGTGAAAGAAGCCAAAGGCTATCAAGTCTATAGGGCGACAAAAGGGTCTACAGCGCTTATACGAAGATGAAGACGGTGAGAATAAAATAAAGATGGATTTGCGGAAAATATCTCCAGCCAATATGATATGACTGGAGATATTTTTTTATTCCACAGGAAAGTATTCCTTTGCCAGTTGTATGAAGTCTTCAGCGTAAGAAGTCAGGTATGCTCCTTTCCGATATGCTAATACAGTGGAGGTATAGGCGTCTTCATCCCCGAGAGAAAAGCATACTGGAGGTGTCTCAAAGGACATGCTGCGGATATAGGTTTCGGGGGCAAAGCAGACACCCTGATTTTTCATCATCAGAAGGAGTGCGGCCTGTGTATTGCGGGTATAAAAGGGGACCTTGGGAGTAATCTGATGTTTGTTCAAAAGGCGTTCTGTGATTGCTCCGGTGTTCTGTTCAGGAAAGTGGAGAATAAACTTTTCCTTTTTAAGCGCCTCCCAGTCCACAGGAGGATAAACGGTTTCTTTTCTGGTTCCGTCAACGGCTGCCAGGGGATGCTCTGGAGAAACAGCCAGCAGGATCGGTTCCTTTCCCAGAAATTCGTAGGTTAGTTTAGGGTTTTCGGTTGTTTCATTAAAAATGGCAAAATCAATGGAGGTATCTTTTAACAGACATTCCTGGATCGCATAGGTTTCTTCCAATATATGCACTCTGATATTCGGATGCTTTTCATGAAAGGTGGGAAGAATGTAGGGAACCATACAGGAACTTCTCATCAGCGGAATCGCCACATGGAGTTCCCCGTCATTCAAGGAAGCCAGTTCAAAAAGTTCCTTTTCCCAGTCCTGCTGCAGCGCGAGCATCCGGGAGGCATACTCAAGATAACGGGAGCCGGCATAGGTAGGGATATAACAGTTATCTATGCGGGCAAACAGTTTTATACCCAGTTCCCGCTCCAGCTTCTTTAGGTGCTTGCTCAAAGTGGGCTGAGAGATGAAAAGCTCTCGTGCCGCTTTTGTTAAATTTTGATGTTTCGCTATACATAGTGCATAGTTTAGTTCATGGATATTCATAACAAACTCCATATCTGGCAGACATAAGCCATATGAATCAGTTCATCTACTGGTATTCTGATGAGGAATACATTTTATAACCAAGATGAATTAGACGAATAGTTACGGTTAGCATACAATGAAAGACGTGAGAAAGCAAGGATTTACATAGGAAAAGGAGTGAAAAACTATGAAACAATGGTTAGAGAAACGTTTTCAATTATCAGATTACCATACAGATGTAAAGACGGAGCTGCTTGCGGGGCTGACGACTTTTGTAACGATGGCCTATGTGCTGGCCACGGTTCCGAACATGCTGGCTACTGCAGGTCTTGAAAAACATGTGATGTTTACGGTATTGATCCTTTTGGTGATACTGACCACTTGTGCTATGGCCTTTTATACCAACAGGCCGTTTGCGCTGGCGCCGGGGCTTGGAAGTGTAGGAATTGTAGCGGCAATGATCGCAAATGACGGCATCGCCCCATCTGTGACAGCCGGTGTCATTTTCTTTAGTGGTGTGCTGTTTATTGCGATTTCCTTTTTAGGACTCAGGGAGGCAGTTGTCAAAGTGATTCCGGTTAGCTTAAAGCATGCGGTAAGCGCCGGTATCGGCCTGTTTATTGCGTTGCTTGGGGCAAAGAGCTGCGGGCTGATCATTGCCAATCAGGCAAAGAACTCTTTGGGGTTTGGGAATCTCAAATCACCTGAGGTCATCGTAGCGGTCCTTGGCTTTATTATTCTGTTGATTTTAAAATCAAGAAAAGTGCCGGGGGATATGATCCTGGCCATTGTGCTCACTACCATCGTTGGAATTCCATTTGGTGTAACCGTCCTGCCGGACAGCCTGTTTACCATGCCGGCAAACATTGGCGGCCAGTTTATGAGGGTGGATTTCCTGGGAGCATTGGATTTTGCATATATTCCGTTTTTGATCGCTTTGTTTGTGCCGGATTTCTTCTCCACCTTCGGAACGGTCCTCGGAGTGGGTGCCAAAGCCGGTTACTTGGATGAAAACGGAGATCTTCCGGGCATTGACAAGTGTTTTAAGGTGGATGCAGTGGCCACCAGCTTTGGCGCGCTGTTTGGCATGCCAAGTATGACCACATATCTGGAGTCCTCTGCGGGTGTGGAAGCAGGAGGGAAAACCGGGCTGACGGTTGTATTTACTTCCGTATTTTTTGGCCTGTCACTGTTTCTGGCGCCGATCGCGCTGATGATCCCGTCTGCGGCAACAGCGCCGGTGCTCATGTATATTGGTATCAACATGCTGGGAGCTATGAAAAATATTCATTTTGATGACATCACAGAAGCATTCCCGGCATTTGTTTGTATCGCATTTACCATCTTTGGAAACAACATCGCCAATGGTATCTGTGCGGCACTGCCGACCTATGTTGTGATGAAGCTGACATCAGGAAAAGCCAAGGAAATACGTCCGGTTATGTGGATCTTAGTGGCAGTATGCCTGCTGTATTTTTATTCCATACTATAGAAGAGGGGTGCTGTTATGGAAAAGGTTGATTTGCTTGTTGCGGATACGGAAATCTTTAATTCATACCTTAAGCAGTTTGTACGTGCGGATGTGTATATTAAAGGATCAAAAATATATTATGTGGATATGGAGCAGAAACACGAACTTGAGGCCAGGTGTGTTCTGGATGGAAACGGGTACAGGATGCTCCCCGGGTTTATTGATATCCACATGCACATAGAAAGCTCTATGATGACCCCGGTTTCCTTTGGAAATCGGGCGGCGGAGTGCGGCGTTACCACCTTGGTGTCAGAGCCCCACGAGATCGCCAATGTCATGGGCATGGAAGGAATTCATGAAATGATCAACGGTGCAAAGGATTCCCCGGTAGATATCTATTATGGTATTCCAAGCAGTGTTCCTTCCACCAATGAATCACTGGAGACAACAGGAGGGGTGATCGGGCTTGACCAGATGAAGCAGCTCATGCAGGAAGACGGTGTTGTCTGTGTGGGAGAAGTGATGAACTACCGTCAGATCATCAAGGGAGATGAGCTTGAGATCACGAAGTTTCTCGATTATCTGGAGGAAGAGGATCCACAGGCTGTCATTGAAGGGCACTGCCCGTCTTTGGTCGGACTGGATCTGGCGAAGTTTCTTTACCAGGGGATCAACGGGGATCACACGGAGCATAATCTTCAGGAAATTAAAGAGCGTTTTGAAAATGGGATGTTTGTGGAACTGCAGGAGAAGATGCTCAGGCCAGAAATTATAGACTATATAAAGGAACACAATCTATATGAGCACTGTTGTTTTGTGACGGATGACACAATGGCAGATAAGCTCAAAGAGCAGGGACAGCTCAATTATGTGGTAAGAAGGGCTGTGGCTATGGGATTTCCGTTAAATGAAGCGGTCTACTGTGCCTCCTTTACTCCAGCAAGAAGGATGAATCTCAGGGACAGGGAGGCGCTGGCCCCGGGAAGAAAGGCAGATTTTCAGCTTGTGAGGGCAAAAGACTGCGCTTCCTTTGAGCCGGAGTATGTATTTAAGGACGGCAGGCAGATTTATCACTCTGGGGATGCCGTGGAACATACAGAGACATACCGTTTTCCTGGTCATTTTTACCGCAGCATTCACATAGATGACATTTCTCCAGAACAACTGGAACCCCGCTGTAATATAGAAAACGGTGAGGTAAAGATTCGTGTCATAGAGGTCCATGACGGGCGTACACAGACGCAGGAACGTACGGTTTCTATGCAGGTAAAAGATGGACGGTTTCAGTGGAAGGACAGCGGCTGCATGCTGGCAGCCGTGCTGGAACGCCATGGGAAAAACGGGAACATCGGTTATGGATTTGTCAGCGGAGACTGCTTGATGCGGGGAGCCGCAGCTACAACCTATTTTCATGACCACCATAACCTTTTGGTCATAGGGGCTGATCCGGAGGATATGCTCACTGCGGCACGCTGGGTTTTGAAGCAAAACGGGGGAATCTGCACTGCCGAAGGCGGACAGATCAAGGCAGAACTGCCGCTTCCGGTGTGCGGGATTTTATCTGAACTTCCGGCAGACGAAATCGGCGTGAAACTCAGCCGGGTCAGAGAGAGCCTTGAGGAACTGGGATACCGGCATTATAACCCGATCATGTCACTTTGTACCCTTGGGCTTCCGGTAAGCCCGGCTTTGAAGCTTACGGACCGGGGACTGATTGATGTTGTGAAAGGACAGGTTGTGCCTTTGGTGGTCAGATAGAAATTGAATAGATGAGAAAAAAGATTCTTCTGGGAATGTGACCCCGATAAGTTAGACTTTATAGCGAAGTGGTATCTCTACTGCTTCGCTATTTCTATGCTACTTGGCTGAGCCTATATTCAACTGGACTCATCCAAGATAATTTTTGCACGATTCTTTAAACTTTCTTTTTATTTGTAAATCTCTCCGGGACAGAGTATAATATTTCCATAAAATAGAAATAAAGGAGGAAAAAATCATTTGTTCGAGGAGTCAAATATAAAAATTATGGTAGATATGGATGGAAATAAAATTGTTCTTATCAACGATATTCGTTTTAAAGGGAAAAGGAATATCGTCTGGGAAGATGTGAAAATATATCTTCAAAGATATGTTGGAAAATGTTATAAAATAGAGGAAAGCGCTGAGATAATCTATATAGGCAATGATCTACCCGAAGAATTTACAGAGTCAGAAAGCAGGAAAGCCCTAATAGGCACTAATGCAAAGGCGAAAGCAAATGCAGCAATAGCCATTCCTGAGTTAATTCAGATCGCAGCTAATCCTTTTTTTGAGAAAAATAGGAAGAAAAAACATGCAAAAAATGCGAAGAACGGATGGTTTAGATATGATGTACGTTTTGCGTTACCTGCATATGAAAATGAAGTACTAGTGCGATATAATATTTTTCATGCAAGGTTACTTGTAAATCATGCGGCGAATGGGAGAAAGTATTTGTATGATATTTTGGCAATAAAAAAAGAAACGAGCAAGCCACAACAATAAGTGTGGTGAAAACCCATTTCTTATTATTAAGATAACGCTATTATCATAATTTGTCAATAAAATTTAGAAAAAAGGTTGAGTAAAAAATTAGATTCTGCATGTAACGCTAAATTCCATAAGGAAGATTATATGGGGATGCACATACTTTGGTTTTGTGTATCATGACGCTTATGAGTTGATAAATTTATGATAACAGTATATACTAAGTATATACATTGGCGGATGGAGGTGTTTTTATGAAAGTACAAGTGAAAGCATGGGGAAATAGCCAGGGAATACGCATTTCAAAAGATATTTTGCGGGAGGCAGATGTTGAGATTGATGATGAATTAGAAGTAAAAGTAGTGAACGGCATGATTACATTAGTGAAACCATTCAGGCATAAGACATTGGAGGAAAGAGCAGCAGAGTTTAATGGAAATCTGAATTTGGTGGGCGAGTATAACTGGGGCGAACCTGTAGGAAGAGAGGTTTGGTGATGAAAGAAACGGTACATCAGGGTGACATAGTCAAAATAGAAAGAATCAAGAGTCCCGTACTTGTCACCAGTAAGGACTTTTTTAATCAGACCGGAGAAATTATTGGCTGCCCTGTTTTTCAGGATAGTTCGGCCAGCCCTCTTCACATTAGAATCAGAACAGATAGTACAGAGGGATATGTTCAGTGCGAAAAATTAGCTTTGATAGATCTCAATGTCAGAGGTTTTTCAAAGACAGGCAGGATCTCAAAGACAGACATCATTGAGATAACAGATGCAATTCAAAGCATATTTGATTATATATAAGGAAAGTTTTGTAAAGGGAGAGATATCCCGTGAGGCTTTTTGGGCTTTGGTAAAATTCAAATATCCCACTCATCAAATGGTGTTTTGTACACAAGAGGCGTTAAGTACTTTAACTTTTGAAAGGAGCTATACGTTATGAAAAATATGTTTTTTCAGGAAGAAGAAATATCTGAAAAAAGACGAAAATAACGATTGGAAAGGAAGGTTTTATATGAAATATATGTGCAGTGTCATGTCAGTGGCGGACATCAATGCCGCAAGAAAGTTTTATGAAGATCTGTTTGGTTTAGAGTTAGATCAGGACTATGGAATAAACATATCGTTTACCTGCGGTTTGTCGCTTCAGCAGGAGTTTGACTGGCTTGTCAATATAAAAAAAGAAGACATACTGAAGAAATCCAACGACATGGAATTATGTTTTGAGGAACAAGACTTCGATGGCTTTTTGCAAAAGCTGAAACAGTACCCTGATATTGAGTATGTGGGCGATGTGGTGGAACACAGCTGGGGACAGCGTGTTGTCAGGTTTTATGACTTAGATGGACATATGATCGAGGTTGGAGAAGAAATGAAAATGGTCATCAATCGTTTTCTTGCTTCCGGTATGACGATGGAAGAGGTATCCGTAAAAATGGATGCATCCATTGAAGATCTGACAAAAATACTGAATGACTAAATTGATAAGTTAATCAAAAATAATGAATAACAGACTGGCCGGTTCTTTATGAACCGGTTTTTTTGTTCCATAGAAAAGTTCTACAAACTTCCCTATGGAACAAAAAAAACCTGCGTGCACTATGCATTGGGGTCTGATTTTTGCACAGAAAACTGTTTAGAAACGGAATTTTTGGATGGTGCAAATTGTGTAAGAAGCAAGTCTGCTTGGTACATTTCTTGGACTTTACTGTCTGCAAAACGATAGAGTATTCTAAAGACAGGGAAGGAGAGACAGATGGCAATCATATATAACTTAGACATGAGATGTTATGAAATATTAGAGCAGTTACTCTATACGGACGAGTATGTATCGGTGGCACAGATAGCGGATGAAAAGGGATTGTCTAAGAGAAGTGTTTATTATGACATTCAAAAAATAAATGAATGGCTGGAGGCACAGAAACTTCCATTGTTAGAGATCGAGCGCAAAAAGGGAATTTTCATTGCGAAGGATCAAAAGGAACAGATCCGCAGGAACTTAAAAGAGATCCCGCCCAAACTTGCGTATACATTTCTGCCCACAGAAAGAGTGAGGATCATTATCTGTTCTGTTTTACAGAGAAGCAGGCAGCTGCACATCGACGACTTCATTGAGATGTGCCAGGTCAGCAGGAATACAACGATCCGGGATCTGAAAGAAGCGACAAAGGAGCTTGCCAAATTCCAGCTGAAACTTTTCTATGAAAACGGAAAAGGCTATCGGATCAGGGGTGATCTGATCACAAAGAGGAGTGTATTTTTTCTGTTTTTTAATTCGCTGGCTGATCTGTATAAAAAAGGTGCGTTGATTTTACCGGAGGAAGAGAAAGCAGAGGATATTTTCGGAAGACTGAAGAAACTTGAAGAGGAACTCCACGCTCAATACGTGACCGGGATTTTATACTCCATTGCCGCATTTTTTTCCACAATAAAAAATCACTCTGAGACAGTTGAATTTTCAGAAAATGAAGAGCAGGAGATCAAGAACACAAAGGAGTTTCAATTAGTCCTTAAATATTTTCCTGAATTTGAGGAAAGTGAAAAGTTATACCTGGCCCTGCATCTGCTTGGGTCCAGAACCCAAAGCCTTTCCTCAGATTTTATGCAGAGGGATACGGGCCAGGAGGTGCTCAGGCTGGCGAAGGTTTTAGTACGGTCTTTTTCAAGAATCGCCTGTGTGACGTTTGAAAAAGAGGAGGAATTGATCCAGGCTGTCTCCGCTCATCTTAAGACTTCCCTCTACCGTTATCGGTATGGAGTACAGCTGGGCAATCCGATGCTGGATGACATTAAAAACGAATACGGAGATTTGTTTGAGATTACCAGAAATGCCGCCAAATCTTTAGAAAAGGAAATAGGCGTACCCATTCCGGACGGTGAGATCGCATATATCACGCTGCATTTTGGCGCCTACATATCCTCAGGAGAGAGAAAAGAGGAGCAAAAGCTAAAAGTTCTGGTTGTATGCCCGAACGGATTAAGTACGGCCAATATGATCCGGAAGGAAATCTATACCCTTGTACCAAGTATTCAGACGGTGGATATTATTTCCTTGTCAGATTACGAGGAAGATCATGACTACAATGTAGTCATTTCCACGATCGTTATAGAGAACGAAGAAAACTTAATCATTGTACATCCGATCCTCTCAGACAGTGACCGGATCAGCATCCTGAAAAAATGTATGAAATATGAAAATCAGAATGTCATGAATGTAATGCAGATCACGGCTCTGGCCAAAAAATATATGACAGAGAGTAAATTAAAAGAATTTAAAGAAGAACTGATCGAATATTTTTCTGATGCTTCGTTGAAAGCGTATACAAAGCAAAATGAATACGGAAAGAGCATTTGCCAGGCGCTTGATTTGCGGCATATTCAGATCATAAGAGAATCCATGGACTGGAAAGAGGCGGTCTGGGCGGCAGCCAGAAGTTTATTGGAGGAGGGTTATATCGGACAGTCGTATATTGAACATATGATTGAAAAGACAATAAAATATGGTCCGTATATGTTTATCACAGAAGAAGTAGCATTGCTTCACTCAGAGATAGAGGATGGTTCTTATATGCTTGGAATTTCGTGTACGGTCTTAAAAAAGCCGGTGGTATTTAAGACGCGGGACGGAGGTGAGAGAAGAGCAAAGATCATGCTGGTTCTCTCGGCACAAGATCAGGTGAGCCATATTAAATTATTAAATGATATTATGACGATCTTTAAAGAAGACAAGAATACAGAAAAGCTGTGGAAGTGCGAAAAGACCGAAGCTGTAGAAATAATGATAAAGGAACTAATGCAGGGAGAGGAGTGAACTTATGAAAGAAATATATAACATGCTGAAACTTGAGAATATTCAGATCATTGAAAGAGTGAAGGATTGGCGGGAAGCGATTCATGTAGCAGTGCAGCCGCTTGTGGACGGGGGATATTGCGAGTCCAGATATATTGACGAGATCATCAAAAATACAGAGAGGCTGGGTCCTTATTATGTTCTGTGTGAAAACCTGGCATTGGTACACGGAAGTACGGATCAGGGAGTTTTAAAAAGGCAGATCGCAGTTACTCTTCTGCGTGAACCCATAAAGTTCAAAGAAAATGGAGATGACGTAAGAGTCATGGTCACATTGGCCGCAACAGATTCAGAGTCCCATATGGAAGTGCTGCAGGCCATGTCACAGCTGTTTGAAGATCCTGAAAGTGTAAAAAAAGTTTTGGGCGCCACGTCAGAGCAAGAGATATATGATTTGTTTATCCAGGCTTCTGATGATAACTAAATAGAAATCTATAGAAAAAAAGGAGGATTATTTATGGATTTTATTATCAACATTTTGTCGACACCTGCAATTTTGGTAGGTCTGATTTCTCTCTTTGGTTTGATCCTGCAGAAAAAACCGATTGAAGAAGTCGTAAAAGGAACCGTAAAAACTATCGTGGGGTTCCTTGTATTGACAGCGGGTTCCAGCTTTTTGCAGACTGGTTCCCTGAATGATTTTGGCACAATTTTTAATTATGCATTTAGTATGCAGGGAGTTGTGCCAAACAACGAGGCTATCGTGTCACTGGGCCTGGAGAAGTTTGCAAGCGATACAGCCTATATCATGTGTATCGGTATGATCGCGAATATTGTTCTGGCCAGATTCTCCAGGTTAAACTACATATTTCTGACAGGACACCACACTCTTTATATGGCCTGCATGCTGGCGGTGATCTTAAATGTAGGAAATTTAAGCGGCGCAGTGCTCTGGATCGGCGGTGGATTGGTTTTAGGGCTCATCATGGTGTTATCCCCGGCAATCTGCCAGCCTACCATGTCGAAGATTACAGGAACAGACGAGCTGGGATTCGGCCATTTCGGCGGAGTTGGATATTGGTTCTCCGCGCAGATCGGAAAAATCTTTAAAGGAAAAAGCAAATCCACAGAGGAATTTAATTTCCCTAAACGGGTTTCGTTTCTACGGGATACAACTGTAGCCATCGGCCTTACTATGGTAGTGTTTTTTATCATTGTGACCTTTGTGGCGGTTGTCGTAAAAGACGGTATGAGCGATGCAACAATCTCGGCATTTTTCCAGGGCGAGACACAAACCCACTGGCTTGTCTGGGCGATCACAAAGGGTCTAAACTTTGCCGGCGGTGTTTATATCATTTTAAGCGGCGTGCGTCTGATCATTGGCGAGATCGTTCCTGCTTTCAGGGGAATTGCTGAAAAGATTGTACCAAACGCAAAACCTGCGCTTGACTGTCCGGTTGTGTTCCCTTATGCACCTAACGCTGTATTGATCGGTTTTCTGGTATCTTTTGTGGGAGGCATCGCGGGCTTATTTATCCTGGGAGCCATCAACCAGGCACTGATCCCGGTAGCGCTGATCCTGCCAGGCGTGATCCCGCATTTCTTCTGCGGTGCTACCGCCGGAGTATTTGCCAATGCCGAGGGCGGATTGAAGGGCTGCCTGGTAGGTTCTTTCTTACACGGCCTTTTGATCACATTTTTACCGGCCATCTGTATGCCTGTCATGGGCAGCTTGAATTTTGCGAACTGTACGTTCTCAGATGCAGACTTCTCTGTGGCAGGAATCATACTCGGAAACATTGCACAATTTGTAAAAGGCGGAGGATTATTTATCGTGTGCATCGTATTGTATTTAATCCCGATTGCCTATCACTTGATCGCACCAAAAAAGAAAGCTTAAATATAAAGGAGGTTCTATTATGATTCAATCAATTATGTGTTGCTGTGGTTCAGGATTAGGTTCCAGTATGCTGGTCCGCATGAACGTGGAAAAGGCGTTAAAAAGTCTGGGGATTTCAGGCGTGTCTGTCAGTCACTCTTCGCTTTCGGATGCCACAGAAGGGGCGGCAGACCTGTTTGTTGTGGGAAAGGACTTGGAAGAGTTTGTTAAAGGCCTGCCGGAAGTGATCATCATGGATAACATCATGGACAAAGAAGAATTAGAGGAAAAATTAAAAGCGAAATTTCAATAACTGTATAGCGGGAGGACGTACAAAAATGGAAGAAAAGCAGCGAAAAGAGCTGAAGGTGTTTTCGGCCAGGATCAGAAAAAACATTCTGCAGATGCTGGAAAAACGCGGATATGGACATATAGGAGGCTCTTTATCAATCGTAGAACTCCTGAGTGTCCTATATGGAAAGCAGATGAAGATCGATCCTCAGAATCCGGCATGGGAGGAGCGGGATATGCTGGTGCTGTCAAAGGGACACGCCGGACCTGCACTATACTCTGCACTGGCTGAAAAGGGATACTTTGATCGAAACTGGCTGGATACATTAAATGACGGCGGCACGAAGCTGCCGTCTCATCCAGACCGGTTGAAGACTCCCGGCGTCGATATGACGACGGGGTCTTTGGGGCAGGGAACCTCTGTGGCGGCGGGACTTGCCACTGGATTTAAGATGAGCAACAGCGGCCGGTATGTCTATCTGATTGTGGGAGACGGGGAATTAAACGAAGGCCAATGCTGGGAAGCGTTTCAATATCTGGCTCACTATAAGTTAAATCATTGTATTGTTATCATTGATGAGAATAAGAGACAGCTGGACGGGTCGACAAAAGAGGTCATGAATCCATTTTCGATTGCAGATAAAATGACCAGCTTTGGTTTTCATGTAGAAACTGTCAAAGGGAACGATGAAGAACAGATCGACCATGCGGTCTCAAATGCCAAAGAAGTAGAAGACCGGGCAGTATGTATTATCCTGGATTCCGTCAAAGGAGAAGGGGTTCCCTTTTTTGAGCAGTTAGCTGGAAATCATTCGGTCAAGTTTGACAATGATGAGATCATAAGAGCAAATCATGAAGCCATCGAACAATTAGAGAGAATGATAAAAGGAGGGTCTGATCTATGTTCCGGTTGACAGATGACAGAAAAGCAAAGGGCAGAGAACTGAGAAGCTGTGTTGTTGAAACTCTACGGGAGATGATGTCTCGCGATGACAAGGTTGTAGCCCTGGAGGCTGACTTAGGCGGAGCCAGTGGTTTTACAAAGCTAAAAACAACCAATCCGGACCGCTTTGTACAGTGTGGAATCGCGGAGGCCAATATGGCCGGGGTGGCAGCGGGGTTATCGGCGGCAGGGTTTAAACCGTTTCTTCATACCTTCGGCCCTTTTGCCACAAGAAGAATTTTTGACCAACTATATCTGTCAGGGGCATATGCAGGGAATACGGTGAATATTTACGGATCGGACCCGGGATTCTGCGTCGGACCCAACGGAGGGACCCATACCACATGGGAAGATGTGGCTCTCATGCGGGAGATCCCTGGTGCCATTATCTGTGATGCGGCTGACGATGTGCAGATGGAATGGATCTTAAAAGAATTCGCAGGACTGGACGGAATCCACTATGTCAGGGGGAACCGGAAAGCAGTGAGAAATGTCTATGAGAAAGGTTCGGTGTTTACACTCGGTAAAGGAAATATCCTAACAAGGGGCGGGAATGTCCTTTTGATTACAGCAGGACAGCTTGTGTCAGAGGCTTTGGACTGTGCGGAAGCATTGGAAAGACAGGGAATTAATATAGAGGTTGTTGATATGTTTACCATCAAACCTTTAGATGAAACATTGATCATCAAGGAAGCAGAAGGAAAAGATCTCATAGTGACGTTTGAAAATCATTCTATTTATGGCGGACTTGGAAGTGCCGTTGCTGAAGTAATGGCAGAACATCAGATCAGTGCACCATTAAAACGGATTGGCGTAAAAGACCGGTTTGGACAAGTGGGATCCCCAGAGTATCTGCAAAAAGAATTTGGATTGACACAGAAGGACTTAGAAGACACAATATTGAATGAATTAGAAAAATAAAGATACAGGCACTCCTCAGGATAGAAATCTGCTTGAGGGGTGTTTTTTCTTTGCCCCAAATGCCGTATACTAGATAGTACACTGATCAAAACAAGAGGGAGGCACAAATGAAAATAGCGGTGGCAGTTGATTCGTTAAAAGGGAGCCTTAATTCCATGCAGGCGGGAAACGCCGTATTGGATGGGATCCTTAAAGTATACCCGGAGGCAGAGGTATGGGTGCGTCCCCTTGCGGACGGAGGGGAAGGAACTGTGGAAGCTCTTGTCTGCGGGATGGGTGGCAGAATGGAGAACATTACAGTCACGGGGCCTCTCGGGCAGCCTGTGGAGTGCGGCTATGGGATCATAGAGGAATCCGGAGCGGCTGTCATTGAGATGTCTGGAGCGGCAGGGATCACCTTGGTTCCTGAGCCTGAGAGAAATCCTCTGTACACGACAACATATGGCGTAGGTGAAGTGATCAGGGATGCTGTCTCCAAAGGGTGTAGACGATTCATTGTCGGCATTGGGGGCAGCGCTACCAATGACGGAGGAATCGGCATGCTGCAGGCATTGGGTTACGGGTGCCTAAACGGCCGGGGAGAACAGGTCCCGTCTGGGGCAAAGGGACTGTCAGAGCTTGAGTCTATCACTGAAACCCAGGTGATGCCTGAGCTAAAGGAGTGTGAATTCCATATCGCCTGTGACGTGACCAATCCTCTGTGCGGGGATAATGGGTGCAGTGCTGTGTTCGGGCCTCAAAAGGGTGCGGATCCGTCAATGATCAAAGACATGGACCAGTGGCTTGGACATTATGCCCAGCTGGCAGGGGAAGTGTTTTCCAAAGCGAAGCCCATGCAGCCTGGGACTGGGGCCGCCGGAGGAATGGGATTTGCATTTCTCACATTTACCAATGCAGTCTTGGAACCCGGGATCAACATTGTACTAAAAGAGACTGGACTGGAACAATATGTCCAAAGAGCGGATCTGGTCATCACAGGAGAAGGGAGACTGGATGGCCAGACTGCAATGGGGAAGGCTCCTTCAGGTGTGGCAGAGATGGCAAAACGATATGGCAGGG
>OAWB01000409.1_pt1 | contig 28579 bp, 36 predicted proteins | sample 1550621 | NCBI WGS metagenome assembly OAWB01 (sample SAMEA2580107, study PRJEB22360) | human gut metagenome | biome: human gut; feature: human-associated habitat; material: faeces | place: Denmark | collected 2008/2010
GACAGGCGCAATGGTAGCACTTGGAGGCAGTATCGTTGTCTATGGAGAGAAACCGGACGGGGAAGACTGGAAGGTTGGGATTCAGAATCCAAATGGGCAGCAGGGAGAGGCCATAGGGGGGGTGACAGTTAAGAGCGGAACCTTTATCTCCACTTCCGGAGACTATGAGAAATACTTTGTGGATAAAAAGACTGGGAAACGATATTTTCATATCTTGGATGAGAAAACCGGATATCCGGCCAAGACAGAGATCACTTCCTGTACCATTGTGTGCGATTCTGGAATTGTCAGCGATGGACTGTCTACAGCATGTTTTGTGCTGGGACCTGAAAAAAGCCAGCCTCTGTTGAAAAAGTATGGCGCCAAAGCTATTTTTGTGGATAAGAAGAAAAATGTCTATGTGAGCAGCGGACTGGATTTCCAGCTTACTGACAATGAATACACCTTATCGCAATCATCCTGAAAGAAGTAAATAATTTAGTAAAGAAAAAACTGCCGGATTGGTAATTGTGATTACCTCCGGCAGTTTTTTCTTGGTTTCCCGCAGGTCTTTCTTTTGACCAGTGTACAGGGCAGAGTCAGACGCACCGGGGTTTTGTACTCGCTTGGAACTTCATTGTAAAGCTTGGCAACAAAATTGGCTGCGTACTCTCCCATATACTCAGACGGTGCATGCACCGTGGTGAGAGGCGGGTTTGAAAATTCAGCAACACTGATATCATCAAACCCTATGATGGAAATATCGTCCGGTATTTTATAGCCGTGTTCATAGAGGGAGCGCATGGCTCCGATGGCGATGGGATCGCTGGCGGCAAAGACTGCAGTGGGAAGCGTTCCGTTCTCTATAAGCCGGTTCATCATCTGGTAGCCGGATTCCGCACTAAACTCTTCTTCCATTAAATACGGCTCGTAGCGAATGCCAAGATTCCGGCAGTAATTCATAAAAGTTTCCTTCCGCTGTTCAAAATAAACCGTGTCTTCGTCAATGTACTCTTTTCCGCCCAGGTAACCGATCTCCCGGTGCCCCAATTCTGTAAGATAATCAATCACATCGATCACAGACTGATGAAAATCCAGCACAATATTGTTAAAAGAAATCCTGGAAGTACGCATATCAATAAAGATGATATTGTCAGTAATCTGTTCAAAAGCTTTGATATCCCTGGGGGCAAACTTTCCGATACAAATCAGCCCGTCTACACCACTCAAGGTTTTTGTATAGTCCGGATCACTTTGGAATGCCCGGATCACTTCGATGTTCTGGTCGGCACAATACTTCTCAATCCCTACACGGATGTTCTGGTAGTAAGGGTCTTCAAGTTCCTGGAACAGGGAGTACCACTGGAAAACTCCGATGGTGGTTCTCTTTGATGCCCCTTTTCCCTTCTTATGATACTTAAGATCATCTGCAATTTTTAAAACTCTGTTTCGGGTCTCGTCCGTGACACTTAATGTGTCATCCTGATTTAAAATCCGGGAAACGGTGGCGGAAGAAACCCCAGCTTTGGCAGCAATATCTTTAATAGTGGCCATACAAACTCTCCTTTAGTAACGAAAAACATTCTATATATTAACCTATAGTATACCTTATTGCATGGAGTCCGTCCAGCCGGTGGTTATAAATTTATTATCGATGTTTACTAAAAGATAGTTATTAAATTTGGTAAATATTTTAGTAAACTAATATTGAATTATTTACTAAACGGTGTTACCATAAAGCCATACCCAAAGGGAAAACCGTATCTCACTCCCTTCGGGGGGTACCACATGATTGGAGTGAGGCATTCTAAGAGCCGAACGGAAATCATGTGGTAAATGTCATAGGAACGATATTAAGATATGAAAACAGGAGGCTTTATGTATGGAAACAAGAAAAAGCAGTGAAAAGGTACCGGGCAGGGTGAAATATACGTTTGCCTTCGGAGCACTTGGCAAGGATTTAATCTACGGAATGATCGCAACATTCTCAATGATTTATTTCACAGATATTTTAAAGGTATCACCGGCCTTCATCGGTATTGTATTTTTTGTAGCAAAATTGTGGGACGCATTCAACGACTTATTCATGGGCATGCTGGTGGACAACACTAGGACAAGGTGGGGGAAATTTGTTCCCTGGCTGGTCGTCGGAACTCTGATCAACTCTGTCGTGTTCGTTGTATTATTTACGGATTTTCATTTGTCAGGTAACGCACTCTGTGTATTTGTGGCTGTGATCTATGTGGCGTGGGGCATGACCTATACGATCATGGATATTCCGTATTGGTCCATCATCCCAAATCTGACCTCGGATCCAAGAGAGCGGGAAGTGGTATCCGTACTTCCGCGTATCTTTGCCAGCCTTGGCCAGTCACTGATCATTGCAGGATTCGGAGTGCAGATCATCGGGGCGCTGGGAGGAGGTTACATCGGATATCACAGGTTTGCGATGTTTATCGCCGGAATGTTTATTTTTACCATTGGTGTTGCCGTGTTTAACCTGAAAGTAAAGGACGGCGGAAATGTGCCGTCCGAAAAAATATCTTTTCGGGGCGTATTTTCCATCATCAAGCAGAATGACCAGCTGCAGTCAGCAGTAGGTCTGATCCTGCTGTATAACGTAGGCATCCAGTTTATTATGGGGGTGGCAGTTTACTATTTTACATATGTGTGTGGAAATGCAGGAATGCTGTCCGCGTTTATGATCAGCGCCTCTATCGCAGAAGTGGTGGGACTTATCATCTTTCCGAAAGTGGCTGCCAGGCTTTCCAGAAAGGTATCCTTTCTACTGGCCTGTATTCTTCCGTTTGTGGGATTGGCGCTGCTCTTGGCTGTAGGATTTGTGTGCCCACAGAATATCGTGCTGACTGCCATTGCAGGAATTATTGTAAAGACGGGAACAGGACTGGAGCTTGGATGTGCCACCGTGTTCTTATCCGATGTGGTTGATTACGGGGAGTATAAGCTGGGAACAAGAAATGAGTCAGTTGTCTTCTCTTTGCAGACATTGATCGTAAAGTTTACGGCAGCGCTGACCTCTCTTTTTATCGGATTTGCACTCCAGCAGACCGGTTATATCCCAAACAGCCCGGATCAGAGCCTTCTGACGATGAATTCTATCCGTGTTCTGATGTGTGCAGTGCCTGCGGTTTCCATGCTGGTGGCCTATGTAGTTTATAAAAAAGCATATAAGCTCAACGACAGCTTTATGAAACATGTGATTGAGACAATACAGGAAAGGAGATTTAAGGCAGAAGCATGATGCCCTGCCAGAGTGATATAGATGAAAGAGACAAGTGTATTGATAGAGGAATTTGAAAAAGGGATTTACAGGGATCTGCTGAGAGACATCTACGTGGATGAGGAACTGCTGGACAGTCAGACAAAAAGGTACATAAAAGCGCTAAAGGAATATGAAGACAGGTTCGGGACGGAGAATGTGGAGATTTATTCAGCGCCCGGCCGGAGTGAAGTAGGAGGGAATCATACAGACCATCAGTATGGGAAGGTACTGGCTACTTCCATTAACCTGGATGCCATCGCAGTGGCCTCTAAGACAGAAGACGGAAGGATCACGGTTGTTTCCGACGGATATGACCTGATGGAAGTGGATTTGGATGACCTGCTTGCCAGAGAGGAAGAAAAAGAGACGTCCATGGCACTGATTCGTGGTGTTGCCGACAGACTGAGGCAGAAAGGCTATAGGATCGGGGGTTTCCGGGCCTATATCACAAGCGATGTTCTGATCGGTGCAGGGCTGTCTTCCTCCGCAGCTTATGAGACCTTGATCGGCACGATTCTTTCAGGGCTGTACAACCAGATGGACATAGATCCGGTGTTCTTAGCCCAGGCAGGACAATATGCAGAAAATGAGTATTTTGGAAAACCGTGCGGGCTGATGGACCAGATGGCGTCCTCTGTGGGCGGGATGATTTATATCGATTTTGAAAATCCAGAGAAACCGGAAGTAAAACAGGTAAAAGTGGACTTTGAATCCTTCGGCCACAGTCTTTGCATTGTGGACACAAAAGGCTCCCATGTGGATCTGACAGAGGATTACGCCATGATACCGTCTGAGATGAAACAGGTGGCCCGCTATTTTGAGGAAGATGTGTTAAGAAAAGTAGACAAGACAGATTTTTATCTGAACATCCCCGCCATCCGTGAAATCCTCGGAGACCGTGCGGTACTGCGTGCTATGCACCTTTTTGAGGAAAACAAAAGGGTCGGACAGGAAGTCGAGGCCCTGGAGAAGAGACGGTTTGACCTGTTTAAAAAACTGGTGAAGGATTCAGGAGATTCCTCATTTAAGTATCTCCAAAATGTGTATTCCAGCCACGAAGTCAATCATCAGAGTGTGTCCATCGGACTGGCCGTAAGCGATGTCATACTGGGAGACAAAGGGGTGAGCCGTGTCCACGGAGGCGGATTTGCGGGAACAATCCAGGCGTTTGTGCCAAATGAGATTGTCCCGCTCTATCAGAAAACTATGGACAGCGTATTCGGAGAAGGAGCATGCCATATCTTAAAAGTCCGAAAATACGGCGGAATGAAAGTTTTGTAAGGAGACAGGACAATGACAGAGATCAAGGTAACCGAACAAAGAACAGATGGTATTGATATCATTGAGATGAAGGGAAAGGATTTGACAGTGAGCGTCACCAATTTAGGATGCCATATTCTGTCGGTCCTGATGAAAGATAAAGACGGAAATGTGGATGATGTGGTGCTGGGACTTGAGAATATAGACGATTACAAAAAAGATGAGAAGTATATCGGAGGAATCCTGGGACGGGTGGGAAACCGGATCAAGGACGGAAAGTTCATCCTAAACGGACAGGAATATCATCTGGCAGTCAACAACGGACCCAACCATCTCCATGGAGGAAGAGAAGGATTTGACAAAAAAATCTGGGACTATGAAATAAAAGAAAACAGGGTGATCTTCAACTATCTGTCCAGAGATATGGAGGAGGGGTATCCAGGCAGCCTGAGGGTCCATGTTTCATATGAATTGGTTGGAAATACGCTGACTATGGTACTCTATGGAACCACAGATAAGGATACCATTGTCAACCTGGCCAACCATACCTATTTTAACCTGTCTGGCGGAAAAGAAAAAATATATGATCACATGCTGAAAATAAAAGCGTCCAAGATTGCCTGTATTGATAAAGACGGCTGTACGACCGGAGAGAGGATGAATGTAGACGGTACTCCATTTGATTTCAGAAAGTTTCATAAAATTGGGGGACGTATCAAGGAAGACCATCAACAGCTGAAGTTTGCAGGGGGATATGATCATCCGTATCTGTTCAGCAGCCAGAGGGATCAGATTACGCTGTTTCATGAAGGCACGGGACGGAAAGTGACAGTTTCTACAAATCTCCCTGCCGTACAACTCTATACATCCAATTTTCTGGAAGGGGGATTTCCCGGAAAGAAAGGAAAAGCCAATGAAAACAGGGACGGGGTTTGTCTGGAAACAGAATTTCTTCCAAATTCCATTAATCTGGAGGAGCATCCGGATATGATCCTTAGAAAAGAAGATAGATATGCAGTGTTTACCGCTTATAAGTTTGAGGTGCATGAAGATGATAAATGATAATATTGCAAAACTGGTACAGTATGGATTAGAAAAAAAGCTGATCGAGCCTGAGGACCGGACCTATACCATCAATCAGTTTCTGGAGATCTTTCATCTGGATGGCTATGAGGAGCCGGAGGAACCTTATGGAGAGGTGGATCTGGAGAAAGTGCTCCATGAGTTGACAGATGCTGCCTATGACCGGTATATCATCAAAAGCAATGATATTGTGACCAGAGACTTGTTTGACACCAAACTGATGGGGGTTCTGGTCCCGAAACCAAGCCAGGTGATCCGGAACTTCAGGGAAAAGTATAAAAAAAGTCCCGTGGAAGCCACTGATTTTTTCTATCAGTTCAGCCAGGATACAGACTATATCCGCAGATACAGGGTGAAAAAGGACTGGAAATGGACTGTGGAGAGCCCATATGGAACCATTGATATCACCATCAATCTGTCAAAGCCGGAAAAAGATCCAAAGGCCATCGCGGCAGCTAAAAATGCAGTCCAGGGCAGGTATCCAAAATGTCAGCTTTGTATGGAAAATGAAGGATATGCAGGACGTATGAACCATCCTGCCCGCCAAAACCACAGGATTATTCCGATCACGGTCAACGGCAGCAGATGGGGATTCCAGTACTCTCCGTATGTATACTATAATGAGCACTGTATCGTATTTAACGGGGAGCATATACCCATGAAGATTGACCGGACTGTATTTGTAAAGCTGTTTGATTTTGTACGGCAGTTCCCTCATTATTTCCTTGGCTCCAATGCGGATCTTCCCATTGTGGGAGGTTCCATATTGTCCCATGACCATTTTCAGGGAGGGCATTACCAGTTTGCCATGGCAAAGGCTAAGATAGAAAAACATTACACAATCCGGGGATTTGAGGATGTGGAAACTGGGATCCTGAAGTGGCCGCTGTCTGTGCTGCGGATCCGTTCTAAGGATCAGGAGCGTCTTATCGATCTGGCGGATCATATTTTGCATGTCTGGAGGGCATATACGGACGAAGCCGCCCACATTTACGCAAAGACAGAGGGGGAAGCGCATAATACCATCACCCCTATTGCAAGAAAAACAGGGGATACCTATGAACTGGACCTGACTCTGAGGAACAATATCACCACAGAGAAACATCCACTGGGACTGTTTCATCCTCATGAAGAATACCATCATATAAAAAAAGAGAACATCGGGCTGATCGAAGTCATGGGCCTTGCGGTGCTGCCGTCCAGACTCAAGCAGGAGATGGAACTTCTGGCAGACTGTCTTGTAGACAAAACCCCTGTGAAAGATCATGAGTGCCTGGCAAAGCATGTTGACTGGGCAGAGCAGTTTGTGTCAAAATATAAGGAGATCAACGAAGACAATGTCATGGAGATCCTGAAGGAGGAGATCGGGCGGGTCTTTGTGAAGGTCCTTGAGAATGCAGGTGTTTATAAGTGTACCAAAAAGGGCAGGGAACAGTTTGAGAGATTCATTTGTACGTTGGATCAGCATTAAGAAAGGCGGAAGAAGGAATGAAGATTTTAGTATTAGGCGGGGCAGGATACATTGGGTCCCACACAGTTTATGAATTGATCGATGCAGGAGAAGATGTGGTCATCATCGATAACCTGGAGACAGGATATAAAGAGGCAGTTCATCCAAAGGCAAAATTTTATCAGGGTGATTTAAGAGACAGAGCTTTTGTGGACAGCGTTCTGGATCAGGAGACTGACATTGATGCGGTCATTCACTTTGCGGCCAACTCCCTCGTTGGGGAAAGCATGACGAATCCGTTGAAATACTACGACAACAATCTGTGCGGCACAAAAACTATGCTGGAATCCATGGTGGCCCACGGTGTAGACAAGATCGTCTTTTCATCCACGGCCGCAACTTATGGGGAGCCGGAAAAAACTCCAATCCTGGAAACAGACAGGACAGAGCCCACCAACACTTACGGTGAGACCAAGCTCTCTATGGAAAAGATGTTTAAATGGGTGGGAAAGGCACATGGACTTCGGTTCGTATCTCTCCGATATTTTAATGCATGCGGAGCCCACAAAAGCGGGGAGATCGGTGAGGCACACAATCCGGAGACCCATCTGATCCCGTTGATCCTTCAGGTTCCAAATGGGAAAAGGGATGCCATCAGTATTTTTGGAACCGATTATCCAACAAAGGATGGCACATGTGTCAGGGACTATATCCATGTGACCGACCTGGCTCAGGCACATATCCTGGCAGTGAAGTATTTGATGCAAGGCAATGAGAGCGACATTTTTAATCTCGGAAACGGCATTGGATTTACAGTAAAAGAAGTCATCGAGACTGCAAAAGAAGTGACCGGAAAGCCGATCAAGGCAGTGGAAGAAGGACGGAGAGCAGGAGATCCTGCAGTACTGATCGCTTCCAGTGAGAAAGCAAAGAAGGTTCTTGGATGGAATCCAGAACATGCCAATCTCCATGAGATCATTGAGAGTGCATGGAACTGGCACAGCACACATCCGGAAGGATATAAAACAAAATAAACAGATTGGGAAAATAGGGGTCTGCAGGCAAAAGCACATGCTAAGAAGCCAGAGCAGGAACCCCTGTTTTTTTATTTCAGATGAGGCTGGCTTGCCCTTTTTGTTCTGTTTGTTTAAGGTCGGCGGGAGGAAGAGTAAAATAATAGAAAATGATGAAGCGTTTATTGCCATAATTGCACGTATATCACAGTTCTTATAAAATATGTTGACTAATCCAGTACATGGATTTATACTTTTGTTGAGAGATAAATACAAATAAGGTCAGTTGCCTGGCAGGTTTTGCTGTTTAGCAGCGTCACCTAGTAACCCTTAGAAAATGTAATCTGAAAAACCTGTCGGACGAGACCTATTTTTTCATGAACATAGTTTATGGCTATCTTATTTGAATTGTAATATTTTTATGACAATATATAAAAAGAACAGGAATTATGCATTTTTTAATGCACATTCCTGTTCTTTTTTGCATTTGGGTTAGGAAAGAGGTAAAATATGATTAAGTTTTACTTTATATATAGAAAGGACTGTAGATGGAGAGAACGTTAAAAATTGCAATCTGTGATGATGAACAAACTTACTTGGATATTTTAGAAGATGAATGTCTCCAATTTCTGGACAGCAGAAACCAAAAAGCAGAGATTACCTGTTTCCAAAGAGGCGGAGCGCTTCTTAACTCAGATGGTGAGTTTGACATTATTTTGCTGGATGTTGAACTGCCCGATATGGATGGATTTTCAGTGGCTGAGGAATGGAAACGCCAGCAGAAGCCCGGCAAGATCATTTTTATAACGAGCCATGATGAATGGGTACAGAGAGCATTTAAGGTTCAGGCCTTCCGGTATCTATATAAAAGCGGGAGCGGACAGGACCTGTTGGAGGCTCTGGAAGATGCGCTAAAGGACATGAATGACAATGAAGGAATCATGCTGGAAGGAAAGGAAGAGAGCAGATTCGTATATTTTAGGGAGATCCGGTGGATTGAGGCGTTGGGTGATGAAATTGCGGTGTTCCTTGTGGGAGGGCATCTGATTGTGAGACTTTCTTTGAAGAAGATTGAGGGATGTTTGGATGAGAGGTTTCAGCGGATTCATAAGGGATATATCATTAATTTCCAATTTGTTGAACACTATAACAAGGACAAGCTTGTCTTAGACTGTGGAAAGGAATTTCAGATTTCCAAGAGAAAACAAAAAGAAGTCAAAAACCGTTATTTTGAGTACATAACGAAATATGCAAAAGTGATATAAACTAATCCATTTCCAGGAAATGGACAGTGAGGGTGAAAAGTGAGAGAATTATATTGGGTATATGTTTATGCGATTGAGCTTTGGAAAATGATCTTGATCATGAGAGGTATTTTAGGGGTTGAACCATCGCGGAAAAGGGAAGCCGTAGTTTTTCAGATCCCGGCAGTCTTAGGAGTTGTCTTGTGTTACAGATTTGGTTTTTCGGTCAATAAGGTGATCGTTCTTTTTATTATTGTATCCGGCTGGATCTATTTCAAAAAGTTTTTTCTTCCCATCTTTACGTGGCTTGGAATATCCATCATGGACTTTCTGATTGGTTTGTTTATCATATTCTTTGCTCAAATGGATTTTCAGACGGCCTATGCCAGCAATCATTTTGCGGATGTGGAAGAAATATTTAGTTTTATCATGATCCTGATCGTTATAACGATCAGGAAAAGATTCAAGGTGAATAAGATCCAATATACGTACAGTGATGTGGCCTTGGGAGCGATGGTGCTCATCGGAGTCATTGCATGTATCGGACCATTTTTGTCTGAAGGATTCCAGAACTGGACGTCTTTTGGAAAGAGGCTTGAGATCCTGCTTGGATTTTTGCTGATGCTGATCGGGATCAGTACTATTATTATAAGGATCTGCAGTGTAAGGCAGAAGCAGGAACAGTTTGAACAACAGATGCTCTGGAATGAAAGACTGCTGAACGAACAGAAAAAGTATTATGAACTGCTCCTTCAAAAGGAGGAGATGACGAAAAAGATCAGGCATGATATGAAAAGCCAGCTGGGCTGTCTGGGCAGGTTTCTTGAAAAGGGAGAATATGATCAGGCGAAGGAATATTTAGGCGAATTGATCGGCGGTATCCAGAGGCTGAATATTCTTGTATCTACCGGCAATGACGTGGTGGATATTGTGGTAAATGATATCGTCCAGCGTGAAAAGATGGATCTAAACTGGAAAGGCAGGATTCCCAGCAAGCTGAATATGACCAACGCGGAGATCTGTATCCTGTTTTCAAATCTTTTGAAAAATGCCGCGGAAGCCGTCAAGGATGTAAAGGAAAAGACGGTCAATGTAACAATTAAAGTGAAGGGACACCATCTGCTTTTAGAAGAAAGCAACCATACCCTAAAACCAGTCATTTTTGAAGAAGGCAGATTAATGACTACAAAGCATGATAAGGAGAAGCACGGAATCGGAAGCCAGAATATTAAAGAAATCGTGGAGAAGTATAATGGCAGTGTTTCTTACCACTGTGAAAATCATATATTTCAGGTGAATATTATCCTTTTAGATGCTATTTAATGGAAAAAAATACAACGTTTATTCAATTATTCCGTCGTTCCCCGCGGTTGTATTGAAACTAGGAATAAGACCTCTTATAGTGTGTATTGTTACCGAATTTCTTACCGAAAGCAAAGCAGTATAAAGGGGGATAAATCAATGACATGCATGAGATGGCCATGGCCGTTCTAATCATCTAGTCGGGGATAAAGCACTTATTACAAAGGATAAACAAAAGGTTGAGGGTATACATATAGTAAGAGACATAAAAACAGGAGGCATTTCTGATACATCAGAGGGGCCTCCTTTTGTTATGCGGTTATGCCATCCATAATCCATGCAGGTTGCAGTATTCATATGCGGCTACAAATTCCTCATTGTCTGCCAGGAAGAATTCTGCCTCCGGTTTTTCTCCAGGCTTTAAATACTTTATATGATTTCCCATGCTGGTTTCGACACAGATGAACATAATGTAATGGGCTTCCATCATCGGATGTTCCACCTCGCCTACTTTTACACTGACCTTCCGGTCCTCCACTGTAACGGCAGGCACATGCTTTTCTGCAGCGCCATCCGTAGTCCCTGGAACAAGTTCCGTCATTTTCTGGCCGCAGCACATGACTGGCACGCCGCTGTCCTGGACTAATGTCATGATATTTTTACAGTGTTCACAGATAAAAAACTTCATAATAAAAACTCCCTTCTTTGAAAACAATGACCCCAGTTATAAGTATTAATATAACAGAATATGACCTATTTGTCTGTAAAATGTGGAAAAAAATGAAGCATACCAAGGGAGAAATACATATACTATAGTTAGATGGCAGCAGAAAGGAGCGATAAAATGTATGATTTTGCAGTTCTCGGCGGAGATCTCAGGCAGGCTTATATGGCAAAACAGCTCTCCGAAAGAGGTTTTTCTGTCATCACTTATGGGATCGTGTCCGGTGAGAAGCAGGCGGATTCCATGGAAGAAGCTGTGGTGAATGCCAGGGCACTGATCGGCCCGATTCCTTTTTCCAAGGACCGTGAGAATCTGGTTTCCATGGCGTGCCGTGAGGACTTCGGTATAGAGGATGTAAAACGTTGTCTGACAAAAGGGCAGAGCATCTTTGCGGGATGTATCCCGGATGACTTCTGCGGCTATTGCCAGCATATAGGTGTTGATGTGCATGATTTTATGAAGATGGATGCCGTGGCAGTAAAAAATGCCGTGTCAACGGCAGAGGGGGCAGTGGCAGAAGCGGGGTTCGACTCACCGCTGCAGATCCAGGGAAGCCAGTGTCTTGTACTGGGCTTTGGCCGTTGTGGCAGTGTATTGGCTGAAAAATTAAACCTATGGTCGGCCAAAGTGACCGTAGCTGCAAGGAAACCAACGCAGAGAGCCCAGGCAGAATCTTTTGGGATGAATGCAGTCTCCCTGGAAAATCTGAAACAGGAAATTTCCCAGGCTGATTTCATATTCAACACTATCCCCGCTCTGGTTTTAGACAGAGAATGTCTGGAGTTTGCCAAAAAAGATGTCCTGATTGTGGATATCGCGTCCGCTCCCGGCGGTGTGGATTTTGAGGCCGCGGAAGAATTGGGAATCGACGCAAGGCTGTGCCTTGGGATTCCCGGTAAATATGCGGCGTGTTCTGCGGCTGCCATTCTGACAGAAACAATGATTACGGAATGGGATGTATGATGAGTGTAAAAGGAAAGAAAGACCACCTTGCCATGACTGGTTCATTCTGCACATATGAGAAAATATTTGTCCAGCTTGAAAAGCTTACGGAGGAAGGGGCAAAGGTGCAGACGATCTTTTCAGGTGCTGCACAGAGCATAGACAGCCGGTTTGGAAAAGCCGGAGATTTTCTGAAAAAAGCCGAAGAGATCACAGGAATTCCGCCGATGAAAACCATTGCACAGGCTGAACCGATTGGTCCCAAAAGTCTTCTTGACGTTCTGGTGGTCTTTCCGTGCACTGGCAATACGCTGGCGAAGCTTTGCAACGGCATTACGGATTCTCCAGTCCTGATGGCAGCAAAGGCACATTTAAGAAATGATAAACCTTTGGTGATCTCTGTATCAACCAACGATGCTCTGGGAATTAATATGAAGAACATCGGTGCCTTGATGAACATGAAAAATATCTATTTTGTTCCATTTGGGCAGGACGATCCGGTTAAAAAACCGAACTCCATGATCGCCGATACCAGCCTTTTGATCCCGACTGTGGAAAAAGCGCTGGAGGGCAGACAATATCAGCCGGTTATCCGGGGATAGAACTTCAGGCTCCCAGTGATGTCTTACTGCGGAGCCTGTATAAAAATAATTGAAGAGGTGGCACATATGTGTGGTATTGCAGGATTTTGTAATCCTCATAACAGGTATCAGGAAAACAAAGGGCAGTGGGAAGAGATTTTGGACCGTATGAACCAGGTCCAGAAGCACCGGGGTCCTGATGATCAAGGGACGTTTTTGGAAAATGGGTGCGGCCTGGCCCATGTACGTCTTTCAATCATTGACTTATACACCGGACATCAGCCCATGGTCAGGGAGGAATCCGGGCGTAAGTTTGTCATTGTATATAATGGTGAGATTTACAACATGAAGGAATTAAAACAGGAGTTGAAAAACGAGGGGGCAATCTTTAAGACAACCAGTGACACGGAAGTGATTCTGGCTGGATACATCCTCCACGGTCCTGCTTTTGTAGAGAAGCTGAACGGCATCTTTGCGATCAGTATCTGGGATTCCGCGGAAAAGAAACTGTTTTTGTTCAGAGACCGGCTGGGTGTGAAGCCTCTGTTTTATTCTTTTGCGGGGCAGACATTGGTATTTTCATCTGAGATCAAGGGCATTTTTCAGTACCCAGGCATTGAGCCAGTCATTGACAGGGACGGACTCGGGGAGATCTTTGGCCTAGGACCGGCGAAATCCTATGGAAAGGGAGTATTCAAAGGCATTTCGGAAGTACTGCCGGGCCATTTTCTTGAGTACAGTATGGACGGACTGAAAGATCACACCTATTGGCAGCTTGAGAGCAGGCCCCATGAGGAGTCTTACGACCAGACCGTAGAGAAGCTGTCCTACCTGGTACACGATGCGGTTAAGATGCAGATGCTCTCAGATATTCCAATCTGTACTTTTCTATCCGGAGGTGTGGACAGCAGCCTTGTGACGGCCATATGCGCCAAAGAACTGGGTAAACAGGGAAAACAGCTAAATACCTTTTCTTTTGATTTTGTGAACAATGACCAATATTTCAAGGCCAACTCCTTCCAGCCATCCCAGGACAGACCGTGGGTAGACCGGATGGTGGAGGCGGCCGGAACAAATCACACGTACCTGGAATGCAATAACGAGCAGCAGATTGAAAACTTGTACCGGGCCGTGGATGCAAGAGACCTGCCGTGTATGGCGGATGGGGAGTCTTCTCTTCTCTATTTCTGTTCCAAAGTTGCCGAGACAAAAAAGGTTACTCTGACGGGAGAATGTGCCGACGAGATCTTCGGAGGATATCCGTGGTTCCATAAAAAAGAGTGCTTTGAGGCCCATGCGTTTCCATGGTCCATGGATATGGAACCAAGAAAAGCCCTCTTAAGCGATGATGTGCTCCAGGTGGCAGATATTGAAAACCATTCCAGGAGAGCCTACGAAAAGACCATCGGAGAAACTCCGAGGCTTTTAGGGGAGGATCCCACAGAGAGCAGAAGGAGGGAGATCTCTTACCTGAATCTGAAATGGTTTATGGTGACCCTCTTAGACCGGATGGACCGGACCAGCATGTATTCCGGTCTGGAGGCCAGAGTACCATTTGCCGACCACAGGATCGTTGAATACATGTGGAATGTGCCTTGGGAAATGAAATGTCCGGGCGGCATGGTCAAAGGCCTTTTGAGAGCTTCCGGGGAAGGAGACCTTCCTAATGAGGTTTTGTACCGAAGGAAAAGCCCGTATCCGAAGACTTACCATCCTGAGTATGAAAAAATGCTGGGAGATCGGTTAAGGGAAGTGATCGCCGATCCAAATGCACCGATCAGAGATTTGATCGACAAGAAGAAAACGGAAGAGTTTTTAAAAAGTCCTTCAGACTACGGAAAACCATGGTACGGACAGCTGATGGCCGGACCGCAGATGGTGGCCTTTATGCTCCAGGTCAACTACTGGCTGCAGACTTATCGGATTGCTCTCGTATAAATAAAAAAATGCATGAGATTGTTTTGATAGAGGAACAATCTCATGCATTTTTATGTTTTTTGCTCCGTATCATGGTATAATAAAAATAAGATATCGATCGGTCTTATCAGCCGTATGACATCTTTTGCAGGCATAGACATACCTCCGTTTCGGAGGCAGAGGGAAGGGTTTATCCATGAGGTTAGCAATCGCTGTTTATGAGCAAAGGAGTGATGTTTATGAAAGAGAACAGGATCATATGTATTTCCAGGGAATTCGGAAGTGGAGGCCATGAACTGGGAGAGCGCCTGTCTAAGCGGCTGGGTATTAAGCTGTTCGACAGCGAGATCATTACAAAGGTGGCCCAGATGGGCAATGTACCCGAAGATTTTGTGGAAGAACAGGGAGAAGTGAGGGACTTTCGGGGTTTCCTTGGTGTGATGCCGTCAGGGCATGTGGCTACGGATATCACCCGTGACTTTGTGGTGACTTCTGAGAAATTATTTGCCCTCCAGTCCATCGCCATCCGGCAGATGGCAAAGGATGAAGGCTCCTGCATTTTTGTGGGACGATGCGCGGATGTTATTTTGCAGAACCAGGCAGAATGTATCTCTGTCTTTGTGCACAGCCCTCTTGATGACAGGGTCCAGAGGATCATGGATCTCAGACAGATCACCGAGAAGGAGGCTAGGAAGCTGATCAAGAAAACTGATAGGGAAAGGGCTTCCTACCACAATTATTATACGAAAGTGAAATGGGGCCATCCGAGCAACTATCACATGGTTCTCAACATTGGAAAACTGGGCATGGAAAATGCGGTGGATCTCATTACATATTATGTAGACCGATAGAGTGGTTTTCGCATGGAAAGGAGAGGTGCTATGAGACCGAACACGATTATATGCATTTCCAGAGAATATGGGAGCGGAGGCCACGAGATTGCGGAGAAGCTCTCAGAGGATCTGGGTATCAAGCTGTTTGACAAGGAACTGATCGCCAGAGTGGCGAAGATGGCAGATGTGTCGGAAGAATACGTGACCCAGAGAGAAGAGTCAGGGGATTACGCCTATATTTTTGGAGTGCCCATCGGACATCCGGCTACAACGCCGATGGATGAGTGCATCCTGACACCGGAAAAACTGTTTGTGATCCAGTCCATCGCCATCCGCCAGATCGCGGAGCAGGAGAAGTCCTGTATCTTTGTGGGGCGGTGCGCGGACGTTATCCTGCAGAAACTTCCGGGCAGCCATTCTTTCTTCATCCACAGCTCTGAATCTGTGCGGATTAAACGAATCATGGATACGGAGAATGTCTCCGAAAGGGAAGCAAAACGTATGATGAAAAAGGTGGACAAGGAAAGAGCTTCTTACCATAACTACTACACAAAGATCAAGTGGGGCCACCCGAGCAATTATGAGCTGGTTATCAATACCGGAAGGACCGGGATCGACAAAGCTGTAAAAGTCATAGAATCCTATCTGGAGGAATAGAATCAAGAGGCAGGTGGAAAACCATCTGCCTCTTTTCTCCGGGTAGACGCGCGGCGATAGTTATTTACCACTATCTCCGTCGTGCTTTGAAATGCACTCCTCCGACAGTGCTAAATAACTATCGTATGGTAATATCAGTTCATTTTTTATCTAGTAGATGTTACGTCCATTTTCCACATGATTTCCGTTCGGCTCTTAGAATGCCTCACTCCAATCATGTAGAAAATGGACGTAATGTCTGCTGGAGAAGGGCTTCTGTCAAAAAGGAGCCACTTTTCGAAAGTTATTCACCACTATTGGAGGAGCGCATTTCAAAAGCGCGACGGAAATAGTGGTGAATAACTCATACCCACAGGGCATCCCGTATTTTACACCCTCCGGGTAGACGCGCTTCGCGCGATAAGGTATACCCACAGGGCATCCCGTATTTTATACCCTTCGGGTAGACGCGCTTCGCGCGATAAGGTATAATATAAAGAGCAGTTTGGTTATTGTTTAGGCTAGATATTGGGAGGTTATATGACGATGGAATATAAAGATTTAATTGAAAGCAAAAACTCCGTGAGAGACTATAAAGAGAAGGAAGTTGATGCCGCTACGGTTAAGAAGATCCGGGATTTTGCACAGTCTTGTGAGCGCCTGGATGACAGCATTGGGATTGATATCCGGTTTATGGATAACGACACTGTTTACCGCCAGTTGGACGGATATGCTGGATATAAGGGTATTTTGATTAATGCTCCGCATTATATGATTGTTTTGTCTGAGAAAAAAGACCACTATATTGAAAACGGAGGATATGTAGGTGAATCCATTTCTATCAAGGCTCATTCCCTGGGAGTAGATTCCTGCTGGATCACGTTTAAAGACAGCCGTACCGTTATTGAAAAACTAAACATTGTCACTGATAAAGAAGTGGTGGCGATCATGGCGTTGGGATATGGAAAGAAACGGTTTAAAAAGGTTACAGGGAATGTCAGCTTGGGGAAAGGTTATGCAAACGCTGATTTCCAGGTAAAAGACAGTGTGACTTCACCGAGGATGCCTTTGGAGGAGATTGTTTATCTTGATACTTGGGGCAACAAAGCTTCGGTGGATGAACTGGTGAACAGAGCTGTTTATGAGCCGTTGAACTATGCGAGAATGGCTCCATCCACTTTAAATCGGCAGCCTTGGAGATTTATCATCGACGGCGGACTTCTGATCCTGACAGTCAGGGATGATGAGGAAACCAATCTTTATGAAGAACAGATTGATGCAGGTATCGTTATGCTGTACTGCAAAAAGGTGATGAGAGAGACCTTATGTGAGATCAACTGGAACCTGGTACCTGTGGAGAACAAGTACAATATTCCAGATAATTATAAGATCGTCGCATCCTGTAATATGTAAGATATTTGGCTGGTGAGGACCAGCAAAGCTTGAGAATTTAAAGTTGGACTATACAATAGTCCGGCTTTATTTTTTTGTTCAGATGCAGAAAGCCAATCAACAACAAATAACAACAGATCTCCGAGTCAATATTTCTTGAAGTTTCTTGTGCTAGAATAAAATAAAGCTTTCACGGAGTGGATGCGTTTTGTCTGGAAAAGAACCTTCTTTGACAGATATTACATCCATTTTATCACTCTGTCTGACAAAAGGTTTCGTTCCGTGAAGGTATTTATCCGTTGAATTTGTCGGAATAAAATTTCATAATAAGGAGGAATCAGTATGAGGAAAGAGAGCAGTTCGTTCGTGGCAAAGGGTATGGCGTTGGCCTTATCAGCAGCCATGGCGTTTGCAACTTTGGGGGGAATGACGGCATCGGTATCCGCGGCTTCCAGTAAAAAAGTGGATGCCAACATGGATGGCAAAGCCAATGAAACGATCACTGTGAACGATGCAAAAGGTGCCAGGATGATCAAGGTAGGCTCTTATGTAAAATCGGCAGGGCAGCTTAGGAAAGGAAACACTTACTATGCACTGAGGCTTGCAGACGGTTATGGGCCGCAAAAGCCAGACTACAAGAGGGTGCTGAAACAGAACACATGGGTAACAGTAAGTTCCAGCCTGCTTCCAGTGAAGCTTGGGGATAAGGTTACCAGTCCTACATGGTACAATACTCCCGATAACAGTTATAATAAGCTGCAGAAAGGGGATACTTATTTTGCCCTGATGAGCAAAGATAATCCGGAATTTGTAAAGCTGTTTGACAGCTGTGATGGAACGATTGCGTACAATGAGACCTTCACGGGAAACAACATCAACACAAAAGACGGAAAGTATTCCCGGTATGGATGCAACAACGGAGGAGTTGCAGGACAGCCGATTCTTTTATATCATGGTTCTTCAGCCAGTGAGTATGTTTTAAAACAGATTTATGTAAAGAACACCAAGAATTATAAGAAAAATCAGATCATTAAAAAGTCAGATTTTACCGTCTATGCAAAATATGTCAATAAGAAAAACAGTAAGGATGTAAAATGGGGTAAGGTGGATACAGATTATATAGCATTATCCCAAGCATACGGACAGGGCGGAAAATTCAAGGTGAAAGTGCAGTATCCTACAGCCGGTACCAATACTACTAATCTGGCTCCGGGTGCAAAAACACGTGAAATCACTCTTGCAGGGGCAGATACTACAAAGAAAGTGATTATAGCGACTGGAACAGCGAAGAACTCTAGAAAGGTACAAGTGTCATGGACCAAGACGAAAGGCGCAGACGGATACCGAATCTATGGTAATCAGTGCGGGAAAAAATCCTCACCGAAATACATAAAGACAGTGAAGAAGGGGACAAAGGCTGTCATCACGAAGATTGGAAAACGGAAGCTTAAATCAAATGCTCCTTATAAGTTTTATGTAAGACCGTATAAGAAGATCAATGGAAAGAAAAAGAATATTGGAAAATCCAATACAGTGCATGTATTGATGAGGGCTACCTCAAGGTATGCAAATGCTTCCTCTGTCTCTGTAAAGAAGAAATCAGTTAAGCTTAAGAAAGGCAAGACGGAGGCTATCAAAGCAAAGGTCCGTGTTCCAAATGGAAAGAAACAGCCCAAAGACCACGGTGCAAAAATTCGCTATGTTACCTCAAAGAGTTCTGTTGCCACGGTGAGCAAGAAAGGAAAGATCAGAGCGAAGAAGGCCGGCAAGGCAACGATTTATGTCATTAGTGAAAATGGAAAGTATGCGAAGGTCAGTGTAACTGTAAAATAAACCATTTAGGAAAGAAATGTTGTGAAACAAAAAGAACGGGTTTTACTGCATTTCTTTCCAATTTCAAAAGAAAACCCTACCGGGGTGATGCACACAAATGTGTAAGGGAACTATTTAACTACTGTAAATTACTTGTATAGTAAAATAAAAATAGAATAAAATAACCGGTATGAGCTCTTTCCAAAGCCGGATGGAGATTATGGAGAAATACGGTTTGTTTTTGAAAAAATTTAAAAAAAACCATTGCACTTGTCGAAATTCCGTGGTATATTAATAAAGCTGTTGGGCTATCGCCAAGTGGTAAGGCACAGGATTCTGACTCCTGCATCCGCTGGTTCGAATCCAGCTAGCCCAGTTAGGTTCCGCTTAAGGCGGAACCTTCTGAAATCATTATGACATTTTTATATGGGTGTGTAGCTCAGGTGGTAGAGCACTTGACTTTTAATCAAGTTGTCCGGGGTTCGAATCCCCGCACGCTCACTTTGAAAATATGGCGCAAACGCTGATAAATACGGTGTTTGCGCTATTTTTATGTGTTTTTAAAGTAACCGATTTTAACCGGAAGTAATACCTTCTAAATGTTCCATTCGTGTTCCAATGTTCCATTTTCGTTCCATTTTTCTACCTGCCCATTGCATCGTTTACCGCTGCTTCGGCATCTTCCTTTTCCATCATGATATGATTGTATACGTTTAATACCATGGCCTCCGTATCCCCCATAAGTTGTGCAATTCTTTGTATAGATATTTTTGGAATCTGGTAGCAAAGATTTGTGCAGAAATTATGACGAAAAATATGAGAAGTCAGTCCAGTGATCTCTTCATCGGACACTTCCTGCATTCGCTTTATGATCCTGGCCCACATTTTGTCATAGCTGCTTTTCGTCATTGGCTTTCCGTTACGCATGGTGAAAAGATACGTTTTCCCTTCCGACTTTAATTTTTGTATGTATCGTTCCACATCCGGGAATACAGAGGAAGGAATGGGAATTGTGCGGTATCCGTTGTCTGATTTTGGCTCCTTCTCTTTTGGATTACCATAGACGAGCGAGTGGGCGTTTGAAACAGAGACAGTTTTTTGTTTTAAGCTTACATCGAATATCGTGAGCGCCAGGGCCTCCTCCCGTCGCAATCCGCAGCCGAAAACAATATAAACGTATATTTTATCCTGTTCTTTAAAATCGGCCTTAAAAACGGCTTCACGTTCGTATTCCGTCAATGGTCGTTTCTCTTTCGGCTTGTATTTTTTTGGGTTTATATTTTTAAACAGATCCTCGTAAACGTTTGCGGAATACAAGCGGTCTGCAACCGCAGACTTTAATACCTGTTTAAAGACCATGTATATCTGTTGTTGCGTCCGTGATTTTCCTTCTGCATTGTTTAGAAGCATCTGCAAGTGTATCCGGTCTATGTCCTGCAGCCGTATTGTTTCCAGAGCAGAGAAGTGCTTTTCTATGATGTTCGCATACATTTCCTTTGTAGCATCTTCCCGTTGGCCCTTGTACACATCCTTCCACATCCGGGCATATTCTAGAAATGTTGTATCCGTAGTCTTTACAGATTTTCTTTTCTTTACATTGTCTTCAAATTCTTTAACTTTCCGTTCCAGATCCTTGCTACTCTTTTTAGATCGCAAGTGCTTTTGATGTTTCTTTCCGGCGGCGGTATACGTCCCATCCCACACATTCGTACTGAAATATCCATCCTTGCCCCGCTTGTATTTTGCTGTTGCCATTTTATCATCCTCCTAAAAAATCGTACAAAAATAACAGCCTACAAAAACGTATGTTCTTCTTGTGACAGCTGCCCGAAGATGATACAATATTTATGAGTTATGCGTATCTCTTCGGAGTTATGTAGTTGCCGCCTGGTTGCCGCCGGGCGGTTTTTAGTTAGCTGTTTTCTATTTTGTCGTAAAATTCATAGTATATCTTTTTTCCGTTCTTCTTTGCTATTAATGAGTACATACCACGCGCATAGATTAACTTATCATAATATCTTCCACTCTTGCCCTTCTTTTTTATTTTATAATAATTTGCAGTTTTTCTAACTGTTTTTGTGAACTTATCTTTTCCTATGCAGATTTTAATCCGTGCTTTTCTTTTTGAAGTAGCCATTATAGATACTTCATGTCCTGCATCATCGTACCATACCTCTTCTTCTTTTACATATACTTTACACTTTAATTTTTTCTTTCCGAATTTTGCCGTGATGGTAGTCTTACCAAACCATGAAGGAATAACAGTACCTTTTTTTGTAACACGAGCAACTTTTTTATTGCTACTAGACCATTTTACTTTCTTCTTGTTATTTAAGACTTTAAGTTTTACCTTGTCCGCCGTAGACATATAGATTGTCTTGTAGTTTAATTTTTGATTGGCTTTTGCAGATGTCGGGATTGCAGGTAGCACCAAAGCAAATGTTAGTAAAAAACATAATAATCTTTTCTTCATAAAATCCTCCTCAAATATCTAAAATAGCTTAACAATGCCCAATGTCGGTATAAATCGAATCAAATAATTATCTATAATGGTTTCAACCCCATACTTATTTCTATATGCGTCGATGGATTCTTTTAAAAAATCTTCTGATACTTCTAAATAATTTGCCATTTCATAAATATTCCGGCATCCAGCCTCAAAACATTTGATAATACCTAGAAGACCAATTAATTCATTGTACGCATGCATCCTTGCCTGGAACTCTTGCTTTCGATTCCAAGCATCTTCTTGATTCAAAATATTTCCGACGGTAGTTTTATTGTGATAGTATTCTTCCGCAAGAACACACCCTTTTTCTTTTGTTGTTTCAATATCTCTGTTTATTGCAATCCGATTACCTTTGCACAACCCCTTGGAATCGGACTTTAATTTTTTTTCTATTACTGTAATGTTTTCACTAAAAGATTTATCTAGTAATTTCTCATATGTAGTCATTCAATCACTTCCTATAAATCAGCTAAGTCTTCCTTCATTAACTTTTGTTGCTCTGGATCATCTGCATTATCATTATGTGCGGCTACTGGCATAAGATAATTATTATCAACTTCCCGCTCTTTTTCTTTGAGAAGAGATACTGAACGTTCGTATTCTTTTTCTAATGTAAAATCAACCATCTCTCTTCCGTGGCAATCTAACTTGCGGTATTTTTTTACTATCTTTAATTCATTTATTGATACTTCATCTTCCGGCAGGGTTGCTTGAAGAAAGTAGGAAGCATTTACATGAAGTATTCCGCAGATAAATGCGAGTGTATCTAAATCTGGTTTGCTAACGTTATTTTCCCAATTACTAATTGTGTTCCCGGTAGTGTTTAATTGTTTTGCCAATTCTGCCTGCTTTAATCCTGCTTCATTTCTTGCAATTTTTAGTTTTTCACCAAATGTCATATTGTTCACCTCACTTTTCTTTGGATATAGATAAATAGTACAACATAATTTAGAAAATGTAAATCTTTAATCACAAAATTCTTGAGATTCTTTTAGAAATCCCATTGACAATACAAGTTAATTGGGGTATTATACATATAAATCACAAGAATATTGGGAAAGGGGTGAGAGAAGTGCAAACAAACTTGGAGATTAAAAAATATCTTGAAGGAAATGGAATAACACAGGCATTTATTTCAAGAAAAACAGGCATTGAGCCATCAAAATTAAGTTTATCACTTAACGGAGAAAGAAGGTTGACCTTTGGTGAATACGCATTGATATGTGGCGTACTTGGTGTAAATACTGATAAATTTTTGAAACCTAGAATGCCTAAAGAAAAGGAGATGGTATAGAAGATGAATAAAGGAATAACAGACATGATGGCAGATGCCATGCGAGAGATTGAAATTCAAAAAAAGGAAAACGCCGCCGAAAGGCAAAGAATCGGCGGCATGATGGTTATGAACCTCCTCTTAATTTCCGTTCAGCTCTTTTGTTTAATTGTTGATCGACATACTCGATAAAATCAGAGGACTGGATACATTTTAAAAGAGATTCAGAAATTATTTCAGTTAATTGTTCAGAAGATAAGGATTTTCCGGGATAATTTTTATCAACAGCATCCTTTACTTTTGAATAAACTGTAGTTTGTAACATTTAAATGCTCCTTTCATATGTACTCGGCTCGCTACAGCCTGTACTTAAATTATAAGGAGAAAAGGAAATATTTACAAGGGAAATGAGGTGATAACCATGGACTATCCCAAGAAGAATATGCGGAGAACGGAACTTTTAAAAATGGGATTCCCGGAGGAACTGCTGGACAGGGCCTACCGGGAAAAGGGCCAGACCTTTGCATATAAGATAAGCCCGACAAAGAAAAACAGCCCCATTATGTTCGACACCGCAGGTTTTGAGCGGTGGCGGCTGAAACAAATAGCAATAGAAAACAGGGCAATGCAGAGAGGGGGCGTCATGTGAACTTAGAACAGAGGATGTCACAAGGCTTATATGCGGCAGGCTGCTTTTTGTCCCTGAGTGGTCATGGAATACTGGCGGTGTGTTGCTGGGCAGCAGGAGCAGCATGGAAGAAAGGAATCTGAAATGCAACAGCAAATTAAAAATGCCCCTTCGGAGCGGCAACTCCAACGGGGGCAAGAAACAATAAAAAATATGTCTATGTGCATTATAGCACACACGGAGGATTTTTAAAATGGTGAAAGATAAATATTTATACCTTTGCAAACTCTGCATGGATGTGCAGAGAGGGGAAGACGGGACAATAGAAAGACGACAGAGAGGAGAAAAATCTGGAGCTACAGTATTTTTTCGATTTTCAGGCCATGTGGCGATGTTAGAAATTGAAGTCTTTTTGAATGGGTGGAGTTCTTTTGCTAGTCCGACATTTGCTTATGATTTTCGCCTTGACGAAGAGCTGGATAATGAGGAGTTTACGAAATGTCGTGATCTATTGCTATCTTTATTAAAGGAGAATAAGAATGGGATTTTATGAAAAAGACGGGAGGCGGATTCCTGAGGAGCAGGCGTTTGAGTATGCGCTTGAAGAGGTCCAAAACGGGGGCGTATTAATGGAAGATGCTTTCCTGGACTGGTTTTTCCGTTGGGAACAGGGATGGCATCATTACCCGGACGGGGATGAGATGGAAAGCGTAGACGAGATCACACAGCAACACATACAGTCAGAGACAAATTTTCTAAGGAGGTACAGCAGATGCTAAAAAGTTATGACGAACTTAGGAAGGTAGATGTGGCTCCATATTGTGAGGAAAGAGACGGATTTTTATATTTGAATTGGGCTAGGTGCATTACGCTTTTGCATGAATATGGTGCAGAAAAAGCATATTGGGAAGTGATTGAAAATGAAAAGACCGGAAACAGCCTGAGGCCCACGGAAGAAGTCTTTACAGATAAAAGTGGAGTAAGCAACCGGTGTTATGAGACAAAGATCAAAGTAGTTATTGACGATAGCGTGTATTATATGCAGACCCCTGTTTTAAATGGGAAAAATCCTGTGAAAGACAATTCTATGAATCAACTTCGTACGTGGAATAGCATGTGCAGGGCTTTTGTAAAATGTGTTGCGATCAATACGGGATTAGGATTTGATCTGTGGCTGAAAGAGGAAACTGGTCCGTTTGCATCTTACATACCAGAACAGAAAGGGATAAAAGCCAGTGAAGCGCAGATAAAGGCAATAAAATCAATAGGAAAGAAGCATAGGCTTGATCTGGACAAATGGATTACGAACAACAATAAAACATGGGATTCATTGACCGATGTTGATGCTGGAAATATGCTCAACACCCTGAAAGAAAAGTATGGCGATGAATAGTGAATGAAGTAATTGAGATAAAAGGCATAAGGCAGAGCGAAGACGGAACGGAAATGCTTGTTTTAGCCCCGGGAAAGAACCTCTTTGATACGATCTTAGACAAACGCATTAAAGTGGCTGAAATGAGGCTTGACGATGGCAGGACCATATCTGTTATGCAGAGGAAAAAGGCTTATGCAACGATCCGTGACATGGCAGAGTGGACCGGGTATTCCCCGGAGGACATGAAAGAATTTATGAAGTATGAATTTATAATCCGTACCGGAGAAGATCATTTTTCTTTGTCTAACTGCTCTGTCGATCTGGCCCGTGAGTTCATATCCACGCTCATAGAATTTTCTCTTGAGCATGGGATACAACTTTCTGATCTGGCAATAAACCGGACGGACGACATAGGCAGGTATCTCTACTACTGCATAAAACATAAGAAGTGTGCTGTCTGTGGCAGGCCGGGAGAGATCCACCATGTCGATGCCATCGGCATGGGGAATGACCGGCGGCGGGTGGATGATAGAGAATACCAGAAGATCTGCCTTTGCCGGGAGCACCACACAGAGGTGCATAAAATCGGACTAAATGACTTTGAGAAGAAACACAAAGTATATGGAATCGTAGTAAAGGAGTTATAAATGGCGTGGAAAGGATACAGCAAGTACAGAAATAAGAAGACGGAGCTTGACGGGATCACCTTTGACAGTAAGAGAGAGGCGGAAAGATATGCAGAATTGAAACTTCTCGAAAGGGCAGGAGAGATCTCACATCTGCAACTGCAACCGGAGGTAATCCTCCAGGACAAATTTGTGCATGACGGAAAAACCATCCGGGCAATTAAGTATAAAGCGGATTTTGCCTACTTTGATAAAGCATCTGGTAAAGCGGTCCTTGAGGATGTAAAGGGAATGGAGACTGATGTTTTCAAATTAAAGAAGAAATTGTTCCTCAAAAAATATGGAGACGCTTATAAATTTAAAATAACGAGGTGATCTGATGAGACTGGAAGGGGGCTATATCATTCTGTCTAAGAAGATCCTTGACAGTGAGATATACCGGAAACCACCGCTATATCTAAAAGTTTGGATTTACATATTGTCAAAGGCAAACTTTACAGACGGTAAAAAACTGAAACGGGGCCAAGTGTTTCTCTCTATACCAGAGCTTCAGGAGGCATGTTCTTACTATGTCGGGTACCGGAAAGAAACCCCTACAAAGAAACAGATCTCAGGAGTTTTGGACTGGCTACGAAATCCCGGCGAAGGTGTAGATGAGGGTAACACGAACGGCCCTATGATAGAGACAACGAAGGTGACACGTGGAATGGTCGTAACCATACGTAATTACGACATTTATCAGGATTTTAGAAATTACGAAGGTACTGACGTAGGTCACAACGAAAAGTCTGCGAAGGTCGAACGAAGATCGAGCGGAGGGGACACTATAACAAAAGGAAGTATAAAAAAAGATAAAAAAGAAAATGTAAAACACGTGTACGGCGCATATAAGCATGTCCGATTGAAAGATAGTGAAAGACAAGAATTAGCCTCCCAATACGGGGAAGAGATGGCACAGAAGACCATCACATTCCTTGACGAATATATCGAGATGAAGGGATATAAGGCTAAAAGCCATTATCTTTGTATTCGGAAGTGGGTTGTTGATGCCGTAAAAGAACGGGAACGTAAGACAAAACTAGAGCCAAAGAAAACAAACCAGTTCCATAATTTTGAGGAACGAGAGTATGACTATGACGAGTTGGAAAAACAGCTTTTTGAGAAGCAGTTGGGAGGATAGCATGGAGCAGATTAGCTTTTTCGGAGACATCGGCTGTAAGGAGCCGGAGCCGCCGAAGGAGAAAAGGAAACGGAAGATTCCAGAAGACCTGCCGGACAGCGCAAAGAAATATTATGCGGAGAGGACAGCAAAGGAATGCCGCAGGGAGGCTTTAAGCGCCGGAGACAAAAGAAACATGGAGAACAGGATCTATGCATGGCTAAAAGAGCAGGGACGGGATCTAACAGCCCATCAGATCGCCATTGGCATGTGTCTGTCAGGGATACATTACAGCAAGGAGAGGCAGTCCGTTGCCCCTAGACTAAAGGGCCTAGAAGAGCGAGGATTGGTCGAGAAGACCGGGAGGCGGGTCTTTGACCGGGAAACCGGGGCCAGTGCCGGAACGTACAGGGTGGTGATTGAAGATGATTAAAGTCATTTGCAGTAAGCAGGAAAAAGAGCAGTTGGACCCTCTTATCAGGTTTGCGATGTTTTGTGTGACAGGGGCCGATTGCATATTCAAGAAAGAGATTGCCAATTTCGATGTTGGAAAAATAAAGTGGTTTGTGGAGGACAACAATGAATAGAAGCAGATTTACTGATAGCTTAAAGGAGCAGGTTGCAAAAGACCGACGAGAGCGTGGCATGACCGGGAAAGAGGTTGCGGAGAAATACGGTATCGCAGAGAGTACTGTATATACCTGGACAACTCAGTATTACGAAAGCGGTCGGGACAGCAAGGGAAGGTTTAAACCAAAAACATACCCAGAGGAAATAAAACAGAGGTCTGTAATAGATTACATCCTTGGCAAAGATAAGAAGCAGATCATGCAGGAGTATGGTATTACTGCGAAATATCTGGACAGGTGGATCGAAGAATACTGGGAGGAGCGGGAAAAAGAAAGGCAGATAGAGGATAGAAGCAAAAGAGAGAGAAGCATTTTCAAGGAAAGAAAAAGGACGGTGAACGGGAAAAAGCTTAGAATTGTATATCCGTCGTCTTCCGCAGCATATGTCACATGGGCAAAGTGAAGGAGGGAAAATTGAAAAAACTACAAATTGATATTGACGAAACAATGTGTTGTTGTAATTCGTGCCTGGCACAGAATTATGACGGTGAAGGTCTCGGTAAAAGAACGGATACAATTTACAAAATTTTAGCGGGGCAGACAGCGATACATTTATGTCCGGATTGCCTGCGAGAATTAAAGAAGTCAATAAACGAACTGTTATAGGTATTTACTCAGTAGAGTTTATATATCACACGTAACAAGAAAACATTTAGGCATCCTGTTTTACAGCCCGCTTTTGCGGGCAGGAAGGAGGGCAATATGATAAACGCCGAGGCTATAAAGCAAATGATAGACGATATGGACGAATACGGCATGATTACCGATTATATAGCCTGTCCATATACATATAACCCTGATTGCAAATATGACGGTAGTAATAATCATGATTGCTGTAATGATTGCAAAATGGAGTGGCTACATAAAGAGTGGGAAAATTAGAATTTAGGAGGAAGGACATGAACATTGTATCATTTGGTGGAGGAACG
>OAWB01000413.1_pt1 | contig 28195 bp, 27 predicted proteins | sample 1550621 | NCBI WGS metagenome assembly OAWB01 (sample SAMEA2580107, study PRJEB22360) | human gut metagenome | biome: human gut; feature: human-associated habitat; material: faeces | place: Denmark | collected 2008/2010
CCCTTCGAATGCAAGGCCTCCGAACTGGTGAAAATGGACGTAATGTCTGCTGGAGCAGGCTGCTACAAGACAAAAGGCGCCACCTCTAAGAGTTTTTCTTCATTGTTGGAAGGAGGCCTTTCCAGAGCCGACTGGAAACAATGGAGAAAAACTCATAAGATAATACATAGTAAGATAAGAGATAAAAGGATTGCGCAGGCAGTCCTTTTTTTCTTTGTTTCAGTCATAACTTGCGAAGAGCCTGCATATACTTTAACAGTCTATCGTAGGAGGATATTATGGATTACTTTAATGTATATAAGGATATTATGGCCAGGACCAATGGAGAAATCTACATTGGTGTGGTAGGTCCCGTGAGGACTGGAAAGAGTACATTTATCAAGCGGTTTATGAATCTGATGGTTCTGCCGAATATGGAAAATGAGAATGAAAGAAACCGTGCCAACGATGAGCTTCCCCAGTCATCCAGCGGAAAGACCATCATGACAACGGAACCGAAATTCGTGCCCAATGAAGCGGTGGAGATCAATGTGGATGACGGCATCAGCATGAAGGTGCGGCTGATTGACTGTGTCGGCTATATGGTAAACGGGGCAGTGGGCCATATTGAAGGGGAAGAGGAACGGCTTGTAAAGACGCCGTGGTTTGATTATGAGATTCCCTTTACAAAGGCTGCCAGCATCGGAACTAAAAAGGTTATCACAGAACATTCTACCATCGGGATTGTGGTGACAACGGACGGTTCTTTCGGGGATATTGAAGCCGCAAATTACCAGGAGCCGGAAGAAGAGACGATCAAACAGCTGAAAGCATTACATAAACCATTTGTGGTTCTGTTGAATACCAGCCGTCCATATTCCGAGGAGACAGTGAAACTTGCCAAGGAAAAAGAGGCAAAGTATGGAGCAAAAGTACTCCCGATGAACTGTGAGCAGCTGAAGAAGGATGATATTTATTTTATATTGAAAAGTGTTCTGATGGAATTCCCGATCTCATCCATCGGATTTTTCGTGCCGAAATGGGTGGAGGTGCTCCCGAAGGACCATAAGATCAAGCAGGAGATCATGGATACGGCCCGCAGGATGCTCATGGAGAAGGATACCATGAAAGACATCTATGAGGAGGAAGATTATGAAAATCAATACATAAAACAGTGGAAACTGGATTCTGTAGCCATGGATACTGGGGTGATACGGATCGCGGTTGATATGGATGATTCTTATTATTATGAATTTTTAAGCGATACCATTGGGCTGCCGATCAAAAATGAGTACGAATTTATTTCTATTATGCAGGATCTGGCAAGGCAGAAGAAAGAATACGAAGAGGTGGCAGATGCACTCAACGCGGTGAAACAACGTGGGTATGGAGTCGTGACGCCGACCAAGGGAGACATTGTGCTGGAAGAACCTAAAATCGTTAAACACGGCAATAAGTACGGTGTAAAGATCAAAGCCAGTGCTCCGTCGATCCATATGATCCGAGCCAATATCTCCACAGAGATCGCACCGATCGTAGGAGAAGAGTATCAGGCGAAGGATCTGATGGAATATTTTGACAAGGGGAAGAGTGATCCACAGGAGAGTATCTGGGATATCAATATCTTTGGCAAGACATTGGAACAGCTGGTTGGAGAGGGCATGCAGTCAAAAGCCCAGAAGATGACAGAGGAAAGCCAGCAAAAACTCCAGGATACTATGGAGAAAATCGTCAACGAAAGCAATGGTGGACTTGTCTGCATCATCATTTGAGAATAGCTGGGCACCATTGACAAATGGGGAAAAAAAGAATATACTTTGGTAAACAAAATATTAGGAAAGCGCAGGATAAATGATAAGATATGTCGATTAGAATATTAGGTACAGGAAGTTATCTTCCGGAGACGATTGTTACAAATGATGATTTAGCAAAAGTGATGGATACCAGTGACGAGTGGATCGCCAGCAGGACCGGTATCCGGGCGCGTCATATTTCTGTGGACGATACAACATCCGGCATGGCAGTGAAAGCTGCCAAAGAGGCCTTGAAGGAAAGCGGAGTAGCTCCGGAGGAGTTGGACTGTATCTTTTTCGCGACATTGTCCGGCGACCGGGCTACTCCCAACGGTGCATGTGATGTGCAGAAGGCTATCAAGGCTACAAATGCAGTCTGCATGGACTTAAATGCGGCCTGTTCCGGGTTTGTCTATGCGCTGACCACGGCCATCGCATATGCAAAGTCAGGCCTGGCTAAGAAAATGCTGGTGATCGGTGTGGAGACCCTGTCTAAGATCGTTGACTGGAAGGACCGGAGCAGCTGTGTTTTGTTCGGGGATGGGGCAGGATGCGCAGTTGTGGAAGCGGATGATTCCAGAGAAGTCTTTATCGACTATGGATCTAACGGAGACCTGGGAGAAGCACTGACCTGCGGTGAGAGAAAATTAAATAATTTATTGGTAGAGAATCATGAGCCTTTAGAACCGGTCTTTATGGACGGACAGGAAGTATACCGCTTTGCGGTAAAAACGGTTCCAAAGACGATTGAAAATGTACTTGAGAAAGCAGGAGCTTCAAAAGATGAGATCAAATACTACGTCCTGCATCAGGCAAATAAACGGATCATTGATTCGGCGGCAAAACGTCTGAAGCTGGATATCGAAAAGTTTCCGATGAATCTGGACCGATGCAGCAACACATCTTCGGCGAGCGTTCCGATCTTGCTAGACGAGATCAACAAAAAGGGAATGCTGGAAAGAGGAGATAAGCTTGTGCTGTGCGGATTCGGCGGCGGGCTGACCTGGGGGACGATTTATTTAGAATGGTAAGAAACGGCCGGAGGATCTTCCGGCATCATCTGAGAAAAAAGTAGGGCTTTCCTGCTTTTTTTGTTTATTGGGGAGGTGTTCGTTTTTCTCCATTGCCTTCCGTCTGCTCTGGAAAGGCTTCCTCCAGGCAATGGAGAAAAACGAACAACCCTTTTAGATCCTTTGGATGGGCATGCTTTGCACGACAAGGTATACCCACAGGGCATCCCGTATTCTGGATCCTTCGGATGGGCGTGCTTCGCACGTCAAAGTATGGTATAATATATTAATATAGATTAAGGGAGGTGTTGGCAATGGAATTACAGATGTGGAGAGAGATCCTTTGCCCTTACGACTTGGCTGTGGAGGAGTTAAAGCTGAAGTTCGTGCACATCATGAATGAATATAGAACCGCAGGCCGTTATTCACCGATCGAACAGGTGGACGGCAGAGTAAAAAGCATTTCTAGTATTCTTGATAAGATGCAGAGAAAGAAAATAAACATTAATGAAATAGAGACAGATCTGGAAGATATTGCAGGCATCCGGGTCATCTGTCAATTCGTCGAAGATATTGACCGTGTGGTTGAGATCATTGAACAGCGTTCTGATATGGAGATCAAGACGAAAAAGGACTATATCACAAAAGCAAAAGACAGCGGATACCGGAGTTTCCATGTGATCATTTATTATGACGTGGATACCATCTACGGCAAGAAAAAGATTCAGGCAGAGATACAGATCCGTACTCTTGCTATGAATTTCTGGGCCACAGTAGAGCATTCCCTGCAGTATAAGTATAAAGAGAACATACCGGAGCACATAACGGAGAAGCTGATGAATGCAGCAGACGCCATTGTGGTCCTGGATAAAGAGATGTCCATTGTCAGAGATGAGATCATGGATGCCCAGAATTCTTTCCGAAAAAAGGCAAATATTGTTTCCGAGATTCTGTCAACCATGCAGAATTTATATAAAGTAGCAAACAAACAGGAAGTCATCAAGATACAGGACGAGTTTTACAAAATATATGAGACAGGAGATATGGAGCAGCTGATCCATTTTAATAAGCAGCTGGATATCATTGCGGAGGGCTACCGTGCACAGAGCCTGTCATAGGAGAAATTATGGAATTACCACAGTTATTCGTTGAGAAGATGAAATCCCTTCTGGGGGAAGAATACAGCGATTATGAGGCGTGCCTCCAAAGGCCAAAGCAGAGCGGCATCCGCGTCAATACCTCCAAGATTTCCGTGGAGGAGTTCCGAAAGATCGCACCGTTTGAGATAGAACCTGTGCCATGGACCGAAAATGGATTTTTTGTCGAAGCCAAAGACCAGCCGGCAAAACACCCGTTTTATCATGCTGGCCTGTACTATATCCAGGAGCCCAGCGCCATGGCTCCGGCTGCATTTCTGCCGGTAGAGCCGGGAGACAAGGTACTGGACCTGTGTGCAGCGCCTGGAGGCAAGTCCACGGAACTGGGAGCGAGGCTTAAGGGCGAGGGCCTTCTAGTATCCAATGATATCAGTATTACCAGGACAAAAGCTTTGCTTAAGAACCTGGAAATGTTCGGTATCAGCAACAGCGTGATCGCAAGCGAGGAACCAAAGAATCTTGTGCCGGTATGCTATGAGTATTTTGATAAGGTGTTAGTGGATGCCCCTTGTTCTGGAGAAGGAATGTTTAGAAAGGGCAGCAATGAGATCAAAAACTGGGCGGAATATGGGATCGAACCCTATGTGAAGATTCAGCGAGAGATTATACTGGATGCGGTTAAGATGCTCAAACCCGGGGGATATCTTTTGTACTCCACCTGTACCTTTTCACCGGAGGAAGATGAGCAGCTGATCGAGTACCTGCTTCATCAGGTGCCGGAGCTTTCTCTGGTTGATATGCCTGAGGCTGATGGATTTGACCGGGGACACCCTGAGTGGACCGTGTCGGGACTTCAGGATGTCAAAAAGTGTATCAGGCTCTGGCCACATAAGATCAAAGGGGAAGGGCATTTTCTTGCGCTTCTGAAAAAAGAGGGAGAACCGGCAGCCGGCGCAGAAGGACAAAAGCGTGACCGTGCAAAGATTTCCCAGGAGGCAGAGGCCTTCCTCTCTGAATGCAGGATGGATTTGGACCCAAACCGGATAAAAGAACATAAGGGGAGACTGATCCTCACGCCCAAAGATCTGCCTGATCTTGGAAGGCTCAGGGTGTTAAGGCATGGCCTTTTACTTGGAGAGATGAAAAAACGGAGATTTGAGCCAAGCCAGGTGCTGGCCATGGCATTGTCCGGAGATGGATATGCGAGAACGCTGGACTTAAGCCTGTCCGATGAGAGACTTATGAAGTATTTAAAATGTGAAACCATACTTGCAGATGAAAAGGAAGACGGTATGTATCTTGTCACAGTCCAGGGATATCCTCTTGGATGGGGGAAATTATCCAAAGGCCGGATGAAGAATAAATATGCGCCTTCATGGAGATGGATGTGATGAAGGCAATGCGTTTGGACAAGTTTCTGTGCGCGGTCTGTGGCTGTACCAGAAGTGAAGCAAAAAAAATGGTCCGTCAGGGGAGGGTCCTGGCGGCAGGAGAAACAGTAAAGAAACCGGAACAAAAGGTAGTGCCTGGACAGGACGAGGTCACACTGGACGGGAAGGAACTTAAATACAGGGAATATGAATATTTGATGCTGAACAAACCTAAGGGAGTGGTCACGGCGACCAGGGATTCCAGGGAACAAACGGTCATGGATCTGATCCCAGAAGTCCATAAAAAGGGTATGTTTCCGGTGGGAAGGCTGGATAAGGATACAGAAGGGCTTCTGCTGATAACAAATGACGGAGAGCTGGGGCACCGTCTGCTGTCACCGAAGCATCATGTCACGAAGCGGTACTCTGTCACTGTAACAGGGCAAATTGGAAGAGCACAGCAGGAGGTTTTTGAGTCGGGTATGGACATTGGTGATGAGAAACCGTTAAAGCCCGCCAGGCTGAAGATTTTGAAGTCAGGGGAAGTTTCTGAGGCTGAGGTGTTCATCACAGAGGGCAGATTTCATCAGATCAAGCGCATGTTTGAAGCGGTGGGGAGTCAGGTGCTTAAATTAAAGCGTCTTTCCATGGGACCGCTTTTGTTGGATCCGGAGCTCCTGCCAGGGCAGTCCAGGGAACTTACAGAGGAAGAGATCAGATGTTTAAAGGAGAACCAATGCTAAAGGATAAAAAAGCGGTAATTTTTGATTTGGACGGAACTTTGGTGGATTCTATGTGGATCTGGAAAGAGATTGACGAACGTTTTCTTGGGCATTTCGGCCTTCAGGTTCCAGAAGGGCTGAACGATCTGCTGGAAGGCTACAGCTTTAATGAGACGGCGGAGTACTTTAAAAACCATTTTCCGCTTCCGCTCACTGTTCAAGAGATTAAAGATACATGGAACCGTATGGCTTACGAGATGTATACGAATGAGATCCCCCTGAAAGAAGGGGTAATCGAATTTTTGGATGTATTAAAGGACAAAAAGCTCCCTATTGGGATCGCCACCAGCAATTCCAGAGAATTGACAAAGGCATGTTTAAATGCCCACGGGATCGGGCAGTATTTTCAGTACATCTGTACTTCCAATGAGGTGCCAAAGGGGAAACCTGCCCCGGACGTATATTTAAAGACAGCACAGGAGCTGTCGGTTGAGCCGGAACATATTCTGGTGTTTGAGGATATCCCATATGGGATCATGGCTGGAAACAGCGCCAATATGACGACCTGTGCCGTCAGGGATGCTTATTCCCAGGCGGTGGCTGACAAGAAGAGGGAACTGGCTGATTACTATATTGACACTTACTTTGATATCATAAATGGAACCTATCAATCAGTATAACCGATACGAGAGGTGATAACATGAAGAAAGTAGCAATCGTTACAGGAGCTTCCTCAGGACTTGGAAGACAGTTCGTTCTCCAGATAGCTAAAAGCCATGGATTTCTAGATGAGATCTGGGTAGTGGCCAGAAGAGCGGACCGCCTTTTAGAACTGGGAGTGCTGGTTTCCAACATTGTAATCCGGCCGATTCCGCTGGATCTTTCAAAGAAGGACAGTATCGTAAGAATCAGGAGTATCCTCGCAAAAGAAAAACCGAAGGTTTATGTGCTGGTGAACTGTTCCGGACTTGGGCTGGCCGGCTTGTTTGACAGACAGGACGAAGAACTGCTGGACCAGATGCTGAAGGTGAACTGTCTGGCACTCACAAGGGTAACCAGAGCTGTCCTGCCGTACATGCCGAAGAAGTCCCGTATTGTCCAGGTGGCCTCATCCGCAGCCTTTGCGCCGCAGCCTGGCTTTGCAGTGTATGCCGCCACCAAATCCTATGTATTAAATTACAGCCTGGCATTAAGACAGGAACTGAAGAAAAGAAGAATTTATGTCACAACCGTATGCCCGGGACCGGTCAACACTGAATTTTTCGATACAGCCTACCAGAAAAAAGAAATGAAACTATACAAAAAGCTTGTGATGGCGAAGCCGGAAAGGGTTGTGAAGAAAGCCCTGAAAGATGTGAAGAAGGGCAGGGCAGTCTCTGTATACGGAATCTTAATGAAGGCCGTGAGAGTTCTCTGCAAGCTGCTTCCAAGCAGTCTGATCGTCAGGCTGATCCATTAGAGGGAAACGATATGAAAGAAATCAGGATTTCAGACAGGGAAGAAGAACAGCGGCTAGACAAGCTTCTGGCAAAATATTTGAACAAGGCGCCCAAGAGCTTCCTTTATAAAATGCTCCGGAAAAAGAACATCAAGCTGAACGGAAAAAAGGCTTCCGGAAATGAAAAGCTGAAATCTGGCGATGTGGTATGTATTTACCTGGCAGACGAGACCATCGCAACGTTTCGGGAGGAGCCGAAGGCGGAGAAGACAAGAGCGGATCTTTCTGTGGCCTATCAGGATTCCAATGTATTGATCATCAATAAACCTTACGGGATGCTGTCACAGAAGTCAAAGCCGTCGGATGTGTCGGTCAATGAACTGATCGTCCCGTACTGTCTGCAGCTTGGGATCTTAAAGGAATCCAATCTGGAACTGTTCCGGCCGTCTATATGCAACCGTCTGGACAGAAATACAACGGGACTGCTGATCGCGGGGATATCCCTGGAAGGTCTGCAGACCATGGCTGAAATGTTGAAGGAACGTACAGTGAAAAAGTATTACTACTGTATTGTCAAAGGCACATTAAAAAACAGCAGCAGAGTGTCCGGATATATTAAGAAAGACCGGAAGGAAAATAAAGTATCATTTTCAGAGAAGGCAGATGGGAGTGGCAGCCGCATTGAGACGGCCTATGAGCCTGTGGCCTGCGGAGGCGGTTTTACGCTTCTTAGAGTGGAATTGATCACCGGAAAGACCCATCAGATCCGTGCCCATTTGGCTGGAATGGGATTTCCTCTCGTAGGGGATACCAAGTATGGAGACCGGGAAGCAAACCTTTGGCTGAAAAGAAAGTTTGGAGTGAAGCACCAGCTGCTGCACTGCGGTTGTCTTGTTTTTCCAAAAGAGATGAAGCGATGTACAGAACTGTCCGGCAGGACGGTCACCACACAGGTGCCGGAATTATTTTTAAAGACGGCAGAAGAATTATTTGGGAGCATATCATGGGAACTTGGAATTTAAAAGGACTGCGGGGATCGGTTCTGGAGGAACTAGTCAACCATACCAATGAAAAATACAAGGAGCAGGGGCTGGCACTGGTCCAGAAGATACCTACCTCCATAAAGCCGGTCAGATTTGACAAGAACAGCCGGCAGATCACTCTGGCATACTTTGACCAGAAAAGTACTGTCGATTATATAGGTGCTGTCCAGGGGTATCCGATCTGTTTTGACGCCAAAGAATGTGCAACTGACGTATTTCCATTACATAATATCCATGAACATCAAATAGAATTTATGGAGAGGTTTGAAAAACAGGGGGGCATCAGTTTTCTTCTGATTTATTTTACCCACAGGCAGGCCTGTTACTTTATGTCTTTTGAGGAAACGATGAAGTTTTGGAATCGACAGACAGACGGCGGGCCGAAGCATTTTAAATTTGGTGAGCTGGATGCAGGGTTCTTTGTCCCGATGAAGAAAGGGATGATCCTGCATTATCTGGAATGTCTCAACAAACTATTGGCCGGGAGGCGTTGACTTGGCGGACGGTTTTTCGTATAATAAAATATTGAAACAGCCGTTACGTCCGGCAAATGAATACACAGAAAGAAGATAGACCAATGATTAGAAGCATGACAGGATTTGGGCGCAGCGTCGTATCCAATGACAACAATCAGACGATCACCGTTGAGGTGAAATCAGTCAATCACAGATACTGTGATATATCATTAAAGATACCAAAAAAGTTTACTATGTTTGAGGCGGATGTCCGCAGCCTGTTCAAGCAGTTCGCAAACAGGGGGAAGATTGATCTGTCCATATCATATGAAGATTTATCAGAGACCAGCGTGGGTCTCCACTATAACCGCGCCATGGCAAAAGAATACATGGATGCTTTTCATCAGATGGGGGAAGAGTTCGGTATTCCTGTGTCGATCACGGCAGAGCGTCTGTCCCAGTTTCCAGAGGTGCTTTCCCTGACGGAAGAGGTTTTCGATGAGAGCCAGTGGTGGAGCCTTATTAAGAAGGCTGTAACGGAAGCCGGGGAGAAGTTTGTGGAGTCCAGAACCGTAGAAGGCAAAAGGCTTTTGGAAGATATGCAAGGAAAGCTTGCCCAGATGGAAAAGGACATTGAGTTTATTGCAGAGCGTTCTCCGTCCATCATCAAAGAATACCGCACCAAGCTTGAAGATAAGGTCAAGGAATTTTTAGATAATGCAGGCATGGATGAGAGCCGTATTGCCGCAGAAGTAACCTTATATGCAGATAAGATATCCGTGGATGAGGAGATCGTCCGTTTTAAGAGCCATATCAAGGCTATGGAGGAAGAACTTTACGAGAAAGACAGTGTAGGAAGAAAGCTGGATTTCCTTGCCCAGGAGATGAACCGGGAGGCCAACACGATCTTGTCCAAGTCCAGTGACGTGGAACTTTCCAATCACGCCATTGAGCTTAAGACAAATGTGGAAAAGGTCAGGGAACAGGTTCAGAATATTGAGTAGGGAGGAACAAAACGATGAAAAAAGGTGCATTGGTCATCTTATCCGGATTTTCCGGCGTTGGAAAAGGGACAGTGGCAAAACGCCTGGTGGAGAAGTACGGCTACAGCCTGTCCGTCTCTGCCACCACAAGGAAGCCCAGAGAAGGAGAAGTGGACGGAAGGGACTATTTCTTTAAGTCCGAGGAAGATTTCCGAAACCTGATTGACTACAACGGATTTATAGAATATGCTAGATACGTAGAAAATTTTTACGGCACCCCGCGCAAGTTCGTGGAAGAAGAACTGGATGCAGGGCACAATGTGATCCTGGAGATTGAAGTCCAGGGGGCGTTTGCCATCAGGGAACAGTACGAAGACGCTCTTTTGGTCTTTATCACGGCACCCAGTGCCCAGGAGATCAAAAACCGCCTGATCGGAAGAGGGACGGAGTCCGAGGAAGTGATCAACAAGAGACTTTCAAGGGCTGTGGAGGAGTCTGAGGACATGTGCCAGTATGATTATATTATCGTCAACGACGATCTGGAAGTGTGTGTGGATCAGGTGCATGCGGTTGTCACCGCACAGGCATGTGAGCGCAGGCACAACATGGAATTAGTGAAAGAGACAATGGAAGGTTTAAAAACCCTATAGGAGGAATCATATTTATGCTACACCCATCATATTCAGAATTAATGCAGGTTATCAACGGAGATGACGAAGATAAGAATATCATCACAAGCCGATACTCACTGGTCATTGCCAGTGCCAAGAGAGCAAGACAGCTGATCGGGGGAGATATGCCGCTCAGTGAAGATGCGGATGAACAGAAGCCTCTTTCCACTGCAGTGGAGGAGATAAGGAGCAGTAAAGTAAAGATTCTTCAGGATGGAGAAGACGAAGAATAGAGAAAGCAGGAAGGGTGAATAGGATATTTTCTAATCACCCTTTTCAAATATCATCTTGAAAGGAACTAGGCATGGATCTTATATTAATCTTAAAAACTGTTATTCTTGGAATTGTGGAGGGCATCACGGAGTGGCTGCCGATCAGCAGCACTGGACATTTGATCTTAGTAGATGAGTTCATAAACTTAAATGTCTCAGGGGCATTTAAGGAGATGTTTGACGTGGTGATCCAGCTGGGTGCTATCATGGCGGTGGTAGTGCTGTATTTTCATAAGCTGAACCCTCTCTCACCGAAGAAGAACCGGGCGCAGAAACATGATACGATGGTTCTCTGGTATAAAGTGATCATTGCGGTTCTTCCGGCCGCTGTCATCGGCATTTTGTTCGACGATGCTATTCATGACCGGTTTTTTAATCCGATCGTTGTCGCAGCCACTCTTATCATTTACGGTATCTTATTTATCGTCATTGAAAATCATAATGAGAGAAGCCGCAGAAGAGAGATGAATTCCCTGAAAGGCCTTACATACCGGATGGCCTTTATCATAGGTGTCTTCCAGGTACTGTCGCTGATTCCGGGAACGTCCCGTTCCGGCGCCACGATTGTCGGCGGGATCTTGATTGGGTGTTCCAGGACTGTGGCGGCTGAGTTTTCATTTTTTCTCGGAATCCCGGTCATGTTTGGAGCCAGTCTTTTAAAGATCGTAAAGTTCGGCTTTGCGTTTACCGGCACGGAGCTTTTAGTGCTGGCTGTGGGGATGATCGTTTCGTTCCTTGTTTCCATCGTTGCTATCAAGTTTTTGATGGGATATGTGAAACGGCATGACTTTAAGGCGTTTGGTGTATACCGGATCATACTCGGTGTTTTGGTCATCGGATATTTTACATTTGTTAATTAGGAGAATTACATGGAGAAAGAATTATTTTTAAAAGGAATGCAGGAGCTTCTGGAGGTGGCAAAGGCCGGGGGCGGAAAAATCCGGAAGGAAGATATTTTATCGTATTTCGGAGGACTTGACATAACAGATGAGATCGAGACCATGCTCTGCGATTATTTTGTGGAAGCAGGAGTCCAGGTGGAAGGATATGACCGAAGTCCAAAAAAAGAGCAGCAAGAGGAGACAGAACCGGGTGTCATCCGGTTTTATGAAGAGGAACTGGCAGAACGGGGTGGATCTGACCCGGAGGAGGTCAGGGGACTGATCGTCCGGCTCGGAAATGGGGAAGATGTGAAAAATGAGCTGGTCGAGAGCCTGCTATCTGAAGTGGCTCTGACCGCCAAAAAGTATACGGGCCGCGGAGTTCACTTAGGAGACCTTGTGCAGGAAGGGAATATGGGGCTTATTGAAGCTGTGTACAGCCTCAACGAAAAGGATCCCCAGACAGCGGAAGAATTCTTGATGGCGTCTGCGGAGGAGGCCATAAAGGCAGCGGTCGCAGAACAGACTCATGCGGATTCTATGGGAGAGCAGATGGCGGGAAAGGCAAACCGTCTTGACGAGGCAGCCAGATTCCTGGCAAAGGATTTAGGAAGGGAAGCTACTGCGAAGGAGCTTGCCCATGAGCTTTCCATGACGGAGGAGGAAGTAAAAGAGATCATGAAGATGTCACTGGATGCGATTTCTGTGGTAGAGACGGACATTACCCAGAAATAGGCCGGGATCTCCCGGCCGCCCATAGGTACAGGAAGAGGTGGGGCAATGAACATCAGAGAAAAGCAGGAACAGACAGAACAAGAGATGCTCAGTCCTTATGCGACGCTGAGCAGCCAGACAAGAGGGAGAGAAAAGCCTGAAGTGGAGTGCGAGCTTCGGACCTGTTTCCAGAGGGACAGGGACCGAATCGTCCACTGCAAGGCTTTTCGGCGTTTAAAAGACAAGACACAGGTGTTTTTATCGCCAAAAGGGGACCATTATCGGACCAGGCTTACCCATACTCTGGAGGTGGCCCAGAATGCCAGGACCATAGCCAGAGCACTGAACCTGAACGAACTGCTCACTGAGGCCATTGCTCTGGGCCACGATCTGGGGCACACACCGTTCGGCCATGCGGGGGAAAGAGCCTTAAACGAGCTAAATCCGGAAGGATTCCGCCATAATCTCCAGAGTGTCAGAGTAGTGGAATGCCTGGAAAAGAACGGGAAGGGGCTGAATCTTACCTGGGAGGTCCGGGAGGGAATGAAAAACCATTCTACCCACAGCATTTCTGCCACACTGGAGGGTAAAATCGTTCGTCTGGCCGATAAGATCGCCTACATTAACCATGACATCGACGATTCCATACGTGCGGGGGTCATGAAAGAATCCGATCTTCCGTCAGAGTACACGGATGTGCTCGGGCATACAGTAAGGGAGCGGATTAATAATATTATCTGTGATATTGTAAAACACAGTGAGGAAAAGGATGATATTCTCATGTCTGAGGAAGTGTATACGGCGATGTTCGGACTCCGGAGATTTATGTTTGACCACGTCTATTTTAATCCACAGACAAAAAAAGAAGAAAAGAAGGTGCACCACATCATTGAGCCGCTGTTTTCGCATTATCTGCATCATATCGACCTTCTTCCTGATGTTTCCAGAGGGCGGATTGGCCAGACAGAGTCGAAAGAACAGGCTGTATGTGACTATATTGCCGGGATGACGGACCATTTTGCCATTGAGACATACAAGGAAATCTTCATTCCGAAATTCTGGCTGGAAAAGTGAGAAAAATAAAAAGGAATGAATCAATTTATGTAGAATAATATATATAGAGGACATTTATCACTTAGATTAGGAGGACAGGCTGTTGTTATACGGAGATGACATTATTGAAGAGGTCAGAAGCCGCAATGACATCGTGGATTTAATCTCTTCATATGTACCACTGAAGCGGAAAGGCAGTTCATATTTTGGCCTTTGCCCTTTCCATAATGAAAAATCACCGTCGTTTTCTGTCAGCAGGGACAAGCAGATGTATTACTGTTTTGGATGCGGGGCAGGGGGCAATGTGTTCACTTTTATTATGGAATATGAAAACTTCACATTTCCGGAAGCCGTGAGGTATCTTGCAGAGCGGGCCGGGATGGAGCTGCCCGAACAGGAACTCAGTACAGAGGCAAAGCAGCAGGCAGATGCCAAAGCAAAATTAAAAGAGATGAATAAGATGGCGGCCAACTATTTTTATATCCTCTTGCACAGCAAAAGAGGAGAAAAAGGGCTTGCATATCTTAAAAAGCGGGGCATCACCGAGGAGACAATTAAAAAGTTTGGCCTTGGATATGCGGATATTTATCAAGATGACCTCTACCGCTTTTTAAAGAGCAAAGGATTTACAGATGAAGACTTGAAGGATTCTGCACTGGTTTCCATCGATGAGGCCAGAGGAGGCAGCGACAAGTTCTGGAACCGGGTCATGTTTCCGATCCAGGATGTGAACAACCGTGTCATCGGATTCGGGGGACGTGTCATGGGGGACGGAAATCCCAAGTATCTGAACTCCAGGGAGACAAAGCTGTTTGACAAGAGCAGGAATCTTTACGGTCTGAACTTTGCACGGAGCTCAAGAGAGAAATTTATCATTCTATGCGAAGGATATATGGATGTTATCACAATGCACCAGGCCGGATTCACCAATGCGGTGGCAGCACTTGGGACCGCGTTTACAGAAGGGCACGGGATGCTTTTAAAACGTTATACTGATGAAGTCATCCTCTCCTTCGACAGCGATGAGGCAGGACAGAGGGCTATTTTAAGAGCGATTCCGATCTTAAAAGGAGCTGGGCTTACGGTCAGGGTCCTGAACTTAAATCCACATAAAGATCCGGATGAGTTTATTAAGGCATTGGGAAGTGAAGAACTCACCAAGCGTATCGAGAAGGCCCGGAGCAGTTTTATGTTTCAGGTTTCTGTGGCGGCTGGGAAGTACAACCAGGACGACCCAGAAGAAAAGACAAAGTTCCAGCACGAGGCGGCCAAGCTTTTGTCTTCCATAAGGGAGCCGCTGGAGCGCAGCAATTACTGTGAGGCTGTATCCAGGGAATATTTTATGGGAGTAAAAGAGCTTACGGATCTGGTGGATTATTACGGGACCAGCGGATATGTCCAGGAAAAGCCAAAGGAACAGGAACGAAAGCCGATCGAAGTTAAAAAAGAAGAAAAAAAACTAGAGCCGCAGAAGCTTTTGCTCACATGGCTGGTCAACGAGCCGGTGCTGTTTGACAAGCTTAGAGGGATTATCGGGCCCGATGACTTTATCGAGCCGATCTACCACGGTGTTGCTGTGTTACTGTTTAAAGAATACGAGCAGGACGGGAAGGTGACGCCGGCAAAGATCCTGAATCAGTATGTGGACATGGAGGATCAGAAGAAGATCGCGGAACTGTTTAACACCACGCTGAAACTAAAGCCGCTGCCGGAGGACAACGACAAGGCACTGACCGATATTGTCCGCAAGGTGAAAGAAGACAGCATTGAACACAAGATGAATGAATCCAACGACATTATGAAATGGCAGGAGCTGATCCAGGAAAAGGGCAGCCTTGCAAAGCTGCATATTTCGATTTAGGTTGGTTAAAATAGGTATGAGAGGAAGGAAATCAATGGACGACACAATGTTACAATTCAGCGAGAAGCTGGCAGGTTTAGTAGAACTGGGGAAGAAAAATAAAAACTTTTTGGAGTATGCTCAGATTGAGACATATTTCAAAGATTTTAAGCTGACATCGGATATGATGGAGGCGATTTTTGATTACCTGGAACAAAATGGGATTGACGTGCTCACGATTCCAGAGGGAGACGAGGACGAAGATCTGGAGATCAAAGAAGAGATTGAGGAAGAAGCGGATCTGACCATCCCGGATGGAGTCAGTATCGAAGATCCTGTGCGCATGTACTTAAAAGAAATAGGAAAAGTACCGCTGCTCAGCGCCGATGAGGAAATCCGCCTGGCACAAAGGATGGAAGAAGGGGACGAGGAAGCGAAGAAGAAACTGGCGGAAGCCAACTTGCGTCTCGTTGTCAGTATCGCAAAACGCTATGTGGGGCGGGGGATGCTGTTCCTTGACCTGATCCAGGAGGGAAATCTCGGACTGATCAAAGCAGTGGAGAAGTTTGATTACAGAAAAGGATATAAGTTCAGCACCTATGCCACATGGTGGATCCGTCAGGCCATTACCAGAGCTATTGCTGACCAGGCGAGAACGATCCGTATTCCTGTGCATATGGTGGAGACCATCAATAAACTGATCCGTGTATCCAGACAGTTGTTACAGGAGCTTGGCCGGGAACCACTTCCTGAGGAGATTGCGGAGGAGATGGATATTCCGGTGGACCGTGTCCGGGAGATTTTAAAGATTTCCCAGGAGCCGGTTTCTTTGGAGACCCCGATCGGCGAGGAAGAGGACAGCCATCTGGGAGACTTTATACAGGATGACAATGTACCGGTGCCGGCGGATGCCGCGGCATTTACACTGCTCAAGGAGCAGCTGAGTGAAGTTCTGGGAACTCTCACTGAGCGGGAGCAGAAGGTGTTAAGACTGCGCTTCGGTCTGGATGACAGCCGCGCCAGGACTTTAGAGGAAGTAGGAAAAGAGTTTAACGTCACAAGAGAGAGAATCCGTCAGATCGAAGCTAAGGCTTTGAGAAAGCTGAGACATCCGAGCCGCAGCAGAAAACTGAAAGATTATCTGGATTAATTGGGTGGATTATGGAGCTGTCAACACGGTTAAAAACAATTGCTTCTTTTGTATCCGAAGGGATGTGTGTCGCCGATATAGGGACAGATCATGGATACATACCGATTTATCTGACATCCGAAGGACTTTCTGGAAAGGCATTTGCCATGGATGTCAACCGGGGGCCCCTCGAGCGGGCCAGACAGAATATAAAAAAAGAGGGACTGGACGGACAGATCGAGTGCATCTTATCTGACGGCATGGAAGGACTTCCGGAAGATGCCGACAGTGCAGTGATCGCCGGTATGGGCGGAGATTTGATGGAACAGATCCTTACGCGGGGGGAAGACAAGCTCTGCCATGTTGCCGAGCTTGTTCTTTCTCCCCAGTCCCATTGGGAAAAAGTGCGGAAGTTTCTTCACAGCCATGGATATGCCATCAAGAAAGAGGCATTGGTCAGGGAGGACGGGAAATATTACATTGTAATTAAAGCAGTCCAAGGCCGGGAGTCATATCCGTCTTCCTGGCAGTATTCTTACGGGACATATCTTCCTGGGTCAAAGGATCCTTTGATGAAAGAATACCTTTTGAAAGAAAAAGAAGATATACAAAAGATCCTCACATCTTTTCAGGGGAAAGACTCAGAAACCCTGAAAAACAGGGCAAATGAATTATCCTCTGCCCTGGAGGAAATAAAGGAGGCACTGAAACATTATGAAATGTAGTGAACTGATGAGAGTATTAGAGACGTATGTGCCGTCAGGTTATGCCATGGACTGGGATAACGTGGGCCTTCTTGCGGGACGGCAGGATAGAGAGATCCAGAAGATCATGGTCGCATTGGATGCGGACAAAGGGGTGGTGGAAGATGCAGTGAGCCAAAATGTGGACTTTCTGCTGACCCACCACCCTCTCATTTTCTCTCCCTTAAAGAGCATTACGGACGATGCGGGAACACCTTCCAAGATCCTTACTCTATTGGAAAACGGCATCAACTGTTACGCTATGCACACAAATTTTGATGTCGTCCATATGGGAAGGATCGTCTGCGAAGCGCTGGGCCTTAAAAGTGACGGTCCGGTAGAGACCACATGTACAGAAAACGGCATTCCCATGGGGATTGGAACAGTGTCGGACTTTCGCCGGCCCGTGTCTGTTGACGACTTTGTGGAGAAGATCAAAAAGACCTTTGACATCAAGCAGGTGTTTGTGTTCGGGGACGGAACAAAGGAGATCCGCAGGGTGGCCATTGTGCCAGGCTCCGGAAGGCATATGGAAAAAGAGGTATCCTCTGTCGGGGCAGATGTATTTTTAACCGGGGATATCGGGCACCACGAGGGACTGGATGCGGTGGATATGGGCATCACAGTCATCGATGCCGGCCATCACGGACTGGAAAAAATCTTTGTTGATTTTATGGGACATTTTCTTCAGAAGAATATACCAGAATGTGACGTAATCTTAAGACATACAAAATGCCCGTTTGACGTAAAATAGACCAGAGAGGAGATGATGCAGGGAATGTTACATGTAACAGTAGAAGGAGCCAGGATCAGTATAAAAGAGGGCACGACACTGGAGGATATCGCAAAACGCTTCCAGCGCCCGGGGACTCCTGTGATTTTGCTTGCCTATACGGGAGAGAAATTGAGGGAATTATACCACACCATTGATGAGGACTGTGAGATCCGTTTTGTTACCAACGAGGAACAGAGCGGATATATGACGTATAAAAGAACTGTAAATTTTGTGTTCTTAAAAGCGTGTGAGGAAGTACTCGGAGAAGGCTGCACCAACCGCATAACCATGAATTATTCTATTGGGAACAGTACATTCTGCGAATTCTCATTGGATGACCTGGAGGTTGATGATCAGCTTGCTAAGAAAATCCAGGCAAAGATGAGGGAACTGGTCAACCATGATCTAAAGATAGAAAAGATCTCCTACAATACGTTTGAGGCCAGGAAAAGATTTGCACAACAGGGCATGAAGGAAAAGGTGAGGCTTTTCAGATTCAGAAGAGTCTCAAGGACCAACGTCTATTCTCTGGATGGCTATGAGAACTATTTCTATGGGTATATGGCACCGAGCACCGGCTATATAAAGGACTTTTTTGTGGATGCATATCAGGGAGGCATTGTGCTCCAGATCCCCAGGAGGGACCATCTTTACGCAGTTTCCCGGTTTACGCCGCAGCCAAAGCTTTTCCATGTGATGCAGCGGTCCAGATCCTGGAGTAAACTGATGCGTGTGGATACCGTCGGAAAGCTCAATGAGGAGATCACAAACGGGGACATCAATAATCTGATTTTGGTCCAGGAGGCGCTGCAGGAAAAACTTCTTGCAGACATCGCTACAAAGATCGTAGACGATGGAAAAAAGGTGGTTTTGATCGCCGGTCCGTCTTCCTCAGGAAAGACTACATTTTCCCACAGGCTTGCCATACAGCTGCAGATCGATGGGCTGACGCCGCATCCGATTTCTTTGGATGACTATTTCTTAGACAGGGAGTTATCACCAAGGGATGAGGAAGGCAATTATAACTTTGAGACCATTGCGTCCCTGGATCTGGAATTGTTTAATGAAGATATCAACTGCCTCCTGGCGGGAAAAGGGGTGCAGCTGCCCACGTATAATTTTGTGTCCGGCAAGCGGGAGTATAAAGGCAATTATAAAAAGATCGGACCGGATGATGTGCTGGTCATCGAGGGAATCCACGGTCTGAATGGAATGCTGTCCAGTGAGATCTCGGAACAGGATAAATATAAGATCTATGTCAGTGCGTTGAGCCAGATCAACATTGATGAACACAACCGGATACCAAGCTCCGACGGGCGTCTGCTGCGAAGGATCGTAAGGGATGCAAGACACAGGGGAATGGATGCCAAAACAACCATAGGGCGCTGGGAATCTGTCAGGAGAGGGGAAGAACTGAATATCTTTCCTTATCAGGAGGAGGCGGATATCATGTTTAACTCTGCCCAGATCTATGAGCTGGCCGTGTTAAAGCAGTATGCGGAACCTCTTTTATTTCAGATCAGTCCAGGATGTCCGGAGTACCAGGAATCCAAACGTCTGCTGAAGTTTTTGGATTACTTTTTGAGCGTTAAGAGCGAAGATATACCGAAAACTTCACTTCTCAGAGAATTTATTGGGGGAAGCTGTTTTGAAACTTAATCACAACCTGAAGACAAACCTCTAACTATCAATGAAGATTTTTCCTCATATATAGTATAAAAGAATGGTTTTAATATCTATAATAAAGGGGAGAAGAATTTGAGAAAGATAAAAAGGGGAGTTAGTGCCGCTTTTGCGCTTTGCCTTTGTTTTAGCCTGATATTTCAGACATCAATGGTCAAAGCAGAGACAGCGCCTGAACTGACTGCAGAAACGAATGAACATTTTGGAGAAGAAGATTCAAAGTATGGATATCGGCAGCCGCCGGCCAAGGTAGAGGTTCCGGCCACCGTATCCATTCCTGGAAAGAAGAGAAGCGGTGCCATCCCTTCCAGATATGATGGAAGGACAGCAGGACATATGACATCTGTCAAAGACCAGGAAGATGTAGGAGCCTGCTGGGCTTTTTCAGGTTCAGGATTGTTTGAATCAAAAGTAAAGACAAGTACGGGACTAAGCACGGACTTGTCAGAACAGCATATGCTCTGGACCATGAACGGACTGACAGGAAGCGGCTACATGTGCAATACAACTAACGACAATGGAGGCAACGAGTGGATGTCTTCCGGATATTATGCATCCGGGTTTGGGCCGAAATCAGAGCAGGATATTTCTTTTATTAATGAGATATTTGAATTCGCCAATGTAGTAAGGCCGAAGAATCTTAACAGTGCGCCCAAGTTATATCAGGCAACCGATATCCAGTTCCTTAATCCGGAGAACGGCAAAGAGATCAAACAGGCAGTGATGAATAACGGTGCTGTGGGGACAGGAATATATTGGGACTTTTCTTCTAAGTACCACAAAGGAGATTCTTATTACTATTCGGGCGAATTGACAGATAGGAATAATCAAGAATTAGTTCAAAATCATGAGGTCATTATTGTTGGATGGGATGATACATATAGCAAAACGAATTTCAGCAAAGCTCCGTCAGAAAACGGCGCATGGCTGATTAAGAATAGTTGGGGAACCAACGCCAGCTACAGTGACGGAGGGTATTATTGGGTTTCTTATGAAGATCCTCTTTTACTGCCTGATTATACAATCAAGAGTTTTAAGGCATATGATTCAGATGAAAAGCTTTATCAGTTGGATGAATTTGGAGCAGTGACCTCAATCAATGTATCCGAAAACATCTCTGCAGATTTCTGTTATTTTGCGAATGTTTTTGATTTTGGTAAAAATGAGAAATTAGAATCAGTGACATTTTTTACAGATTCCATTGGCAGTAAGTATCAGTTATATATGGCTCCTGTAAACTCTTCGGGTGTACCGGAGCTATCAAAAAAGGAACAACTGACGTCGGAGCAGACAGTTTTGCATGCAGGATATATCACTGCAAAGACCTCTGCGAAGAAAGTATCCGGAAAGTATGCAGTTGTTTTGATGTTAAGGAAAGCCAAAGCGGATCAAAGACTCAATATCGGACTGGAATGTTCAGACTACTATGGTGATGGGGACTGTTATTATAAGGGGACGATTGAGCCAGGCCAAAGCTTTGTCAAGGCCGGAGAGCAGGCCATCAATGATATTTATACGCCAGAAAATGGTCAAAATCGGTTGTGTAATTTTTCAATAAAAGCAACTACAAGGTCCTATACTCAGTCAATGGATGCAAATGGTTCTAATACGAGTGGATCACCAAAGCCTCAGACAAAACCAACAACGACAAGGCCGGCGGTGGTATATAAAAAACCGTATTTGTCAAAGAGTTCTTTCAGCATTTACAAGGGAAATAAAACGACAGTTGGTATAAAGAATAAAGTTAGCGGAGCAAAAGTTTCCTATTCCAGTTCCAACAAATCTGTGGCAGCCGTAAGCTCTGCCGGTGCTGTGACAGGGAAGAAGGCCGGAACTGCAACAATTACAGCTAAGGTGACTCAGCAGGGCAAGAGCTACAGCCTGAAGTGCAAAGTGAAAGTAAGCAATAAGCGTTTGGCATTGACAAAGAAGAAGTCAAAGATAAAGAGAAAGAAGTCTTATCTGTTCAAGGCGAAAAAGTATGGCGTCACAGGTACAGTGAAATGGAAAGTCAATAATAAAAAACTGGCGTCCATTGGAAAGACCAGCGGTAAGCTGAAGGCTAAAAAGAAAAAGGGCAGAGTAAAAGTAACCGCTTATTGCGGGAAGTTTAAAGTATCTTATACCGTGAAAATCTATTAAGATGTATAGATATTGCATTAGAAAGAAGAAAAGGAATCTTTAAATTGTTTGACGGGACCTATGAGAACATGGTATAATTCCACTCGGAATTTAGTTAACCGAATGATCGCGCCAAAGTAATTTGGTGAGGAAAGTCCGGGCTTCGCAGGGCAGGATGCCGGATAACGTCCGGTAGGGGAGACCCTCAGGCCAGTGCAACAGAAATAAACCGCCGGTTTTTGCCGGTAAGGGTGGAAAGGCGGGGTAAGAGCCCACCGCTTGGCTGGTAACAGACAAGGCACATGTAAACCCCATCCGAAGCAAGGCAGGAGAAAAGCTATGGGCTTGCCCGGTCCACTTTTCGGTGTGCCGCTGGAGCTTGCTGGCAACAGCAGGTCGAGATAGATGATCATTTAAGACAGAACCCGGCTTACAGATTAACTAAATTCCGTTTTGAAAGATTGTTTACACTGCTTGTCCCGTTATTACAACTGCTGGACAGGCAGTTTTTATTTTAAATCATGTAGAAAAATAACGATTTGCTTGTTTTAGGACATAAATTTTACAAAAGTGTGAATAATGTTTCAAATTTGTCATACACTATATCAAAGGAGTGTAGTATGACATTGAAGAAAAAATGGAAAGTAGCAGCCATATCTTGCGCGATTGGCTTATGCAGTGTAGGGCAGCAGGTCTTTGCCAGCGATACATTATTCCAGCCGCCGAAAAGCGACAATGGTGCAGACCAGCTCATCCAAAGGAAACTGTTGGAGGAACAAGAGCAGTTCAAAGAACGTAAAGCACTGGTGAAAAAGTTGAATATTGAACGTCAGATCGAAAAGGTGCAGCAAGCCAAAGGTCTGAAGGGAAAAATATCTACAAGAGATAAAGCGATCCTCACACGGATTGTGGAAGCAGAAGCTACTGACAAAGACATAAAGAGTAAAATCTTAGTCGCAAATGTTATATTAAACAGAGTGCGTTCCAAGGAATTTCCAAATACGGTGGAAAAGGTTGTATTCCAGAGAACCAACGGAAGTGTCCAGTTTTCTCCTACAGCCGATGGACGATACAATTCTGTGACCATCAAAGCATCCACAAGGGAAAGCGTGGAGAGGGCCCTTTCCGGAGAAGACTATTCAGAAGGTGCTTTGTACTTTGTAGAAAAGACAATGGCAAATCCTCGAAACGTATCTTGGTTTGACCGGGCTTTGACGAAACTGTTCACTTATCAGGGACATTCATTTTATAAATAAGATAGTAAAAATTCGGGGTTGACACGAAAACAGAAAAGTATTATCATTCTATCATATAGTGATAAACCGATGAGAAAGAGTAGTAGTCAGGAGCAGAAGGATTTAAAGAGAGCTGCAGGTGGTGGGATTGTAGCATGAATTCCCTGATGAATGGACTTTCGAGGGCAGTTCTGAACTTATAGTAGGAGTTGCCGGGCACCCGACCCGTTACCTAACAGGGCATATATGATAGTATATGAGAAAAGTGGGCATTTTTTATGATGCCAATTTGAGTGGTACCGCGGATATCCGCCTCAAGCGTGAGCTTGGGGCGTTTTTTATTCCATAGGATAGTTCTTCGAACCTCCCTATGAATTAAAAAGCCCTGCGGGTATTATGCACACAAATGCGTGAGGAAATTATTTGACTGGGTCAAATCGCATTTGGCGCTCAATGAATTGTTTATCTCTATAGTGCAGTTAATCAATTGTAGAGAAAAGGAGAGAAAGTTATGAGAAAGAAGTTATTAGCAGCAGGCTGCAGTATGGTATTGGCAGCATCTTTATTACTCGCAGGATGTTCAAAAAAAAGTGAGGACCAGACGTATCAGATCGGAATTCAGCAGTTTGCGGAGCACGAATCCTTAAACAACTGCCGTAAGGGATTTATCCAGGGTCTGGAAAAGGAAGGGATCAAAGAGGGCAAGAACTTAAAGATCACTTTTAAAAATGCACAGGCAGATACAGCGGCGGACAATCAGATCGCATCCAATTTCGCATCCAAAAAATTTGACCTGATCTGCGCGATTGCCACTCCTAGTGCACAGAGCGCATACAATGCGGCTTCTGATTCTAAGACACCGGTTATCTACACTGCAGTCACTTCACCGGAACTGGCGGGATTTGTAGATAAAGACGGAAAGAATGTGGGAGAAGTCACCGGTACTTCGGATCTGATCCTTGCAGACAAACAGCTGAAGCTGATCCGAAAAGTACTTCCAAAGGCAAAGAACGTAGGTATTTTATACAGCACCAACGAAGTAAATTCCAAGGCGGGAATTGAAGCATATGAGAAGGTGGCCAAGAAAAATGGTTTCAAGATCGTAACACAGGGAATCAGTGCAGCGGCTGATATGCCTATGGCAGCAGACAGTCTGATCAAAAAAGTCGACTGTATCACAAACCTGACAGACAACCTAGTTGTCAGCTGTATGCCAACCTACCTGGAAAAAGCTAACAAAGCAAAGATTCCTGTATTTGGATCAGAGATCGAACAGGTAAAACTGGGATGTATCGGCTGTGTGGGTATCGATTTTGTGAAACTCGGGGAACAGACCGGAAAGATGGCTGCCAAAGTGTTAAAGGGAGAAAAGAAAGCATCTGAGATTCCGTTTGAAACATTCAATCAGGGAGATATTTATCTGAATGAAAAGGCAGCGAAGGATCTGGGTATCAAACTTCCATCTGATATACAGAAAACAGCCGTAGAGACATTTACAGAAATTAAAGCAAGCAAATAATAGGAGCAAAAAATGGAACAATTGATCATTGGGGTCTTTGAGCAGGGATTTATCTATGCGGTCATGGCTCTGGGCGTATACATTACTTATAAAATACTGGACTTTCCGGATCTGTCTGTGGACAGTACCTTTCCGTTAGGCGCGGCTATCACAACCGTACTGCTGATGAATGGATTCAATCCAATCCTGTCGCTGATCCTTTCCACAGCGGCAGGGGCGGCAGCGGGAGCGCTGACCGGCATTATCCATGTGAAGTTTAAGGTCCGGGATCTTCTGTCTGGTATCATCATGATGACAGGGCTTTATACGATCAATCTGCGGATCACAGGCGGAAGTGCCAATGTTCCACTGTTCAATTACAATACGATATTTAATAATAATGGGATCAACGGATTATTCCCGGAAGCACTTGCTCCATATAAGACGCTGGTCATCATCACTGTTATTATGTTGATCGCAAAGCTCCTTCTGGATCTGTACTTAAAGACAAAATCCGGCTATCTATTAAGGGCGGTGGGGGACAATGAAAAAATTGTCACCTCTCTGGCAAAAGACAGCGGATTTGTAAAGATCGTTGGTCTTTCCATCGCAAATGGGCTGGTAGCTCTGGCGGGTAGTGTCATGTGTCAGCAGCAGAGATTTTTTGAAATTTCAATGGGTACCGGTACAATCGTCATCGGTCTGGCCAGCGTGATCATCGGGACCAACATTTTTAAAGGAAATCGATTGAAAGCGACTACAGCTGTCATCATCGGATCTGTTATTTATAAGGCCTGTGTGGCGGCTGCCATTGAGATCGGCCTGGATTCACAGGATCTTAAACTGATCACGGCGATTCTGTTCCTTGTGATCCTGATCGTCAGCATGGACCGTAAGAAGAAGGTGAAAGCATGATTGAACTTAAGAATATCGACAAATATTATAATATCGGAACAGTAAATGAGGTATGTCTGTTTCAGGATTTCAGCCTGAAGGTTCAGAATGGAGACTTTATCTCCGTGATCGGAAGCAATGGTTCCGGAAAGACCTCGATGCTGAATCTGATCTGCGGAAGCCTTCAGCCGGAGAGCGGATCGATCTTTTTAAACAATGAAGATATTACAAAGCAAAAGGAGTTTGTCCGCCAGCGTAAGATCGGGCGTGTGTATCAGGACCCCTCTATGGGAACCTGTCCTTCCATGACAATCCTTGAGAATATGTCTTTAGCTGACAACAAGGGCAAGTCATACGGCCTTGGGCTGGGAACCAATAAAAAGAGGATCCGCCATTACCAGGAAATGCTCTCCCAGCTGGGATTGGGACTTGAGGATATGATGGGAACCAAAGTAGGCTCCCTGTCCGGAGGACAGCGGCAAGCCATGGCACTTTTGATGACTACCATGACCCCCATAGAATTCTTGATTCTGGATGAGCATACGGCAGCACTGGATCCAAAGACTGCGGAGCTGATTATGGAGCTGACGGATAAGATTGTCACGGAGAAGAATCTGACCACGATCATGGTCACGCATAACTTGAGATTCGCGGTGGAATATGGAAACCGCCTGATTATGATGCATCAGGGAAAGGCGATCATAGACAAGGCAGGAGAAGAAAAAGAGGCTCTTGCAATTGAAGATCTGCTGGATCAGTTTAATGAGATCAGCATAGAGACAGGAAATTAGCACACCAGCCATAGGATCATTGATTCCTATGGCTTTTTTTCTTGCCCATAAGTTCTCCGTACATGGCCCCTCCGATGATCAAGACGGCACCGAGCAGTTGTATGCCAGTTAAGTGTTCCCTGAGAAAGAAAGCCGAGAATATCAGGGCGGACAGTGGCTCTAAATATCCGCAGATGGCCACGGAACCTGCGGGCAGTTTTGTGATGGATGAAAAATAGAAATAACAGCCGATACCTGTGTTGACGATCCCTAAAATTAATACAGGGAACAGATTCTGCCATACGGACGGAAGGCTGAGGCTCTGCTTGGTCTGCATAAAGGCTGCCACAGTAAGAAAACTTATGATCAGCTGATACATAGAGTTTTTAAGACCTGTAATACTGTGTGCTTTTTTGTTAAAGATCACCATGAGAGCATACATGACGGCTGACAGGAGGCCGCAGAGCAGCCCTGTGGAGATACCGGTGTGAAACAGGCTGTTTCCATTGACCGTTATCATACCTGCTGCAACGGCCGTAAATCCCAGGAATTTATGTATTGTCATTCGCTCCTTAAACAGCAGGGGAGAGACAGCCATAACAATGACAGGGCCGCAGTAGTAAGCCAATGTGGCGATACTGACACCGATGGTCTTATACGCCTCATAGAGAAGCATCCAGCTGATCCCCATGGCGGTCCCGGAGATCAGAATATAGAGTAAATGTTTTTTATCCTTATATTTATGCGGCCTTTTTTCAGTGAAAAAGAAAACTAGAAGGAGAAACAGGCTCCCGATCAGAGTTCTTAAAAATACAATCTCATAACTGTTCAGTTCAATATAGCTTGCAACAATGCCGTTGGATCCAAACAGCAGCAGTGCCGTAAAATATTTAAAATAATGTTTTTCCATAACTCACCTCGATGACAGCATATTGCTTGCTTTTTCTTGAACAGCTTATACTTATACTGTATCATGAAACCATAAATAACAAAAACGAATATTTGTCATATAAAAGATGACAAATTCAGATAAATAGGGAGGTGTGGGTATACAGATGGATATGAATCTTCAAAAATACATGTCTTTTGTGAAAGCTGTGGAATATGGGAGTTTTACAAAAGCCGGGGAGATGCTTAGTTATTCCCAGTCGGGAATCAGCCGCATGATCCATGACCTGGAGGCAGAATGGGGGGTATCTCTTCTTGAGCGGGACCGGTCAGGCGTGCGTCTGACTTCAGATGGGATGAAGCTTTTGCCGTATGCAAAAAGCGTCTGCAGAGAGTTTGAGAAGCTGCAAGTACAGGTGGACGAATTAAAAGGTCTGACATCAGGCCTGATACGGATCGGAACATTTTCAAGTGCAGCCACGCATTGGCTTCCGAATATCATCAAAAAATTTCAGGAGGATTATCCCCACATTGACTATGAACTGTTGCTTGGTGACTATACGGAAATAGAAAACTGGATTTTAAATGGACGTGTGGACTGCGGTTTTCTAAGGCTTCCCACGCTTCCGGAGCTGGAGACAGTTTTTCTGGAGCAGGACCAGCTATTGGCAGTCCTTCCGGAACAACATCCATTGGCAGAATGCAGCCGTTTTCCTATGGAGGCACTGTGTGATGCACCCTTTATGCTGTTGAAAAGAGATGGCAATTCAGATGTCTCAGAGATTCTTGAACAGTGCCGCATTTCACGAAAAGTTCAATTTACTACCTGGGATGATTATGCCATCATGTCCATGGTGGAGAGCGGTCTGGGAATCAGCATTCTCCCGCAGCTTATTTTGCAGCGCATCCCGTACCGTATTGTCACAAAGGAACTGGAGGTGCCGGCTTATCGAAAGATCGGGCTTGCATTCCGGGACAGAAAAGGGATGTCACTAGCAGTAAAAAGATTCCTGGATTATTTACCTTATCGTGCGTAGCACGCGTACCCGGAGGGTATAGAATACGGGATGCCCTGTGGGTATGAGTTATTTACCACTATTTCCGTCGCGCTTTTGAAATGCGCTCCTCCAATAGTGGT
>OAWB01000442.1_pt1 | contig 26521 bp, 23 predicted proteins | sample 1550621 | NCBI WGS metagenome assembly OAWB01 (sample SAMEA2580107, study PRJEB22360) | human gut metagenome | biome: human gut; feature: human-associated habitat; material: faeces | place: Denmark | collected 2008/2010
AGCATGCTTTCTATCAAAGGCAGCAGCCTGACATGTATATGGCAGGGATCCTTCGTGAGAGCAAAAAAGGACAGCAGTTTGTGATCCTGACCACAGAAGCCAATGAATCTGTCAAAGAGATCCATTCCAGAATGCCGCTAGTCCTTAAAAAAGACCAGGTAGAACAATGGGTACTCTCCGATGATGCGGTTGAATTTCTTCTGCATCAAAGACCGGGACAGCTGGAACAGAGACGGGCCGATCCGGAAAGTTAAGAATACGTGCGAAATTTCAAGATATGATTGGTGGCGTTTCTTACGAGAACAACCTATACTTATCTTATAACAGATAAGGAGGAGGTAATGTATATGAGTTTAGGAAATAGCTTATATAACGCAAGAAAGAAAAGCGGATTATCCCAGGAAGAAGTTGCGGGGAAATTAGGTGTGAGCAGGCAGACAGTCTCAAAATGGGAAACAGATGAGACCCTTCCTGATATCCGCCAGTCTAAAAACCTGGCTGTACTGTATCGTCTGTCATTGGATGATCTGATAGAATTTGATCCAAATATACAAGAAATAGAACAGGTCATTGAAAATACAAGCGAAGAGATGCAGAACAAGATCGACTGGACAAAGGTCTGGGGTAAAAAATATCCAATCCTATCCACGTATCAGAAGGAAGTCCAAATCCGCGGGTATGCCGAGCAGCTGAAAGCAATGCTGGATCGTTTAAAAAGGGATTATGGTTATAATGATACCGATGCGTTTCTGGTATTAAAAGATATCATGTCCAGTGTATGGAAACAAAAGAAATAGCATAACAAAGCCAGAGGGCACTTAAAACAAAAAAGCTGATGTACCAATGAGATGAACTCATTGATGCATCAGCTTTTAAAATAAAAAGAATGCAGTCGGAGGGACTTGAACCCTCACCCAGTTAGCCCGGACTAGATCCTTAGTCTAGCGCGTATGCCAATTCCGCCACGACTGCACAACACAGTTATAATATCATGGATTTTATGGAAATGCAATTAAATTTTTGTATTTTTTGAAGAACATAATACCTTTTACATTTAGGCTCCTATGATTTATAATAAGAGCTGCAATTTATTAAATCAAAGAAAAGGAATGAGAATAGATGTTAATAGGATCACATGTAGGGATGAAAGGCAAGGAAATGTTTCTGGGATCTGTAAAGGAAGCATTGTCCTACGGAGCAAATACATTTATGGTGTACACGGGTGCGCCTCAGAACACCAGAAGAAAAGACGTTAGTGAGCTTAGGATTGAAGAGGCCTCAGAGCTTATGAAAGAATCGGGGATTGAGACATTTGTTGTCCATGCGCCGTATATTATTAATCTGGGTAATACAGTAAAGCCGGAGACCTTTGAGCTGGCAGTAGAATTTCTGGCGCTGGAGATCGAACGGACGAAAGCCATGGGAAGCAGTACCTTAGTGCTTCATCCGGGAGCACATGTGGGAGCCGGGGAAGAAGCCGGGATCGCCAGGATCATTGAAGGTCTTAATGAGGTTCTGACAAGAGATACGCCGCTGTATGTGGCACTGGAGACGATGGCCGGGAAGGGCAGTGAGGTTGGAAGAAATTTTGACGAGCTGAAGCGCATTTATGACGGTGTGAAACACAATGAAAAGCTGAGAGTATGCTTTGATACCTGCCACACCAGCGACAGCGGATTGGATATTGTTGAAGATTTTGAAGGTGTTATGGATTCCTTTGACCGGGCTGTGGGAAAGGATCAGATCGCGGTTTTCCACATCAATGACAGCAAGAACCCGAAGGGTGCTGCAAAGGACAGGCATGAAAATATCGGGTTCGGTGAAATAGGGTTTGATGCACTAAATCACATCGTACACCATAAAGATTTTGAGCAGGTTCCGAAGATTCTGGAAACCCCGTATATCAAGGAAGATGGGACAAAAAATTCTTATCCTCCTTACAAATATGAGATTGAAATGCTCAAAAAGGGAGTGTTTGATCCACAGCTGAAAGAAAAGATCTTGGAGTCAGGAGGTAAATAGACGATGAAAGTTACATTTATTGAACACAGCGGTTTTTGCGTGGAACTTGAAAAGACGGTGTTGCTGTTTGACTATTATAAAGGGAAGATTCCTGATATGCCGAAGGAGAAAGAGGTGTATGTCTTTGCTTCCCACAGCCATCCGGATCACTTCAACCCCAAAATATTTAATCTGGAAAAGACTTATCCGCAGATACACTATATTTTATCAGAGGATATCTCTGCAAAGGCTTTGGGAGACACAACCAGAATCAGGGAACATGAAACTAAAGATATCGGCAGCATCCGGGTGGAGACTTTGAAATCGAACGATGAAGGAGTGGCATTTCTGGTCACTGCAGAAGGGAAAACCATCTATCATGCAGGAGATTTAAACTGGTGGTACTGGAACGGGGAGCCGGAGGAAGACAATGAATATATGATCCGGTCCTATAAAGAAGAAGTAGAACGGCTCAGGGGCCGGGATATCGATCTGGCATTTCTTCTGCTGGATCCGAGGCAGGAAGATAAATACTGCAAGGGAATCAACTATTTTATCGAAGAGATTCATCCCAAAGTAGTATTTCCGATGCATGCCTTTGGAGAATATAAGATATCAAGGCACTATCTGAACTGTGATGACGGAAGGGCTTATCAGGGAATCGTAAGGGAGATAACAAGAGCGGGAGAAGAATTTACGCTATGAGAGAGAAGAGACTCCGCCTGGTCGTTGCGTTTCCCAATACGACCAGTGCCATGGCTATGGAAAAGCACTGCAGAATAAGCGGTGTTGAGGGGCGTCTGATCGCAGTGCCCCCGGTGATCACTGCTGGGTGCGGAATGGCGTGGTGCGCGGAACTGAAAGAGGAGACTGCGATAAAGGAGATTCTCAAACGGGAAGGTATAGAGACGGAAGGAATCTACCAGATATTGTTGTAAGGAGAGTATGTATGGGAAAAGAGAATATTGTGTTCTGCAAGAGCGGCGGCTGTACAGCAAAACTTGGACCCGGAATGCTGGACCATGTCTTGAGTAAGATACCAAAAAATAAGGACGAAAATCTCCTGGTCGGGTTCGATCACGCAGACGACGCGGCGGTTTACCGAATCAGCGAGGACCTGGCAGTTGTCCAGACGCTGGATTTTTTTCCGCCTATGGTGGAGGATCCGTATACCTTTGGACAGATCGCGGCTGCCAATGCATTAAGTGACATTTATGCCATGGGGGGGACAGTGAAAACAGCACTGAATATCGTATGTTTCCCGGAGCAGATGGATCTCAACATATTGGGTGAGATTCTGCTTGGGGGGAACTCTAAGGTGACGGAGGCAGGAGGTACCCTGGCAGGAGGGCATTCCATCGCGGACTCAGATGTAAAGTACGGAATGTCAGTGATGGGAACCATTCATCCGGACAAGATCCTTACCAATAACGGTGTGCAGGACGGAGATATGCTTCTGCTGACAAAGCCGCTGGGTGTGGGCATTGTGCTGGCGGCCAGCCAGATGAAGGATGCCTCTAAGGCCGCTTATGACCAGGCGGTCCGTTCTATGACCACCTTAAATAAATATGCGGCGGAAATCCTGTCGGGTTATGAGGTCCACGGATGTACCGATGTGACCGGGTTTGGATTTTTGAAGCATTTGTCTGAAATGTTGGGGGAAGCTCAATCTGCGGACATTGATTCGTCTGTTATCCCATTTATTGAAGGTGCGGATCATTATGCAAATGAGTTCTACCTGACAGCGGCAGGGCAGAGAAACCGGAATGCAGTGGGTAGTGACGTGGAGTTTTTAAATGTGCCTTTCTGGATGGAAGAATTATTATTTGACCCCCAGACTTCAGGAGGGCTGCTGGCCAGCGTCAGACAGGAAGATGCCCAAAGTGCTTTAAAAGAGTTAAAAGAACTGGAACTTCCGTGTGCGATCGTGGGTAGAATCACGAAACGAAGAGAGAAGAAGATCACAGTGCGATGAAGGAAGGAGCATAAGATGGAAAAAAGAATCAATGCAGTGGGGAAACAGTGTCCGATGCCGGTGATCCTGGCCAAGAAAGCGTTGGAAGAGTCACCGGAAGGCAGCACGGTGATCGTGACAGTGGATAATGATATTGCGGTGCAGAACTTAGGAAAGCTGGCTCTGCAGAAGGGATACGGTTTTTTATCCAAGGAACTGAATACGAACCTTTTTGAAGTGAGTATGACGGCAGGACGCACAGAGGCCAATAAGCTGTCAGAGAATCCTCAGGTACAGGACATGGAAGTACCGGCGGAATTCTCAGACATTGTCGTTGTCCTTTCTTCTGACAAGATGGGAGAAGGAGATGAGGTTCTTGGAAAGATGCTGATGAAGGGGTTTGTGTTTGCGCTGACCCAGCTGGAGCAAAAACCAGATACCGTCCTCCTTTTTAATAATGGAGCGAAGCTTTCCTGTGAGGGTGCAGACACATTAAATGACTTAAAGACCTTGGAAGCCGGGGGATCAGAGATTCTTACCTGCGGGACCTGCCTGAATCATTATGGACTGGAAGAACAGCTTGCCGTCGGGGAAGTGACCAACATGTATATGATCGCAGAGACTATGATGCAGGCAGGAAAGATCATCAAACCTTAGATCATCCCGGGAGGTGCTTATGATTTATTTAGACAGTGCGGCCACCAGTTATTATCGCCCTGATTCTGTGGCTCTTGCAGTGGCAGATGCCGTGCGGCACATGGGAAACAGTTCCAGAGGGATCCATGACGCCGCTCTGGACGCTTCCAGAACCATATATCAGGTAAGGGAGAAGCTGGGGGAAATGTTCGGCTGTGGCCCCTCTCAGATTGCCTTTGCCTCCAATGTGACGGAGAGCCTCAATACAGCCCTCTGCGGCCTGCTTCGTCCAGGGGACCACGTGGTGACAACAGTCCTTGAACACAACAGCGTTCTGAGGCCTTTGTACCGGCTGGAACAGCAGGGAGTGGAACTTTCCATAGCAGGTTGTGATACGCTTGGGACTGTCTGCCCGGAAGATATACAGGCTCTGTTTCGACCAAATACCAGAGCGGTCGTCTGCACACATGCATCGAATCTTACAGGCAATCTTATGGATATCCGCAGGATCGGAAAAGCGGCCCACGAGCGGGGCATTCTGATGATCGTAGATGGCGCGCAGACAGCTGGGATCTTTCCTGTGGATCTTAGGAAGGACCATGTTGATGTCTTTTGCTTTACAGGCCATAAAAGCCTGCTGGGTCCCCAGGGCACCGGAGGCATGGCAGTGCGGCAGGGACTTTTGATCGAGCCTTTAAAGGTTGGAGGGAGCGGTATCAAAACCTTTGAGAAAGAACAGCCGGAGCAGATGCCGGAGGTTTTAGAAGCCGGGACTTTAAACGGCCACGGAATCGCAGGCCTTGGCGCGGGAATCGATTATATCAGCAGTAAGGGAATGGACAAACTTAAGGAGAAAGAACTCTGCTTGGCAGAGATGTTCTATGAGAGGGTCATTCAAATTCCAGAAGTAAAGGTATACGGAAGTTTTACAACGAAGCAGAGAGCGCCCATCGTCAGCCTGAATATAAAGGAACTTCCCTCAGGGGAAGTGAGCAGCATTCTGATGGAGGAGTATGATATCTGTACCCGGTCAGGCGGGCACTGTGCCCCTTTGATGCATAAAGCTTTTGGGACCGAAGTACAGGGAATGGTGCGTTTCAGTTTTTCCAGCTTTAATACGGAAGAGCAGACAGAGCAGGTGGTGAAGGCCGTAAAAGAAATTGCAGAAGAAAGATGAAGGTGATGATGTATGCTGGCTGTGATCTTGGCACCGTTTTATTTATTGCTGAACTATTATTTATATAAAAGAGGTCTTCATTGGCTCACGGTATATGTTAGTATGTTTCATTCCAGGAAACCCCGCATCCTATATACGGTCTTATACTGGGGCACGGCAACATCCCTTCTGACGGCATTTTTGCTGCCTCAGTCCCAACTGCAGAGGATTTTTAAAGTTGTCAGCAACTATTGGATTGGGATGTTTTTCTGCGCTGTCTCACTGACAGCCGCTGCAGATATGATCGGATGGATCCTGAACAGAAGGAGGCAGAAAAGGAAACGAGGGATATCCTTTTGGGCAGGTGTATTTATTTTGGCAGCCGTCCTGTGCTTTACTGTCTATGGCAGTGTCCATGCCAGACATGTTGATACCACCAGTTACCAGGTGACAGTGGACAAAGCCTGTCCAGGCAGGGATCAGTTGAAGATCGTTTTGATCGCGGACCTGCATCTGGGCTATAACAGTGGACTTTCGCAGGTGCGCAGGGTTGTGGAAAAGACAAATGAGGGAAAACCGGATTTAGTCTGCATTGCCGGAGATATTTTTGACAATGAATACCGGGCTGTAAAGAATCCGGATCAGATAGAGAAGGAACTTGCCAAAATAAAAAGTACCTACGGTACATATGCATGCTGGGGCAACCATGATCTCAATGAAAAGATCCTGGGCGGATTTACATTCGGCACAAAGAAGCACAGCTCAGATGACAGACAGATGAGAGCGTTCTTAACACGTTCCAAGATCAAAGTCTTGGATGACAAAACAGTTCTGGTAGGGCAGAGTTTTTATCTTGCAGGAAGAAAAGACCCATCTAAGGCGAAAAAAATGGGAGTTGAAAGGAAGAATCCAGGAGTTCTTCTGGCAGATTGTGATTTGAGCAAACTGGTGATCGTTATGGACCATGAACCAAAAGAGCTTAAGGAGCTGTCAGAAGAGGGAGCGGATCTGGACTTATCCGGCCATACCCATGACGGCCAGATCTTTCCGGGAAATGTGCTTACATCCCTCATGTGGGAGAATTCCTGTGGATATAAGAAAATAGGGGCTATGAGTTCTGTGGTCACATCCGGTGCGGGGGTCTGGGGACCGCCTATGCGGGTGGGAACCAAGTCAGAGATCTGTGAGATCACGGTCCGCTTCACCGGGAAATAACCCCTGGCGGAGTGCAGGACCCCAGACACTGACCAGGCGATTAAGAGACCAGGCTGCGTTGGCCGGGCTTGTGGAAGGAAGTTTTACTGCCTCTCTGTTCAGGGACGGCTCCAGATATTTATGAAACAGTTTGTGTGAGGTCCCGCCATTGGTATAGATGGTGCGCACCGGTGCCAGGGCCAGCAGATTGCTCAGATCGTTGGGAGTCACATTGCGGATGGAACTGTCGCTGGAGCCCTGGATATCGCAGGATGCGATCACATCCCACACGGCGATATGGTTGGACAGCAGAAAGATTGTCTTTTCTTCCACTGTTCCAGGGACAGGCTGTCCAAGGCAGGCGGCCAGCACCTTCCAGAACCGGTTCTGGGGATGATGGTAAAAGAAGTGTCCCTCCCTGGACTTTACAGAAGGGAAACTGCCCAGGATCAGGATTTTGGATTCGTGGTTAAAGACAGGTTTGATTTCATGAATCATATGTTCCATATGAAAACTCCTTTGCATATTTTTCTTAGATTTATGTTAAGGGATTTCTTTCTCAGATGCAAGAAAAGAAATTCTTGCCATTCTAAAATAGCTGTGTTAATATCTTAACGTATGTATATGCTACATGCACTCTGGAGAGTCTCAAAGGAAGAGCGCCGAAGGTGTACGACAGCATCGCTGTTTATCTCTCAGGCAAAAGGACAGAGAATACGTGCTTACTCTTTCTTAGGTCAAACTTTCGGTTTGGCTTTTTTTATTCCATAGGAAAGTGTGCCCTATGAAATAAAAAACGCTCCGCGAGGATCGTTATAGGCACTGCTTTTGAAATGTACTATAATATAAAAACCTCGGAGAAATCACATATTTTATAGAAGAATACAGGAAACGAAAGAGGAGAAAAAATCATGTTATCACAACTAAACAATTTTATCATTTGGCTTGACGATGTGGTGTGGGGAATCCCGCTGATCGTACTGATCTTAGCCGTAGGAATCTATCTGACAGTCCGGCTGGGGCTCCTGCAGATCAGGCATTTGCCAAAGGCATTAAAATATATGGTGAAAAATGAAGACGGAGGATCCGGAGAAGTGACCAGTTTCGGGGCGCTCTGCACAGCGCTCTCAGCCACCATCGGAACCGGAAACATTGTCGGAGTAGCAACAGCGCTCTGTGCCGGAGGACCAGGTGCCTTATTCTGGATGATCCTGGCTGCGTTTTTCGGTATGGCCACCAAATATGCCGAGGGACTTCTGGCCATTAAATACCGGACCATCGATGAAAAAGGCCATGTGCTGGGAGGACCTTTTTATTACATAGAAAATGGAATGGGCCGAAAATGGCGGCCTTTGGCAAAGATCTTTGCATTTTTTGGTGCAGGGGTTGGTTTGTTTGGAATCGGTACATTTACACAGGTGAACGGTATCTCCGGGGCGGTAAAAAACTTCTTTGATCCGAACAATGCCCATATGATCCGCCTGTTTGGTAAGGATTATTCTTATATGGTGCTGGTTGCCAGCGTGATCATCACGATCTGTGTGGCGGCGGTTTTCCTTGGCGGGGATTAAAAGAATCGCGGCGGTTTCCCAGGTCGTAGTGCCATTTATGGCAGTGGCCTATGTCTTGGCTGCCCTTAGCATCATTATCTTTAATATACAGGCAGTGCCGGCAGCTATCGTGCTTGTTGTAAAAAGCGCATTTGGAGTCAAAGCAGTGGCCGGGGGAGCATTGGGAACCATGCTGGCAGCCATGCAGTCCGGTATTGCCCGTGGTATTTTTTCCAATGAGGCAGGCCTTGGAAGTGCCCCCATCGCGGCAGCGGCAGCCCAGACAAAAGAACCGGTGCGTCAGGGCCTTGTTTCCATGACAGGTACGTTTATTGACACTATCGTGATCTGTACGATGACAGGACTCAGTATCGTCATTTCAGGGACATGGAATGTTGGCCTTGAGGGAGTTGAGGTGACAACAAAAGCATTCCAGATGGGAATGCCGTTTCCGCCGGTCGTGCCGTCCTTCATTTTAATGCTCTGTCTTGTATTCTTTGCATTTACGACCATCCTTGGATGGAACTATTATGGTGAGCGGTGCCTGGAATACCTCACTAACGGTAAGATGAAGATCGTAATGGGGTACCGTTACCTGTATATCTTAGCTGTCTTCATCGGTCCTTTTATGACCGTGGAAGCGGTATGGAAGATCGCGGATATTTTTAACGCGCTGATGGCTCTTCCAAACCTGATCGCATTGGCGGCCTTAAGCCCAGTGGTTATAGCAGAGACAAAAGCATACTTTGCCAAGTTAAAATTTGAACAAGAAAACAGCGGTGTGGACACAAACTGTGAACAGACAGCTGAATAGAACAAATGTAAAACGCCTCCGGTCTCCGGGGGTGTTTTGTGTTATATGGCCTGCAACGCGGTTATTGAGAAACTGGTACTATTAAAAATATAAAAACTGGATATTTTGACAATGCCAATAAACTGTATAATGAATTACAATATCAGTCTGATACGTGAACTTTTAGGGAAACAACTTTGGAGGAAAGCAGCAATGAAAAATGAACGTTACCAGTTAAATAGACAGTTGGCGCAGATGTTAAAGGGTGGAGTCATCATGGATGTGACCACTCCGGAACAGGCAAAGATTGCGGAAGAGGCCGGTGCATGCGCTGTCATGGCATTGGAACGGATACCGGCAGATATCCGTGCCGCAGGCGGTGTATCCAGAATGAGTGATCCGGAGATGATCCGGGGGATCCAGCAGACAGTGTCGATTCCAGTGATGGCAAAGGTCAGGATTGGACATTTTGCAGAAGCTCAGATTCTGGAAGCCATAGAGATCGACTATATTGATGAGAGTGAGGTGCTCTCACCTGCCGATGACGTATATCATATTGATAAGACAAAGTTTCATGTTCCATTTGTATGCGGAGCAAAGGATCTATCAGAGGCCCTTAGAAGGATCAATGAAGGGGCATCTATGATACGGACCAAAGGGGAGCCTGGAACCGGAGATATCGTTCAGGCTGTGCGCCATATGAGAAGGATGAACCGGGATATTAGAAGAATCGTATCTATGTCTGAGGACGAATTGTTTGATGAGGCAAAGAAGCTTAGTGTGCCGCATGAACTAGTCCTGAAGGTACACAAAGACGGAAGGCTTCCTGTGGTTAACTTTGCAGCGGGCGGTGTGGCAACCCCGGCGGACGCCGCCCTGATGATGCAGCTGGGAGCAGAAGGAGTTTTTGTGGGTTCCGGTATCTTTAAATCAGGAGATCCTAAGAAGCGGGCACAGTCCATTGTAAAGGCTGTGACAAACTTTCAAGATCCCACCATACTGGCTGAACTGTCTTCCGGCCTTGGGCCAGCCATGGTCGGCGTCAACGAGGATGAGATCCAGCTTCTAATGGCGGAAAGAGGCAGATAATGAGAATCGGAGTACTGGCCTTACAGGGTGCGTTTATAGAACACCGGAAAAAGATAGAGGCTCTAGGCGCAGAGAGTTTTGAGATCCGCTCCGGGAAAGACTTAGACAGACAGCTGGATGGGATCATACTGCCGGGAGGGGAGAGCACAGTCATGGGAAAGCTTCTTTTAGAGCTTAATATGACAAAAACGCTGATCCATATGATCTCAGAAGGAATACCTGTATTCGGTACCTGTGCCGGATTGATCCTCATGGCGCAAAACATCGTGGGGGAAGAGAGAACTCATCTTGGAACAATGGACATCACCGCCAGGAGAAATGCCTATGGCCGCCAGCTTGGAAGTTTCTGCGCAAGTGGATGCTTTGGAGATGAGACAGAAATCCCTATGACATTCATCCGTGCGCCATATATTCAGGAGACTGGCAAAGAGGTAGACATTCTGTCCTCTGTAGACGGACGTATTGTCGCCGCCAGACAGAAGAATCAGCTTGTGACAGCCTTTCACCCTGAACTGGATGATGACAACAGGGTGTATCGGTATTTCCTTGATATGGCAGAGAGATCCTAAAAGTCGACAAACCATCTCCGCTGAATTATAATACTCTTATCGAGCATTCAAAAAAGGAGAAGGAAATGAAAACTTTGATATTGGCATCCGGATCTCCGAGGCGGAGAGAAATATGGCAGCAGGTCGGCCTGGAGTTTTCTGTGGTCCCCAGCAGCAAGGAGGAAGTGATTACAAGGCAGGATCCGAGAGAAGCCGTGATGGAACTGGCACTTATGAAAGCGGAAGACATTGCAGGGCAGACAGAAAGAGGCAGTCTGGTTGTAGGCGCAGATACGGTAGTAGTCAAGGACGGAAAGATCCTGGGCAAACCGGAGAACGAGGAGGATGCGGCCCGTATGCTCCGGCTGCTGAGCGGCGGAAGGCATCAGATATGTACAGGGGTTGCCTGTATCTTAGACGGGCAGAAAAAGGTATTCTGCGAAGAGACCTCTGTAGAATTTTATGATCTCTCAGAGGAGGAGATCAAAGAGTATATAGACACAGGGGAACCGATGGACAAAGCCGGTGGCTATGGGATCCAGGGAAGGGCAGCAGGCTTTATCCGGGGCATCGAAGGAGATTATTATAATGTGATGGGATTTCCGATTGCAAGATTTCTTCATTTGTTAAAAAAATGGAACAGATAGCATGGCAGCCAAACAAAAAAGTTTGGCTGCCAATTTTTTTGATGTTTTAGGTTAAATATGGTATTCTTATATTATATTTTTACAGGAACTGATGATAAATCAAATAGGGGGAGTAGTATGAAAAAAATAGCGGTTTATTTCCTTGCCTGCCTGATGGCAGTGTCACTGCTGACAGGATGCGGGACAAAAAAAGAGGAGGCAAAGACAGTAGAACTGGATAAGGACAATCCGACGGTCATCTCTGTCTGGCATTATTACAACGGAGCCCAGCAGGAAGCGTTTGAGAAACTGGTGGGACAATTCAACAATAAGGAAGGTAAGGAACAAGGGATCTATGTAGAGACCTATGCCCAGGGAAATGTCTACGACCTGGAGAAAACGGTACTTAATTCAGCCAATAAAAAAGCCGGCGCAAGTGAAATGCCGAATATTTTTGCGGCTTACGCGGATACCGCATATCAGGTAAACAAACTTGGCCTTGTGGCAGATCTGAATGAATACCTGACAAAGTCCGAGATCAGTGAATATGTAGATAACTATATTGAAGAAGGAGAACTCTCCAAAAAGGGTGAATTAAAGATCTTTCCTGTAGCCAAAGCCACAGAGGTTCTTGCGGTAAACCAGACAGACTGGGATAAGTTTGCCAAGGCGACTGGTGCCAAGACTTCTGATCTGAGTACAATAGAAGGTCTCGTGAAAACAGCTGAGAAGTATTACAAGTGGACAGATAAGGCAACCAAGAAGCCAAATGACGGAAAAGCATTTTATGGAAGAGATGCTATGGCAAACTACTTCTTTGTGGGTGCCAAGCAGCAGGGTGTGGATCTTTTGAAGATCGAAGACGGCAAGTGTACCGTAAATTTTGATAAAAAGGTCGTGAGAAAACTTTGGGATAATTATTATGTCCCTTATATCAAAGGTTATTTTACTGCCAGCGGCAGATACAGAAGCGATGACATGAAGATGGGCAATCTGATCGCTTTTACCGGATCCAGCTCAGGAGCTGCGTATTATCCGAAAGCCGTTACGGTCAATGATGAAAAAAATTATAAGATCCAGGTGAAATCCTACGAAGTTCCAAAGTTTGCGGACGGCGAGGATTATGCAGTGCAGCAGGGTGCAGGAATGGTTGTAACCAAATCCTCAGACAAAGAAGTATATGCATCTGTCCAGTTTTTAAAATGGTTTACTGAATCCAAACGTAACTTTGAGTTTGCCAAATCCTCCAGTTATCTGCCGGTGAAAAAAGAAGCAAATAAAGAAAAGACTGTGGAAAATGCAATGAAGGATGAAAAAAATGAAGACATCAAAGACACAGTCAAGACGGCGGTTAACACGGTCAATAACAACAAGATGTATACGCCAAAGGCAGCAAAGAACGGCAGCCAGATCAGAAATATTTTAGAATATTGTCTGTCAGATAAAGCAGGTCAGGACAGGAAAGCGGTAGAAAAGGCCATTGAGGGCGGCATGTCTTATGATGCAGCGGTAGGAAAATACAATACGGACAAAAATTTTGATCAGTGGTATGAAAAAACATTAAAGGAACTAAAAGCATTGGAAGGCTAACGGGGTTTAGATTCAGGGTATGAGACGGTTAAGACAAAATTCAATTTTGAAAAGAATATTGGTACCCCTGCTGCTATTGGTCATTCTTCAGGTAGCGGTCCTTACAGGGCTTTTGTTTGGGGGCGGAGTGATGAAGCGGCTGAATCAAAATTCTGTAGATATCATTAATGAACGCGTTATCAACCGGAAAAACTACATTGAGGATGAGATGCTCAAGCGTTGGTCTAACTTGGATTCTGCCCTGAATGCCATCAATGAGTCAGCGGAGAAGATGAAAAAACAGGACCCGGAAGGGTTCCGAAAGATTCAAAGCAACAGTTCTGTATATACCAAACTGTTGGATGGAAGCACAGAAGAACTGATTTCACTGATGCGTCAGAATATGGTGACCGGTGCTTTTGTTGTGCTGAATACGGATGACCTGTCAAAAGATCAAAAGGAAGGCAAGTACCGTAACAAACCGGGGATCTGCATCAGGGATTACGACCCTGTTGCATCTCCTTCTGCAAACAACACGGATCTTCTGGCTGAGCGGATGCCCTCAGAGCTGGTGAAAAAATGGAAGATCGGTATGGATACCGGATGGAATTCAGGATTTGGATTCGGGGATTCTAATACTCCCTACTATTCCTTTTTGTATGAGCCTTATATGGCAGCTGTAGAGAATCCGGATCTTAAGACAACTGATTTGGGTTATTGGAGTCCTACCTATACACTGAAGGACAACACCTCGGAGGTAATCTCCTATTCTGTGCCTCTTAGACTGGATGACGGTACTGTTTACGGGGTATTGGGCGTAGAATTGTCCACGGACTATCTTAAGAAGCTGATTTCTTTTAACGAACTCAGTGAAAATAAGACCAGCGCATATATCCTTGGAGTGCAGGACGGCGGGGAAGGAAAACCGTTTCAGAATGCAATGGTCAGCGGCCCTGCGTACAATATGTATATGAAGCAGAGTAAAGAAATGCAGCTTACGGCATCCGAAGATTATAACAATGCTTATACGATCAGCGGCGAAGACTCTGACATCCTTTGCAGCAATATTCATTACTTGAAGCTCTATAATACAAATACCCCATTTGTGGAACACAAATGGGCGTTGATCGGTGTGGTTCCCACAGATGAGCTGTTTGCTTTTTCCAATAAGTTCAGCAAAACTCTTGTGATTGTGGTAGCGGCATTGTTTACTGCCAGCGCGATTGGTGTGCTGGTCATCAGCATCCTGATCACACGGCCGGTGATCAGTCTGGCTTCCGATGTAAAAAACAGCGACCCCAACCGGCCGATTGTTCTCAGTAAAACAGGGATCAAAGAACTGGATGAGCTGGGAGCCTCTTTTGAAAAGCTGAGCTCGGATGTATTTGAATCCGCCAGAAAGTTTGCGCAGATTCTTCGGATGGCCAGCATCAAGATTGGCGGTTTTGAAATCGACCAGAAGGAAAACCGATTCTTTATGACAGATGATTTTTTCAGGGTTTTCCACTGCAATAAAACGTGGGATCATATGTCGGTGGAAGAATTCTCAAAAAAAATGCATCAGTTTGCACCGTATATCAGCAAGCGGAATGACCAGTACCACATTTATATATTTGAGATACCGACAGAAAAAGATCCTGTATGGGTGCGCTTAAGCGTTCAGTATGGGGGAGATAAGATCGTCGGACTGGCAGAGGATATCACGAAGGAAACTCTGGAACTGAAAAAAATGGAGTATGAAAGAGATTATGATCTTCTGACCAACATTCTGAACCGAAGGGCATTTAACTCAAGGCTTGACCAGCTGTTTCAACAGGGAGAGAGTGTCCTCAAAAAGGCTGCTTTGATGATGATCGATCTGGACAATCTGAAATTTCTCAACGACACTTATGGCCATGATTTTGGAGACAAGTATATCCAAAAGACAGCTGTGGGCCTTAAGAATTATACGCCGGAGAATGCTGTGGTCGCCAGAATGTCAGGAGATGAGTTTTTTGTATTTTTCTACGGATATGATACAAAGGATGAAATACGTGGAGAGATAAAGCGCTGCTGGTCTAAAATGGACGCAGAATATCTGGTGCTTCCCAACAAGCAGAAGTTTCGTCTGAGGATGTCCGGCGGTATCGCATGGTATCCGGATAATACGATGGATTATACAATGCTTATTAAGTATGCGGATTTTGCTATGTATAAGGTAAAGAAGAGAGGAAAAGGAAGATACGGTGAGTTTGACAGTGAAAGCTATTATGAAGATGCATATCTGCTTCAGAATAAAGAAGAGCTGAATCATCTCATAGAAGAAGAACTAATCGAGTACTATTTCCAGCCGATCATTGACGTGGCAACAGGAGAGACATTTGCATATGAAGCATTGATGCGGTCCAGGCTGGATTCTATTCCAACTGTTTATGAGATCCTTTCTCTGGCAAAGCAGGAATCCAAGCTATATGAGATCGAACGGCTCACATAGTTTAAATCTATGGAGTCCTTTGTGGATCTGATACAGAGCAGAGCAGTCAAAAAAGGGACTAGGATCTTTATCAATTCTATTCCGAATCAAGATCTGGACGACAAGGATGTGGAGTGGTTTGAATTCCATTATGGAGAATATTTGAATTTAATCGTACAGGAGATTACGGAAGAGGAGCGCGGAAACCGTGAGATGCAGGCCAAGAAGGAAGAACGGATGCGCAGATGGGGAGGAAGTATCGCCATTGATGATTATGGCAGCGGATATAACAGTGAGCATTTACTGCTGAGCGTATCGGCACAGTTTCTGAAGATCGACATGAAGATTATCCGGGATATTCATAAGGACCATAATAAGCAGCAGATCGTAAAGAATATTATTTATTATGCCCATGAAAGACAGATCAAGATCATCGCAGAAGGCGTGGAAACTTACGAGGAGATGCAGACGGTGGTCAAGCTGGGAGCAGACTATATCCAGGGATACTACTTTGCTAAACCGAGCCTGCTGGTGCAGGGGATTGATGAACAGAAAAAGAGAAAACTTCTGGAACTGCACAATGAAAAACAAAATGGGCAGGCCCACATTATCTTCCCATTCCCTCACTCATAAGGTGGTTGACAATCTTGATCGTCAAATGATTCCCTTTGATATAAAAAACCTTCGGCTCCGGCTTTTGATCAGCCGTTGCCGAAGGTTTTTTCGTAGCACAGGAAATAGGCTCAGGCCTTACTCCTCTTCGTCATCCTCTTCTTCCAGGATGGCATCAAATGCTGCGGAAACCATCTCATATTCCTCATCGTCCTCGATGTTATCCAGCTGGACTTCATCATCCGGCAGTTCTTCATAACGGTAAAGGAGAAGCTCGCTCTCTTCTTCATCGTTTTCAAGGTCTTTTACAGGAACCAGGGCGATATAATCTTGTTCTTCAATACCGAAGATACAAATCACAGCGCAGTCGAGCTGGACCCCATCCTCCATTTCCAGATGGATGATTGGATTTTCTTCCTCAAATACGTCAGCTTCTACGTTGATTTCATCACTCATTAGACTACCTCTTTTCTTAGAATTTTACTGGTAATTGACAGAAATTCTACTAATTTTATTTGCATTTTTGAGCTGTTCTTAATATACTAAATAATAAGGGAAAAAGCAAGGGGACATAAAGATTGTTATAGGTTTGACAAGTGTTTTCCTGTGTGATACGATACCATCGAATATTGGCGCGGAGGCTATTTATAATGGAAGAATACAGATACTTATTGGATATAGCGGTGATACTGGCATTGACGAAGTCTTTCAGCCTGTTCTCGCGGAAAGTGAACATGCCTCCGGTGGTCGGAGCACTGATCGCAGGCATTATCCTCGGGCCGGTGGTGTTGAATGTGATCGAACCCTCTGATACGATCCTGAGCCTGGCAGAGATTGGGGTCATTGTCCTGATGTTTCAGGCGGGGCTGGAAACGGACATCAGGGAGTTAAAGCGCAGCGGGAAAGCCGCCATGGTGATCGCTCTGTGCGGAGTGGTCGTGCCTTTGGCAGTGGGAGCCGTCATCTCTTACATGTTTGAGAAGAACCTGATGGAAAACATCTTTGTGGGTGTGATCCTTACAGCTACATCTGTGAGCATCACAGTGGAAACACTTCAAGATATGGGAAAGCTCAAGGGCCGGGTAGGAACCGCTATCCTTGGTGCGGCGATCATTGATGACATCCTAGGGATTATCCTGCTCTCGGTGATGACAAGCATCGGGCGGGCCGGAACTGTGGAGGTCACAGGAGTTTTGATGATCATAGGAAAAATGGCGCTGTTTTTTGTACTTTCAGGGGCAGGCGGTTTTTTTGTGTACAAGTTTTTCCGCAGAATGTCTATGATGAAGGTCAACAACGAGCAGGTGCACAGGAGAAGGGTGCCGGTGCTGGCGTTGGCATTTTGTCTTTTTTTAGCGTTTTTGGCAGAATTGTTCGGGATTGCTGATATCACAGGTGCGTACCTGGCTGGGATCATTCTGTGCAGGATACCAGAAACCTACTATATCCACCGGAAGGTGGAATGTATATCCTATATGCTGATCACACCGATCTTTTTTGCAAGCATCGGACTGAAGGTGGAAGTCGCCGGCATGACCCAGACTTTGATTATTTTTACAGTGCTGATCAGTATTGCCGCTGTATTGACGAAGATCATCGGTTGCGGTGTCGGAGCAAAACTTTGTAGATATTCCTACAAGGAGTCACTGAAGATCGGAGCCGGCATGGTCTGCCGGGGAGAGGTGGCCCTGATCGTTGCACAGAAAGGAATCCACGTGGGACTGCTCAGTGAGGACCTATTTGCTCCGATCGTTATTATGGTGCTGGTCACAACACTTTTGGCCCCGATCCTTTTGAAGCTATTTTTCTCAGATTGGTTTAACAGATTAAGCTACAGGACAGGAAAGAGATAACAGCATGATTGAGACAGTGGTATCAGTAAAGCTTCCAGTGCGGGAGACACTGAAAATTAAGAAGAATTCCCTGCATCCGGATGAGATGACGGGAAAGGAAAAGAGGATCTGCCTTGTCTCCGGCCTATATGGTGACGAGCTGGGCGGACAGTATATCTGCGGAGAGATCATCAAAAGAATCAAGGAAGACTACGATTCCCTCTCAGGAATCGTGGATGTTTATCCTTCGGTCAATCCGCTGGGGCTGGATGCCAGGAGCCGAAGCATCCCTATCACCCAGGAGGATTACAGCACTGTATTTCCAGGAGACCTGACGGGGGAACTTGGAGAGTATACGGCGGCTAAGCTGCTTAAAGACATGGAGGACTCTGACTGTGTCATCGACATACATTCCAGCAATATTTTTCTGCAGGAGATTCCCCAGGTGAGATTAAACGGTGACGCGGATCAGCGGCTGCTCAGCCTGGCTGGATATATGAACACAGACCTGATCTGGATCCATCCTTCGACAACGGTGAACGAAGGAAGTCTTGCGTATGCACTGAACAAGCGGGGAGTACCGTGTATGGTCACCGAATCAGGGGCTGCGTTTAGGATTAAATACGACTTTTGCAGACAGATCATAGAGGGTGTTTTTGCCACTATGAAAGTCTTGGGTATCTGGCAGGGAGAGACGGCAGAGCCAAAACAGGCACAGATTGTTCACGATGACGGGATCCATTATCTGAACTGTGAGACAAACGGACTGTTTGTGACCCACAAAAAAGTGAAAGACCGTGTGAGACAGGGGGAGGTCATCGGCAGCATCACCAGTCCCATTCTAGGTGCTGTGGAGGAAGAGATCATTGCGCCGGTGGACGGCATCCTGATGACGGTCAGAGAACACCCCGGGGTGACGGAAGGATCCCTGATCGCAAGAGTTGTGGGAGGTGCCTGGGTATGATCAAAGAGACGTTGTATTCCACAGATTCTTATCTGAGGGAAGAATTTAAGGTAGAAGGATTCCGCTTTGGGAACACCGGAGAAGATGCAGACCCGGCAGCCTGTATTATCGGATCCATGAGGGGGAACGAATTCCAGCAGTTGTTTATCTGCTCTCTGTTGGTCAAAAGACTGAAGGAACTGGAGACATCCGGAGCCATCGTCGGGGACCACGAGATCCTTGTAATCCCGTCCCTGAATAATTCCTCCATGAATGTAGGGATGAGGTATTGGGTTTCCGACAACAGTGATATCAACAGGGAATTCCCGGGGAATCCCCAGGGAGAACCTACCAGCCGTCTGGCTGCCAATATATTTGAGAAGGTAAAGGGATACCGCTACGGGATTCAGTTCCCTTCTTTTTACCGGAAAGGGGATTTTATACCCCATGTCAGGATGCAGCCTACCGGAAAGGAGAGTGCAAGCCTGGCGAATTTATTCGGACTGCCCTATGTGATCACGAGCAAATCCAGGAGTTTTGATGTCAAGACATTAAACTACAACTGGCAGATCAATGGGACAGATGCATTTTCAGTTTATTCCGGGGATACAGGGCACATCAATGAACTGACTGCAAAGCAGGCAGTATCCGCTGTTCTGAGGTTCCTGACAAGAATGGGAATTTTAAAATATAATTGCCATAATGGATATATTGCTAGTATTATAGAAGAAGAGGACATGGCGGAGGTAAAGACGAAAGCATCCGGCTTTTTCAGACGCCTTGTCAATGTTGGTGAAGAAGTGCACAAAGAACAGCTCCTGGGAGAGATATTGGACCCTTATGAGGGGGATATCATCTCTGAGGTGCATTCCAACGTGGACGGAATCGTTTTTTACGCGAAGAAGGATCCAATGATCTTGGAGAACGCTTCCGCGTTTCAAATCATAAAGAAGCTGCACGAATAGAGGAGGACCATATGGGACAAGTAAAGAGAGTTTATGTGGAAAAGAAACACGACTATGCGATCAAAGCAAAGGAACTGCTGGAGGAAGTAAGGCAGTATCTGGGTCTGGATGTGGAAAAGATCCGTGTTCTGATCCGCTACGATGTGGAAAATGTTTCTGAGGAAAGCTATCAAAAGGCGCTGGGCACAGTGTTCAGTGAGCCTCCTGTGGACGAGATTTACGAGGATGCGTTTCCTATGGAAGAAGGGGAAATGGCATTTGGCGTGGAATTCCTCCCAGGGCAGTTTGACCAGAGAGCGGATTCTGCCCAGCAGTGTCTGAAGCTGCTCAACGAAAGCGAAGAACCGATCATCCGGAGTGCGACTACATATGTGGTAAAAGGAGAGATCACTGAGGATGAATTAAAGCAGATCAAGGAATACTGCATTAACCCTGTGGATTCCAGAGAGTCTTCGAATGAAAAACCGGATACCCTTGTGATGGAATTTGAAGAGCCGGAGGATGTTAAGACCGTAGAGGGGTTCAGGGAAATGGAAGAGACGCCGTTCAAAGAACTGTATGATTCGTTGAACCTGGCTATGACCTTTAAAGATTTTCTCCATATCCAAAAGTACTTTAAAGAGGAAGAGCAGAGAGATCCGTCTATGACAGAGATCCGTGTGCTGGATACCTACTGGTCCGATCACTGTCGCCATACGACCTTTTCCACAGAGCTTAAGAACATTAAGTTTCAGGAAGGATTCTACCGTGCTCCTTTGGAGGCTACCTACGAGCAGTACATGCTGGACCACAAGAGTATTTTCCAGGGTAGAAAGGACAAGTTTGTATGTCTGATGGATCTGGCCCTGATGGCCATGCGCCGCCTGAAAAGAGAAGGTGCTTTAAATGACATGGAGGAGAGTGAAGAGATCAATGCGTGCAGCATTGTGGTTCCTGTGTCTATTGACGGCAAAGAGGAGGAATGGCTCGTAAGCTTTAAGAATGAGACACACAACCATCCGACAGAGATTGAGCCTTTCGGTGGTGCGGCTACCTGTCTTGGCGGAGCGATCCGGGATCCTCTTTCAGGGCGTTCCTATGTATATCAGGCTATGCGTGTGACCGGAGCAAGCGATCCTACAGTTCCTTTGAAGGACACCTTAAAGGGAAAACTTCCTCAGAGAAAGATTGTGACCGGAGCAGCTCACGGATACAGCTCTTACGGAAACCAGATTGGACTGGCGACCGGATTTGTGGATGAAATCTATCATCCGGATTATGTGGCAAAACGGATGGAGATCGGTGCTGTCATGGGTGCGGCGCCGAGAAAGAATGTAGTCAGGGAAAGTTCAGATCCGGGAGACATCATTGTACTTCTGGGTGGAAGAACTGGCCGTGACGGATGCGGAGGAGCCACTGGATCTTCCAAGGTCCATACAGAAGAATCCATTGAAACCTGTGGTGCTGAGGTGCAGAAGGGTAATCCCCCTACAGAGAGAAAGATCCAGAGACTGTTCCGCAGGGAAGAAGTCAGTACTCTGATCAAAAAATGCAACGACTTCGGCGCGGGCGGTGTCTCTGTCGCCATTGGAGAGCTTGCGGACGGCCTTAAGATTGATCTTGATAAGGTGCCGAAAAAGTATGCCGGACTTGATGGGACAGAGCTTGCGATTTCTGAATCCCAGGAACGTATGGCCGTGGTTCTTGATCCGAAGGATGTAGATGCATTCCTTTCTTATGCAGAGGAAGAAAATTTGGAAGCTGTGGCCGTGGCCGTTGTGACAGAAGAACCTAGACTGGTGCTTTCATGGAGAGATAAAGAGATTGTGAACCTGTCCCGCGCATTCCTGGATACCAACGGAGCACATCAGGAAAATGATGTCTATGTGGAAATCCCTCACCGTGTCAGCAGTTACTTTGACCAGGAGATTCCAAAGACCTTTACTGAGGCATGCATGAATACACTCAAGGATTTGAATGTCTGCTCTAAGAAAGGCTTGGTAGAGATGTTTGACAGCACCATCGGTGCGGGAAGTGTCACTCTGCCTTATGGAGGAAAGTATCAGATGACTCCGGTCCAGACTATGGTAGCTAAGCTTCCGGTTCTTGAGGGCAAGACGGATACGGTGACCATGATGAGTTATGGTTTTGACCCATACTTATCCAAATGGAGCCCATTCCACGGAGCAGTCTATGCGATCACACACTCCATTGCTAAGATCGTGGCTGCCGGCGGTGATTACAAGAAGATCCGTCTGACATTCCAGGAATACTTCAAGCGCCTGGGAGAAGATCCGGAGCGTTGGGGACAGCCGTTTGCAGCTCTGCTGGGAGCATACCATGCGCAGATCGGATTCGGTCTGGCATCCATCGGAGGAAAGGACAGCATGTCCGGTACCTTCAATGACATTGATGTACCTCCGACACTTGTGTCTTTTGCTGTGGACGTGGCGGACGGAAACCATGTGATCACTCCGGAACTGAAACGCGCAGGAAACCGCCTTGTACGTATCTGTATTCCAAGGGATGTTTATCATCTGCCGATTTACAGAGAGGCGAAAAAGGTATACAAACGTATCCACAAACTCATTGAGGAAGGTGCCATCAAATCCTGCTATGCTATTGGATACGGCGGAACTATCGAGGCTGTAGCTAAGATGGCGTTTGGAAACGGTCTTGGCGTCATCTTTGACCAGGAAGTTGAGTTGAAGGACCTGGTAGAAAATCATTATGGATCTTTCGTAGTGGAGATGGATACAAGGGATATCAGAAAACTTGCCATTCCGAGCCTTCTCTTGGGAGAGATCACAACAACTCCGGAACTGGTGCTTGGAAACGAAGTGGTTCCTCTCAGAGAGGCTGTGGATGCATGGACCAAACCCCTGGAAGAAGTATTCCCGACCCGCTCTGAGGGCAGCCAGGATGCGGTGGATACAAGAAATTATACAAAGGGCAAGGCATACTTTGCTAAGAATAAGGTGGCAAAACCAAAAGTATTTATTCCGGTATTCCCAGGTACAAACTGTGAATACGATTCTGCCAGAGCTTTTGAAGAGGCAGGGGCAGAAGTTATCACAAAGGTATTTAAGAATCTGGATGCCCAGGGAATCCGTGATTCCGTTGATGAATTTGAAAAGGCCATCAAAGAATCACAGATGATCATGTTCCCGGGAGGATTCAGTGCAGGTGATGAGCCGGAAGGATCTGCCAAGTTCTTTGCCACCGCATTCAGAAATGAAAGGCTCAAAGAGGCTGTGATGGACTTACTGACAAACCGGGACGGTCTTGCACTGGGTATCTGCAACGGATTCCAGGCATTGATCAAGCTTGGACTGGTGCCTGAAGGAAAGATCGTAGAGCAGTCAGAGCAGTCACCGACTCTTACAATGAACCGTATCGGACGCCATATTTCAAAGATTGCATATACAAAAGTGACCTCCAACCTGTCTCCATGGTTCCATGAAGTCAACGCAGGAGATGTCTTCAGCATTCCTGTCTCTCATGGAGAGGGACGTTTTGTAGCTAATGATGATGTGATCAAGAAACTATTTGAAAACGGACAGGTGGCTACCCAGTATGTTGACTTAAATGGAGATCCGACCATGAACGAAGACTTTAATCCAAACGGATCTTATTATGCCATCGAGGGCATCACAAGTCCGGATGGAAGAGTATTAGGAAAGATGGGTCATTCAGAACGTATGGGACGTTTTGTTTCCAATAACATCGCCGGAAATAAGAACCAAAAGATCTTCCTTTCAGGAGTAAATTATTTTAAATAATCAGATCCCGGTATCATAATAAGAACCCCGCAGAATACACTGCGGGGTTCTTATATTTAATGAAAAGAGAGGATTAAAAATATATATGAAAAACGATTGCCTCAGGGACATGCTGTGTTTCATGTCTTATGAGGTATGTTTTTAGTATAGCAGGATTACCGTAGGAAACAATGGATAGAAAATAAACAATTCTAAATGAAATATAAACAAATCTTACAGAATTCTTGTGTTTCTGGAGAAAAAGTAAAGGTTGATGTAAATGAAATGATAATATGTTGATTAAAATTAGGATTATCTATTGAAAATATCACCAAGATATACTAATATATAATCATTATGTAACCAACGACTTTCTCATGAAAGGAGTCTTCTTTATGTCAGACGCAAAAGGAAAACTGTTTGAAACTAGTGAAAAATTCCCGCAGACCGAATACTGGAACGATTCTTGTGCGGTAAAAGAACTGGAGTATGCCATCGACCGTGGAGCAACCGGGGCTACCACCAATCCTGTGATCGTAGGAAATGTATTAAATCAGGAGATGAATCTCTGGGAAGATACTCTTATAAAGTGGATCGATGAAATGCCGGACGCAACAGAGGAGGAGGTTGCATGGCGCCTGATCGAACAGATGGCAGTGCGCGGAGCCAAACTTCTTAATCCGGTCTATGAAAAGACAAATCATAAAAAAGGAAAAATCTCCATCCAGACCAACGCAAAATTATACAGAAATGCAGACGCAATGGCAGAACAAGCAATCGGATTCGGGGACCTGGCACCGAATATCATGGTTAAAATGCCGACTTCTGCAGCGGGAATCAAGGCATTTGAGGAAGCTACCTTCGCAGGTATCAGTATCAACGCTACCGTATCTTTCACTGTGGCACAGGCCATAGCAGTGGCAGAGGCAGTAGAGCGCGGATTGAAACGGAGAGAAGAAGCGGGACTTTCTAACGAGAATATAACACCGGTGTGCACCATCATGGTGGGACGCACGGATGACTGGGTAAAAGAAGCAGTGAAACGGGACAATCTGTGCCTGGATCCGTGCGCATTAGAGTATGCGGGAGTTGCAGCATTCAAGAATGCATATAAAATCTATCAGGAACGCGGATATAAGACAAGACTTTTGGCCGCTGCATACAGGAATTATTTCCACTGGTCAGAGTTTATCGGTGGTGACGTGGTGCTCACCATCACCCAGCCTTGGCAGGAGAAGATCAACGGAAGCGACGTGGAAGTAAAAGAGCGTATGGACCGCCCGGTTCCGGAAAAATATCTAAATGAACTGAAGAAGATCCCTGATTTTATTATGGCATATGAGGAAGACGGCCTGAAACCAGAAGAATTTGTACACTACGGAGCCTTTGTAAAGACCATTAACCAGTTCCTGGGAGGGTATGAAAGCCTTCTCGGAGTGATCAGAAAACTGATGGTTGGAGAACCAATTAGAAAATAAAATACATAGACGGCAAAACAGCAGGTATTCTATGGATCATACCTGCTGTTTTACTGTTTCATTGGTTCATTAGATGTTTCATCGTTCTGCATGTGTACCTCACATTCTCTTCTTATGCGTTATATAGTAATGACCGCCGTTCATTGCTGTGATTCCGGCGTTGATGACATCACAGTTATCAATTAAATATTTTTTCACTTTCTCCTTCAAGGACAGTTTTGCTGTATTGGCTGGAGAAGTGCTTGCTGCACTCATCTGTACTGCTTTCGTATTTGTCATATCGGTTCCTCCTTTCTTTTAAAATGGATGTTTTTCTTTTACGGTTCCTATGATATCATTGTATACAAGGATTGATTAGATGATTTTTTGACCAGTTTTTAGGGCAATATTGACATGGAGGCTGGATGATAGGAAAGGAAAACGCTGACATATGTATGAAACACTCTACAGACTTGAAAGGACAGGCATAGATATCAGGTATTGGACTAACAAGGGACAGTATACCCCTCCCCATTGGCATACGGCCATCGAGCTGATCTATGTGCTGAACGGTACGGGATCTGTGATCTTTGATGGGAAAGAGTATCTCACAAAAGCGGGAGATCTACTGGTCATTGACTCCAATAAAATCCATGAGATGAAGTGTGCGGAAGTGTCCATGATGATCATAATCCAGTTCTCCAGGAAAAGGATGAAGAACTACGTCAAGGACATTGACAGCTTCCGTCTGTCCTGCAGCCGGGAGAGCGCGGAGCATGGAAAAGAAAAGGAATACCATTCGGTCTGCGGACTTTTGCGTAAGCTTCCCCTTTTGTATGTGAGACAGCCCGTGGGATATGAGCTAAAAAGCCAGGCAGTCGCTATGGAGATTCTGTATGAGCTGCTGAATCATTTCGGGGAAAAGGATATCGGGAGGACTGCAGAGAAGGAAGGGGCTTTAAAACGTCTGGGTGCAATCACGGATTATATTGAAGAGCATTACAGAGATCCGATCCCGCTGGAAGAGATCGCTTCTCATTTTTATCTGAACCGTGAGTATTTCAGCCGCTTTTTTAAAAAGAATATGGGAGTGTCTTTCTCAAGATATGTCAACCAGGTCCGTCTGCTGCACATATACTATGATATCTGCAACACGGAAGAGGGGATCATGGATCTTATTGAGAAGCATGGATTTAAAAATTATAAACTGTTCATCAAAATGTTCCGGGAAATCTATGGGAGCACACCGAGGGAAGTCCGCAGTGAGAGAAAAGGACAGACATAAAACAAAAGCAAGCCTGCAAAGAATAAGCAAGCTTGCTTTTGTTTCTTTTATAAAGATTGTTTTTCCCATGGGTTATCTGTATACTAAGTCGGGAATTTGGAAAAGAGATAGACTTTTGG
>OAWB01000443.1_pt1 | contig 26517 bp, 24 predicted proteins | sample 1550621 | NCBI WGS metagenome assembly OAWB01 (sample SAMEA2580107, study PRJEB22360) | human gut metagenome | biome: human gut; feature: human-associated habitat; material: faeces | place: Denmark | collected 2008/2010
GGCCATGACGCGGACGCCGCCGGCCTTGGCCTCGTCGGGCATGATCTCGGGGGTGGGGTTTGCCATGGCAAAGACGATGGCGTCCTTGTTCATGGTCCTGCACAGCTCGGTGGTCAGGATGCCGGGCTTGGACACGCCGATGAAGACGTCTGCGCCCTCAAGAGCCTCCTTCAGGCCGCCCCTGATCTGGCGGGGGTTGGTCACTTCGCCCAGCCAGTTCTTGTGGGCCTCGGCGCTGTTGCAGCCCTTGTACAGGGTGCCGAACTGGTCCACGGCGATGATGTCCTTCGCGCCGGCGGTCATCAGCATCTTGATGATGGCCGTACCGGCAGCACCGGGACCGTTCAGGACGATGTGGACGTCCTCCATCTTCTTGCCCACCACCCGCAAGGCGTTGATGAGGGCGGCCGTGACGACGATGGCCGTGCCGTGCTGGTCATCGTGGAAGACGGGGATGTCCAGCTCACGCTCCAGGGTCTCTTCGATCTCAAAGCACTCGGGGCTTTTGATGTCCTCAAGGTTAATGCCGCCGAAGGTGGGGGCGATGGCCTTGCAGGCCGCGATGACGCTGGCCGCGTCGTGGGCGTCGATGCAGATGGGGAAAGCGTCCACGCCGCCGAACTCCTTGAAGAGCACCGCCTTGCCCTCCATGACCGGCAGACCGGCTTCGGGGCCGATGTCACCCAGACCCAGCACGGCGGTGCCGTTGGAGACGACGGCCACCATATTGCCCTTGAAGGTGTACTTGTACACGTCGTCGGGGTTTTCCCTGATCTTGCGGCAGGGTTCGGCGACACCGGGGGTGTAGGCGGTGGACAGGTCATCGCGGGTCTTGACCTCAACCTTGCTCACGATGCCCACCTTGCCGTGGTGCGTCTCGTGCATTTCCAGAGCTGCTTTGTTGAAATCCATGGGTTTATCCTCCTAACTTTTTCGCCGGGCATACTGAAAACATTATTATAATAATAGCAAAAGCTCCCCCGCTTTTCCATATCTTTTCCGCCTTTTCGCACTCTCCGGCCCCAAAAGTCCGACAAAGGGCGGGGAGAGTGTGGAAATTTTGCAAAAAACTTTTCTTTTTCATTTTTACCCGATATAATAGAGGTTGTTTTTCGAACCACCGGCAAAATACCGGTCTACCAACAGGAGGGAATTCTTTTGAAGCGTATTTTCACCAAGGCTCTCTGCCTTGTCTGCGCCGGCGCTCTGGCGCTGAGCCTCGCGGCCTGCGGCGGCAAGGCCGACAGTGCTGCATCCAGCACGGCATCTTCTTCCGCACTCGGCAGCGCGTCCGACTACGACTACCAGAACTTCAACTACAGCGATGGTCTGGACGAGAAGGGCTACTGGGAGGGCATCCGCGCTCTGGACTATGTGACCCTGCCCGAAGACTTTGCATCCGTCGCCATCAAGCGCTCGGAGGTCGAGCCCACCAGCGAGGAAGTGGAGGAGCAGATCAGCGATCTGCTGAGCCAGCATTCCTCCACCGAGCACATCACCGACCGCGCTGCCGCCGACGGCGACACCGTGAATATCAACTATGTCGGCTCTGTGAACAACGTGGAGTTCACCGGCGGCAGCGCCGAGAACTACGATCTGACACTGGGCAGCGGCACTTTCATCGACGGCTTTGAAGACCAGATCATCGGCCACAAGCCCGGCGAGACCTTCGACGTCAACGTCACCTTCCCCGACGGCTACAGCGATTCCACCGACGCCAGCGGCAATGCTGTGAAGCTCAGCGGTCAGAAGGCCGTCTTCACCGTGACCCTCAACTACATCAGTGAGAGCGTCCTGCCCGAGCTCACCGACAGCTGGGTGGCCAGCACCCTCGGCACCTCCAACAATATCTACACCGTGGAGGCCCTGCGCGCCTACTATCAGGACCAGCTCTACACCTCCAACCTCAACACCGCCGTCATGGACCACCTGCTGGAAAACTCCACCTTCAAGTCCATCCCTCAGCAGGTGATGGATTATCAGGTCAACCAGTGCCTGAACTACTACAGCACGCTGGCGGGCTACTACGGCTATGACCTCGACGGCCTCGTCCAGAATCTGCTGGGCTACGAGAACACCGACGCCATGCTGGCCCACCTCGAGAGCAGTCTGGAAGACTACGCCAAGGAAGCTCTGCTCTATCAGGCCGTGGCTGAGTCGCTGGACATCACCCCCACGCAGGAGCAGCTGGACGCCTACTCCGATTATAAGGACACCTACGGCCAGAACTACTGCACCATGGTGGCCCTGATGGACGCTGTCACCAGCACGCTGACCAGCGGCGCGGTCGTTTCCTGATTCGAGCTGCACAAAAGAAAATCCCTGCCGATGGCAGGGATTTTCTTTTGCTCATCCTTCAGATAACGTAGTCGTTGCCTGCCTCATCGGGTGCGGCGAGGTCGGCAAGGGTGATCTTGCCAAAGTAGTCCTCAATGAGGTCATCAAGGCCCTTCCACATATCATACGTGCGGCAGCCGCTCATCCGGGGGCAGGGAGCCGCGCCCTGTACAAGACAGCTCACCGGTGCAAGGCTCCCCTCGGTGAGGGTCAGGATCTCGCCCACAGTGTACTGGTCGGGCTCGCGGGTCAGACGATAGCCGCCGCCCTTGCCGCGCAGGCCCTCGAGGAAGCCGTTCTGCACCAGGACCTTGAGGATGTTTTCGAGGTATTTTTCGGAGATCTCCTGCCGGGCGGCGACCTCTTTCAGCGGGACATATTTTTCAGAGCGGTGCTCAGCCAAATCTATCATCACGCGCAGCGCATAGCGCCCCTTGGTGGAAACGATCATAGACATTCCTTTCTCTTCTTTCCTGTTATGATTGTGAGGCAGCCGGGTCAGCTGCGGAACACACTTCCGTTCATTTTAACCTATTATACAATGGGGTTTATAACTTTTCAATCGGAAATTTTCGATTTTCCATTGACAACCGCCCCAAAGGAAGCTATAATACAGCCAAACCCACAAACCATATTGGTTTAACGGGAATACGAGGGACATCGAGACGGCACCGGCTTTATCCGGTGCAGCCGGGCGCATCGCCCGCAATCGGGAGGTTTACTATTATGAGCAGGATCTATACTTCCGCAGACCAGCTGATCGGCCACACCCCGCTGCTGGAGCTGACCCATATCGAGAAGGACGCAGACCTTTCTGCCAAGCTTCTGGCAAAGCTGGAATACTTCAACCCCGCCGGCTCCGTCAAGGACCGTATCGCCAAGGCCATGATCGATGACGCCGAGGCTTCCGGCAAGCTCAAGCCCGGCTCCGTCATCATCGAGCCCACCTCCGGCAACACCGGCATCGGTCTGGCTGCCGTGGCAGCGGCCCAAGGGCTACCGCATCATCATCGTGATGCCCGAGACCATGAGCGTCGAGCGCCGCCAGCTGATGAAGGCTTACGGCGCAGAGCTGGTGCTGAGCGAGGGTGCCAAGGGCATGAAGGGCGCCATCGCCAAGGCCGACGAGCTGGCAAAAGAGATCCCCAACTCCTTCATCCCCGGCCAGTTCGTCAACCCGGCCAACCCCAAGGCTCACATCGCCACCACCGGCCCCGAGATCTGGGACGACACCGACGGTAAGGTTGACATCTTTGTGGCCGGCGTCGGCACCGGCGGCACCATCACCGGTGTGGGCCAGTACCTCAAGAGCAAGAATCCCGGCGTCAAGGTCGTGGCCGTCGAGCCCGCTGCCTCCCCTGTCCTGAGCAAGGGCACCGCCGGTGCGCACAAGATCCAGGGCATCGGCGCAGGCTTCGTCCCCGACGTGCTGGACACCAAGGTCTACGACGAGATCATCGCCGTCGAAAATGACGACGCCTTTGCCACCGGCCGCCTGATCGGCCACAAGGAAGGCGTTCTGGTGGGCATCTCCTCCGGTGCTGCTGTCTGGGCTGCCATCCAGCTGGCAAAGCGCCCCGAGAACGCCGGCAAGAACATCGTCGTCCTGCTGCCCGACACCGGCGACCGTTATCTGTCCACCCCGCTGTTTGCTGAATGATCCTCTCATTCCTTCCGCCCCTGCTGCGGCTTTCCGCCCGGCAGGGGCCTTTTGTTTGCCTTCGTGAGACGATATGGTGTGATTTTTTGCATTTTTGCAAACTTTTTGTGAATCCGAGGCTCTTACGGGTTTTGCCTATTGACATTGCAGCGTGTTTGGAGTATATTTTTAGCAGTCGATGAGCTAGAGTGCTAAAACAACATTCCGGCCCACCGCCTGAATCTCAACTTCCGGTACGAATGGAGGCTTGACTTTATGAATACCAATCAATATACCCAGAAGACCCTTGAGGCTCTGCAGGCGGCCCAGCAGCTGGCTGTGGAGTATCAGCATAACGCACTGGAGCCGGAGCATCTGCTCCACGCTCTGGCGACACAGGAGCAGGGCCTTATCCCCCAGCTTCTCCAGAAACTGAATGTGGACGCAGGCAGCTTCTCCGCCGCTGTGGCCGAAAAGCTTTCCGCAATGCCCCGGGTGTCCGGCTCTGGCCGTGACCCCGACAAGGTCTATATCTCGCAGGCCACCGACAAGGTGCTGAGCGCCGCCGCCCGCGAAGCCAAGGCCATGAAGGACGACTACGTCAGCGTCGAGCATGTCTTCCTCGCCCTGCTGGATGAGCAGACCCAGAACACCTCCGAGCTGTTCCGCGCCTTTAGCATCACGAAGGATAAGTTCTTACAGCAGCTCACCGCCGTGCGCGGCAACCAGCGCGTGACCAACGACAACCCCGAGGACACCTACAATGCCCTGCAGAAGTATGGTCAGGACCTCGTTGACCTGGCCCGCAAGCAGAAGCTGGACCCCGTCATTGGCCGTGACCAGGAAATTCGAAATGTCATCCGCATCCTGTCCCGTAAGACGAAGAACAACCCCTGCCTCATCGGTGAGCCGGGCGTCGGCAAGACGGCCATCGCCGAGGGTCTGGCCCAGCGTATCGTCCGGGGCGATGTGCCGGAGAACCTGAAAGACCGCACCGTGTTCAGCTTGGACATGGGTGCTCTGGTGGCTGGCGCAAAGTACCGCGGCGAGTTCGAGGAGCGTCTGAAGAGCGTCCTGAATGAGGTGAAGAAGAGCGAGGGCAAGATCATCCTCTTCATTGATGAGCTGCACACCATCGTGGGTGCCGGCAAGACCGACGGCGCAATGGACGCCGGCAATCTGCTGAAACCCATGCTGGCCCGCGGCGAGCTGCACTGCATCGGCGCGACCACGCTGGACGAGTACCGCCAATATATCGAGAAAGACCCCGCTCTGGAGCGCCGCTTCCAGCCGGTTCAGGTGGATGAGCCTACCGTGGAAGACACCATCTCCATCCTGCGCGGCCTGAAAGAGCGGTACGAGGTGTTCCACGGCGTGAAGATCAGCGACAACGCACTGATCGCCGCCGCCACCCTCTCTGACCGCTATATCACCGACCGCTTCCTCCCCGATAAGGCCATTGACCTCGTGGATGAAGCCTGCGCCATGATAAAGACCGAGATGGACAGTATGCCCAGCGAGATGGACGACCTCGCCCACCGCATCACCCAGCTGCAGATCGAGCAGGTCAGCCTGAAAAAGGAGACCGACGCTCTGAGCCAGAGCCGTCTGCGCGACCTCGAAAAAGAGCTGGCCGAGCTGCAGGATAAGTTCCACAGCATGAAGGCAAAGTGGGAGAACGAGAAGAACGCCATCGGCAAGGTGCAGTCTCTGCGCGAGCAGATCGAGCAGACCAACGCCGCCATCGAGAAGGCACAGCGCGAATACGATCTGAACAAGGCCGCTGAGCTGAAATACGGCAAGCTGCCTCAGCTGCAGAAACAGCTGGAAGAAGAAGAGAAGATCGCCGCCGCCAAGAAGGAAGACAGCCTGCTGCGCGACCGCGTGACCGACGAGGAGATCGCCCGCATCGTGGCCCGCTGGACCGGCATCCCCGTGGAGAAGCTGGTGGAGGGTGAGCGCGAGAAGCTGCTGCATCTGGACGATGTGCTCCACAAGAGAGTCATCGGTCAGGATGAGGCCGTCACCAAGGTGAGCGAAGCCATCCTGCGCAGCCGCGCCGGCATCGCAAACCCCAACCGCCCCATCGGCAGCTTCCTCTTCCTCGGCCCCACCGGCGTCGGCAAGACCGAGCTGGCAAAAGCTCTGGCACAGGCTCTGTTCGACGACGAGCGGAACATGGTGCGTATCGACATGACCGAGTATATGGAGAAGTTCAGCGTCAGCCGCCTGATCGGCGCGCCTCCGGGATACGTCGGTTATGAAGAGGGCGGCCAGCTGACCGAGGCCGTCCGCCGCAAGCCCTACAGCGTCGTGCTGTTCGATGAGGTGGAAAAGGCTCACCCCGACGTCTTCAACATCCTGCTGCAGGTGCTGGACGATGGCCGCATCACCGACAGTCAGGGCCGCACGGTGGACTTCAAGAACACCGTCATCATCCTGACCTCCAACCTCGGCAGTGACATCATCCTGAACGATCTGGAGCAGCGCCGCGCCGAGGGCTCCAACGAGCTGAGCGAGGACGCCCGCAAGCAGATCGATCTGCTGCTGAAGAGCAAATTCCGTCCCGAGTTCCTGAACCGTCTGGACGAGATCGTCTACTACAAGAGCCTCACCAAGGACGAGACCCGCAAGATCGTGGACCTGCAGCTCGAAGATCTGCGCAAGCGGATGGACGAGGGCAAGCACCTCAAGCTGGACGTCACCACGGCAGCCAAGGACTTCATCATTGATTCCTCTTATGACAGCGTCTACGGCGCACGTCCCATCAAGCGGTTCATCCAGAGCCGTGTGGAGACCCTCATCGCAAAGGCCATCATTCAGGGCAGCTACGCCGAGGGCGCGACCCTGACGGTGGACTACGATGGCACGGGCCTTGTGCTCCGCTAAAAACCGCAGACTTTTTACCTATTTTATCCCTCCTCCTGACAGGAACGCTTGCACCGGCGGGTGGAATATGATATTATAGGCGTTGAACAAAGTGCTTTTCATCGTCGAAGGCAACGGTGGAAAGCACTTTTTGGTTAACATATTATTATAAGAAAGTAGAGTTGATTAACCTTTATTATGGACGATGGCAGTATAACGCTCTTGGTGGCGCTGATCGTTCTGATCGCGTTTTCCGCATTCTTCTCCGCCTCCGAGACCGCATTTTCTTCCCTGAACCAGATACGCCTGAAAAGCCGCGCTGACGAAGGCGACACTTCCGCCGCCCGGGTGCTGGCGATGGCCGAGAAGTACGACAAGCTTCTCTCCTCCATCCTCATCGGCAACAACATCGTGAATATCGCCGCCGCTTCCATCGGCACCGTCCTCTTTACCAAGTGGCTGGGTGCAGAGCGGGGCGCCACCACCTCCACCATCGTGCTGACGGTAGTCGTCCTCGTCTTCGGCGAAGTGACCCCCAAGACCCTCGCCAAGGAGATGCCCGAGACCATCGCAACCGCTGTCTCGCCGGTTCTGAACCTGCTGATGACCCTCCTCACCCCGCTGACCTGGCTGTTCAGCCAGTGGAAGAAGCTGCTGGGACGCTTCGTCCACAGCAGCGAGAGCGACGCCATCACCGAAGGTGAGCTCATCACCATGGTGAGCGAGGCTGAGAACGACGGTGAGCTCACCGACCGGGAAAGCCAGCTCATCCGCAGCGCCATCGAGTTCGATGACGTGGAGGTGGAGGAAATCCTGACGCCCCGCGTAGACGTGGTGGCCGTGGAGGACGATATTTCGCTGGAAGAGCTTGCGCAGACGTTCGCAGAATCCGGCTATTCCCGCCTGCCCGTCTATCACGACACCGTTGACAACATCATCGGCGTCGTCCATGAGAAGGATTTCTACATCGCCCGTCTGAAAAAGTCCGTCACGATGGAGGACCTCATCGCCCCCACCCTCTACACCACCGGCTCCACCCAGATCTCCCAGCTGCTGCGCACCCTGCGGGAGCAGCACCATCACATGGCAGTCGTCGTGGACGAATACGGCGGCACCGAGGGCATCATCACCCTCGAGGACATTCTGGAAGAGCTTGTGGGCGAGATCTGGGACGAACACGACGAGGTCACCGAGGACTTCCGCCAGCAGTCGGACGGCAGCTGGCTCGTGTCCGGCTCGGCCAGCGTGGGCGACCTTTACGAGACGCTGGGCCTGCCCGAGGATGAAGACATCGACTCCAACACCGTAAACGGCCTCGTGCAGGAAAAGACCCACCATCTGCCCAAGGTGGGCGACCATTTCCAGCTGAACGACTACGAGGGCGTCGTGACCCGCACGGCCCGCCGCCGCGTCACCGAAGTCCGGTTCACCCACACCGCACCTGCCCCGCAGGACGACGAAAAGGACAAGGACAAGCGCTCTTCCCGTCTGGCGCAGCGCACCGAGGGCCGATAACACTCTATCACACAAAAAAAAATCCTCTCCCGATGGGAGAGGATTTTTTTGATCCGGCTATTACTGCTTTTTCCAGCGGCGCATGATGCCCATGCCCAGCGCATAGGGGCCGGTATGGACCGCGATGGTGGAGCCGATCTGCAGCAGGCCCACCTCGCACTGTGCGGCGTGGTACCTGGCACGCAGGGCGGCGCGGGTCTGCATCCAGAGCCGTTTGCCCTCTTCATCATCGTAGCCGTAGCCCACGATGATGCGGTAGTCGTCGGGGGTGCCGCCGTTGGCGTCCAGATAGTTCATCAGCTGCTCAAGGGCCTTCTCAAAGCTCTTCTGACGGCCCCGGGCCACACCGCCCGAGAAGATCTCGCCGTCCTTGAAGAGTATCATCGGCTTGATGCCCAGGAAGTTCGCCGCCCGGCCAGAGACTTTGCCGATGCGTCCGCCCTTGATGAGGTAATCGAGGTTGCCCACCGTGAAGAAGATGTTGTTGGTGGATTTTTCCGCTTCCAGCCAGGTCACCGCCTCGTCCAGCGTGCAGCCTGCGTCGCGGATGGCCACGGCGTTCTCCACCATGGTCGCCTCCGTGACAGTAGCCGCCGCCGAGTCCATCACCTCGATCTTCGCGTCGGGATAGTCCTCGAGCACCAGCTCCCGGGCGTTGCGGGCGCTGCCCACGCAGCCGCTCATCTTGCCGGTGAAGCAGAGGCAGAGGGTGGGGCGGCCGGCCTCAGCCTGACGGCGGAACACCTCCTCGAAATCCTCGATGGACGCAAGGCTGGTCTTGGGGTAGGCAGAGGGGTTGTCCACCATGAACTGGTAGAAATCCCGCACAGCGATCTCCTTGCCCTCCTTGCGGTAGTGCTCACCGTCCAGCGAAACATAGAACGGCACGATCTCCACGCCCATCTTCTGCGCCATTTCCGGCGTAAAGTCACAGGCGCTGTCGGCGATGATGTCAAACATTAGCGGCATCCTTCTTTCCGGTGAATTCAGGGTTCAGACCACGTGGTGGATGTATGCCTCACGCTCTGCGCCCACAGAGATATAGGTGATCTTGCAGCCCACGGCCTTTTCCAGATACTCGACGTAGTTCTGGGCCTCCTTGGGCAGGTCTTCCCACTTGCGGGCGGCGGTGATGTCGCAGTGCCAGCCGGGCAGATACTCCACCACCGGCTGTGCGGTGTCCAGAGCCTCGCCCATGGGGAAGCGGGTGGTGGTGGTGCCGTCGCTCAGCTTGTAAGCAGTGACCATGGGGATCTTCTCCATGTAGTCCAGCACGTCCAGCAGGGTCAGGGCGACCTCGTCGCAGCCCTGGCAGAAGACGCCGTAGCGGCTTGCCACCAGGTCGATGGGGCCGACGCGGCGGGGACGGCCGGTGGCAGCGCCGTACTCGTGGCCGGCCTCACGCAGAGCGTGCTTCTCTTCCTCGGTCATGGCCAGCTCAGTGACAAAGGGGCCGTCGCCGACGCAGGAGGAATAAGCCTTCATGACGCCGACGGAGTTGGTCAGCTTGTGGCCCGGGATGCCTGCGCCGATGGGGGCGTAAGCGCCGATGGTGTTGGAGGAGGTGGTGTAGGGATAGATGCCGAAGTCGATGTCGCGCAGAGCGCCCAGCTGGGCCTCGAACAGCACCTTCTTGCCGGCGGCATCGGCGTCAGCCAGATACTGGCCCACGTCGCAGATGTAGTCCTTGAAGATGGCGGCGTACTTCTCCAGCCATGCCCACATCTCATCCACGCTGATGGGAGCGGCGTTGTAGCTGCCCTCCATGACGAGGTTCTTGGCGTCCACCATGGTGACCAGGCGCTTCCTGACGGAGTCGTCCAGATGCAGCAGGTCGCCCATGCGGAGGGTCTTCTTCATGTACTTGTCACCGTAAGTGTAGGCGATGCCGCGCTTGGTGGAGCCGAACTGTGCGCCGGTCTTGGACAGACGTGCCTCTTCCAGACCGTCCTGATCGACATGGTAGGGCATGGTGATGGTGGCGCGGTCAGAGATCTTCAGGTTGGCAGGGGTAATGGAGATACCCTGCTCGCGCAGCTTGTTGATCTCACCGTCCAGATGGTGGGGGTCGATGACCATACCGTTGCCCATCACGCAGACAACATCGGGGCGGAGGATACCGGAGGGCAGCAGGTTCAGCACGAACTTGCCCCGCTCGTTCTTGACGGTATGACCAGCATTGTTGCCGCCCTGATAGCGTGCAACAATATCGTACTCCTGGCTGATCAGATCGACCATGCGGCCCTTGCCCTCATCGCCCCAGTTGATACCCGTAATTGCAGTAAGCATAATAAATGACCTCTTTATTGTTTTTCAAAAGGCGGCCTTTTCCGCGCACCCTGCCCGGGATACGCCGCCTTGGGAAACTTGTTTTCTGCCGCGCAGCTCCTGCCGGAGCACACAACAGCTCAAGTATAAGTATAGCACTCTTTCGCCCACAAAAAAAGAGGAAAAAGCGGTTTTGTACGACTTTTTCCTCCCGGTTCAGTTCTTTTTGCTCACTCTGTGGATGGTGCCGTCCGGCTCCTTGATGGAGGTGTGCTCCAGCTGGGCGCGGAGGCTGGACTTCATGTCCTCGATATACTCCTTGCGCAGAGCCTGCTGCTCGGCTTTTTCGGCCTCCGTCAGGCCGGTGGTCTTGCTCTTGTGTGCCAGCTCGTTGATGCGGGCTATCTTTTCTTTGGTCATCGAAGTTTTCCTCCGTTTGTGGTATAATAGGTATTAGCCCTCTCAGTCAAAGCCTGTCGGCTTTGCCAGATTCCCCTTTTTGTCGCTTACGCGACATCTTCCCCCGACCGGGGGAAGTCTTTCCTCAAAGTGGGAGCCACTGGCGTGTCGGTCAAGCCTCTTCTGGACGAGGGAAGTTTTTACATTTCTGAAGCAGTAGTGCCCTGCTGTCTCGATTCACAACAGCTTAACAAGGCGCTCCTGTCCAGAAGCAGCTGCCCCCGTAAGCAAGGTCCGGCATTTTGCGCCACCACACGCTTTCAGCGTCCAGCACAAAGCTGCCCGGCCTGCCAATGGCTCTCCCTCTGGGAGAGCTGGCGCGTAAGCGCCTGAGAGGGCTATCTCAGTATAACAAAGGACTTTTCTTATGTCAAACCAACTCAATTTTTCACAGCAGATGGACGAAGTGTTGAAAACTCTGGGCGGCACCCGCCCCCGGCTGCTGCTCCATGCCTGCTGCGGCCCCTGTTCCAGCGCCGTGCTGGAGCGGCTGTGCCGGTATTTCGACATCACCGTGCTCTACTACAACCCCAACACATGGCCCGCCGAAGAATACCACCGCCGGGGCGAAGAGCTGGAGCGCTTCGCCGCCGCCGCCCACCCGCTGGGGGTGACGGTGGTGGAAGACCGGTACGACCCGCAGGAGTTCTACTCCGCTGTCGCGGGCCTCGAGAACGAGCCGGAGCGCGGCAGTCGCTGCACCGTCTGCTATCGGCTGCGGATGCGCCGTGCGGCCCAGTACGCCGCCGAGCACGGCTTCGACTGGTTCACCACCACCCTCTCCATCAGCCCCCACAAGGACGCCAAGCGCATCAATGCCATCGGGCAGGAGCTGGAGCAGGAGTTCGGCGTAAAGCATCTGCCCTCCGACTTCAAAAAGCAGAACGGCTATCTGCGCAGCTTGCAGCTCTCGGAGGAATACGGCCTCTACCGGCAGGACTACTGCGGCTGTGAGTTCAGCGCAAAGGCCAGAGGCATCGGCACTACTGCGGGAGAATAAGTGATACAGTTCCAATTATTTGATTTATCTATGTATCTTTTTCGAAGTGTATCTACTTGATACACTTCGGCCTTCTGATACACTTCCAACTGTATCAAGCACCCCCGAACTGTATCAGCTGATACAGTTCGATTTTCGACTTATCAGCGTCAAAAAAGTGCAACTGTATCAGATAACCTCCCTTCGTAGAGAGCTGATACAGCTGCACTTCTTATTTTTATTCTTCCGGCAAACGTGCAACCAGAATTGCAAAGATGACCAGACCCACGCAGGGAACGATGTTGGTCATCATACCGGCGGCAAGACCGGCGCTTTCGGCCACGACGCCGATGACCCAGGGCATCAGGATCGCGCCGCTGGCCGCCACCGGCAGCATGATGCCCATGCTGGTCACGCTGGTCATACGGCCTGCGCTGGCCACAGCGGTGGGGTTCATGCCCGCCATCGCAAAGGCAAAGGCGAACAGCAGCGCGATGGCCGCGCCCTGACTGCGGGCCTGCACCAGCAGGATGTAGAAGATGGTGCAGCTCACGCCCATGACCACCATAGCCTTGCGGGGCCGCTTGAAGGGGAACACGAAGGCGATGAGCAGACGTGCCACGAGGGTCGCGCCCCACATAACGGTGACGGTATAGGCCGCCAGTGCGCCTGCGATGATGCCGCTGCCCTTGAAGTAGGTGACCATCCAGCCGGTGACGCTCTGCTCAGCGGCGTTCTGGCAGAAGAGCAGGCCGGTCAGCAGCCAGAAGCGGGTGGATCTGAGGAAGCTCCAATCGGTAACTTCCTTCTTGCCCGCGCCCCTGCCCGCAAAGGGAGTCCCCATATACACCAGCCAGAGCAGCAGACCCAGCACAGCCAGCACCAGCACGGCGAAGGAGCCGCTCACCCTGCCTGCCGCCGCGATGAAAAAGGGGCAGAGCAGTGCGCCGCAGGCATAGCAGCTGTGCATCAGGTTCATGCCCCGGGTGCGGTCAGCGGAGTTGTCGCTGACGAGGATGGTGCAGGTGTTGATGACACTGCCCTTGGCGATGCCCACGAGGAAGAAGCCCAGCGCCAGCACAGCCACCGCGCCGCTGAGGCCCATCATGGCGTAGCCCAGCGCATAGCCGATGGTCAGCAGCAGGATGCTGGGCTTCATGCCCAGCTTGCCGGGCAGCATGGCGATGAGAAAGCCTGCCAGCAGGTTGCCGATGCTCATGAGGGACAGCAGGGTCCCGGTCATGCCGTAGGCGAAGCCATACTGCTCCTGCAGTAAACTGACCACCACGCCGCTGGAAATGGCGCAGATGCCGCTGAAAAAGAAGGTGATGAAGCCCATGTTCCGCAGGCGGGCGTTCTTTTGTTCCATACGATTCCTCTTTCCGTTTTTCCTTTTCCGTCCGCGCCTTGCCGTAAGCGCGTTGTATCCTATCCCATTATAGCTTTCTGCTGCCGGAGTTTCAACCTCTCCGTCACGGCAAGCCCTCTCAGGCGCTTGCGCGCCAGAACCGGGTTGCGGCTCCCAGCGTCTGCTTCGCTTTCGCTTGCATCCCGCTGGCCGCGGCCCCAACAGCTTCTCCCTGTTCCCGCCACTGGCGGCGGTCGTCGCCGTTGCTCCCAGAGGGAGAGCCATTGGCAGGCCGGACAGGTTTTTGCTGGACGAGCAAAGTTTTATTTTATCGGGAACTGTAGTGCCTTGCGGTCTCGATTCACGGCAGCTTTACAAGGCGCGCTTTTTCAGAAGCCTCTGCCCGCGTAAGCGAGGCCCGGCATTTTGCGCCAGCATACGCTTCCAGCGTCCAGTGCAGAGTGTCCCGGCTCGCCAGTGGCTCTCCCTTTGGGAGAGGTGTCACCGAAGGTGACGGAGAGGACTGCCCCCGTATGCCACGCAAAAAGAGGGCCGGACGTTTTTGTCCGGCCCTCTCTGAGGTCAGCGCTTATTCAGCCTTGGCCTCCGGTGCTGCCGCAGGGGCGGCAGCCGGGGCGGCGGGCTTTGCTGCGGGAGCAGCGGGCTTCACCACGGGCTTCGGGGGATACGGATCGTCCTTCAGGGGGAAGAGGATGATCTTCTTCGGGCACTTCTGGGCGCACATACCGCAGCCCTTGCACTTGTCGTAGTCCACGCGGGCCACGTTGTCAATGACATGGATCGCGTCGAACTTACAGGTGCGCTCACACATACCGCAGGCGATGCAGCTGGTGGTGCAGAGCTTGTTGGCGACAGCGCCCTTATCCTGGTTGGAGCACATAACGACAGGCTTGCGCGGGCCGCCGACGTCGATCATGATGACCTTCTTGGGGCAGATGTTGGCGCAGGCACCACAGCCGGTACACTTGTCCTTGTCCACCTTGGCAACACCGTCCACGATGTGGATGGCGTCGAACTTACAGACCTTGGTGCAGTCGCCCAGACCGATGCAGGCGAAGGAGCAGGCCTTGGGGCCGCCGTACAGGGCAGCAGCAGCGGCACAGGTCTGGATGCCCTTGTAGTCGTAAGCGGGCTTGCAGTGCTCGGAGCTGCCCTGGCACTGGACCACGGCCTTCTTCTCCACAGCGCTTGCCTCACCGCCCATGATCTTGGCGATGGCAGCAGCAGCCTTGGGGCCGCCGGGAGCGCACTTGTCGCAAGGCACGCCGTCCATGACGACCGCCTTTGCGTAGTCGGCACAGCCTGCGTAGCCGCAGCCGCCGCAGTTTGCGCCGGCCAGACAGCCGGCAACTTCTTCGATACGGGGGTCTTCCTCAACTGCCATGAACTTGGCAGCGGCGACCAGAATGATTGCGCCGACAGCACCGACGATGGTGCAGAGGATAACAGCAGATGCGATATTCATAATCCTGTTCCTCCTTTACAGCGTCACGTTAAACAGATTCTCAACGATGCCGCCAAAGCCCATGAAGGACAGGCTGGTGATCGCTGCGGCCAGCAGGGTGATGGGCAGGCCCTTGAAGGGAGCCGGGGGATCACAGGCCTCCACGCGCTTGCGCACGCCGCTGAACATGACCATAGCCAGCATGAAGCCGACGCCTGCGCCGATGGCACAGACCAGAGCCTCGATGTAGGCAGCGCCGAAGCTCAGAGCCTCGACGTCTGCGCCGTAGTCATCGACGACCAGAATGGTGACAGCCAGAACGCAGCAGTTGGTGGTGATCAGGGGCAGGTAGACGCCCAGAGAGTTGTACAGCGCAACGACATACTTCTTCAGGAAGATCTCGATGAACTGCACCAGAACTGCAATGACCAGAATGAACACGATGGTCTGCAGATAGCTCAGACCGGCGGGGTCCAGAACAAAGATCTGCAGCGGGAAGGTCACAGCCGTAGCCATGAACATGACGAAGATGACAGCGCCGGACATACCCACAGCGGAGTCAAGCTTCTTGGAAACGCCCAGGAACGGGCAGATGCCATAGAACTTCACCAGCACGTAGTTGTTGACAAGGATCATGCTGAAGAAGATAGCAGCGAGTTTGACGAGCATCTTATTAGCCCTCCTTCTTCAGATTGTCGATGTCGCAGCAGCTCTTGCGCTCGATGCGCGCATCCAGCTTGCCTTCCAGCCAGATACAGCCGGCCATCAGGACGCCGTAGCAGAAGAATGCGCCGGGAGCCTGAGTCATGATGCTGATGCGGGCGATGCTGTCGGGCAGGACCTGGAAGCCCAGCCAAGTGCCGCTGCCCAGCACCTCGCGGATGGTAGCCATCAGCACGACGGTGAGGGTGTAGCCGATGCCCATGCCGACGCCGTCCAGTGCAGAATCGACCACATTGTTCTTGCAGGCGAACATCTCGGCACGGCCAAGGATGATGCAGTTGACGACGATCAGGGGCAGGAAGACGCCCAGTGCGGTGTACAGGCTGTCCATGTAGGCGTGCATGACCATCTGGACGATGGTGACGAAGCCTGCGATGATGACGATGTAGCAGGGCAGATGGACCTTTGCGGGGATCACGTTGCGCAGCAGCGAGATCAGGATGTTGGAGCAGACCAGCACGAAGGTGAAGGCTGCGCCCATGCCCAGTGCGCTGGAGACTGCCGTGGTAACTGCCAGGCAGGAGCAGGTGCCCAGGACCAGACGCAGAACGGGGTTCTCTTTGATGATGCCGTTGGTAAGGATGCTTACCTTGGACTTGTTTTCAGATGCCATTTCTTACCAACCTCCTTTATGCCAGCTCGTTGTAGCAGTTGACGCAGTCGTTGATGGCGGCGAACAGTGCCTTAGAGGAAATGGTCGCGCCGCTGTATGCGTCAAAACCGCCCTGACCGATAGCGATATTCTGGGTGCCGTCCATGCCGTTGAACTGGGCAAGGAAGGTGTCGGTTGCGACATTGGAGCCGATGCCCTTGGTCTGAGTGGAAGCGTCCACCCAGATGCCGGTGACGGTGCCGTTGGTGTCAAAGCCCATGATGACAGACAGCACGCCGCCGTCGAAGCCCTTCTCCTCAGCCTTGATGGCGATGCTGCCATCCTCGGCCTTGACGACGCCGGTGACGTTCTCGGTGGTGTAGCCGGTCACTTCTTCCAGCGTCTTGGCGTCGGAAACGGTGGGCATGACGTCCACGTAAGCTGCCAGAGTGGCGGCCTTCTGGTTTGCTTCGATGATAGGCGCAGTAAAGGAGTTGACCAGGGCCAGCAGGAAGCTGACCACCAGTGCGATGACGCTCAGCACGACTACCGGCTTTACCGTGCTTTCCCAAGTAGACTTATTCATTTGCCAGCAGCCTCCTTCTTAGCAGGTTTGAGATAGCCATACGGCGTCTGGCGGGTCAAGTCATTGATGTACGGGACCCACAGGTTCATGAACAGCAGCGCGAAGGACACGCCCTCGGTGTAGCTGCCCCAGTAACGGATGGCGAAGGTGATGACGCCCAGAGCCACGCCGTAGATCAGCTTGCCCTTCAGGGTGAAGGGGCTGGTGACGTAGTCGGTGGCCATGAACACAGCGCCGAACAGCAGGCCGCCGCTCAGCACAGCCACCAGTGCAGCGTGGACGCTGTGGGTGGCGATGAGGTAGAACACGAACATGCTGCCAACGTAAGCGGCAGGGATGGCGATGCTGATGGTCTTGGTGGCCACGAGGTAGATCAGGCCCAGCACGATGGCCAGAGCGCAGGTCTCGCCCAGAACGCCGCCGTGGACGCCCATGAAGAGGTCCAGCAGGCTCAGCTTGTTGGGGTCAGCCACAGCCAGAGGAGTCGCGGAGGACAGCTGATCGACCGCCGCATCCGGGAACACCCAGTTGTTCATCGCGCCGGCAAAGCTGACGAACAGCACGATACGGCCCACCAGAGCGGGGTTCGCAAAGTTCATGCCGATGCCGCCGAACAGCTGCTTGACCACGATGATGGCCGCGAAGTCGCCGATGAGCAGCTCACCGATGGGCATGCCCACAGGCACGTTCATGGCGAGGATGATGCCGGTGACGACGGCGGACAGGTCGCTGATGGGGTTTGCCCTCTTCATCAGCTTGCAGTACAGCCACTCGAAAGCCACGCAGGCCGCGACGGACACTGCGGTGACCAGCAGAGCACGCAGACCAAAGATAATGGCAGAGGCCACGACGCACGGGGTCAGGGCCACGATCACGTTGGCCATCAGGCCGGTGGTCGTCTCCTCAGAGCGCAGGTGCGGGGAGGCCGAAACAATAAGCTTCGTATCCATTACTTATTGCCTCCTTTTTTGATTTCACCGAGATAGAATGCCTTGGCCAGACCCATCATCTGGGTGCAGGGACGCTTGGCCGGGCAGACGAAGGTGCAGGAGCCGCAGTTGAAGCAGTAGTCAACGTGCAGCTTGCCCAGCTCCTGGACGTCGCGGGCGGCGTAAGCCTGGTTGACCTCCACGGGCTCCAGACCCATGGGGCAGTACTCGACGCAGCGGCCGCAGCGGATGCAGGGGTTGACCTGCGGGGGCTGTGCGGTCGCTTCGCTCAGCATGATAAGGCCGGAGGTGGTCTTGGTGGTGGGGTAGCTCAGGTCACGCACAGCGGGACCCATCATAGCGCCGCCGGCCACGACCTTGCCCAGAGTGACGCCGCCCTTGAGGCCGGCCGTGTTCAGGACATCCTCGTAGGAAGTACCCACGGGGACGATGAGGTTCTGGGGCTTCTCGCAGGCATCGCCGTCCACGGTGATGACGCGGCTGACCACCGGCATACCGGTAGCCAGATACTTGCCGAGGCTGGACACGCTGGTCACGTTCATGACGATGGCGCCGGCAGCGGCGGGCAGGCCGCCGTGCGGGACCTCGCGGCCCAGGCACTTCTCGATGAGGATGAGCTCTGCGCCGGTGCCGTAGACGCTGGGCAGGGGCTTCACCTCAATGGCGGGCTTATCCTTCGTCTTCTGGCACAGCAGGTCGATGCACTCGGGCTTATTGTTCTCGATGCCGATGACACACTTCGGGATGCCGGTGTACTTCAGCACGGCCTCGATGCCGCGGACGATGTCGTCTGCGCAGTTCAGCATCTCCTGGGTGTCGCTGGTCAGCCAGACTTCACACTCGGAGGCGTTGATGAGCAGGGTGTCCACGGGGTCCTTGGGCTGCAGCTTGACGTCGGTCGGGAAGCCTGCGCCGCCCAGACCCACCAGACCGCTCTCACGCACGGCGGCGAGGAAGCTGGCCTTATCGGTCACTTCGGGTGCCTTCACGGCGGGGTCTACGGTCTGCTTGCCATCGGTCTTGATGACCACAGAGTCGCACATCCGGCCATTGGACAGACGGAACGGCTCCACAGCCGCCACGGTGCCCGAGACGCTGGAGTGGATATTTGCAGACACAAAGCCGCCAGCTTCACCGATCTTGGTACCGACGAACACCTCGTCGCCCTTCTTCACCAAAGCCTTGGCGGGAGCGCCGATATGCTGACTCATCAGGATGCGTACCTGCGCGGGCAGAGGCATCGGGACCGGTTTACTTGCAGCAGTTGCCTTGTCATGCGGCGTATGCGCGCCAAGCGCCGCACGTTTCAGCTTGTTCAACATGGAATCAAATCCCCCATTCTGCTTGAATTGCTGTCCCCACGCCCATGCAGGCGCACTGGTACAGGGACAGTTGCTGCTTAACATGTTTATTGTATCATTTTGCGGTGGGAAGTCAACGACAACAAGGCCAAAATGATGCAAATTCTTTGAATTTCTTAGCCGTTTTTAACGATTAGCTGTAACTAACCTCCCATTTTTTCGTTAGTATCGCACAACTTTTCCCAAAGTCCGGTCGTTTGCCTTTCCGGGAAGAATATGTTATACTACAACCAAACGAACACGCAGGCGCATCCCGCGCCGTGCGGTCTGAGCCGTCAAGGAGGTTCTACCATGAGATTTCTGAAAGTAATGCTCGCTGTTTTGACCTGTCTGGCTGTCACGCTGACCGGCGTGCTGCTCTTTGTGGACAAGCACGGCCCCCGCTATATCCAGATCGACAACAGCGAAGACTGAGCCTCGCATTTTTGAAACGCAGTCATCCCCCAGCCTGAACGGTGTGCCGCCCGGGCTGGGGGATGTTTGGCTTTTACGGCTTGTGCCGCCTGCTGAGAATGCCCCCGGATACAGAGCATCCGGGGGCATTCTGTCTTTTTAGTAATCCTTTTCGCAGCCCAGCAGGAACTTCATGTACGCGAAGGTCCGCTCCTGCCCGATGTCCCGCACCATCTGGAGCAGCTTTTCCAGCAGCGCTCTCGTCTCGGGGTGGAGAAGATAGTGGTCTTTGCTGTGCTCGTAGTACTCCCAGGGGGAGGCGTCGGTGTACCTGCTGCCCAGATAGATCTGGCTGGCGGCCACACGGTCGCAGACCATCTCGCAGACGTACCGCAGGGGGATCTTCATGCCGGTGAGGCCGGCTTTCGTGGTGCTGTAGTCTATCCAGTATTCGAGGTGATGCTTGTTGCGGCCCTTGTGGTGGAGCCATGCCGAGGTGTAGCCCCTGGCTTCCCGCTCCGCCTCATTGGGGCTGTGGTCGCCCTGATAGTAGATGCAGCCCGGGATGAACTCGGCGGGGCTGTACTTGCTCAGATCGTGGGCAAGGCCCTGCTCGTAGAGCCCGCAGGCAAAGCAGTATTTCATCACCAGCAGCTTGTGCCGGGTGATGGTCTCAAAATGGCCTTTGATGTTCATGCGTTCCGCCACCTCACCGTCACTTTTCCCTCTTTGAGGTTCCGCAGATCGCCGCTCTCCGAGAAATCCTCCCGGTCGCGGGTCAGGCTGGGGTTATAATAGGGGTCATCCAGAATATCCGCCTTGCCGTGGACGTCGTAGAGCCGCTGCTGCTCGGCGGCAAAGCGCGCCGCCTTGACGGGGTCTTTCTCGTCGCCGCCCCGGCTCTTGCTCTCGTAATGGGTCAGCTGGGCGTAGGGCGTCCACACGATGCGATAGCCCTTGTCCCGCACCCGGAGGCAGAAGTCCACATCGTTGAAGGCCACGGCAAACTTCTCGTCCAGCCCCTTCACCTCGTCCCACACGCTGGCCCTGACCAGCAGGCAGGCACCCGTGACGGCGGAGAAGTCCTGCACGGTAGCGGCGCGGAACCAACTTCTCGTACTTATGGCTGTGGCCCGCGTAGCCGCCCAGACCCGTGACGACGCCCGCATGCTGGAGCGTCTCGTCGGGATAGTAGAGCATCGCGCCGCAGATGGCCGCACCGCCGGGGTGGGCGCACTGCCGCAGCAGCTCGGTGAGCCAGTCGCCGTTCCGCACCTCCACGTCGTTGTTCAGCAGCAGCAGGTACTCGCCCTGCGCCGCCTTCCGTCCGAAGTTGTTGATGGCCGAGAAGTTGAAGCCCTTTTCCGGCCAGGTGACCACCTTCAGGCCCTCGTACCGCTTCTCGGCATCCTTATAATAGGCAAAGGTGGCCGGGTCGGTGGAGTTGTTCTCGATGACGATGACCTCGAAGTTGTCCCACTCGGTCTTTGACCAGATGCTGTACAGGCACTTCTCGAGGTCGTCGGTGTGGTCTTTGTTGGGGATGAGGATGCTCACCTTGGGGTCGCCCTCGATGTCCCACTTGACCCGGTAGGTGCTGGGGAAAAGCCCATCCTCCACCGTGCCGGTGCGCCCGGTGCGGCTCAGATGGTCGGCCAGTGCCTTTTTCGCTGCTGCCGCCACATAAGGCTTGGCATCGGTGCCGCCCGAGGTCGAACCCGCATGGACCCGCCAGTAGTAGAGCACCTGCGGCAGATGAGCCGCACCGCCGGTCTGTTCGATGAGCCGGAGGAAGAGGTCGTGGTCCTGACTGCCGTCGCACTCGGGGCGCTCGCCGCCCAGCTGCTCATACAGCGCCCGCTTGAAGACCGCCAGATGGCAGATGTAGTTGCAGCAGAGCAGATAATCCGGGGCATAATCGGGTTTGAAGTGTCCCACCATCGGCTTTTTGATGTCCTTGGTGAAGAGCGCCTCGTCGCTGTAGAGGAAACTGTCCGGCTCACCCTTTTCGCGGAGCTGCAAGACAGCCTTCCCCATCGCGTACATGGCGTGGGGGGCCAGCACATCGTCGTGGTCGGCGAGGGCGAGATATTCGCCCGTCGCCAGCGTCTCGGCGGCGTTGGTGTTGGCGGCGATACCCTTATTTTCGACCTTTTTGTATACGATTTGTTGATTTTTCCGCTGATATTCCCTTACGACACGTTCCACCTCGGGGTGGGCGTCGTCGGAGGCGTCCGCGAGGCAGAGCTGACCATTGGGGGCGGTCTGGTTCACGAAGGAGTCCAGAAATTCCCGCAGGTAATTTTCGGGCGTATTATACAGCGGGGTCAGGATGGAGATGGTGGGCAGGCCGCAGTTCTCAGCGGTCTTGCCGACCATTTCGGCGGCCTGAGCTTCCAGCACCTTTTTGCCGGGCAGATAGCGCGCCCGCCTGCCGAAGAAACGGCGGCGGACAAAGCCCGCGCCCCGCTTTACCATCGTGGGCAGGCCCTCGTCTTTCGTGAGCCGGACGGCATAGCCCATCAGCTCTTTGGCGCGTTTGAGTCGTACATTCATAGTTTCTTATGCCTCGCCCCGCTGCACGGCCTTGTAGGCGTTGCAGACGGTCTCGGTGTCGCCGTTCATCTTGAGGTGGCCGTGGCTCAGCCATGCCACCTTGCTGCACATCCGCTCGATCTGCTCGATGGAGTGGGACACCAGGATCACCGTGGTGCCGCCGGCCATCAGCTCCTTCATCCGCTTTTCGCACTTCTGCTGGAAGAGGAAGTCGCCCACCGCCAGCACCTCGTCGGCGATGAGGATGTCAGGCTTGGTGATGGTGGCAATGGCAAAGCCGATGCGGGCCACCATGCCGGAGGAGTAGTTTTTCAGCGGCACATCGAGGAAGTTCTGCAGCTCGCTGAACTCCACGATCTCGTCGAACTTTTCGTCCAGATACTTGGGCGAGAAGCCCAGGACCGTACCGTTGAGGTAGATGTTCTCCCGGGCGGTCAAGTCCATGTCGAAGCCCGCACCCAGCTCGATGAGGGGGGCGATGGTGCCGTTGACGGTCACTTTGCCCTTGCTGGGCTTGTACACGCCCGCAATGGTCTTGAGCAGGGTGGATTTGCCCGAGCCGTTCAGGCCCACAAGGCCGTAAAAATCGCCGGGCATGATGTCGAGGCTCACGTCCCTGAGGGCGTAGAACTCGTCGTACTGCAAGCGTCCCTGCACCATGGCAAGGAGGTATTCCTTCAGGCTCTCGTGCTTTTCGGTGGAGAGGTTGAAGCACATGGACACATTGTCCACTTTGATGATAGGTTCCATCGTTCTCTCCTCCCTCTTATATATGCAGCACGAAGCGGTCCTGTGTCTTGCGGAACATCTGGACGCCTATCAGCATCGAGACGAGGGCGCAGAGGCCGCAGACGAGGAACATGTTGATGTCCAGCGGGATGCCCCACATCAGGGTGCGGCGGAAGCCCGTGATATACCAGTACATCGGGTTCAGCTTGATGATCTGCTGCATGTTGAAGCCGCCGATGGAGAAGGTCATCTGGGTGGGGTCGTAGAAGATGGCGGAGAAATAGAGCAGCGCCGTGATAAAGACGCTCCAGATGTGCATGATGTCCCGGAAGAACACCGTCGCCGCCGCGAGGAAGAGGCCCACGCCGAGGCTGAAGAAGAAGAGGGTCACCAGCGGGTAGAGGGCTTCAAACACCGTGAAATGGATGGGGCTGCCGGTGAACACCATGACCAGCGCCAGCGCCACGAAGCTGAAGACGCAGTTGACCATGGCGAAGCAGCACTTTTCCAGCGGGAAGACATATTTCGGGATATAGACTTTTTTCAGCAGGGAGGCCGCGCCGAGGACGCTGCTCATGCTGGTGGAGGTGGCCTCGTTGAAGAAGTTGAAGAGCAACTGGCCGCACATCAGGAAGACCGGGAAGTTGTCGATGCCGCTGCCCCGCATATCCATCAGGCTGCTGAACACTGCCCAGTACACCAGGCACATGAGCAGGGGGTTGAGCACGCTCCACACCACGCCCAGCACGCTGCGGCGGTATTTGAGCTTAAAGTCACGGCTGACGAGGTTCCACAGCAGATAGCGGTAGCACCACAGGCCGTTGAACATTGCCTTGAGTTTTTTCACAGGCGATCACCACTTTTCAAAATACTCGAACTTCTGGGCGGCAAAGGGCTCATGGAGCTTGTCCTTGGCGCTGGTCTTGTGCTCGCAGCCGCAGTCGGGCCACTGGACATTGACGGTGGGGTCGTCGTAGGGGATGCCGCCCTCGCTGGTGGGGTCGTAGACATCGGTACACTTGTAGCAGAACTCGGCCACATCGCTCAGCACGAGGAAGCCGTGGGCAAAGCCCTCCGGGATATAGAACATCTTCTTGTTCTCCTCGGAGAGGGTCACGCCCACCCACTTGCCGAAGGTGGCGCTGTTGGGGCGGCAGTCCACGGCGACGTCAAAAACTTCGCCCCTGGTCACACGCACCAGCTTGCCCTGGGTGTGGTTCTTCTGGAAGTGGAGGCCGCGCAGCACACCGCGGGTGGAGCGGCTCTGGTTGTCCTGCACGAATTCCTTGTCGATGCCGGCCTCGGCGAACTGGTCTTTCTGGTAAGTCTCCATGAAATAGCCGCGGTCATCGCCGAACACCTGCGGCTCAATGACGACGACACCGGGGATCTCAGTCTGCGTAAAGGTGAATTTGCCCATAATTATTTTCCTCTCTGTTTTGTTTTATCGTTTTTTGTTGTTTTGTAGAAGCGGTTTTCGTAAGCAGGGTGCGCCGAATGACGAGGATTTTTGCTCCGCAGGCAAGGCGATTTTCCGCAGCGCTCCTTGGTGGATTGCAAGGGAAAGCAACGCAGTATGCGGGCAAAAAGGCCATTCAGGCGGGGTGCAATGCTTATGAAAACGGCTTCTAGTATATGGAAAAGCCTTTTGCAGCTTTTGCGCGATTTTTAATGCTTGTGGGGCTTTTGCTTTTTGGTTTTCCGGATCCGCATCACCCGCATCACGCACAGGGTGGCACCGGCAGCAGCTGCGGTGCAGGCCAGCGAGAGGACGATGAGCATTCCCGCCGTCCTGGCAGGCTTAAGGTCGGAGGCCGTGTCCAGCTCTCTGCCCGCGTTCGCTTCCAGCAGCGCATCCAGCCCGGTGAGTACCGCCGGGACCCGGACACTCGTCGATTCCTGCTTATCGCCGCCATTGACGGTATACACCGCGTACACTTCCGGCGAAGTACCCAGAACGTATCGTTCGGGCAGCTCCAGCGATACCGAGACATCCCCCGCCGTCACGCCGTCGGCCAGCAGCAGCCGGACGCCGGGGTCGGTGACGGTCACCTTGCCCAGCGCTCCGCCGCCGCCCACGACTTCCACCTCTCCGGTCAGGCCCTGGGAGGGCAGGTCGGTGTAGCCGGTATAGCGGGCGAAAGCGTAGTCCAGCAGGGTGCGGACGTCGTTGTACTTATCGGTCTTCATCTCGCTCTGCATGGTCACGCAGATGAGGCGGACGCCGTTCTGTTCCGCGAGGCAGACGTAGCTGTAGCGGGCGATGTTGGTGTAGCCTATCTTGGAGCCGCGGATGGCCGGGATGTAATACCGGCTGTAGCTCAGCCGCATTTTGTCCTGCTGGGAGAAATAGCGGGTCACCGGCTGGACATTCGTGGGCGCCATGGTGTACATCTCGAGCCGGGTGAAAATGGTCTCAAAGCCCGGCTGGGTCAGCGCCCATCGCAGAATTTGAGCCATGTCGTAGCAGCTGGTATAGTGGTCATTGCCGCTGATGCCGTGGGGGTTGGCGAAGTGGGTGTGCTCGAGGCCCAGCGCCTGCACTTGGGCATTCATCGCGGCCACGCCGCCCTCGATGGTGCCGCCGCCGAAGTATTCGGCCAGCAGGTTCGCGCCGTCGTTGGCACTGGCGATCATGGTTCCGTAAAGAGCGTCCTGCAGGGGGACTTCTTCGCCCTCCCGCAGGGCGATATGGCTGGAATCGGTGCCTGCGAGGGAGTAGACGTCCTCGTGGGAGACCGTGAGCTTCACGCCGTCCCAGTTTCCCTGCGCCTTCTGGCAGGCAAGGCCCAGCGTCATCACCTTGGTGATGGACGCCGGGTGCAGTTCTTCGTTCATATTCTGCTGTGCCAGCACGAGGCCGGTGTCTGCATCAATGATGCAGTAAGCCTCCGTCGTGGTCAGGGCCGGACCCACCGCCCCGGCAGACAGCGCCGTGCAGAGCAGGAGCAACGCTGTAAAAAGTGCAGCGAGGTATTTTTTCATTCGATCAATTCTCCACAAATCTTCATAGATAAACTTAGTATACCACACTTTCCCCTGCCTGAAAAGACGCCTTTCATCCACACGGACATTGCAGCACCGGCTGTAATTGCCGCCCTTCCAGCGCCGCTTCCAGCGTCTGGGGCAGCAGCTCGAACCGTGCCTTGAGGCTCTGGGGCTTGGCGTTGGGGTCATCCTGCCCGTAAGGCACAAAATAATAGTGCTTGCGCTGGTAGAGCCGGGCGATGTTCTCCCCGGAAGCGCCCAGCCCGTCGTTCGTCGAGACAGCGATGACGACGGGACAGCCCACCCGGAGCAGACTCTTCGCCGCCAGCGGCACCGGCGGGTCGGAAAGGCCCTCGGCCAGCCGGGCCAGCGTAGCCCCGGTGCAGGGCGCGATCACGAGGGCGTCGGCCAGATGCCGTGGGCCGAGAGGCTCCACCGCCTGCAGGGTGTCCAGAACCGGACGGCCCGTCAGCCCTTCCAGCTGATGCCGCCAGCCGGAGGCCCGGCCAAAGCGGGTGTCCTGCCCCGCCGCAAAGCTCATCACAGGCAGAAGCTCCCACCCCTGCCCCCGCAGCGCACGGGCCGCATCCAGCGCCGCTTCCAGTGTGCAGAAGCTGCCGCAGACCGCAAAGGCCGCGCAGCGTCGTTTCTTCTCTATCATGATGCTTCCTCCCTCTGCCCGATCATATCGCACACTGTCTGGGCCACTGCCTCGCCTGCCGTCTCGGGCGCGCAGGCGGCGGGCAGGCTCAGCGCATGGA
>OAWB01000444.1_pt1 | contig 26462 bp, 23 predicted proteins | sample 1550621 | NCBI WGS metagenome assembly OAWB01 (sample SAMEA2580107, study PRJEB22360) | human gut metagenome | biome: human gut; feature: human-associated habitat; material: faeces | place: Denmark | collected 2008/2010
CCTCCCGCCGCGGTTAATAAAGTCATCACAGGAGAATTCATTGACCGGCATAACTGGTGCGTATCCTAAAAGACCGCCGAACTCTACCTGGTCTCCCACATCTTTTCCGATAGCCGGTATGATGCGGACTGCGGTTGTCTTTTGGTTGATCATTCCCAGAGCCATCTCATCGGCGATCATTCCTGCAATCGTGGATGCCTTTGTTTTTCCAGGAATTGCGATCATATCAAGTCCTACAGAACATACACAGGTCATGGCCTCCAGTTTTTCCAGTGTCAATGCGCCTGCGTTGACCGCATCGATCATTCTCTGGTCCTCGCTTACTGGAATAAACGCTCCGCTTAAACCTCCCACGTAAGAAGAAGCCATAACTCCGCCCTTCTTCACCTGGTCATTTAACATGGCAAGCGCTGCCGTTGTTCCCGGGGCACCTGTAAACTCAAGTCCGATCTCCTCTAAGATCTCTCCCACACTGTCGCCCACAGCCGGGGTCGGTGCAAGGGAAAGGTCAATGATCCCAAACGGGATTCCGAGACGTTTGGAAGCCTCTTTCGCTACCAGCTGTCCCACACGGGTGATCTTAAATGCAGTCTTCTTGATCGTCTCACACAGAACCTCAAAGTTCTCCCCGTGCACAAGTTCAATGGCACGTTTTACAACTCCCGGTCCGCTGACTCCAACGTTGATGACAGAATCTGTCTCTGTCACTCCGTGGAACGCACCCGCCATAAATGGATTATCATCCGGGGCATTGCAGAATACGACAAACTTTCCGCATCCCAGACAGTCAGTTTCCTTTGTTAATTCAGCAGTCTCCTTAATCATCTCACCGATCAGCTTCACTGCGTCCATGTTGATTCCAGTCTTAGTACTTCCCACATTCACGGAGGAGCACACAAAATCTGTAGATGCCATGGCTTTCGGAATGGAACGGATCAAGAGCTCGTCTGCTTTTGTCATTCCTTTACTCACCAGCGCGGAGTAACCGCCCAGGAAGTTGACGCCTACCTCCTTAGCCGCCTTATCCAGCACCTTGGCAAGCTCTACGAAATCATCGGAAGTCTTGCAGACATTTCCGCCCACCAGTGCAATCGGAGTGATGGAGATCCTCTTGTTGACGATAGGAATGCCAAACTCCTTCTCTATATCCTTCCCTGTTTTCACCAGATCTTTCGCAACTGTGGTGATCTTTGTATAAATATTTTCTTTTACTTCAGAGAGTGTGGAACCTACGCAGTCTAAAAGACTGATCCCGATAGTGATCGTACGCACATCCAGGTTCATCTCTGAGATCATCTTATTGGTTTCAATTACTTCGTTAATATTTATCATTTCAGACCCCCGTTAAATCCTGTGCATAACATTAAAAATCTTTTCGTTCTGTGCCTGAATGACAACGCCCAGTTCTTCCCCGATCTGTTTCAGTTCTTCTGAAAATACTGTGATATCCTTTGTGGCCTCGGAAGAGTCCACAACCATCATCATATTGAAGAATCCCCCTGTGATCGTCTGGGAAATATCCAGAATGTTCACATGGTTATTGGCCAGATAGGTGCAGACCTTTGCGATAATCCCAACATTATCTTTCCCTACCACTGTAATTACTGTCTTATCCATTTTTAATCCTCCTAAAAATATGTATCTTAACTGACTTTGGTGATGGATGAAATGCAGTCTCTCTTTGCCACTTCCATCAGAAAATCCGGCTTTGTCAGTGCTACCTTTACGGTCTCATAGGCAAGCTCGGCAAAGTTGTTCTCCTTGCTTAAATGTCCCAGATATACCTTCTGGGTCTTTTGGGTCACGGTATCTTCAATCAGCTGGGCACACCGCTCGTTGGATAGATGCCCATGGTCGCCCAGTATGCGCCGCTTCAGATAATATGGATAGCTTCCCACCTGGAGCATGTTCACGTCGTGGTTTGCTTCCACAAATAAAATATGGGAATCCCTGATCTTTTCCACCAGATATTCGTCATAGTCTCCCAGGTCTGTGGCAATGCTTGCCTTAAACCCTTCTGAATAGAAGGAATAGCACACAGGATCTGCCGCGTCATGCCACACATGGGATGCTTCCACAGTAATGTCGTCAAGCCTAAACGGGTGATCTGCTTCAATGGGATGGAACAAGCTCTTCTCCACTTTTCCAATATGCCTGCTTCCTAAAACCGCATCGATGGTTTTTGCCGTGGCAAAAACCGGCAGGCCGTATCTCCTCATCATCACTCCCAGCCCCTTGATATGGTCAGAGTGCTCATGGGTAACCAAGATCCCGGTAAGCTCATCGGCCCTGGTATCCAGTTCCCCCAGGGACTTTTCTATTCTCTTTGCACTGATGCCGCAGTCCACCAAAAGCTTCGTATCCTTTGCCCCTACAAAGATAGAGTTTCCCTCACTGCTGCTTGCAATACTTGATAATTCCATTCTCATACCTCAATTCATCTTCGTCCGCATAAAAGCGCGGTCCGAATCTATCTGCCATTATATCATAAGGTTAGGAAAATTGTATAGTTTTTTTATCCGTACTCTGTGATAATTGAAAGAGACAGTTTTTGTTCATTATCTCCAGTCGACTCTGGAAAGGCCTCCTTCCGATAATGAACAAAAACTATCTCAGATCGGTACCTAATGTTTAGCTGGCTCATTTATTTAATAAATAATTTATGACCTATCTGAAAAAGCAAGCCGAATAACTGTTACTGCCTACAAAAGTTTTTCTCCGTTGTCGTATGGAGGCCTTTCCAGAGCTGACTGGAGACAACGGAGAAAAACTCCCTTGAAACTATTTCTCTTTCTGCTGCGTCTAATTTTTGTAGCTACAAATCAAGGAGGTTTCATTCATGAAAAAGACATCGGAGATGGAAAGCCTGACAGCAGACATCATTGTCTCTGAATATGAGAGCCTTTACCGTATGGCATATACTTATGTGCACAATGAGAGTGACGCCATGGACATCGTTCAGGAGAGTGCCTGCAAGGCCATCACAAAATGCCACACGGTAAAGCCTCAATATGTAAAGACATGGCTTTACCGGATCACCATAAACACTGCAATTGACCTGATCAGGAAAAACAAAAAGGAAGTCATAGGGATCGAGGATTACGAATACGGATCTGAGGATTCCTACCGGGATTTTGATACGTTAGACGCGTTAAATGTATTGAGCCCCAGAGAAAAACAGGTAGTCATCCTGCGTTTCTTTGAGGATCTGAAGCTTTCGGAGATCGCTGAAATACTAAATGAGAATTTAAACTCAGTAAAATCTCTGCTCTACCGAAGCCTGAAAAAATTAAAAGTCGAATTGTCAGAAGGAGAATCATATCATGGAAAATAAAAAGAAAATGGATCGTCTCAAACAACAGTATGAAGACATTGAAATTCCAAAAGAGCTGCACCAAAAAGTGATGGATTCCATCGAGAAAGGAAAAGCGGAAAATGAAAGAGCCCGAAAAAAAGCACGTTTTACGGCGTTTGGAACAAAATTAGGATTATCTGCCGCGGCTGCTCTTTTTGTCATCACCGTGGCCGCAAACACAAACCAGAACATTGCCTATGCTATGACAAAGGTTCCTGTGCTGAAAAGCATTGTCAAGGTGGTCACCTTCCGTTCCTATGAGGAAAAGGAAAACAATATGGAAGCAAAGATCAAAACACCGAAAGTAACCGGTCTGAAAGATAAAAAGACCCAGAAAGAATTAAACAAAGAGATGGCACAGTACACAGATATAATAAAAAAGGAATTTGCAAAGGATCTCCGAAAAAACAGCAAAACCCACAAAAGTCTCACCACAGACTATAAAGTCCTGTTGAACAACAACTCCTTCCTTTCCATACAGATCCGCACTGAAACCTCTGAGGGAAGCTCAAACGCCTACAGCCGCATTTATAATATCAATAAAAAAACCGGCAAGATCATGAAGCTTCGCGGCCTGTTTCATAAAAATGCCGACTATCAAACGGTCATATCCAAAGAGATCAAAAGACAGATGCGGCAGCAAATGAAACAGGATCCTTCCAAATCTTATTTTATTGATACAAAAAAAGACGATGTTCCCGTAGATGAGTTCAAAAAGATCTCTGCTTCACAGAACTTTTACCTGAAACCGTCTGGTGACCTTGTCATCGTCTTTGACAAATATGAGGCTGCTCCCGGATACATGGGAACTCCAGAATTTACGATCTCAAAAAAACTGCTTTCCTCTATTTTAAAGTGATGCAAAGAACCTGACAGACTGCTGTCAGGTTCTTTCTGTTATAATAGATGTATCAAACGAAAAGAAAGGAGTCTTCCCATGAATGACTTAACATTTATCTCTGTGGACCAAAGCAATATTGATAAGGAACACATTTGCTGTGCCATAACAGAAAAGAAAGGTGAAACTTGTGTTTCCTCAAAAAAAACCTGGATGAAGCAGCGTTTTGCTGACGGCTTGGTATTTCGTAAGCTGGATGCCCGCGGAAAAGTGTTCATCGAATATATTCCCGCTGAAAATGCCTGGCTGCCTGTGACAGCAGAACAATATATGCACATCAACTGTCTCTGGGTTTCAGGAAAATTCAAGGGGCAGGGGCTTTCTGACCAGCTTTTGAACCAGTGTATAGAAGATGCCAAAAAAGCAGGAAAATCCGGCCTCACCGCACTTTCCTCCGCAAAGAAAAAACCATTTCTGTCTGATCCAGGTTATCTGAGACACAGAGGATTTCTCACTGCGGATACCGCACATCCTTTCTTTGAACTGCTCTATCTGCCCTTCGATGAGAATGCACCGATTCCCACATTTAAGGGCTGTGCAAAAGATGGAAAGATCAACGAGGACGGTATGGTGATCTATTATACCAATCAATGTCCGCACACTGCAAAATATATCCCTCTCCTTCAGGATGTCGCTAAGCTTCATGGGCTGCCTCTCACCGTCCATAAAATCGAAACAACCAAGCAGGCACAAAATGCTCCTGCTCCATTTACTGCTTTCAGCCTATTTTACCAGGGATTGTTTGTCACAAATGAGATCCTGTCAGAGAAAAAATTTGAAAAATTTATTCAGGAGACTGTTCTCCCTTCCCTATAGGCCTTCCAGCCTTAGAATATCGGCGATCTGCTGCCTTGTCTCATGAAGACTTCCGGAGTTGTCGATGACATGGGTAGCGGCTGTTCTGAAGCTGTCTTCACCCGGCTGACTCTTTAAACAGCCTTCTCATCGGAGTAGCCTCTTCCCTCCTTAAGCCTCTGATATCTCAGCTCTTCTCTGGCAAACACATACCAAAGCTGGTCAAATCTCTGCTCAAATTCCGCCCCTGTGAGCAGGGCCGCTTCATATACTATGAACCGGACCTTAGAATCCTTCTCCATCTCATCTATCCGGTGTTCGATCGCTTTTACTACATTGGGATGCGTCAGGCTGTTTAACAGCTTCAATTTTTCTTCATCGCCAAATACAATGGCACCCAGGGCAGCACGGTCAATGCTCCCCTTCTCTGTAAGGATTTGTTCACCGAGCTGCTTCACCAATGCTTTAAAGTTTACTGCTCCCGGCTCCATCAGCTCATGGGCTACCCGGTCTGCCTCAATAAGGCCGGCACCGTAATCATTCTTTAAAATATTTAAAACTTCGCTCTTGCCGGAGCCCACACCACCGGTGATTCCAATGACTTTTTTCTTCATTTATTTAGCCTCATACCAGCTGCTTCCTGTGTGAATATCAATACTCAGCGGTACAGAAAGCTTTGCTGCGCTCATCATCTCTTTTGTAAGGATTTCTTTCACTTCTTCCACCTCACTGTCATAGGCCTCGATCAGAAGCTCATCGTGGATCTGCAGGATCAGGCGGGACTTCAGTTTCCTTTTTTTCAGTTCCATATTGACCCGGATCATGGCGATCTTAATAATATCCGCCGCTGTTCCCTGGATCGGTGAGTTCATGGCAACACGCTCCCCGAAATTCCTCTGCATAAAGTTGCTGGACTTTAACTCCGGTATTGGACGGATGCGCTGGAACATCGTGGTCACAAAGCCCTCTTCTTTTCCTTTTTCCACTTCCCGATTCAAATATTCCTTTACCTTCGGGTACGTCTCAAAGTACTTGTCAATATATTCCTGTGCCTGCTTTCTCGTGATCTTCAAATCCTGGCTTAAGCCAAATGCGCTGAGTCCGTAGACGATCCCAAAGTTGACTGCCTTGGCATCCCTTCTCTGAATGCTGGTGACCTGATCAATCGGCACTCCAAACACCTCAGAGGCCGTTCTGGCATGAATGTCCTGCTCCATCTCATATGCATGGATAAGATTTTCATCTCCTGAGAGGTGGGCCAGCACCCGAAGCTCGATCTGTGAATAATCCGCATCCACAAACGTATAACCTTCCTCTGGCAAAAACACTTTTCGGATAGCCCTTCCAAGTTCTACTCTGGCAGGGATATTCTGCAGATTCGGCTCTGTGCTGCTGATCCTTCCTGTAGCCGTGATGGTCTGGTTGAACTTTCCGTGAATCCTCTCATCCTCCCCAATATAATTGGCCAGTCCATCCGCATACGTGGATTTCAGTTTGGTCAACTGCCGGTACTCAAGGATATAAGAGATGATCGGATATAAATGCTCGATCTTTTCTAATACATCCACACTGGTGGAATAGCCGGTCTTTGTCTTTTTTCCGCCTTCCAGCTTCATGTGCTCAAAGAGAACCACACCCAGCTGCTTCGGTGAATTGATATTAAATTCCTCGCCGGCTTCTTTATAGATCAGGTCCTTGAGTTCCTCGATCCGCCCTACCAGCTGATCCCCATACTGTTTCAGCGCTTGTCTGTCCACATGGATACCCCGCACTTCCATATCATGGAGGGCCACCATGGTTGGAATCTCAATCTCTTCATATAAAGAAAGCATACCGGTCTCTTTCAGCTTCTTCTTCAGAGGCTCCACACACGCACATGCAACATAGGCTTCGTAACCAATGATCTGTTCCCCTTCCGGGATCAACTCACCCTGTTCAAATATACTTTTTCTCTTGTCCAAAAGTTCCTTTTTGGATGGAAGCAGAACCCCCAGATAATCTCTAGAAATATCGTCATACTCGTAAGTGCTCTTTAAAGGATTTAAGAGATAGGCCGCCAGAGCCGCGTCAAAAATACTCCTGTCTTCCTCACTCAGAGAAAGCTCATTCAGAAACTCTTTCACATCCATCATACTCACTTCCGGCACCAAACGGTACAGTTCTCCCGCCTGTCCCATCAGATATTCATCTGTGAGAAACCCTTCTGTCTGAAACAGAAATACTTCGGTTCCTCCCGTGCAGAGCCCGAGAAATGTGCTGTCTTGTTCATGGTACAGCGCAAGTCCTGCAGCCTGGCTTTTTTTCGCCTTGGTAAAAATCTGGTCTGCTTCATCCAGATTTGAAACCTTGCGGATGTCCACGGAAAACTCTTCTCCATGTTCTCCCTCAAACTTCTTTAAGACAGACTTGAATTCCAGCCTCCCCTGTAAAAATATCATTGATCTTCGCGTCCTCAAATGAAAGCTCAATGGGGCAGTCCAGCTTAATGGTTGCCAGTTCTTTGCTTAAAACACCCTGATCGTAAAACTCTTCCAGCTTGTTTTTCGCCCTCTTTGGCATCACATCCTCAATGTGTTCGTGGGCATTTTCAATACTCTTAAACTCCTTGATGATCTTAGCCGCTGTCTTTTCCCCAATCCCCGGGATCCCCGGAATATTGTCGGAGGCATCGCCCATCAACGCTTTCATGTCGATGAATTCTTTTGGGGTCACCCCGTAAGCTTCCATGACGTCCTTTGCAAAATAATCTTCTACTACATTTCCGCCGCCCTTTGTCTTTGGAATGCGGATCTGTACATTTTCTGTGGCCAGTTGTAAAAGATCCCGGTCCCCAGAAATGATCCTTACCTGGTAGCCCTCTTTTTCACCAACCACAGACATTGTTCCGAGCAGGTCATCCGCCTCATAGCCTTCTTCCATCATTAGCGGGATATCCATAGCCTTCAGCACGTCTTTTATCACCGGAACCTGTTCCCTCAGTTCCTCTGGCATAGGTTTTCTGGTGCCTTTGTATTCCTTAAACATTTCGTGCCTGAACGTAGGCGCTTTCAAGTCAAATGCTACAGCAAAGTGGGTGGGCTTTTCCTCATCCAGGAACTTAAACATGATATTTAAAAATCCGAGGATTGCATTTGTATGCAGTCCCTGGCTGTTGGTCATATCCGGCAGCGCATAAAACGCCCGGTTCAGGATGCTGTGGCCATCGATCAGCATTAATTTTTTTTCCATAAGTCTGTCTTCTCCTTTATTTCTATGAGTCATTTTAGCATAAGGAAAAATGAAAAGAAAGGGGGCAGACACAAAACGGACTTTTTCTCTTTTCCTGTGCAAAAAATTAGAACAGTTGAATTCCTTTCGACATACACTGAAAAGAATTCAACCGTCCCCGGGTCTTTCCTATATTTTATTTTTAACTGTTGCTTCTGTCATCTTGAGTTCAGGAAAACATTGGTGTAGAGAGATATCTGTCACCGGTATCCGGAAGCAGTGCTACGATCTTCTTTCCTTTGTTCTCTGGACGTTTTGCCAGCTGAATGGCAGCCCAGAGAGCCGCTCCTGAGGAGATTCCAACAAGAATTCCTTCTTTTCTTGCAATGGCTCTTCCCAATTCAAATGCATCCGCATCCTCCACGGCAATGATCTCATCGTAGATCTTTGTATTCAGCACGTCCGGCACAAATCCTGCTCCAATACCCTGGATTTTATGAGGTCCGCTCTGACCCTTTGAGAGCACTGGGGATCCTGTAGGCTCTACTGCCACGATCTGAATGTCAGGATTTTTTTCCTTCAGATATTCTCCGGTTCCGGTGATGGTTCCGCCGGTTCCAATGCCGGAGACAAAGAAATCAATTTCTCCGTCCGTATCGTTCCAGATTTCAGGCCCTGTTGTTTTTTTATGGCGTTTCGGATTTGAAGCATTCACAAACTGTCCTGGGATGAAGCTGTTCTCAAGTTCTTCTGCCAGTTCCTCAGCCTTGGCGATGGCTCCATTCATGCCTTTGGTGCCGTCTGTAAGTACAACTTCCGCTCCATATGCCTTTAACAGATTCCTGCGCTCTACGCTCATGGTTTCCGGCATTGTAAGAATAATGCGGTATCCTCTGGAAGCCGCGATAGACGCCAGTCCGATCCCAGTATTTCCGGAGGTTGGCTCAATGATCACAGATCCTTCTTTTAACTTTCCAGCCGCCTCTGCATCCTCGATCATCTGTGCCGCTACACGGTCTTTGACGCTTCCTGCCGGATTAAAGTATTCCAGCTTAGCAATGATCTGTGCGTCTGCTCCATATTCCTTTTCCAGACGGTTTAAGCGCACCAGCGGTGTGTTTCCTATTAACTCTGTCACATTCTGATAGATTCCTGCCATAATGGTTCTCCTTTTCTATATTCCTATATTTCCTACGTGTTTAGTATGTTTTAATTATATGTACCACTTCTTTGTTTGTCAAGATTTTTTTAAGATAATTTGAAAATAGTCTAAGACCTTTAACTTGAAAAAGGTTCCTTCCTTTGGTATATTCTATATTGTTACCGGGTGAGCACCTACCGTATGCGAGGCTATTTTCTTGCATGCGGTTTTTGTCTTTTAGGAGTTTTTACATGAAAAGAGAAATACATAAAGCAGAAAGTCCAGTCTTTACATTGATAAAGTTCTGCATCCCCCTTATTTTAAGCGGTATCCTACAGCAGCTTTATAATTGGGTGGATGCATTTATCGTTGGGAATGTAGCAGGAGAAAACGCACTGGCAGCAATCGGATCAACAAGTACCATCATCAATCTATTTCTTACCGCGATTACGGGTTTTACTCTTGGACTTTCTATTTTATTTGCACAGAAATTCGGAGGCGGGAGAAATGATCATATATCCAAAATCCTCTCAGTATTTTCTGTAGTCCTGGGCGGAACTTTCTTATTCATATCAGTCATAGGCATTGCCGGGGCATATCCATTGCTCCGCATCATGAACACCACACAGGAAACCATTCATATGGCAAAGGCCTATCTTCAGATCATACTGATTGGAATACCGCTTCTTGCCATATATAACGTATATGCTTCAGCGCTCCGCGGAATTGGAAACAGCCGCGCACCTTTTGGATCTGTGCTCTGTTCCTCTGTCGTAAATGTCATATTAGATATTATGTTTGTTGGGGGACTGCATTGGGGTGTTACCGGGGCGGCCGCTGCAACAGTGATCTCTCAGGCTGTAATGACAGTATTTATCATATTGTACAGCGTAAAGAAATATCCATTCCTGTGTTTCACTATAAAGAAATGGTCACTGGACTCTATGGTCTTGAGAGAAGGACTTCACCTGGGGATACCTCCTATGATTCAATCTTGCATCAGCTCATTCGGCGGCCTTATCCTGCAAAACTTCATGAATGGATTCGGTACTCAGACAGTTGCGGCTATCACAACAGCATATCGTGTCGATACGATCATACTGCTCCCAATCATAAACCTTGGTTCTGGAATATCTACAATGGTTGCACAAAATTTTGGAGCGGGAAAAAGAAAACAGATTACTAAGATTGTATATGCTGGAACTGCTATGATGATTTGTGTATCTTTGTTGCTAACGTGGCTTGTATTAGAAACCGGCGGATATTTAATTTCCATGTTTGGAGTAAGTCCTGCTTCAGCGGAGATTGGAAAGGACTTTTTTCAGAGAATTGCCGCATTTTATGTGATTTATGGCCTCGCGATGTCAATCCGTGGTTATATAGAAGGAATTGGAGATGTCTTATACTCAAGTATATCGGGAATGATTGCGTTGATTTCCCGTATTATATTTTCTTATGCTTTTGTTGGAGTATGCCAAAATATGATCATTGCATATGCGGAAGCCGGCTCCTGGGGTGTTTTGTTTTTACTGTATGTATCACGTATCCTGTGGAAGAAAAAGGTTTCCTTCCAAAATAAAAATTAATATAGAACAAAAGTCTCGGCTTCCCAGGATACCGGGAAGCCTGCCAAGCCTTTCTATATGACAAAATCATTGCCGCCCTTAGCAGCGGCGCGATCTAAGATATCCTGAATTGTAACACTGTTTAAATAATCCCGGACAACCCTTTCAAGCCCCTCCCAGATAAAAATGGTGGGACAGTCATAATAGCGGTCACACTGGTTGGTCTCATCATCCAGACATGCCACCGGGGCGATGCTCCCCTCTGTGATCTCCAGTACATCTGCGATCGTATATTCTGAAGGCTTTTTGGAAAGCTGGTATCCTCCCCTTGGTCCTCTCAGGCTTTTTAAATATCCGCACACACTGAGCTGGCGCACGATCTGTTCTAAATACTTGATAGAGATTCCCTGACGTTTAGAGACATCTTTTAATGAAATCCATTCTCCAGTATTATGCTGTGCCAAATCATATAACAGACGAACCGCATATCTTCCTTTTGTTGAGATCTTCATGGGTTCCCTCCTTATTCCTACTTTTTCTCTATGTTATATTCTTATTGTAAAGAATCCTGTGTCATCTGTCAAAGTGTTTTTCTCTATTTTAGATAAGGCCCCTGTCTGGAAAGATATGTTCACAAAACTGAACGTTTATTATTGACAATCTTAATTAGAGATGATATTATAGTCAAGGTCGTTATGACAGTAAGCCGGCGTGTCGGAATTGGCAGACGAGACAGACTCAAAATCTGTTGTCCTTACGGGCGTATGGGTTCGAGTCCCATTGCCGGCATATATCAAAAGACAGGTTTTAATACAAAAACAGCTCTCCATTTTGGAGGGCTGTTTTTGTATCTATTCTCATTTATTATATGTATTACAGTCCACAGTTTCTCACTCAATCATACTGTTCAATGGATTCCCAGGAGGAACAATAGGCAGGACATTATCCTCCCGTCCCAGAATAAATTCAATGACTGTGGGAACCTTTTTTGTTTTCTTAGCCTCTAATAATGCATCTCCTATGTCTTCTGTTCTCTGTACTCGAATCCCTTTTGACCCATAACTCTCTGCCAGACGCACGAAATCCGGAAAAAACTCAGGACAATCTGCTGATGGGCCGCTGCACTCCAAAGGACAGCTCTGACGGTAGCGGGTACAGGTGGAAGCATAATGTTTGTCATAAAACATCTCCTGCCATTGACGGACATTTCCCAAATATCCGTTATTTAAAATACAGACAACCACCGGAAGCTCATAGGCTGCTGCCGTGGCAATCTCCTGAAGATTCATCTGGAATCCCCCGTCCCCGCAGATGGAGATCACATCCTTGTCCGGGTTGCCCAGCTTTGCTCCTATGGCGGCGGGAAAACCATATCCCATCGTACCTAAACCTCCGGATGTGATCAGCTGCTTTTTATCATTCAATTCAAGAAACTGTGTTGTCCACATCTGGTTCTGCCCCACGTCTGTCGTAATGACCGCTCGTTCGAATATCGTATTGATTTCACCTATCACATCCCAGGCGTTGATCTTATCAGGGTACTTTGTTCTCAACACCAGCGGATGCTGCTGTTTCCAAAGTGTGATCTTGTTTTTCCAGTCTTCAATGTCCAGGATTTTGGCATGTTCAGACAGTGCAGAGATGACGCCTTTTGCATCTGCTGTGATTGGCACATCGACGCCGATATTTCGTGAAATCATCTTTGGTTCTATATCTGCATGGATCACCACTGCCTGCCTGGCAAACTCATCTGCATTTCCAATGATGCGGTCATTAAATCTGGTGCCGATGGCAAACAATACATCACATTGGCTGACCGCTGTGTTGGCGGCAAAGCTCCCGTGTATGCCCAGATTTCCAATGTAAAGAGGATGGCTAGTGGGAACGGCTCCTTTGCCCATAATTGTCGTTACCACTGGAATCCCTGTTTTCTCTGCTAAGTGCGTCATTTCCTTGCCGGCATGGGCGATGTTGACACCTCCTCCTGCCAAAAATAAAGGTCTTCGGCATGTTCCCAGAATATCTTCTACCTGCCGGATCTGTTCCGGGGGAATATCCGCCTCCGGCCGCAGTTTCCCATTGGCAGAATACAGATCAGGACCAAGCTCCTGCTGGATATCTTTCGGCAGGTCAACCACCGCTACTCCGGGTTTCCCTGTTTTGGCAGCCTCAAATGCTTTTTTTATGGCAGACCCCAGTTCTTTACGGTCGCGGACCGTGACCGCATATTTACAGACCGTCTTCACAATAGAGACAGTGTCAACCTCCTGGAAAGAATCCTTTCCAATCAAACCCGTGGGAACCTGCCCTGTAAAACAGACAAGGGGAACACTGTCTATGTTGGCCGTGGCAATGCCTGTCACAAGATTGGTCGCGCCCGGACCGCTGGTCACCAGACAGACTCCTGTTTTGCCTGTGGTGCGGGCATAGCCGTCTGCGGCGTGAATCAGCCCCTGTTCATGCCGGGGAGTGATCACCCGAATGCCCCTCTCACCATAGAGCGCATGAAATAAATCTATAGCCTGGCCTCCAGGATAAGCAAATAAGGTATCTATTTTCTCCTCCTTCAATGCTTTAACGACCAATTCTGCTCCTGTTATGTTCATCGTACCTACCTCCATCCTTTATGTGTTATATGCAAGCATTCGCTTGCATATAGGGTAATATGATGCGGTACTGCCATAAAGACAGTACCGCTCTATTTATTCGGAAGCTTTTATAGACTGCTCATTTTGTTGTCGTCCTGAATTCCATGCAGGAACACAGAAACGGTTTGTTTTATAAAGGCTTCTCTGCTGATCCCCATAAGCTCATGGTCGAAGGAAGCATTCAGAAAAGTGAATCCAAATGTACTGGAGAAAAGCGTCAAAGCCATTGCCTCAAAATCCAGTTTGGGAATCTTCCCTTTTTGCTCCATCTGCTCAAAGTAATCTGTAAGCGACGACATGAATGCCTGAGGAATCTTCATAATAAACGGGGCCGTGTCCTCATAGATCTGAGGGGCTCTGAGACCAATGGACAGTTTCACAAAGTCCGGAGTTATCCTTTTCATGTATTCCGTCATGAACATCTCCAGGTCATGGGCTAAGTCCCACCGAATGTCACAGAAAACCTCCGGCGTCAAATTTCCTCTCCATTTTTCCTGGTCAATACCGCTCATTACAATGCTTTTCTTATTATGAAACTTCCTAAACAGAGTACATTCGTTGACCCCGGCTTCATTTGCGATATCCTTTGTGGTAGTCGCCACATAGCCTTTATCTCTTACTAAGGACATGGCAGCATCTATGATTTTCTGGCTGGTCTCATCCATTTATCCTTCATTCCTTTCTGTAATGCAAGTGCTTACTCTCATTGTATCTTCTCCTATCATGGATGTCAAGCACTGTACTTTCCGACTGTCTGATTGGATTAAATGATAATTCCAAGGCATCCTAAGACCAGAGATATAACTGTCACGAAAATTGCTGCCATAAAATAATTTCTATGCTTCCGCAGATATCCCCATACCAGCATTACGTCTAAGAGGGGCAGAATTCCTGGTAAGATGCTGTTTAAAATATCCTGTAACTTTGTGACCTGTCCGCCCACAGCCCACTGAATCGGTGTAGACACAGTCACATATGTGGATGCTAATCCGCCCATCATAAACAGTCCTAGAACACTTGCCGCCATTATGACGATATTGATGATTCCCGATTTTAACATATTTTCTGCAAACGTGTAGCCAAATTTATAGCAACGGCTGGTCAGAATATATCCGATTGTAAATGCAATGACAGTTAGGCAGACAACGGGTCCAATCCCCCCTAAGACATTGCCTTGTTTTGCCAAAGGCAGGAATAACCCAATCAAAAGATACATCAGAGTTGACCATGTAATCGTATCGCCGATGCCAGCTAACGGCCCCATTAATCCAGTTTTTACATTGATGATGACTTCGTTGGGAATTGACTCATAATTTTTCGATTTTGCCTCTTCCATTGCCAATGATAATCCTAAGTTCGGTCCCCCGCCGAAATGTCCTTCTGTGTTAAAAAAAGTCATATGACGCTGCAGGGCCTCAATGTAATGAGGATCATTTTTCTTGCCCGGATAAAATCTCTTTAACGCTGGGATCATGGCATTGCAGAAACTAGGCGCCATCATGCGCACAAAGCTATGTCCGGTTTCACACCATATCCACCAGCGTGTCCACGCCCTGAAAATATCCCCTTTAGATAACGTACAGTCCCCGGAAGTTCCTACCGCCACAGACTCATCTTCGTCCTCTTCATCCTCATCTTCCTCAGATGCATCTGCACTGTTTCGTGTAAATGTTATGTACATATAAGTAACAAATGCTCCTGCAAGTAAGAGAGGGATCGTTCCTAAGCCTGTGTACTGCACCAGAAAAAAACCTGCAAAGAAGAAGATCACATATTTAGGCTTCGCGATCAAATTGGTTATGATGGCAAATCCCACAGCCGGCAGACAGGCACCCATCGCAGCTAAACCATTGGTCAGCCATGCGGGGATATGATTCATGACGCCTGCTAAGACATTACTTCCATAATAAATTGCAACGGTTACCGGAACCGCGATCAATAGGATTCTAACGAGAAACGGAACATAAATCCCCCAGATCCCAATTCCTCTTTCATCTCCTCTGTTTGCCGCCTCATCCGCTTTTTCAACGAAAAACCCATTGATCAGATATACAAGGTTTGTCACCTGAGAACCTAACAGCCCAACGGGGACAGCCAGAGCGACCGCGGCGTTTGTGTCAAGCCCCGATGCAATGGCAATGGGAATCGCAACATAAGCCGCAAGGCATGGATCTGTGGGCTGGTTTCCCCCAGCAGCAACAATGCCCAGATAAATCAGCTGGATGGATGCCCCAATGATCATGGCTGATTTCATATCTCCCATCACAAGTCCCACAAAAACAGCATTAAAGATTACAGTATTAATATTAAAACCGCCAATCGTATAGCAAATACAACTTTTCCAAACTCCGCATATTACTCCCAAGATAATAGCCTGGGTCAATGTTATGGTCATATATTTTTCCTCCTATAATTTTCATCCTAATTGATACGGGTAATTTTTCCCCCGTATTCTTGAATTAATTTACTCCAATTATTTTTCAGATCATTCCCGGGCTCCTGGTATTCCTCCTGCTGACAGCCAATCCTCTTTGCTTTTGAAAGTCCCATTTTGTGATAAGACATGATCTCAATTCCTGCTAACCCGGGATATTTTCTGCTGATATCTGCAATGCCTTTTAAATGTTCTTTTGTATCATTTACTCCGGGAATCAAAGGACACCGCAAAATAATGCTTGCCCCATGCTCATAGAGATAGGCCAGATTACCCAGTATCGGCTGATTGGAAACACCAGTAAGTTTTTTATGCATTTCTTCGCCGGTTGCCTTATAGTCCCATAAGAAGGTGTCAATATAGGGCATAATGTTCATATAGTGTTCCAAAGATGAATATCCGCTTGTCTCCAAAGCAGCCGTGATCTCATGTTCTTTAGCCGCCTCAGCTAATTCTGTGGCAAACAACGCCTGCATCATAGGTTCTCCGCCAGTAATTGTTATTCCTCCACTGGAAGATTTAAAATAACGCCGGTCTTTTATAACCTGATGGATGATTTCTTCCACACTCATATATTCTCCTACGAGCCGCAGAGCATGGGCAGGACAGCTCCGGGAAAGTCCACGCTTCCTGGCAGTACTAAGAACATCGGCTTTCTTCATATCTTCAAAGATCCATCCGCAGGTGCCGCACTGTATGCAGGCGCTCCCGTAGTACTGCAGTCCCACATGAGAGGACAATCCTTCCGGATTATGACACCACAGACAGTGCATTGGACATCCCTTTAAAAATACAGCACTCCGAATTCCCGGGCCGTCATGAATGGAAAAATGCTGAATTCCAAAGACTAATCCCTTTCTCATGATCATTCCCCGTAGATCGTGCGGCTTAATATTTCCTTCTGAAGGGTCCGGTCCAAGTCAACAAAAAATTCGCAGTAGCCGCCGACTCTGACGATCAGATCCCTATGTTTATCAGGATGAATCATTGCATCCTTGAGATCCTCTGCATTTGTCGTATATACCTGGATCTGCGGGCCGCCCTCCTCTATATATGTTTTTAACAACTGTTTCATGGCGGTTCTTCCTGATTCGTCCGCAAAGAAAGAAGAGTTCATTTTAAAACTCAGCGCAAAGGCGCCTGTAATTTTATCTGCGTCTAAGGCCAGAACAGAATTCAGCAGTCTTGTGGGCCCATTGACATCTTTGCCCTGGCTTGGTCCCATACTGTCGCTGAACGGCTCACCTTTTTTTCTGCCATCCGGTGTCGCTTTGGCAATCTCCCCATGATAAATATGAAAAAAGTATCCAAATAAGGTGGAGACAAAAACATCCCCCAGTCCGCGTTCATTCAAAGCATCCACATGCTGTGTAAAATAGTCCAGCACTTCATTGGCGATCCCATCCACATTGCTCTGATCATTTCCGTAATGTTCACCGCAGTCTGCCAATAATCTCCGTTCATATTCATAGCCCTCAAAATCTGCATTTAACACTTCGTCCAAATGCTTCAACGTCATGCTTTTATCTTCAAACACTACTTTTTTGACGGCATACAAGGAATCCGCGGCAGTTCCGATCCCATAGGCATACACTGACCATTCCATGGGCAGTTCACTGCCTCCCTGCAGCATGTCTTTTCCATTCTCGATACATCCGTCAATCAGAAGGGAAGAATAGGGGTCGTAGCAGCGATCCTTCATCAATCTCTTTTTTTCCGCTGCTTCTTCATAGTCCGCTCCGATGGCAATATTAAGTTCGTTTTTATAAGCACTAAAATAGTCATCAAACGTGAGGATTTCATAGATACCATCTCTATACTTCCTCATAACCTCTTCAATCAATACCGGAAACGCGATTGCTTCACAAACTCCATAACTGGGCTGTTTCCCCGGGACCTCCAGTTCCACACAGCCCATATTATAATAATCGTTGGCATCTTCACGTGGAAAACCAAGTTTCATTAAACTTTGGATCCAGACTTCATCATTCAACAGCATCGGCTGTCCTGAACCAGACCCCGTTGTCAAAATCGCTTCCTCATAGAGCCACTCTGGATTCTTTTTGTTAATGCGCAGCCCGATATTCGGATACGGCACGCGCACATCGGCTGCCACCTGTAAACAAATGCGTGTCAGGTCATTGGATGCATCATTTCCATCCCTGTCAATACCACCCAATGTGACACTTTCTACAGTCCGCATTCTCGGCTCATTTACCTTCAACCAGACACAAGATAACAATTCTTTCGCAAATTCTTCTGTAATTTCCGAAGACTCCAGGTCCTTTTGATAAAATGGATACAAATATTGATCCATCCGCCCCAGAGACAATGCAGATCCACCCTGGATATTTGCGATGATATGCAGCATCCACATCAATTGAACGGCCTCATAAAAATTGGATGCCGGTGATTCTGCGACAGTATGAAGCACCTTTGAAATCTTGTTCAATTCTTCCGACCGTTTTACAGATACTAATCTTTCCTCACCTGTCTTTACAGCGGTTTCTGCATAGCGATGGATAAAAGCGATTACCGCATCTGCTGCGATCACTGCGGCCTGATAATATTCCTTCTTCTTTTGATCCTTCGTTTCGTTTCCAAGTATCTGAACTCTGTCACGAGTAGATTTTAATCCTTCCCTGATGATCCGGTCATAGTTTAAACTTATATGGTTTCCGATAAAATAAGGGAGTTCATCAAAGAGTTTTTTTGACTCCGGGTCATAGTTAATCTTAAAAGCTCTTTCTAATTCCCGCCCAATTTCATACGGCTCAATATCCTTATCTTTATATCTTACTTTCATATCGGAGATCAGATCCTGCAGATCCTCATAGGGAATGGAAGAATCCTGATAAACACGAGCCATCAAAGACCAACGGCTTTTTTTGCTTCCAAAATTTTCTTCAAAACTTTTTACGTGCTCTTCATCAAATATAATCTCATCTGTGACTACGTTTTTTTTCTTTCCGTCCAGATATGTATCCAGGGTCGTTACTGCCTTCTCCCTCTGTTCTTCCTTTGACATCAGGTCCTTCTTTAATGGACACTGTCCAAGCATGGTACCTGTGATCAGTTCATAGGGAAGCACGACCTGTTCTGTCCTTTCCAATACATGCTGGAATGCTTTCGCACGCCGGATCTGTACCGGTTCCCCCATTGTTTCTTTTAAAGACTCTCCTACAAATTCATACAAGTTCTTTTCCCTTACGCCTTGATTGAGCTCCTGAATAAAATCCTTTAGACCGGCAATTCGCTGATTCATATAACATCCTCCTTTTTATTTCTGACTTTCTTAATGTAGCTGAGGAAATATCTTCTTTAACATATCCAAAGATTCTTGTTTGTCCGTGGGGATCATTTGAAAATAAATATGGATTCCCTCTCTTTCAAGGTCAAATACAGTCTGAGCCTCTTGTTCATTCAAACCTAACTGTTTATATATCTGCTGCCTGTCTTGAATGATGGACATTTGCCCAAGCGATATATCAGAAAAAACCAACCCCATATCTTTGCATTTCCTGATCATATTCACGTCTTTAAACAATACAAACACATTCATATTCCCAAATTGGTTCTTGTTCCATACTTCCACTGCTTTCTCCACGGAGAAAATGCTAATCTTTATGTCATCCGGCGCAGCAAATTTTAAGATGTTCTTACGCATTTTGTCCTTTGATATCTCGTCATCGATCACAACAATTTTCTGTGCATTGATCGTACTAACCCATTGTGTAAGCACCTGTCCGTGGATCAGCCGGTCATCCACACGAACCATTAATTTTTTAGCCATATTAAACTCCTTTCATGACTTCCTACTTCTAATCTTCATCGTCGTCATCTGATGAAATAAACCTTTCAATATCTACCCGGGAAATTCCTGATTTAGCATTTTCAACTGCATCGAGTGAAAAATTCTTTTCCTCCAGAATACCCGGACTTTGTCTGGATATGACAACATGGAGCAGCATCGGTAAATTTACCCCAGTCACAAGTTCAAACACTTGATGATTCTCCTGTGCATATTGCAGGACCTGATTGCACGGTGTCCCGCCGTACAAATCAGCGAGTACAATACTTCCTTTGGGAAAGGATTCAAATGTTTTTGAAAACATGCTGCGATACTCATCGATATCATCCCCTTCCTCCAGAGAAAATGCAGCTATGTTTTCCGGTTCACCGAACAGCATTTTTGCTGTATCGATCAGCCCAACTGCAAACGGGCCATGACTCATAACAATAATTCCCGGAATATCTGGATTTACTTTAGATTGTGTATAGCTTTTCATCTGTTCCCTCCTTGTTCTCTGTAGCTTTGATTAGTTTCATTATTTTCCTCCTTGTCCATTACCGAAAATATTTATTTTCGTTCATGAACATATTACAATATTTCATGTCCATAGTCAATCATTTTATGTTTATTCCCAAACATTGATATTCATTTGTGAACTATCCACCAGAAGATTTTGATATTCTTTCAGTTTTGTGCTATGTTTATTGGTATCATAATGTTCGATCACGAAAGGAATTTATGCTTATGAACAGCCGAATTGAATATCTTTTAAAGAAACTGGACGAAGATGGCATATTAAACGTCAATGATCTGGCAGATGAATTCCATGTTTCCTCTGCAACTATACGCAGAGATTTATCCTCTCTTGAACAACAGGGAAAGTTAAAACGTATTCCAGGAGGTGCCATAAAGCCATCCAGCGGATCTGTCATGGCCCTGGAAACCGACTTTAACATGTCAAGCAAATTACAATTAAATTCTGTCTCAAAGAAAAAAGTTTGTGAAATAGCGTGCAAAGAAATACAGGATGGCGAATGTATTTTCATTGACGGCGGAACCACCTCCGCTTATATGTTCAAATTGCTGCAGAACAGACCGGTCACCATTGTTACAAACAACCATCTGTTCGCCTCTCAGATCACACCTCCAACAACCGCAAGAATCATCATGGTCGGCGGGATCTATATGTCCGACTTTGCAATGACCTATGGTCCGACTGCTGTTAACCAGATTCAAGGATATAATTTTGACCGCTGCTTTATCGCCTGTGTCGGCATTGATCTTCAAGAAAATTATGCATACTGTACTGAAATCGAGACCAGTGAAATCAAAAATATCGCCTGTCAGAAATCAAAACACCGCTATCTATTAATTGACGATTCCAAAGTGGACGTCATAGGCTTTTGCACTCTGAAACCACTTCATTTTTTTGATGCCATTTTTTGCGACAAAAAAAGGCCGGGATTGGAATATCCCGACAATTTTCATTTTCCTATATAATTTGTATGCATAGCGCCGCAGTATGATCCTCACGGAGCGTTATTATGTCTTAAGAGGCTCCGTTGGAATTTTCTACGACATAATAAAAAGCCGAATGGCTGACTAATAAGTCAAATCCATCCGGCTTTTACCTGTTCTTATTTTGATTTCAGTTCTGTAAGTAATTCTTCAATATCGTCAAGACATGCCCCGCAGATACTCCCTGCGCCAGTGGCATCTTTGACTGCGTCCACGGTAGTTGCGCCGTCTTCATAGGCATCTATTATTTCTCCCACGGTCACATCGACACATGGACAGATGATATCGTCTCGTTCCATTCCTTCCACCTCCATTGTTTTATGGAGTTATTATGAACCTAACATCCGCAGAATATACTTATTTTTTTTCAACTTTCTCCAAAAGGCCTTTCTTCTTAAGCCTTTCATTGGCCGCATCCCTAAGCAGTGCATAAATAACGGAGCATGCCGGAATGCTGATAAACATGCCTGGAACTCCTGCCAGATTGCCGCCCACTGTCACAGCCACCAAAACCCAAATGGCAGGCAGGCCCACAGAATTCCCAACCACATGAGGATAAATCAGGTTTCCTTCAATCTGCTGCACCACAACAAACATGATAACAAACACTACCATTTTAAACGGGCTCACCATAAAGATCAGGATAGCTCCCAGGGTGCTTCCGATAATGCCTCCCAAAATCGGGATCAGGGAAGTCACACCGATAAACATAGCTACCAGCATAGCATAAGGCAGTCCAATGATATTCATACAGATGAAAATGATCGTACCCAGGATTACCGCTTCCGTACACTGGCCGGACAGAAAGCTTGAAAACGCCTGGTTACACATATTTCCGATATATACGATCCGGTCAGCATAGGATTCTTTGATATAAGAATACAAAAGCTTCTTGGTCTGCAATATCAGCTTTTCCTTTTTCAGCAGCGCGTTCATAGCAAACACGATACCCAGAAGGAAAGTCACCACGGTCTGCACAGCAGAACTGATCACTGACATCGTAGATCCCAGAAGGCTGCTGGCGCTGGATTGAAAAAAGCCCATCAGTTCACTGCTGATCTTGTTCCAGTCCAGATCAATCTTCATCAAATTCTGTTTTGTGAGTAGAGGATTATCCGATATTTTCTGTAAAAAGCCCTGAATCTCATTCACAAACCCCGGAATACTGGAGGCCAGGCTGTATAAAGTTCTGGCAAGCTCAGGCAGAATCAAAAAGCTGATCAGCGCCAGCACACCGATAATACAGACGATAGCCAGCAGCAGACTCAATGCTCTTCTGCCCTTCTTTACCTTGGAAAACAAACGGGTCTCAAAAAACCTCATGGGTACATTGATGATAAATGCCATACATCCGCCGATCACAAACGGGAAAATCACAGAGATCAGATAAGAGATTCCTTTCAGTATGTAGCTTATGTTGCTGACCCCAAGATAGAGAAGGACACCAAATGCTACAAGTCCAAAGAATCCCTGCGTATTTTTATTGTAAAATTTCATATGTTACAGCTCCTTTTAAAAGATATTAACCAATTATACCGGAAATAAAATCAGATATCCATAGATAATAAAAAAGATTCGGTTTCTTATTGTATTTCTAAGTTTTTCCATGGTAAGATAGAGTTGTACAAAATGCAAAATGGAGTGATGATACCAATGAACATTTACATATATAACAATAACCGGAAGACATCCAAAGCCAATAAAAAGACACTAGAAGAACTTGCCTCAAAGCACCACTACAGCACTGATATCTTTGAATATGACAACAAAGATGAACTAGTATTTGATCTTTCTTCCCATCCGGAACGGGCAGATGTGATCATATTTCGTATATCCAGGTGCAAAGACGAACAGATTGCCGGGCTGGAAGCTGCCAAGAGCCTGCGCAAGCTTGGCTGTCATGCCTTGTTTATTTATGTATCGGCTAACAAACAGCTGGCCGCGGATACATTTCCAACCTTTCCTTTTTACTATTTTTATATCAAGCATCTGACCCTTGCCGAGTTTGAGGACGTATACATAAAAGCTCTCTCACTAGCCAGAAAGCGGCGGGACAAGCTGTTCCAATGCGGCAATGACATGGATGAGCACGTGTTTCCTCTGTCAGATATTTATTATTTTGAAATATTTCAAAGAATCACCACTGTATATCACAGCAATACAAGCTTTTCTTTCTACAGGTCCATGGCAGGCCTGGAAAAGGAACTGACTCCGAAAGGATTTCTGCGCATTCACAGATCCTTTCTCATCAACATGCGCCATATTGACAGAGTCACTGACCACACCGTAAAGCTGACCAACGGATTTGAACTCCCTATCGGCACCACATACTTAAATCAGGTCCGAAAGAAACTTTCACAACTTAAAACCTATTCCATATAAGAGTTAAGAAGGTGATATCATGTTTTCTATCTGTTTTTGTGACGATACCCCTGCAACCCTCGAAAAACATATCGGCCTTTTTCAGTCCATCGCAGAGAGACACCAGATTCAGGCCAATTTCCGAGCCTTCTCATCAGGTGGGGAACTTCTTCGCTATGCGGAAAATCCAAACCACTTTTTTGATCTCTATTTCATCGATGCAGTGCTGAAAGACATGAACGGCATAGATACTGCCGTCCATCTCCGGGAATATGACCCCGACGGACTTGTCGTCTTCCTTGGTCTCCGCCCTGAATGTGCCGGGGATTGTTTTACAGCCTATCCCTTTAATTATATCATTAAGTCAAGGCTCAATTACACAAAAGGCGAGTCCGTTTTTCTTGCCGCCTATTCTGTCTTTAAACAGAGACAGCAGCCGTTTATCGTGTGCAGGAACCGTTCTACCTTCCAGTGCATCAGGCTCTCTGATATTTCACATTTTGAAACGCTGGGACGTCTCGTAGTCGTTCACTTTAAAGACCAGACATTTGAATTTTATTCCAAGCTTAATACTGTGGAGCAGTCCGTAAAAGACAAAGGATTTATTCGCGTGCACCGTTCTTTTATCGTAAATCTCTCCTATATTGCAGCGGCGGACAAAGAGAGCCTCTATCTGCTCGGACATGAGAGTGCCATTCCCATCGGGCAAGTATACCTGGATCAGGTACGCCGGGAGACCTATCCATTCTTCAGTATCAATCAAAACAACCAGACCCTCACTCTTTGAGGTACTGTAATTGACAATTTTGAGCACCAAATGTGAATTGACGTAGTTAAATGATTTCCTTACGCATTTTGTTTGCATTCTCGCGAAGCGTTTTTATGTCATAAGAGGTTCCGTAGGAATTTCCTATGACATGAAACAAGGGGGCTGCCTGTATGGCATCCCCCTCAATCTTATCTTTTGTTATGCCCAAGATGCCGTTCCCCGCAATTTTGACTCCTAGCCACAGCTAGGTGGGTTTCCTCATCCTGCCTTCTACCTTCCACCGTATTGTGGCTTGGTATCCAGCCGGATATTCGGAATCCCGTTCAAATAGTTGTAGGTTCAAAATAGCAGGCGTTATCGTACACCCCAGGCCGTTCGTTCCGTTTCATTAAAGCTATTATACCCTAAGTATTCCAGAGTTTCAAGAATTATATGCAAGACAATTTTACCAGCACTCAGCCTATGACTACTGAACCCGTCTTTTCAAAAGGAGAGATTTTGTCATAGCCGCTGATATCTTCCTTCAGGTCTCTTTTGACATAACGGAAGGTCTCCTTCTCTCCTTTTTTGGCATACATGGTCAGAAGCATCATCAGATAATCCTTGGATGCCTCATGCATAATCGATGCACCGATCCCATTGTTAAAATACTCCAGAGGGCTCTCTGTTGTAAAATCGTTCTTTTTATAGATCTTTCCCGCACTGATCCTGTCTACCAGCATCTCCGCCATATATCGTTTGGGAATCTTCATTCCTACCAGACATTTGGCCTCCGGGTTTAAGCTGTAATCGATCCAATACTCAAAATGGTGCCTGTTCCGCCCCTTATGATGTAGCCATGCCCTGGATATCCCGTACTTTCTCCTCTCTATATTGTTGGGGCTTTGATTCCCCTGATAGTACCTTGCCCCGGGAATGAATTCCGTCGGAGAATACTTTGACATATCGTGCATGATCCCTTGCCAGTAAAGGCCGACCTTAAAGCAGCCCTTTGCCACCAGGATTTTGTGCTTTGTAATTGTCCTAAAATGTCCTAAAATATGCATAATCAAACTCCCAGTACGGCAACCCCAATACACCCCGACAACACGATCAAGAAAATCGGATGTATGGATCTCCCCCGTTTTTCTGCTAACTTACTTATCATATATAATATAACAAAAAGAATCACAGATTTAAAGTCAATGGAGGAAAGTATTTTATGAATATTCAGTTCTCCGGTTTTTAAGAACGCAACTTTAAACACGGATAAGGTGGCTGCACAGATTAGCCCGGCCACCACCGGGCGTATACCGTAAAAACCAGCTTCCACATAGCGGTTATTCTTAAAGCTTTCCAGTACCCTGGCCACCAGGATGATAATGATGACGGACGGCAGCACAAGACCAAAGGTCGCTATGAGACTTCCCGGAACTCCTGCGATATGATATCCGGAATAGGTTGACATATTAACCCCGATGGCTCCCGGTGTGGACTCTGAGATCGCCAGCATATTGACAATATCGCCCTGGGTAAACCAGTGAAATTTGTCTGCCATACTATAGAGAAACGGAAGTGTGGCAAGGCCTCCGCCAAGGGCAAACAGGCCTGTCTTAAAGAATTCTACAAACAGCTGAAAAAGAATCATTAATTCTGCTCTCCTTTCCGCACGCGCCCGCAGAGCAGAAGCCCCAGGGCAGCACCGATGATCACATAGATCACCGGATTATTCATGACAAATACCATACCGAAAAACGTAGCGGCAAAGATAATCCCGGTAAGCCAGTCCACCACACCGCCTTTTACCATCTTCTTTATGCTGTTGATCATCAGGACGCAGACACAGACCCGGATGCCCCAGAACGCGCTCTGCACCGCTTTCAGTTCACTGAAGTTGGTCATAAAAGCGGCAATCACCATGATGATGACCAGGGACGGAGCCGTAAATCCCAGAGTGGCTGGGGTGCCTCCCCCAATCCCCCTTAATTTCAGTTTTTCC
>OAWB01000446.1_pt1 | contig 26172 bp, 25 predicted proteins | sample 1550621 | NCBI WGS metagenome assembly OAWB01 (sample SAMEA2580107, study PRJEB22360) | human gut metagenome | biome: human gut; feature: human-associated habitat; material: faeces | place: Denmark | collected 2008/2010
GATATTGTCATTTTGGATGGCCATGGTATCTATTGTGGCAGCCGACGTGAGCATGAGTTTTGACAATGTCCTGGCAATCCTGGGAATCGTCTCAAAAGACGGCACTGCCATGGGGATAAACGACCTGCTGCTGATCTTTGCAGGCCTTGCCCTGTGTGTACCTGTACTCCTCTGGTTCAGCGGAACAATCGCCGGATGGATGGAAGAATTCCCAATTCTCAATGACATCTGTGCGGGATACCTCGTGTACACTGGCGTGCGGATGATGATGGAGGATGAGTTTGTCTCTCTGTTCCTGCAGGAGATCAACTTTTCCATTGCAGGTCCGTGTGCCGCACTGGCCGGAATCCTTGTGGCATGTTTCAAAATATTTTCCGAAGAGAAAGAGTTTACCTATCACTGCGGAAAAATATTGATCGTCTGCATGACTGCTCTGGCCGCCTATGCGGTCATGGATCTGGCCGTTCTCTCTTATCTGAGCACAGACCCCTCACCAAAAGGGATTGAGCTGAGTCTGGAGGCACTGTACGGATTCGTGCCAAAGGGAGTCAATGCAGTCCATCTGACCTCCATGTCATCGGGTATCCTGGAACTGTGTGTCGCTGTCTATGCCGCGGATGTCATGAAAAGATTTGAGCACAGGCCCTTTTTAACAAAGTTCTTCCAGACAGAGCGGACACTGCTGCGTCTGCTTGCCTTTGAGACATTGATCTATGCGGCGGGGCTTACGTTAAATTTCGGTTTGGGAAAACTGAACCCATGGGTGTTTCTAAGCGGCTTTATTTTTGAGCTTTTGCAGCTCAGTGTTTACGCAGCTGTGTTCTGTATGTTCTGTTCCCGCTGCAAAAACAAAGCATTGGGACTGGGACTGAGTTTCTTGTTCCTGTTACTGGAAGCCGTTATCTCCTCGGTTTTGATGCTGGATGAGACCAGTATCCTGGCGGGTATGTTTCCGAATTATTACCTGGAAAACCTGGAGGCCCATATGAATGACCTGATCTTTGTCATGCGGGGGATCTTTATGTCGGCACTTTATATCATGCCTGCCCTGTGGATCGGTTCCGGCAGGGTGAGAAGGTGATAACACACAAAGTTGGCATGGTTTTTGCTCTATAAATTATATTATGGAACAGTGTATCAGAGGGAAATTGTACCACAGTGTCTTCCTTGAGTTTATGTATTGAATTCGGTACAATATAGGAAAATACAGATACAAATGAGGAGTGCAGAGGGAGAAGGATATGAATCGGAAGGAGAAGATTTTTCAGTATCTGTCAAATTTCGGGCAGGTGCAGACAGACAGCGGCAAAAGCCCGGAAACGGATTCTGGTTTTCTGGCGGCACAGCTCGGGCTGGACCGGAGCAATGTGAGCAGAGACTTAAATGAGCTGGAGAGAGAGGGAAGGGTCATAAAACTGCAGGGCAGGCCGGTGAAATTTGCTGCCAGCGAATTTTACCGGGAGCCCGTGATCCAAAAACAGAAAAAAGCAGAGTTTCAGTTTATGATCGGGGAAAAGGGTTCGTTGAAAACTCAGATCGAACAGGGGAAATCCGCAGTGCTCTATCCACCCAATGGACTTCACACTTTGCTGGCAGGGCCTACAGGAACGGGAAAGACAACATTTGCGGAAAAGCTGTTCCAATATGCGAAAGCCATGAAAGTGATGAAGGATAATGCTGGATTCATCGTGTTTAACTGTGCGGAATATGCCCAGAACCAGGAGCTGATCCTTTCACAGCTGTTCGGGCATAGGAAGGGTGCTTTCACAGGGGCGGACAAGGACAAACCGGGATTGGTGGAAAAAGCAGACGGAGGGATCTTATTTTTGGACGAGATTCATCGTCTGCCTCCGTATGGACAGGAAATGCTGTTTCTCCTGATGGACAAGGGGTGTTACAGAAGGCTTGGGGAGACCGAAGAATTGAGAAAGGCCAGTGTTTTGATCATCGGCGCCACCACGGAAAATTTGAATACCACTCTGCTGAAAACATTTTTGAGGAGAATGCCGGTAGTGATCCACCTGCCAGCCTTGGAGCAGAGGCCTCTCATTGAGCGGCTACGCCTGATTGAGGAGTTCTTTTCCGCAGAACAAAAAAAGATCGGTGCCCCTATCCAGGTGTACAAAGATGTGGTCATTGCGCTTCTTTTATACGCCTGTCCCGGAAATATCGGACAGCTGTCGGCGGATATCCAGCTTTTGTGCGCAAGGGCATTTCTGGAGTATAAAGTGGAACAGAAGGATGTGGTGGAGATCAACTTTGAGATCCTTCCGCCGTATATTCAGAACGGACGGCTGGAATCGCCCAAACGGAAAAGCGACCTGATCGAGTTTCTTCAGTATTCGGAAGATTACCATATGTTTATCCATGACCAAGAGGATAACGGTGGAAGCGGAGAGAATCTGTATATTGAGATATCGGAGAAATACGAAAAATTTCTGGACCAGGGAAGGTCAGGCGGGGAGATCAGCAATCTGATTGAAGACGATTTGGAGCAGTATATGAATCATCTTCTGAAGAAATATAATTTGAAGAAAGACCATTATGAGAAGAAGAATCTGCTGAAGATTATTGACGCCAAAGTCTACTATGCAGTGGAGGATATCCTTCAGTTTGCGGAGATCAAGCTGGGAAGAAAGATGCCAGAGAGGATCAAAGTGGGAATCGCCATGCATGTGAATGCCATGACGGAGAGGATCTCCAAAGGTATGGTTTTGAAGGAGAAGGAACTCCATGACATTGTCTTAAACCACCCCCAGGAATTCCAGACCGCAAAGGTGATGCTCCGTCTGTTGGAGGAAGAGCTGTCGATTCAGGTGCCAAAACAGGAGATCGGATATTTTACTATGTTTTTGTGCGCCATGGATGAGGAGACAATTTACCCAAAGATAGCAGTCATTGTCATGACACATGGGGAAAGCACCGCCAGCAGCATGGCGGAGGTAGCAAACAAGCTTTTAAATACCGATCACTGCAGAGCGGTGGATATGCCTCTGGATGTTCCAGCAGAAGAGGCATTGGAAAAGGCAGTTGCCCTGGCTGAGGAGATCGACGAAGGCAAGGGGGTGCTGGTGCTTGCTGACATGGGGTCGCTTCTGATGTTTTCAGAGATGATCGAGAAGAGGACCGGCATCCCGGTGAAATCTGTCCCCATGGTTTCTACAATCATGGTCATTGAGGCGGTGAGAAAGGCCATGCTCAGGGGAGCCGATCTGGAGAAGCTTGCAAAGGAGCTTAAACAGATCGGGAAAGTGTTCGACAGGCAGAGAGAGGGGAAACAAAAAATACATACGATCATTGTCACCTGTTTTACCGGGCAGGGTACTGCGCTGAAACTGGCTGAGATCATCCGAGATATGATCCCTGCGGAAAAGCAGGGACAGTTCCGGATCCGGTGTATGGATTTTGAAGGTTCAGAAGCTGCTCTGAAGGCATCGGAGACAGAGGAACTGCCCTCTGCGGATGCCGTGGTGGGGACTGTGGATCTGAAACTGCCCGGAGTGCCATTTATTTCTGTGGACAGATTTGTCATGGGAGACGGCATCAGCCAGCTGAATGAGATCATACAGGGCGGATCCGAAGTTCTTGAGGCGGAACCTGCCCAAGAGCCGGCTATGGATGAAAAACTGCTGGCTGGTACGCTGGACCAGCTTTTGTACTTTTTGAATCCGAAAAAAATGGCGGCACAGGCTATGGAGGCACTCAGGGAGGCAGCGAAAGATCTGCATGTGGAGATAGATAAGGAGCTGACGGTAAGGTATGTCATTCATCTGTGCTGTATGCTGGAGCGTCTGATTCAGGAAGAGGTGCTGCCGAACAAGGATACGGAGCGTTTAAGGAGAGAATATGGACAGATGTTCAGGGCAATAGAGAGAAGTCTTAGTCCGCTTGCGGACTGTTTGCATTTGAAAATTCCAGAGTCAGAGACTGCATATTTGGTTGAAATGCTCTTAGAAGAATTTTAGTCTATATGAAGTACATAATTTTAGAAAAGATTCGGTATTTCTAGAAAATGACACGGTATTCTTAGTGCCAATCAAATGGCTGGATTATTCAAAAGAGATGAAAAAACAATAAAAAAACATATTAATAATGTATTTCTAAAGGGGAAAAGTTGAGAAAGAGAACAACACGCAAAAAGTGCGCGAAGATGGAACATTGTTTAACGAAGGACAGAAATTGTTTGATGACCATACACTTATTGCACTTACAATTATGATTGCAGAATCAAATCCGGAGGAAAAAGATATGATGATAAGTGTAATTGTAAATTGTATAACATAATAAAAATTAAAGAAGGGTCGGGACATTCTATTATGGAATGTCCTGTTTTTTTATGTCATAGGAAATTCCTACGGAACCTCCTATGACATAAAAACCCTCCGCGAGGATGCACACGAAATGCGTAAGAAAATCAAAGACAATGTAGAAAAACTTTCCTTAACACACTAAGTTGGCATGGTTCTTGCTTTATATATAAGTGAGAAACACAAAACGGAGGTGAAAGTATGATAGGAGTGTTGCTTGTGACCCATGGGGAGTTCAGTGAGGCTATTATTCACAGCATGGAGCTGGTATTCGGAAGACAGGAGAAACTGGAGGCTCTGACTTTGAATCATGGGGACGATGTGAAGGAATTGACAAGACAGGTTAAGGAAACGGCAGAGAAATTAAATGACGGAGACGGTGTCATCGTTTTGGTGGATCTGTTCGGGGGAAGTCCCTGCAATGTGACCGCCTCCTGCCTGAAACAGGAGGGAATTGAGTGTGTCACAGGGCTGAATCTGCCCATGCTGATATCGGTGCTGGAAGGCAGGGACGGAAGTAAACTGTCGGAGCTTCCCAATCTGGCGATGGAAGCGGGAATGCACGGTATCGTCAACGTAAAGCAGATGATCGGCTGAGTGAAAGGAGTGGGAAAGCTATGAATTATATCCGTATAGATGAAAGGCTGATCCATGGACAAGTATTGCTGAAATGGCTGAAAAAGACAGGATGCCGGAAGCTGTTGATCGTAGACCAGTCTGTGGCGGACGACCCGGTCATCCAGAGTGTCTTAAAGATGTCAGTGCCGGACACCGTAAGAGCAGAATTTTTAACAGTTGAGGAAGGAAAAGAGGCGATAGAAAGGGAGAAAGAAGATGTCCTGATCCTGCTCAGAAAATTGTCTGCGGCGGAAACCCTGGTGAAGAGCGGCATCTCTGCCGGGTCCATCAACATCGGCCGGCTTCCTTACAGCAAGGGAAAGGAAAAGATTTGTGATAATGTATATGTTTCAGAAGAGGAAAAGGAGGAGATGAAAAGACTGTTGACACGGGGGATCAGAATCTTTGTCCAGATGGTTCCCGACAGCGGGGCGGTAAACCTGACGGAGGCAGAAATAGAAAGAGGGGACTGAAATGACAGAGTTCATGCTTTTGACACATGGAGACTGGGGAACTTCACTGCTGGAATCGGCCAGGATGATCGTTGGAAATATCCATGGAGTTCATATATTCCCTCTCTATCCGGAAGATGCCCTGGCCGATTACACAGAAAAGATCAGGGATGTCCTGGATAAAGAAGACGGACGTCAGATCCTTATGATCTCTGATCTGAACGGGGGAACCACATCCAATGTGGCAGCAGTGTTTAGCAGAACATATGAAAATGTATCGGCGGTATGCGGGCTTGGAATGGAAATGATGATCGCGGCGTCAGAGCTTAGAGAAGAGCTGGAAGGCAAGGAACTTGCAAAAGCCGTTCTATCGTGGACTGCGGAAAAGAACAGGGATTTAGAGTGTGATTGAAGAATAAGGAGGAGATTAGCATGGCGAATATTTCATTGATCAGGATCGACAGCCGGTTGATTCATGGACAGGTCATCACCAAATGGGTGAAGATCGCGAAGGCAAACCGCATCATCATCATAGACGATGAACTGGCACAGGATGATTTTATGGCAAGTATTTACACGGCATCGGCACCGAAAGGGATTTCTGTGGAGATCATCAGCGTGGACGATGCGTTAAAAACATGGGGAGAGGACCAGATGGGAAAAGGAGAGCTGTTGATCCTGTTTAAGGATGCACAGTCCTGCCACAGAATGTATAAGGGAGGGCTTCCCATGAAAAAGCTTCAGATCGGAGGTCTTCCCAGCGCATCCGGAAGGAAAACGATTCTGAGGGCCGTATCCATGGATCAGGAGGATTTTGAAAAACTGAAAGAGATCAGTGATTCGGGGTCAGAAGTGTACATCCATATCATACCCGAAGAACCGAGGATGGATTTAGAGAAGATTGAAAAGAAGATGAAAGAATAGGAGGTTTACCATGGTATTAGCATTAGCGGTAATAGCGGGACTCTGGTATTGGATCGGCCAGAGCAAGATCGGATATACCTTTCATGCAGTTATCTGCCAGCCCATTGTGATGGCACTGCCGTTTGGGATCATTGCGGGAGATGTGACGACTGCGTTAAAGATCGGAGCCAGCGTGGAAATGGTCTATATCGGAATGGTGGCGGCAGGAGCCAATATCCCGGCAGACGAATGTCTGGCAGGGGTCATAGCCGTACCCATTGCACTGATCAACGGCATTGATCCGTCTACAGCGGTGACTCTGGCAGTGCCGTTTGGTCTGCTGGGAGTATTCCAGGACCAGATCAGGAGAACGATACAGGCGGCCTTTGCCCACAGGGCGGATAAATATGCGCTGGAGGCAGACACAAAGGGGATTGAGCGGTGCACCATACTTTATCCGATGCTGCTCGGGTTTGTGTTGAGATTTCCGCCGGTGTTCGCGGCGATTTACCTCGGTTCCGATGCAGTCCAGAAGCTTTTAGATGCCATCCCTGAGTGGCTGACCCACGGTCTGGCCGTGACCGGCGGTGTGCTGCCCGCCCTTGGATTTGCGATCACGATCTTCATCATAGGAAAAAATATTTATATACCGTTTTTTATTGTCGGCTTTTTCCTTGTACAGTATCTGAAGATCAATGTAATGGCAGCGGCCATTTTTGGTACCTGTCTGGCACTGTTGATCACCTTCCTGCGCAGGGAAGCTGTGAAAGAAATGAATGGAGGTGAGTGATGATGGAACAGGAAAAGAAAGCGGCAGCAGAAGAAAATGAAGAACTGCTGACCAAAAAAGATATCAATAAAAGCTTTAACCGGTGGTATGTCAGCGCCGAGGTATCCAATTCTTATGAGCGTATGCAGGCGGTTTCCTTCTGCTACAGCATGATCCCATGTCTGAAAAAGCTTTATACCAAAAAAGAGGATCTTAGTGAAGCTCTGACCAGGCATCTGAACTTTTTTAACTCCCAGGGAACATGGAGCACACCAATCCACGGGATCACTATCTCCATGGAAGAAGAGATGGCCAAGACCGGAAATGTTTCCGGCTCTGCGATCACAGGGATCAAAACAGGCCTGATGGGCCCGTTGGCGGGGATTGGAGATACCATTGACTGGGGAACGTTAAAAACGATCATCTACGGAATCGCGGTCACATTCGGAATGACCGGAAGTGTCCTCGGGGCAGTGATTCCGTTTGCATTTACGATCCTTACCTATTTTATCGCAAAAGGTTTGTGGAATCTTGGGTATAAGATCGGAAAAGAATCCGTCAAATCCATTTTAAATGCAGGATGGATCAAAGATCTAATCTCAGGAACGAGCATCCTTGGTTTATTTATGATGGGAGCACTGAGCGCACAGTATGTCTCGCTGAGCACACCGGTCAGCTTTAAGGTGGCGGGCTCAAAGATTGCGATCCAGACCATACTGGACAGCATCGCACCTGGGCTGTTACCTCTGGGAATCGTGTTCGGGATCTATTTTGTGCTGAAAAATAAAACGCAGAAATATGGATTGATCTCCATATGCATTGTAGCTGTATGTATCATCGGTTCTCTGACAGGACTGTTTTAAGAAAGGAAAGAGGTGGCATTTTGATCATTTCAATGGGTGAATTATTAAAGAAAGCAAAAAAAGAAGGCTATGGGGTGGCGGCTCCAAATGTGTTTGACAGCCTGAGTGTAAAAGCATGTTTTGAGACGGCAGACAAGTTAAAGGCTCCGGTGATCCTGGACTGTGCGGGGCTTCCATTTCTGGAAGAGGTGGCAGATCTTGCAAGATTTTACGAAAGAAAATATTCCAATGTGCCGGCGGCTTTGAATCTGGACCATGGGGGACCATATGAGGAAATCGTCTGTGCCATTAAGTTTGGTTTCAGTTCCGTCATGATTGACCGCTCCACACTTCCCTATGAGGAAAACGCAAGTGAGGTAAAGGAAGTCGTCAAGATGGCCCACGCAGCGGGGGTTTCCGTGGAGGCAGAGCTGGGCCATGTGGGTCAGGGGTTTGAATATGAGTCCACCAGAGACGGCGGGCTGACAGATCCGAAAGAAGCCATGGACTTTGTGAAAGAGACGGGGATCGACTGTCTGGCAGTGGCGGTGGGAACTTCCCACGGGGCATATAAAGGAGAACCTCATCTGGAGTTTGAGCTTCTGAAGGAGCTTCACGAAACAATTCCGGTTCCCCTGGTGCTTCACGGAGGCTCCGGCACAGGGGACGACAACTTAAAAAAAGCAGTGGAAACGGGGATCCAGAAGGTGAATCTATTTACAGACCTCTGTACCGCTGGGGTGCAGAGTATGTGCGGGTACCTGGGAATCGACTGGAGCTGCATGGCAGAAGGGAAAGGTAGTACGGAGCTTGCCAATATGAAAGCAAATATGTGTGACGCCGGATTAGCAGCTAAAGAAGGGTATGCCCGGGCACTGGAACACTATATGAAGCTGTTTGGCGGAGAAGGACAGGCTTAGAGGAGGAATAGATGCAGAACTTCAGGTTTATGAGTCCCACAGATTTTATTTTTGGAAAAGACACGGAACTTCAGGTGGGGACGGAGATTCAGAAATATGGGAAAAAAGTCCTGTTCCATTATGGGGGAGGACACATTAAGAAAAATGGATTATATGACAGGATCATAACTTCCATGGACGATAGCGGAATTGAATACATAGAATTGGGAGGTGTCAAGGCAAACCCGGATGTGGGACTGGTCAGAGAGGGAATAGAAATCTGCAGGGAAGAACAGGTTGATTTTATTTTGGCAGCAGGGGGAGGAAGTGTGATCGACTCAGCAAAGGCAATCGCCATGGGAGTTTCTTATGAGAGAGATGTGTGGGATTTCTTTGAAGGAGAAGCGGAAATCCCGGAGGCCCTTCCAGTGGGAGTGATCCTGACCATTCCTGCCACAGGAAGTGAGGCCAGTAATACAACAGTCGTCACAAACTCAGCGGAGGGACATTTAAAAAGAGCTGTATCCAGCGATCTGCTGAAACCGGTTTTTTCAATTATGAATCCTGAACTGACCTATTCTCTTCCGGCCTATCAGACAGCGGCAGGAGGAGTGGATATCATGTCCCATGTGCTGGAGCGGTATTTTACATTAGAGCCGGACTGTGGATTTACGGACCGTCTTTGTGAGGCAACACTCCGGACCGTGATCCAGTGTCTGCCGAACGTACTGAAAAACCCTAATGATTATGCGGCGAGAGCGGAGCTTATGTGGACAGGGACAATTGCCCACAATGGAATTCTCGGAGTGGGCAGAATCGAGGACTGGGGCAGCCATATGCTCGGCCATGAGATCAGCGCCCTTTATGATCTGACACACGGTGCTACTCTGTCCATTATCATACCGCAGTGGATGGAATATGTGTATCAAACGGATCTCACTCGGTTTGTAAAGTACGCCGTCAACGTGTGGCAGGTGGAAGAAGATTTTTATCACCCGGAACGGACAGCGCTTGAAGGTATGAAAAGAACAAAAGAATATTTCCGCTCTGTAGGAATGCCGGTGTCGCTTTCGGAGGCGGGCATCGGGGCAGAAGGGATTGAAGAGATGGCAGAAAAATGTACAAAGTACGGAGCTGTCGGTGGGTTTATGAAACTAGAAAAGGAAGATTGTATGACGATCTACAAAAATGCAAGATAGGAGGCAGCAAATGCAGAGAGAAAAGATGAGGTTTTCTGTACTGACAGAGAAAGGACATGCAGAGGTCAGGGAGAGAAAACTGCCGGAAATAGGGAGTAACCAGGTGCTGGTAAGACAGCTGGCATGCAATATCTGTACGACAGATTACGGACAATGGCTGGGGCTCAGGGAGCATCAGGGTTATCCTATGGCCGGAGGACATGAGGGGTGCGGTGTGATCGAGATCCTGGGACCGGACGTCAAGGATTTTGCAGTGGGGGATTATGTTTCAATCGCTTATGACGGCTGCGGGGAATGTGAGCCGTGCCGCCGCGGAGATGTGCTTCACTGTACCGGTATGTCAGGCGGTCAGAGGTCAGAGGATGGCTATCTCGGCAATTTTGGCTTTGCGGACTATTGTGTCAGGAATACCAGAAGCCTGCTCAAAATGAATCCGGAGCTTAAGCCGGCGGAAGCTGCATTTCTGGAGCCTTTGGCTACGGTCGTAAAGGGTCTTAAAAAGCTTCAAGTCAGACCTATGGAAACAGTGGCAGTCATTGGGGCAGGCACCATGGGACTTTTAAATGCACTGGCGGCCAGAGCAAACGGGTGCAGGGTCCTTGTCACAGAACTGATGGAAAAGAAGCTGAAAACGGCGGAAGCTATGGGGTTTGAGACCATTGATGCAGGGGCTTGTGATCCGGTGGAAGCGGTGAAAGAGCTGACTGGTGGAACTGGAGCCGATGCAGTCATTGTTGCCGTAGGGATCACGGCCGCCAATGACCCGGCGCTTGCTATGGTAAAAGAAACTGATGGCAGAATTCTGTTTTTCGCGGCAGGGTATCCGGCGCCGGAGCTGAAGATTGATTCTAACATTCTTCATTACCGCAGACTGGAATTGTTCGGTACCTTTGCCGCAGATTCCATTGACTTTTTTACAGCAGGGGAAATGTTAAGCTCTGGGACAGTGGATGTGTCAAAGCTGGTGGAGCCAGAAACATTTGCGCTGGATGATATACAGGAGGCATTCCGGCATGCGTCTGAGCCTGGGAGGTATAGAGTCAGTGTTCGTTTAAATGAATGAGTTATCGTGGGAAGCACGCCCACCTGAAGGGTATAAAATGCGGTGTGCCCTGTGGGTATGAGTTATCTAGCACTGTCTCTGCCGATGATAGGAGACCTTTCCAAAGCCGGATGGAGATAACGGAGAAAAACTATTTTTATGCGGCAGGAAATCTCTTTCAAAACTAACTATTTGTCATGCCCTCTTCACCTGATATGAAAAAGAATCTGTTTATTATATAATTATGTGACAGGGGGAGAAGGAAAGTGGGAAAAAAGGGATTATTACTGGGATTGTTACTGGCTCTTGCGCTGGCAGTGACCCACGGTACCATGCTGGCGGCAAAAACAGAGGAGTCTGAGGCGGAAACAACAGAGCAGCTTTTAACGGACAACATAGGTACAACGGAAGAGAATACGGCGGAAACAACAGAAACTACAAATGTGATCACAACAGAACAGAATAAGAAGCCAGAAAAAATTGAGATGCAGACAGGAAAAACAACCAAGAAGAAAATGGCGCAGGCTCCGCTAAAGAAGACAGCAGATGGGCAGACACTTTTGGATGTAAGCGCGGGAAGTATCGTGATCAAGAGTACCGGGGCTTCCGGGGGCGGAATAGCAGATGAGACAAGCCTGAATCCAAAAGGATACCGGATCACCGGCAGTACAACGACAAATAATGTGGTGGTAGAAAAGGGAGTCACTACGGATCTCACCCTGGATAATGTGAGCATCACGAATAATGCAGCAAAGAAAAACTGCATAGATGTCTCCCACGCCAATGTTACGATTACGTTGGTGGGCGACAACATGCTTTCTTGTGGTATGATAGGATATGGAGCTTTAGTGAAGGACGGAATGGACGATACAGAACTCACGATACAATGTGAGAATATAAAAGAGGGACATCAATGCAAAAAAAATGATTGTGGTTCTCTGGACGTGAAGGGTACAGTGTTACATGCCACAGCAATTGGAAACAGCAATGTGAACAAGGAAAAACCACAAGAGACCGGAGTTGCAAACTTAATCTTTAAAGGTGGTATCATCAATGCAAATGCAGGAGAACATATATGCGCAATCGGTGCAGCGTGCGGCTCCGGTGACTTTGGAGGCTACGCAAAAAATATCCGCATAGAGGGAGGAATCATAACTGCTTTAGGCGGGGAATATTGTGCTGGAATTGGAGGAAGTTTTGCCTGTAAAGTTGATGGAATCTATATTACAGGAGGTACTGTCTATGCCTCAGGAGGGCAAAATTCCCCGGGAATTGGTTCAGGTGGTGGCATAGACTATGCTTATCCTTCCGGAACTTTCGACATATCAAATATCGTGATCAGTGGCGGGGATACAGTGGTGAAAGCTGTTGGGGACAAAGCCACAAACATGCCAGGAATTGGCTGCGGAAAACCAGACGATAATCCCAACAATCCTGGAGTGGCAACAAATGTTGTTGCCTATCCCAATACCGGATATCAGGGTTATATACAAGACGGAATTTCAGAGACGGAATATAGTTTTAGCAAGGAATCACCATTTCAGGAAAAACAGAATATCAAAGTAGACAAGTATTTTACCATGGTTTATTTCGGACCATTTCGTGATGAAAATAAGATTGATCCTGTTACAAGCGAACAGATGGGAGCCAATCATATCATTAGCAAAACCGGAGGGAATGCTTTTACGGAAGCACAATTAAAGGAATTAGCTAAAACTAATGGAAAAGACAAGGATGGAAATGCTTTTTCTGTGAATGATTTTCTGCTGACGGACAATTCTCAGATAGAAGCCATCAATGAAGCCAAGGTAAAAGGAAAAACCGGGGATTTTCTCTTGACGATCTCCACGGCAAATAAAACCAACGTTACGATCACCGTGTCTCTCAGGGGAAACGGGATTGATGCGGCCGGAGATAGTGACGGGAGTGCTTTTGAGATGATTGGAGCCAATGATATTAAAAAAGAAACCGGAGGAAGTGCTTTTACAGAAAATGAACTAAAACAATTATGTGATGTCAAAGGAAAAGACAAAGATGGGAATAACTTTGAGCTGAAAGACTTTAAGATCGATGAGAACGAATTAAAGGCTTTAAATGAGGCAAAGGTTAAGAAAAATACAGGGAAGTACCCGCTGACCTATCAAACACCGGACGGAGAGAGTGTGACAGTGGAAGTTTTACTTACAGGGACAGTGGAGGTGGCTTTTGATACGGACGGGGGAAAAGAAGTTCCTGGAAACCAGAAGATCGACAGCGGAAAACAAATAACGAGGCCAGAAAATCCGAAGAAACAAGGTTACATCTTTGAAGGCTGGTACTACATAAACAAAGACGGTAAGGAAGCCGAGTGGAATTTTGAGGACCCTGTTTATGAAAATATGACGCTGAAAGCCAAATGGAAAGAGGAGCCAAAGACTGAGGCGGCTTCAACAACAGGGACAACAGCAGAGGAAAAAACTACGAAAGCAGCATCCACGGTGGAAAAAGAGAGCACGGACATACCAGACTGGGAATACAGTAAACGGGAAAGATCGGTAAAGACAGGGGAAACGGTTGCTAAAACTGGTGACCAGGCTAAAATTCCACTTTTTATTACTGTGTTAGGCATTTCACTCGCAGGAATTGTATTTGTCAGCAGGAAGCAAAAGAAATAAACATTCTAACAGTAAATCAGGAAGCCGGCACCGCCATATATAATCAGCGGTGCCGGCTTTGTAATTATGTAATGTAGGAGCTTAAAGTTATTCCATAACTCCCACTTCATCCGGCACGATCACGTCCGCCTCTGTGCAGGCAAGAATGTCGTCCACCGTATAGCCGGGAGCAACTTCTCTGAGGACGAGGCCCTCGTCTGTCACCTCAAAATAGCACCGTTCGGTTACGATATCAGTGACACATTTAGCTCCGGTAAGAGGAAGTGTACATTTTTTAAGAATCTTTGAAGCACCGTTCTTCTCGCAGTGATCCGTGGCAACAATGATTTTTTTCACTCCGGCACAGAGATCCATTGCTCCTCCCATGCCTGGAGCAAGCTTGCCCGGGATCGTCCAGTTGGCGATATTTCCTTCCTGATCAACCTGCAGAGTTCCCAGTACGGTGGCATCCACATGGCCGCCTCGGATGAAAGCAAAAGAAGTCGTGTGGTCACAGATGCTTCCGCCTTTGATAATAGAAGCGGGCTGTCCCCCGGCGTCGATGATATCCGGGTCAGCATCCTCCCATTTTGGGGTGGAGCCACAGCCGACAATACCGATCTCAGCTTCCAGCCATAGCTCTACACCTTCAGGCAAATAATTGACACACATCATAGGAATACCGATTCCTAAATTTACAAAATCCCCGTCTTTGAAAAACTTTGCACAACGGGATGCGATCAGTGCACGTCCTGTAAGTTCCGCCATTACTTTCCACCTCCTTCTGCTTTTGCCCTCGCACGCTGCCACATAGGGCAGAAAGGTTTCTTTTCACCAGTTCTTACATAAACCATATCGGTGATAGGAGCAGGCACGTCAATCTCATCAGGTCCCAGTTCTCCAACTTCGACCAGCTCTTCAACCTCAACAATGACAATGTCTGCGGCAAAAGCCATATAACTGTTGGTGGCTCTTCCAGTGTAACGGAAAGCAAGATTTCCGATGGTATCAGCTTTCCACGCCTTAATCAAGGCGACATCCGCATGGAGCGGAAGTTCCAGCAGATATTCCTTGCCGTCTATGGTCAATTTCTGCTTTCCTTTTTCAATATCCGTACCCACGCCGGTGGGGGTAAGGCAGCCGCCAAGGCCGGCTCCGCCGCAGCGGATTCGTTCTGCAAAAGTACCCTGGGGGACAAACTCCACCTTTAAATCACCTGCGAACATTTGGTCCCGGGCTTCCGGGTTTAAACCAATGTGAGTTGTGATGAGCTCCTTTACCAATTTTTCATGGATCAGCCTTCCAAGTCCCTGGTCAGGCATGCCGCCGGAGACAGCTATAGCCGAAATGTCTTTGACACCCTTTTCCAACATTCCAGTAATCAGCTCTTCGGCAGAGTGTTCTCCATGCCAGTCTCCAAACATGATCGTCTGTCCGTCATGGATTTTTGCGATTGCTTCTTCCTTGGTCACTACTTTTGAGATCAATCTCGTTACCTCCTTTCAGTGCAATGCCTATTTCCCCTGGAATTTAGGTCTCCGTTTTTCCATAAATGCGGAGCAGCCTTCCTTGAAATCTTCCGTATTGGAACACTCATGCTGTGTCGGAATTTCTACATCCTCTAAATAGCGCTCGTAATCAGAGAATGCGGCAGCATAGATCTGCTTTTTAACATTCTTATAAGATACCTGAGGGCCGGCGGCCAGCCTCTTAGCAAACTTGGCAACTTCCGCATCCAGATCTTCCTTTGTTGTGACCTTGTACACGAAACCAAGATCTTTTGCTTCCTGTGCGTCTACGGGACGTCCGGTTGCACAAAGTTCCATTGTCTTCTTTTCACCGATCTCTTTTGCCAGGAGATAGGCACCGCCGGTATCCGGGACAAGTCCGATGTTTGAAAAAGCCATGATAAACTTTGCGTTGTCTGCCGCAATGATAAGATCACCGGAAAGGGCAAGGCTGAAACCTGCACCTGCCGCCGCGCCGCTGACTGCCACGATCACCAGCTTGCTCATGGATTTCAGGCCGTTGGTGACTTTGCCGACCTTGCCGATGAGTCCATCCATATTTATCTCACCGCCGCTTTTGATCAGATCATAAAAATAACCGATATCACCTCCGGCTGAAAATGCTTTCGGCGCTCCTTTCAGTACAACGACCCTGGCATCCGGATCTGCCTCAGCCTTTTCAACAACATAGATAAGTTCATCTGCCATCTGTTCATCAATGGCGTTCAGGTTCTTAGGATAGTCCATCGTTATAGTCGCAATTCCGTCTGCCACATCATAATGCAGTTTCTGAAGTTCCATCGCAAACCCTCCTTTTATGGGGCATTTCATTGTCTGGATACGATTGAAAAAATCCTCCTTTCTCATCTGTATTGATACCTATATTTTACTCTTAATGACAGATAAAAACAAGAATAATCAGACTATTTATATTGCTATTATAGTGTTATTTGTTTTGATAAAAAGCTTCTATTTTTAGTATACTAATAACAAAAAGCTAAAAAGGGAGAAGGACAGTGAACGACAAAGTGTATGAATATGAATCATTAATTTATAAGGCAGGTGAGACTGGCGGTGCCTATGTAATATTTCCCTATGATATCAGGGAAGAATTCGGCCGCGGAAGGGTAAAGGTACATGCCACGTTTGACGGTGAACCGTATGATGGAAGCATTGTAAATATGGGAATTAAGAATAAGGACGGTACGGTCTGTTATATTATCGGCCTGAGAAAGGACATCCGCCAAAGGATCGGAAAGCAGCCGGGAGACCATGTTTTGGTGAATGTAAAGGAAAGGGAGTAGAACAAAATGGAACAACAGAAAGTTTTTCAAATCAGTTTTTCCAAAATATATCCTCTTCTCGTGAACAAAGCTATAAAAAAGGGACGGTATAGAGAAGAAGTGGATGAAATTATGAGTTATTCACCACTATTTCCGTCGCGCTTTTGAAATGCGCTCCTCCAATAGTGGTGAATAACTTTCGAAAAGTGGCTCCTTTTTGACAGAAGCCCTTCTCCAGCAGACATTACGTCCATTTTCTACATGATTGGAGTGAGGCATTCTAAGAGCCGAACGGAAATCATGTGGAAAATGTCATACGATGGCATACAGTTTACAGCCAGAAAGAATTGGAAGAGATTCTTGAAAAGCCAATCAGTTATAAGGAATTTTTTGAAAAAGCACCGCAACTGAATAAACATAGAATTCTTATAAAAGGTACTATATGCGGTGTAAGGGTAGAGGAGGTTAAGGACCCTCTGATGCGGGAAATTCGATATCTTGACAAGCTCATTGACAAGCTGGCCAGAGGAAAACCAATGGATAAAATACTGCGGAATTAAATCTCATTCTGTTATTAGTCGTCCAGCAGGGAGGTTCTTATGAGAAAATGTATTCACTGTGAAGAACAAATTTATCTTGAGGATACAGGAGAGATTATGAAATAAGGAAAAAATAACAGACACGGGTACACCCCGTGCCTGTTGCTATTCAACCGTAATCTCTCCACAGATAAGCTGAAAGCTCTCGGTGACCATGCCCAGATAGTCTTCGTCTACCAGGACGACCAGTGTGTCTCCGGAGTGTACAACGGTGCTTCCCTTGGCGATGATCTCATCTTTGCCCCGGCTGATGGTGACGATGAGGCAGTGCTCTGGCCATGCCACGTCTTTGATCTTCTTTCCCACGGCAAGGCAGGTTGTTCCGACGACAAAACTGGAGAGTACCTTTCCTTCTGCCGCGTCCGTTGTCTTTAATCCCTTTTTTGCGAGGATGCGGCCGAGAAGGCTCTCATAGATTGGCTCGCTTTTCAGGAGGTGGGCGATGACATAGGCTGTCAAAGACACCACAGCCAGAGAAAGGAAATGTTCAAAGGTACCTGTCATCTCCGCGATCAGAATAACGCCGGTGATGGGAGCTCTGACAATGGCAGTAAAAAATCCGGCCATGGCAAGGATAATAAAATTAATGATATAGTCCTGGCTGATGCCTGTAAGTTCTGTGACAGAGGTTCCGTAGATAGAGCCGATGTAGGCGCCCAGGATCAGGAGTGGGAAGAAGATACCTCCCGGTGCTCCGGAGCCAAAGCTGACAGCTGAAAACAAAAACTTGCCGATGAGCAGAAGTACCATAGTCCCGATCAGAAGATGCCCGGTCTCCAGGCGTTCGATCATGGCATGCCCTCCTGCAAGAACAGAAGGAAGGCAGTAGCACAGCACACCCGATACAAGAAACGGGATCACAGTCCTGTACTCTGGTTTTAGGAAGGATAGTTTTTTGTAGACATCCTGTCCTTTCAGCATGACCCAGTTATATAGAGCACCAGCTGCCCCCAGAATGATCCCCAGCAGGATCAGCAGGCCGTAATACTTTAACGGAAGGGCATACTTCAGCCTGAATTCAAACACGGGAGATAAGCCGAATACATTTTTTGATATAAAATCTGAAGTCAGCGCTCCGGCAGTGACACAGACCAGCATGGAGCTGTTAAAATTCTTCTGGATCTCTTCCAGGGCAAACATGATGCCTGCAAGAGGCGCGTTAAAGGCGGCCGCAAGACCAGCCCCGGAACCGCAGACCTCCATGATGCGCTCCTTTGTCTTGCTCTTTTTGGTAATTTTGGCAAGTCCCTTGGCAGCCATGGCACCAAGCTGCACCGAAGGGCCTTCCCGTCCGAGAGACAGCCCTCCTATGATGGACAGGGTTCCGCCGATGATCTTGGTGATCAAAACACTGATCCAGTTCTGGCTGATATAGCCCTTCATTTCCCCCTGTACCTGGGGAATACCGCTTCCGGAGCACATATCGTCCCACTTGACCAGCCGCCCCACGATCAGCCCAAGGGCCACAAGGACGATAAACCAGCCGGCTATGTACAAGGCATTTCCTTTTGTAAAGTCTATGATACGGAATAAAAGAGATTCCGCATGGTTTAATAAAATACGGTAGATGACGGCAATGCAGCCGGCAAATAACCCCACTAACAGTCCTTCGAACACAATAGACACGGACAGTGCGTGGGGATTTTCCATCTTTGAAGTTTTCATATATGACAATCCTCCTTTGTCAATTCCATTTTATCACAAGATGTGCGAAAGAAAAAGCAGTCAGGCCATTTACAAGGTTTGCAAAACGGGGCCTGATAGTTTATAATACACACGTATATTATAAAGAAATTTAAGCAACAGATTGGAGAACAAAGTATGCCACCGATTACAAATGACTGGGCGGAGCATCTGAAAGAGGAATACAAGAAGCCGTATTACAAAAAACTGTATCAGACTGTGACTGCCGAGTATGCCGCAAAAAGTGTATTTCCGCCGGCAGATGATATTTTCAATGCTTTCCACCTGACCCCGTTAAGCAAGGTGAAAGTGGTGATCTTAGGCCAGGACCCATACCACAATGTGGGGCAGGCCCACGGGTTGTCATTTTCCGTAAAGCCGGGAGTACAGACGCCGCCGTCCCTGGTCAACATTTACCAGGAACTGCACGATGATCTGGGATGCTACATACCAAACAACGGATATCTCACAAAATGGGCTGAGCAGGGAGTTCTGCTCTTAAACACCGTACTGACTGTCCAGGCCCACAAGGCCAATTCTCACAAAGATATCGGATGGGAAGAATTTACCGACGCCGCTATCCGCATCTTAAATGAGCAGGACAGGCCCATCGTCTATCTGCTGTGGGGAAGGAATGCCCAGAATAAAAAATGGATGCTCACGAATCCAAAGCACCTGGTGCTGGAAGCTCCGCATCCGAGTCCGTTTTCTGCGTCCAGAGGATTTTTTGGATGCCGGCATTTCAGCAGGACTAATGAATTTTTGACAGAGCACGGCATTGAGCCGGTGGACTGGCAGATCGAGAATATTTAGGAGTAAGGCATGAACAAAATTGTTTTTTTAGACATCGACGGCACCCTGTACTGTGACGGGATCGGAATCCCGGATTCAGCTTTAAGGGCAGTGGACCAGCTGATAAAAAACGGATGTAAGGCAGTGCTCTGTACTGGAAGAGCCTACGGCATGGTACCAGAGTCCTATATGGAACTTGGGTTTCACGGCATGATCGCGGCGGCCGGGGCCCATGTGATCTGTGGTGGAAAAGAACTGTGCAATGACCAGATATCCGATGAGAATCTGCACAAGGTCATAGACTATGGCAGAGAAAACGGCATCGGCATTATCCTGGAAGGGGTCAAGGGCAGTTATTACGATCCCAATAACCAGGATGAGCACTATCTGAAGGTGGTAGAGCGGCTGAGACAGACAACAACTCCGCATATCTATCCGTTGGAACAGGCTGAGAAAGTGAATAAATGGACCTATCACCATATGGATCCGGGCGCTAAGAAATTTGTAGAAGAGATGACAGAAAACACCATGACCGGAATTATACATAAAGAAGTGGATTCTGTGGAATTTATCCCCGCAGGGCTCAATAAAGCCACCGGGATCAGAATGGTGCTGGATCATTTTAAGATCGACCGCAAAGACAGTTATGCGTTTGGGGACAGCGCCAATGATATCGAGATGCTTAACTATGTACAGTATGGAGTTGCCATGGGAAATGCAGTGCCTGAACTGCTTAGACAGGCCGAGTATAAGACGGAGCCGGCGGACAAGGACGGACTGGCTCTGGGGCTTAAACGTCTGGGGCTGATCGGGTAGGAGCTGCCTATGAAAAAAGTACTGAAAGCATTTGCTACAGTCCTTCTGCTGGTTCTGGTCTTTATGATGCCGAACATGGTATCAACCATCCAGAGCAGCATCCATCAGAAGGAACAAAAGAAAATCGTCACGGAGGTAAAGAAGACCCACAGAGACCTCTTTGAGACAAAATACGGATACCAGAATCTTTCCCAGGAGGGAAAAAGGATCTACAGCCTGATGTATTACGGCATTTATAACTGGAAGAAAGAAATCGAGATTGAGCAGGTGACGACAAAGCGCATGGAAGACATCCTAAAGCAGATGGAAGCCGACTGTCCGGAACTGTTCTGGTTTGATTTCACCGGAAATATTAAATGGAAAACATCGGGCACCAAGAAAAATGTGGTCTTTGTGCCGCATTATATTTTCACTGAGAAGCAGGCAAAACAGTACGATATGAAGTTGCAGAAGAATCTGAAGCGGTATCTTTCCTATGCCGATCAAAAAGATACAGAATATGAAAAAGCCTACACAGTCTACGAGCATTTGATCAAAGGGATCACTTACCGGGAGGGCAGCAAGTACAACCAGAACCTGATCAGCGGTCTGGTCCATGAAGAAACGGTGTGTACAGGATATGCCAAAAGCCTGCAGTACATTTACCAGAAGATGGGGATCCGGTGCCAAATGGTCTATGGAAAAGCAAATGGACAGAACCATGCATGGAACCTGGTCAGGATCGACGGAGTCTACTGCTATGTGGACCCTACATGGGGAAGCAACAACCAGCATATGTCCAGGGGCTTTTTTGGAATGACGCAGACAGAACTTTTGAGAGGACACACACTGGACAAGGGACTGAAAGTTCCTGAGTGCAGTTCCACAAAAAACAACTATTATGTCAGGCAGAACCATCACTATAAAAAGTTTGAGCTCGGAAAGATCTATAACCAGCTGTGTGAGCAGGAGAAACAGGGGCAGATCAGCTTTCAGCTGGGAAGCCGGAAGGAATATGAGACTGCATACGACCAGCTGATTGTGGAGAAGAAGATCTTCACATTATTAAAAAGAGTTCCGTCCATAGGGACAAAACACATGGAAGTGACTTATTATACGGACCGTCAGTTATACATTATGACATTTAATTTTAAAGAGGAATCATGAGGATAAACATATGAAAAAATTTGCGAAACGATTACTGGTGATGCTTACGGCAGTCGTGCTGGCCACAGCGGGAACTGTGCCTGCCAAGGCAGCACAACGGGGCCTTGCCACCAAGGAAGATACGAAAGCGGATAAGCCTTCCATCAACGGGGTATGCGGGATACTGATGGACGCCAAGACCGGGAAGATTCTCTATGCTAAAAATATTGACAAGAAAAGCTATCCGGCCAGCATCACCAAGATCCTGACCACTTTGGTAGCCTTAGAAAATAATGACGATCTATATTCCACAGTGAAATTCTCCAGCTATGCTGTCAACAGCATTGAGCCGGGAAGCACTCATATCGGCATTAAGGCAGGGGAGGAGATCCCCCTGATCGATGTTTTATACGGCATTATGCTGGAATCGGCAAACGAGGCCTGCAATGGGGTTGCGGAACACACTAGCGGGAGCATCAAAAAGTTTGCTGCCCTGATGAACAAAAAAGCCAAGGAGATCGGATGCAAGGGATCTCATTTTATGAATCCGAACGGGCTCCACAATGACAAACACTACGTGACAGCCAGGGATATGGCATTGATCACAAAAGCGGCCCTTCAGAATCCTATGTTCAGAAAGATCGCATGTTCCTCCCATTACTTCATGTCTGGAACAAATAAAGAAAAGAAGGGCAGAGAACTCTGGAACCACCACAAGATGGTGAAACAAACCATGTTTTTGTATAAAGGCGTGGAGGGCGGAAAGACTGGTTATACCACCAGGGCCGGCGGAACACTGGTAACATTTGCGAAGCGCGGAAACACAGAGCTGATCTCTGTCATCCTTCGGGGAAATGGATACGAACTGTACCGGGATACGATCAAACTTTTTGATTATGGGTTTAAGAACTATAAGTCTGTAGCTCCGTTTTCAGGTTTGAACTGCGATCTTGCACAGACACAGGAAAACCCGGTGACCCAGATGGCATGCAGGATAGCTCCATATCAGCTTCCTCTGGGCGGCAATTTAAGTGACTTCTCAGTACTTTTGACAAAGGATCAGAGTCCTTCCAATCTGCAGGTTTACACTGAAAATAATAAAATCTATGCTTCCTATGACGGGGAAGATCTGGGATCAACCCCGATCAGCTATTAGCATTCTAGAACGAAAAAACAGACGGACACAATGTTGAGCCGTCTGTTTTTTACTTCATGAGAAGAACTTGTTATTGTAGATCCTGCCGCTGTACAAGGATATTTAATGCTTCTGGAACTATAGAGATCCTGACAGGCAGCCCTTCGCTTAAGATCTCGCCATCATAGTCAATGGCGATCTCGCTGTCCGCGGAAGCCTGTTCTATGAAAATCTCCTTTGTCTGAAAGTATTCTATGGATGGATGATTCTGATGGCTGCCCTGGAGCCATTTGACGATCAGGTCTGGAGTGGTCAGAAACTCAATCTTCTTTAGGATCAGAACATCCAGATAACCGTCGGAGACTGAAGCTAATGGAGCCGCTGTAGGGAATCCCCCCACGCTCTTTGAATTCGCCACCAAAAAGACCATAGTCTCGGTTGTGTCGGAGAATTCATTGCTGGTATATTTAAGCACCATATTTTTGGAGAACTGTTTCGGGAGTTCTTTGATGCCCTCCAGATAGTAGGCCATCTTTCCAAGGACAGCTTTCTTATCCTTCGGCACTTTGTAGGCGATATCTGTGAGCAGGCCTCCTGCCAGAACGTTAATGAAATATTCATCGTTGACCTTACCAATGTCTACTTTTTTTGACTGGAAATTCTGAATCATCTTGCAGAATTCCTGTGCGGTCTGGGGCAGATTCATGTAGGTGGCAAAGTCATTGACGGTCCCTGCGGAAATGATGGCAAGAGGGATATTGCTTCCACTGGTCACAAGCCCGTTGGCCACTTCGTTGAGTGTACCGTCTCCTCCAACGGAGACCACATAGTCGTACTCGCCCGGTTTTAATTCTGCTGCACGGTATTTTGCATCATCTTTTTTCTTTGTATAAAAAACATCAATGGATGATGTGATCTGCTTTAAGATTAGTGTTGACATGATTTCCTGCAATGTAGCTTCAACATTCTGTTTCCCTGATGAGGGATTGATGATAAATAAGGCTTTCATGAGATCCTCCTTGTTATAATTTACTTAAAGTTTACCATAGAAAGGGCTGGGTCGCAATGTGCAAAAAATGTGCTTACAATGATTTCCGCTTGTATTTGGAAAAGATTTATTCTAAAGTGAAAGGTGAACGAAAGAGAAAGGTTAAGGAGAGATGAGGGACGAGAATTACTATAAAGACCTATGCCCATATGTGGAGAGGGCAAAGCAGGGGGATGAGAAAGCATTTGAATATCTGTACCGCCATACATACGACCAGGCCAGGCTGTTTGTGCTCAATTTCTGCGGAAATGTCACGGAGGCCGAGGACATTCTCCAGGATGTTTTCATGGACATTTACCGGAATCTTTCGTCACTGAAAGATAACATGGCTTTCTGTGCATGGCAGAGACAGATTGCCTACCGGTGCTGTCTGCGCCATGTGAAGAAAAACAGTCAGAGCGATGTTCTTGGAAATGAAGTGGTCGATTTGATCCAGAGTGTATCATCCAAAGAAGCGGAACCCCAGGATGTGATCCTGGAGGACGAAAAGACGAAGATTCTCTACCAGTGTATTCAGAGTCTGCCGGATAAACAAAGGGCGGCTATTATATTAAGCGCGCTAGAACAACTGAAAATGAAGGAGATTGCCGAGATCATGGACTGCAATGTAAACGCAGTCAAGAATCTTTTGTTTCACGCACGTAAAAACCTTAAAAAGCAGATCGAAAATCTTCCCAAAGCAGATCGGGAGGCGCTGAAGCTCCGAGGATTCGGATTCTTTACGCTGTATCCGCTGCTGAGGGGTTCTTTGCCACTGACTGGCAGTAATGCTGGAAAAGGGGCAGTGATCATCAAGAAAGCAGTGCTTGGCGCAGCGGTCGCAGTGGGAGTGGGAACCGCCAGCTTTGTAATGCTTCAAGAGGACCCTCTTCCGTCAGCAGACTTTGGGGGGATTGAGACTCCAGAGGTGGAGTTGGAGACCAAAGGGCTGGAAGGGATCAAGATTCCCAAGAAGCCCAAACCGGTTGTAAAAAAAGTGGTTCCCGCATCGATCCGCAGCGTGCAGGTGGAGAAAAAGACAAAGCGTCTTGCCATCTACGTGGCTGGGGACGTAGACTATGAAAAGACCTATGCGGCATCAAAAGCCGGAAAGCGGCTTGGGGGCCTGACCTGTGATACGGGTCAGGGAATTCTTTATCTGCCTTCTAAAACGGATACCTTTCGCCTGCATCTGATGGATAAAGCGGGCAACGAGCGGATATTTGAATTTGATAAGGATTAAGAGATATATAGTTTTAAAATTCAAGGCAGCTGGAACAGGAATGTTCCGCTGCTTTTTGTCTAACTTTTTTTCTTTCGTGTTTGTCTTATAAGGTCAATTAATATGATACCAGGATTGTCCGATAAAGAGTGCACTTGAGGGCAGAAGAAAGGAAGGAACGAGAAATGAAAAAACAATGGGTGAAACGTCTGGCCGCGGTTTCCCTTACCGTTGTTGTCGGAACCGGGTTGGGAACGACGCTGTGGGCACAAGGAGAGGAAAAAGATGTAAATTTGGGGGGGGGGGGAGGAGGTTCAAAAAACAACCTCTAACGAAGATAAAGAAGACCGCTCAGAGATAACAGAAGAAACATTTCCTGCAGAAACAGAAATGAAACAGCAATTGAAAAAAGGAATCGGCATCTCAGAGAAAAGTACTGCAAAAAAGAGGGCAGCAAAAAAAGAGAATGTAGTCAATGCTTTTGCTGAAAATGGACAAACCAAGCTGGATGTAAGCAAAGGAGATATCCGGATTACTGCCAATGGAGCAGTTGGGGGAGGACTAGCAGAAAATGAGACAGAATTGAATGAAAAAGGGTATTGGATAACAGGAACGACAACTCTCTATAATATTGTCGTGGAAAGAGGTGTTACGGCTAAAATAACGCTCGATCATGTTGATATTACCTGTGCAACTTCAGACTGTATCAATGTATCACACGCTGACGTTATTATCACACTCATAGGAGATAATCATCTTCTCTGTACTCAGGTAGAAGCAAGCAATGCACTGACGAAAGATGGAATGGACGGCAGCCTGACTCTTCGATGTGAATCATCGGGACAAAAAAATCATAGGTGTGATGATTCCTGCGGGTCACTGATAGCAAAAGGAGAGGGAGTGCATGTTGGGGCAATAGGAAGCAGTATTAAAAACCGAAAGACATCCGGAGAGTCCGGATTTTCAGATTTTACGATTCAGGGAGGGAATATTGAGGCCCTGGGAGGACTGCATTGTCCCGCTATCGGTTCTGCATGTTGGACAGAGGCATACACTGGTGCTTATACAAAAGATATCTATATAACAGGAGGAAACGTAAAAGCGATCGGTACAGAATTTGGTTCGGGTATTGGATCAGGATATGGAAATAAGGTGGAGGGCATTTATATATCGGGTGGAACTGTGGAGGCTCAGGGCGGAGCGAATGCTCCAGGGATCGGCGCATCCACCGGAGATGGCTCAGTCAGCAAAACCACGGAAAATGTCTGTATCACCGGCGGGGGTAAAGGTGTAAATGCGATCGGGGGCATCTGTTCTT
>OAWB01000452.1_pt1 | contig 25846 bp, 22 predicted proteins | sample 1550621 | NCBI WGS metagenome assembly OAWB01 (sample SAMEA2580107, study PRJEB22360) | human gut metagenome | biome: human gut; feature: human-associated habitat; material: faeces | place: Denmark | collected 2008/2010
TATTCATTAATAAAAAATGAAAATATTAATAATAAAACGGTATTTATTAGTCTTTAAAAAAATCATATCATAAACAGAAAAGAAAAAACAGATAAAATCGAGGTTTTTTTGAGAACATCAATCTGGTATACAATAATCAAAAACCAGAGGTTATTAATAAAGATGAAAATTATTAATAATTTCCTTTGAAATCGCATAAACACTAGGGTTTTGGCGTTTGACAAATGAAAGGAATCCATGGTTAAATGATACCAGAGCAAAAGTGTAGCAATTCATTTTTAGGAGGAAGATAATATGAGATTCTTTTTAGACACAGCAAATGTAGAAGATATCAAAAAAGCCAATGACATGGGAGTGATCTGCGGTGTTACAACAAACCCGTCTCTGATCGCAAAATCAGGAAGACAGTTTGAGGATGTCATCAAAGAAATCACTTCTATTGTAGACGGAGCTATCAGCGGTGAAGTAAAAGCGACAACAACGGATGCAGAAGGCATGATCAAAGAAGGAAGAGAAATCGCTAAAATTCATCCGAACATGGTAGTTAAGATCCCTACAACAGTGGAAGGATTAAAGGCTACAAAAGTATTATCTTCTGAGGGAGTAAAGACAAACCTGACTCTCGTATTCAACCCGACACAGGCACTGCTTGCAGCAAGGGCAGGAGCTACATATGTTTCTCCATTCTTAGGAAGACTGGATGACATTTCCCAGAACGGTTTAGACCTGATCGCTGATATCGTAGAGATTTTTGAGGCAGGGGGGAACGACACCCCGATCATCCGTGCAAGTGGCGATTTTGCAGGCGGAATCGACACTCAGATCATCTGTGCAAGTGTCCGCAATCCGATCCATGTCATCGAATGTGCTAAGATGGGCGCTGATATTGCTACCATCCCTTACAATGTCATTGAGCAGATGATGAATCATCCTTTGACAGACCAGGGAATCGCAAAATTCCAGGCAGATTACAAAGCAGTATTTGGAGAATAAGAAAGGTTGGGAGAAAAAATGACAGTGGCAGAATTACAAAAAACAGCCAATGAGATCCGAAAAGGGATCATTAAAGCGACACACGCTGCAAAATCCGGACATCCGGGGGGATCTTTATCCTCAGCAGATATGTTTGCATATTTATATTTTGAAGAGATGAACATTGATCCTGAAAATCCTAAGATGGAAGACAGGGACCGTTTCGTGTTATCAAAAGGACACGTTGCACCTGGACTTTACTCCACTCTTGCAGAGAGAGGATTTTTCCCGAAAGAAGATTTACTGACACTGCGCCACATTGATTCTTACTTACAGGGACATCCTGACATGAAGAAAATCCCTGGTGTTGATATGTCCAGCGGATCTTTGGGACAGGGAATCTCTGCAGCAGTGGGAATGGCTTTAGCTGCAAAATTAAAAGGAAAAGACTACCGCACTTACACACTTCTCGGAGACGGTGAGATCCAGGAAGGACAAGTATGGGAAGCTGCCATGAGCGCAGGATACAGAAAGCTTGACAACCTGGTTGTCATTGTTGATAACAACGGCCTTCAGATCGACGGAAAGATTGATGATGTCTGCTCTCCGTACCCGATCGACGCAAAGTTTGAAGCGTTTAACTTCAATGTAATCAATATCGACGGACATAACTTTGATGAAATCGCTGATGCACTCAAAAAAGCAAAAGAGTGCAAAGGAAAACCGACCGCCATCATCATGAAGACAGTCAAAGGAAAAGGCGTATCCTTCATGGAAAATCAGGTTGGATGGCATGGTTCTGCTCCGAATGATGAACAGTGTGAACAGGCATTGAATGAATTAGAGAAGGTGGGATGTTAAGATGGCAGATGTAAAGAAAATCGCAACCAGAGAAAGCTATGGAAACGCCCTGGTTGAATTAGGAAAAGAAAATCCAAACGTAGTAGTGTTAGATGCCGATCTGGCTGCCGCTACAAAGACTGGTGTATTTAAGAAAGAATTCCCGGAACGCCACATTGACTGCGGTATTGCGGAGTGCAATATGGTTGGAGTGGGAGCGGGACTTGCTGCCAGCGGAATGATTCCGTTTGTCAGTACATTTGCAATGTTTGCTGCAGGCCGTGCATATGAGCAGGTAAGAAATGGTGTGGGATATCCTCACCTGAACGTAAAGATCGGCGCTACCCACGGCGGTATCTCTGTCGGAGAAGACGGTGCTACCCATCAGTGCTGTGAAGATGTGGCTTTAATGCGCACGATCCCTGGAATGACAGTCATTGTTCCTTCAGACGATGTAGAAGCAAAGGCAGTTGTAAAGGCAGCGGCAGAACTTGACGGACCTGTCTACATGAGATTCGGACGTCTGGCTGTGCCTGTGATCAATGACACAGCAGACTACAAATTTGAGATCGGAAAAGGTACCGTGTTAAGAGAAGGTACCGATGTGACCATCATCGCAAACGGACTCTGCGTAGGTGAAAGCCTTGAAGCTGCCGAGAAGCTTGCTGCAGACGGAATCAACGCAAAGGTTATCAACATGGCAACCGTGAAGCCGCTTGATGACGAGCTGGTGATCGCAGCGGCAAAAGAGACCGGAAAAGTGGTCACAGTGGAAGAACATTCTGTGATCGGCGGACTTGGAAGCGCGGTATGTGATGTACTGAGTGAAAAAGCACCGACTCCGGTACTGAAACTTGGCGTACAGGACGTATTCGGACATTCAGGACCGGCAGTTGCCCTGATTAAAGAATTCGGACTGGACAGCGAGGGTATCTATAAGAGCGTAAAAGCTTTTGTATAGAGAATCATCATATTAGCTTCATGAAAAAGGGACTTCTTCGGAGGTCTCTTTTTTGTTACTAGGAAAATTCTACCGCATTAAAATGTCCGGACTCGATAATTTGGGCAAATTTTTCTATGCTATACTTGAAATAACAAAAAAGGAGGTGTAAAAAAGATTTCATTTTTATTGAGAGGAGCCTGGAAGGGATGAGACGTTCAAAAGATAAATTCTATAAGAAACAGATTTTTGACTGCCTTATGGATGGAAAGATTGTTTCAGCGGGAAAAATTGCTCGGGAAGTAGGCCTTTCTGAAAAATCTGTAAGGAACAAGCTAGATGGAATGAATGAGTTTCTATTACAGAACAATCTGGGAGAGATCCGGCGCAAGCCAAGGGTTGGGATATGGCTGGAGGCAACCAATGAGCAGAAAGGGCAGATCCAAGCAATCCTTGGCAGGAGGGAAAAATATCAGGTGGGAAATTACGATCCTGAAGAGCGGATGACTGAAACCTTGAAGTTATTTTTTAACCTTCGTCCATGGCAGACACTGACAACACAGAAATTATCGGAAAAACTGTATTTGAGCGTTCCCACTATGCTGAAGGTGCTGAAAGAATGTGAAGAATGGCTGAACCAATACCATATCATATTAGTGAATGAAAGAGGTAAGGGATACCGGCTCAAAAGCCAGGAAAATGAATACAGGGTGGCATTAAAGAATCTGATCATGGATAAATCGGATGTGGAGGATATCCGGGCGAACATCAGTTATTTCTTTCCGAACATTGATGTGCGGGCAGTTGAAAAGTGCATTATCCAGACCGAAAATGAGTGGAAATATCGGTTTACGGATGATTCTTATTATGAAATTTTAATTTATTGCTGTTTAGCGTACAAACGAAAGGAGTTGGAAATTCCCCTGGTGAGCGATTACTATCAGGAGGAGCTTAAGATCCTAAAAAAATATACGGAATATGCTTTTACAGTGGCTATTTTTGAAAAATTGGAGGAGGTGTTCCATGTACATTTTCTGTCTGAGGATATTCTGTTTTTGTCTATTCAGATCTTGTGTTCAAAATTTATCGGTATCTCTGAAGTGGAAGTTACTTTGGAGCAGGTAAAAAAGTATGATAATAAGCTGGTGGAATTTGTAGACAGGATGTTAAAAATGATCGGGGATGTGCTGGAAGTGGACCTGACCGCTGATCAGAAGGTGAAGGAAAGTCTGATCGTGCATCTGCGTCCCACAATATTCAGATTAAGATACGGAACACCTCAGGATAATGCTCTGATTGATTTTATTAAAGAGGAGTATAAAAACGTATTCCGGGCCAGCTGGGTCATCAGCATTTTATTTGAGGAGAGTTATAACCTGCAGATCACAGAAGATGAGATCGGGTACATCGTGTTGTATATCCAGGCAGCCATGGAAAGGAAAAAGCATCAGTATAACGCATTAGTGATCACGGATTCCAACATGGGCCATGCCCAGCTGATCAAAGAACGGATAAGAAAGTTTGTACCGGAGATTGGAAAATTGGTATTTGTCAGCACCCACGATTATAAGACAGAGGATTATTGGGACTATGATCTGATCATTTCCTCAAAGATCATGAAGACAAAGGATAAAAGGGTTGCTGTGATCCCGAACATTTTAAGTGAAAACGGAATCATCAGGCTAAGGAATCATCTGGATGATATGAACTCCCAGCTGATCGAGAATGAAAACCCATTCTCTCCCGAATGCTGCCTGCTGTTTTCACCGGAACTGATCTTCACAGGTCTAAACGTTCAGACCAAGGAAGAGTGTTTAAAAATCATGTGTGAAGCCATGCAAAAAAAGGGTGTCGTAAAAAATGACTTTTATGACACTGTGATGGAACGTGAAAGCAAGACAACAACGACCATCGGGAATGGAATCAGCCTTCCCCATGGATCCCCTACCGCTGTGAATGAATCAAAGGTGGCGATCGCTTTTTTAGAGAAACCGGTTATATGGGATGGGGAACAGATCCAGATTGTATTTCTGCTCGGTTTTAAAATGAATACAAGAGATGAGATTCACCGTATCCAGTTGTTTTACAAGGAATATGTGTCCCTGATCGATACAGAGGAGAAGATTAAAATGTTAAGGAACATGAAATCAACGATTGAAGTGTATAAATATCTTATTCAGTAGTGAAAGGAAAAGGAGGACAAGGATGGATATTAAAAGTGTGTTGGATGAGAGAGTCATTGACCTGCATATGAACGCAGGGGATAAAAAAGAGGCAATCTTATATCTGGCAGAAAAACTAAAGTCGGCGGGATATATCGCAGATGTGGATGAGTATGTGGCGGATATTTATGTGAGGGAAGCTCAAGGACAGACCGGGATCGGAAACTTTGTAGCCATTCCTCATGGAAAAAGTAGTTCGGTCACGCAGGTGGGGATTGCCATCGGAAAGCTGGACCAGGAGATCCAGTGGGAGACTTTAGACGGAAAAGGGGTAAAACTCATTTTTTTGTTTGCGGTGGGAAATGACAATGAGAACGCCAAGACCCATTTAAGACTTCTGGCGGAAGTTGCCAGGACTCTGGGGAACGATGAGGCTGTGAACACACTGCTTGAGGCAGAAAGTGTGGAAGATTTAAAGAAAGTATTTTCATAAAAGTTGATGAAAGAACAGACAGTTCCGGTTTTCCTGGAGCTGTTTTTTTCTTAATATTGCTTATAAAATATTACCGGAATAAAGTGTTAAAACTGTCCGTTTTCTTTGGGAAAGGGAAAAGAAGTTCCGCATTAAAAAGCCCGGAGTTAATGAACACAGGGACACAAACTATAGTATGATTTATTCACAGGATAAAGTTCATCAGCCAGAAGGAAAGGAGGATACAGAAAATGAAGATTGTAGGAATTGCAGCTTGTACATCAGGAATCGCCCATACATATATTGCAAAAGAAAAAATTGTAAGGGCAGCGCAGGAACTTGGATTTGAGGCGCATATTGAAACACAGGGGACCATAGGGACGGAAGATGAGGTGACACTGGAACAGATCAGGGAAGCTGATGTGGCGCTGATCGCGGCGGACATCAAAGTCGGCGGAAAAGAACGCTTCAAGGGCCTGCCTATCGTGGAGGTTCCGACAGAGGCAGTGATCAAAGCCCCGAAGAAACTGTTGCTGACCATCCAGGGAAAAGTTATGAAAAATTAGAGAAGAAAAGGGAGGACAACGATGCTAAAAAAATTACAGTTAAAAAAACATGCCATGACCGCCATTTCTTACATGCTGCCGTTGGTTGTGGCTTCTGGTCTGCTGATCGCCATTGGAAATCTCACCGGCGGTTCTGTCATTGAAGATTATGCAAAATCATTTTCTGTGCCGTCCGCCTTAACCAGCCTCGGAGTGCTGGGGATGGGGCTGCTTGCGCCGGTGATTTCTGCGGCGATTGCTTACTCGATTGCGGACAGGCCGGGAATTGCCCCAGGTCTGCTGATCGGCTGTATCGCCAAAGAAATCGGGGCCGGATTTTTAGGAGGCATGCTGGGAGGCTATATTGTTGGATTCTTTGTACTCTGGCTGAAGGATAAGCTGAAAGTCCCGAAATGGGCGGAGGGCCTGATGCCGATGATGATCGTTCCGACCATTGCGTCGATTGTGGTTGGGCTCTTAATGTTTTTTGTCATTGGAGTGCCGATCGTATGGCTGACCAACGCATTGACAGAATTCCTGACAAGTATGCAGGGCAGCGCCAAATTTGTATTTGGTGCCATCATGGGAGGAATGGCGGCCTTTGACTTTGGAGGCCCCGTCAACAAAGTTGCCTCGCTGTTTGCGGACGGCTTGCTGCTGGAAGGTGTCCAGGGGCCGGAGGCAGTGAAGATCCTGGCATCTATGGTGCCCCCATTCGGAGTGACTCTCTCATATGCGGCGTCAAAATTTATGAAGAAGCAGAAGTATAATAAAGAGGAAGAAGATAATATTAAGATCGCATTCCCGATGGGCATCTGTATGATCACGGAAGGGGTCATCCCAATCGCCATGAACGATTTGGTACGTGTGGTATTCTCCTGTACAGTGGGAGCTGCCATCGGCGGTGGCCTATCTATGATGTGGGGTGTGGAATCACCGGTGCCATCCGGAGGCATGTTTATTGTTCCGGCCATGAATAAGCCGCTGCAGTTCTGTCTGGCGCTGGCTATCGGTTCCGTAATCACGGGAATCCTTCTGTTCATACTGAAAAAGAAACCTGTGGAAAACCAGGCCGACACGGAGGAAGAGGAAGATATTGATTTCTCAGATATTAAAATTTCATAAGGAGTAGAAGAAAATGTATGTATCCATGAAGGGAATGCTGAGCCGTGCCAATGAAGAAAACTATGCAGTCATGGCGATCAATTGCTTTAATATAGAAACAGCCAGAGCAGTCATTGAGGCAGCCCAGTCTTTAAGGGCCCCTGTCATTGTGAATATTGTTCAGGAGCATATGGTAAAACACTGCGACAGCAGTCTGATCGCTCCTATAGTAAAAAAACTGGCCCAGAGAGCCAGCGTGGAGGTGGCGTTGAATTTCGACCATGGTGAGGACCCTGGTTTATTAAAGAAAGCTCTGGTTGACGGTTATTCCAGTGTGATGGTAGATGCTTCTGCCTATGACCTGGAAGGCAACATCAAGATGACCAAAGAGATCGTGGACTTTGCAAGCCAATTTGACGCCAGCGTGGAAGGGGAGATCGGCTGTATGGGAGTCAGTGAAGGAGACCATTATACAGATGATGATATGAAGACAGATCCGGACGAAGCGCTGCGTTTTGCCAGAGAGACCGGAATCGACGCACTGGCAATCTCTTTCGGGAGCTCCCATGGGAATTATCCGGAAGGATTTGTACCCGCATTTGATTTTGAAATACTGAAGAACATTAAAGAAAAGACAAAAATGCCTCTTGTTCTTCACGGAGGAAGCGGATCCGGGGATGATAATATCCGTAAATGCGTGGAATATGGGATCAATAAAATAAACGTGGGATGTGATTTTATGAATGCCAATGTGGAAAGCATCAAAAGACAGCTGGACAAAGATCCGGATATTAATTATTGGGTCATGATGCACCAGGCAGAAAAGGACAGTCGTGAGCTTGTAAAAAAGTACATTAAATTGTCAAAGTCTGAAGGAAAATCATTATAAAAAGAAGATAAGGAGAATCGTACAATGTTGATGAATATGAAAGATTTGCTGAAGGTAGCAGATGAAAAAGGGTTTGCAGTGCCTGCATTTAATATCGGAAGCGACCAGCTGTTAAAAGCGGTCATGCAGGAAGTAAAAGAGTTAAGGAGTCCCGTGATCCTGGAAATGTCTCCCGATGAGTTTCATTTTGTGGAGGACAGTCTGGTTCAAAGTATGATCTACGAAGCATCTAAAACTGATGTGCCGGTGGTTATTCACCTGGACCATGGAGACACATTTGAGACAGTCATGCAGGCCATTCGGGCAGGGTTCACTTCTGTTATGATCGACGCATCAACGCTTCCATATGAAGAGAACGTTGCGGTTACAAAAAAGGTATGTGAGGTGGCTCATCTGGTGGGAGTTTCTGTGGAGAGCGAATTAGGAACCATCGGAACCACAGGGAATTCAATTGAGGGCGGCACCACCGGTGTCATCTATACGGATCCTGAACAGGCAAATGATTTTGTGAAGCAGACGGGCATTGATACCCTGGCGGTGGCAATCGGAACGGCTCATGGAATTTATCCGAGTGATAGGAAACCGGAACTCCGGCTGGATATTTTGCAGACATTAAAGGATTCATTAGATATCCCTCTCGTGCTGCATGGGGGATCCAGCAATAAGGATGAAGAGATTGCAAAAGCAGTGAAGATCGGAATCTCTAAGATCAACATTTCCAGTGACATCAAAGCAGCCTTTTATGCAAAATGCCGGGAGGTCTTAAAGGAGCATCCAGAATACAGGGAACCATTGGAGATTTATCCAGAGCCGATCAAAGCCTGCAAGGCAGTGGTGGCGGATAAAATAGTACTTTTTGATTCCAGGGATAAAGTAAAATATTATTATGGGTAAAACGATCGTTTGAGGAAAGGGGCGGCTTCGGCTGCTCTTTTCTTCATTTCACAGAAAACTTGTTATTTAACAAATCTAAGAAAGGCGGAGAGATATGAGATATGCAGTTGGCATTGATGTGGGTGGAACGAATACAAGGGTGGCTTTGATCGATGAACACTTTCATATTATACAGAGAGAACAATTTCTGACGGACAAAGAGGAGGCTGGGGAAACGATTTGCGGAATAAAGAACATCATTCGTGGCTTTCAGGTAAAAGTGGAGGGCATCAGCATCTCCTGCCCGGGGCCATTGGACTTGATGGCAGGTATTGTATTGACCCCGCCCAATCTTCCGGGCTGGCATAATTTGCCCATAGAAAAGAGACTTCAAGAAGCTCTGGGAGTTCCGGTATACCTGGAAAATGACGCAAATCTGGCGTGCTTGGCGGAAGCGGCAGCAGGGGCGGGTAAGGATAGCAGATATGTTCAGTTCTTGACGGTCTCTACCGGAATTGGGGCAGGATTTTGTATAGACCGGAAGATCTATCATGGTTCCAGGGGATTTGCGCAGGAGGTGGCCAATTCCGTTTTGTGGAGGAACGGTCCGTTCCAGGGAGATCTGAAAAAAGGATCTGTGGAATCCATCTCCAGTGGGACTGCCATTGTCAAGAGAGCAAAGGAAGCCGGACTTTCTGTAAAGCATGCCGGTGAGGTTTATCAGCTTGCAGAAAAAGGGAACACAGCGGCAAAGGAGATTATGGAGGATGCATATGAATTCCTTTCAAATTTTATTGGTATCTTATATGGGGTTCTGGATCCCGATTTGTTTATACTTGGCGGAAGCGTTGCCTTAAAGATTCCTGGATTTATTGAAGAAATTCAGAGTAGGGCAGAGGAAAAGGTATACACAGCATTGAGAGATCATATTCATGTTGTACCAGCGCAGCTTGGGGAAGACTGTGGTCTGATTGGCGCGGCGTATCTGGTATTTCACACACCGTAATAAAGAAGAAAAACTCATTTCTTCCTATGTTGACAGATGTTATAATAAGATAAAAACGGGTCTGGGAGGTAGCTTTATGAAGGTGTTAAATTATGGCTCTTTAAACTATGATTTTGTATATCAGGTGGACCACATCACGGAGCCTGGAGAGACACAGGCGTCAGACAAAAGGGAGACGTTTTGCGGCGGCAAGGGGCTGAACCAGTCCATTGCACTTGCAAAAGCCGGGGTGAAGGTCTTTCAGGGCGGTACGGTTGGAAGTGACGGGCAGATGCTCCTCGATGTGCTGAATGAATACGGGGTGGATACTGCTTTTGTGCGCACGGTTGACGGAGAGACCGGACATGCAGTCATACAAGTGGACCGGAATGCGCAAAACGGAATACTGCTCTTTGGGGGAGCAAATATGAGGCAGTCTAAGACAGAAATGGATAAGGCGCTGGAGCAGTTTAGACCAGAAGATTTTCTATTGATTCAGAATGAGATCAATCTGTTGGATTATCTTATTGATAGAGCTTTTGAACGGGGGCTGCGAATTGTGTGTAATCCCTCACCTTATAATAACGCGCTGGACTGTTGTGACTTTTCTAAAATCTCTATTTTTATGCTTAATGAAGTTGAAGGTTTCCAGATGACAGGAAAGAGAGAGCCGGATAAAATACTGAATGTGATGGCAGAACAGTTTCCAGCAGCAGAGATCGTATTGACGCTGGGGGAGGAAGGCGCTGTGTATCAGAAAGGAACAGAGAGGATTAAACAGGCCTGTGTGCCGACAGATGTGGTAGATACCACTGCGGCAGGAGATACGTTTACCGGTTATTTCATTGCGGGTATCATTGACGGTATGTGTCCGGCGGATAATTTAAAAAGGTGTGCGAAAGCATCCTCCATTGCGGTATCCCGTAAGGGAGCGGCACCGTCCATTCCTTTTGCAGAAGAAGTTTGAATCTTAGAAATTTTCTGAATATAACTAAAATGGAAAAATATGTTGTTTCCTTTGCGCATAAGAGATATAATAGACTTAACACAAAAGAAGGAGGTCGGAGAATGGACGACAATACATTACTTATAAAGATTGAAGAAATAATGGACCAAAAACTGGATGAGAAACTAGACCTTAAACTTCAGCCGATCTATGATAGACTGACAGGGGTAGAAGACAGACTGACAGGGGTAGAGGATAGACAGACAGGGGTAGAGGATAGACTGACAGAGGTAGAAGTCAGGCTGACAGGGGTAGAGGATAGACAGACAGGGGTAGAAGTTAGGCTGACAGGGGTAGAGGATAGATTGACAGGAGTAGAAGATAGACAGACCTCAATGGAGGAGGATCTTACCTCGGTTAAGAAAACATGTTTCCGCGTAGAAAATGAGTTGATCCCTCAGTTAAATGCTCTCTATGAAGATAGGATACCACATGCGGAGTTTCGTAGATTGAGTGAGCAGGTAGAACAAAATACGAGGATGCTCTCAGTGATGAAGGACGTCATCATCAGCCATAGTGAAGAAATTAGATGTCTTAAAGAAGTGAAGTAATACTTCTGATTGACCCTTCTTTCCCGTATAATTCTAATCCGTACGGACAGCAAAAACCACCAGCCAAGTATGCTGGTGGTTTTTTTAGTTCAGTTTTATTGAGTCTCGGTAACGGCTTTCGCACTAAATTCAACCTTCGCCTTTGGCTCGGTTTCATTAAGTGCTCAATGCCAATGCCAATGTCTATTCTACTGTTACGGATTTGGCGAGGTTTCGTGGCTGATCTACGTCGTTTCCTCTGAATACGGTCACGTGGTATGCGAGAAGCTGTAGTGCCACGGTAACTCCGAAGGTTCCGAATCTATCATCTACGGCAGGTACCTGGATCAGGTCATCGTATACGCCTTCGTAGTCTGACATATCTTTGTCGGTTACCATGATGACATGGGCTCCGCGGGCTTTGACTTCTTCCACATTTGCCATGATCTTTGGCAGCACATGATCCTGTGTTGCAATCGCGATAATTGGAACGCCCTCGGTTACAAGAGAGATGGTTCCGTGTTTTAATTCTCCTGCATTATATGCCTCGGAGTTAACGTAAGAGATCTCTTTTAATTTCAGGGATCCCTCGCTTGCGATGGCATAATCCAGGCTGCGGCCCAGGAAGAACGCGGAGAAGGTGTCTTTGATCTTTTCTGCGATATCTTTGATGTAGCTGTCCATTTCCAGGACTTCTGACACAGTGGCGATGGCCTCTTCAAATTTTTTGCAATATTCTGATAATTCTACCTCCGTAAATTTACCACTCAGTTCTGCCAGTTTCAGTGCAATCAGATAGAATCCTGCGCACTGTACGGAGAATGCTTTTGTGCTGGCAACAGCAATTTCCGGTCCTGCGTGTGTATATAATACCTGATCGCTTTCTCTTGCAATGCTGGATCCTTTGACATTGACGATGGAGAGGGTTTTTGCACCGCGTTCATTGGCAAGACGCAGGGCAGCAAGGGAATCGGCTGTTTCTCCGGACTGGGAAACGATCACAACCAACGTATGTTCATCCAGGATTGGATCCATGTAACGGAACTCAGAAGAAAGTTCCACAGTGACAGGAATGCGCACCATAGATTCAATCAAGTGGCGGCCCACTAATCCTGCGTGCATTGCGGTACCACATGCGGTCACGATGACACGGTTGATGCCTTTAAACAGGTCATCAGAAATACCGTCAGCGCTGAAATCTGCAAGACCGTTGTGAAGTCTCGGCATAACAGTGTTTGTCAGTGCTTCCGGCTGGTCGTAGATTTCTTTCTGCATAAAGTAATCATATCCGCCCTTCTGTGCAGCGGTAGTATCCCAGTCAACGTGAAGCATTTTAGGTGATACGACATTCTGATCCATATCATAAAGTGTAATGCCGTCTTCTTTCATCACGACAATGTGTTCTTCCGGCACAACAAAGTAGTCTTTAGAATACTGAAGCAACGCTACCATATCAGAAGCGATAAAAGCACCGTCATCTGTGGAGGTAGCTACCAATGGGCTGGAATTGCGCATGCAGTAGATCTCTCCTGGATGGTCTTTGAACATGATGCAGAAACCGTAAGCTCCGTCAAGGATTTCATTTGCTTTCTTCATTGCTGCAAATGGGTCTCCATCATATACAGAGTCCAGATATAAAGCGGCTACCTCAGTGTCAGTCTCAGAAACCGGAGTGCGTCCCTGAGCCTTGAGGGCAGCAGCGAGTTCTTTGTAATTTTCGATGATCCCATTGTGAATCAAAGTGATATTTCCTGCTACATGGGGATGGGCATTGGTAGTTGTAACACCTCCGTGGGTAGCCCAGCGTGTATGGCCGATCCCGCATGTTCCGCTGCGATCATCAGAAGAATCCACCTTTTCACGGAGGTTAGAAACCTTTCCCGCTGTTTTGATAATCTTTGTAGACCCACCTTCATTAACTGCGATCCCGGCGCTGTCGTATCCGCGGTATTCCAGCTGTGTAAGGCCCCCTACTAAGATATCTGCTGCTTCGAGTTTCCCTGTAAATCCAATAATTCCACACATGTTGAAATCTCCTTTTTATTTAATTTTATGCGGACACAAATAAAACGTCGCTTTAAATTCAGAAAAAGCGGCCATGTGTCCTTTCATTTATTAGGTTTTGTGTGGTTTTTATATCTTTGGCTGTACAGCCTTTGTTCTGCGATTACTCACAGTTTTTTTCTGTACATCACGTGTCCAAAGCCACGGGAAAGCATCCGCCGAATTTTCGATCACTTTCCACCTCGTTAACCTTCTAATCCTCCTTATCTTTGATAAACAGGGTTCCGTTCCAGAAGGTGCATGGCGCTTAAAATATCTATAACTCCTTTCTTTTTCAAGACTAGAAACTTTACAAAAAACCATAAGAAAAGTTTCCTTGGGCATCGTATCATGGATACAGAGTTCTGTCAATCAGGTGCAGGTATTTAAGAATTTTTTCATAATTAAAGAGTAGATACTTTGGAATGACAATGTTATAATACACTGTATGACTTTTTGGAAGATAGAATCAAAGTAAGGAGAGTATCATGAAATCTTTGGTAAAGAATATAGTAAAACAGATCGGAAGGTGGATAGAGAAGGTACCGGTCCTGTGTAATATCGTGCTGGCTTTCGGCATGGCTTTTTTATTGGAGGTTCTCGGGCGCCAGACCTTTGACCAGGGAGTTTTCGGGTTTGTCAACGACAGGACCAAAATGTTTTTGTACAGTGCGTTTATCATTTTTGTAACTTATTCTGTGGTACTGATCGTGAAAAGAAGGCTGTTTACTTACATTATAGTGACGCTGCTTTGGTCTGTGATCGGTATTGTCAATTTCCTGATGCTCAGTGCGAGAAACACCCCATTCACCTATGTGGATGTAACTCTGATGAAGTCAGTTCTTCCGGTAATGACCAATTACTATTCGCCGGCAGCGATCGTTTTTATGGGGGCACTGATTTTAATTGTATTAGTCCTGCTTGTGGTTGGATTTTTATATCTTCCTAAAAAGCAGAATCTTCAATATAAAAGGAACATTCTCGCAGTCGCTATTATATTTGCCGGGTTCGGAGGCGCCACTGTCTATGGATTCAGGAGCAATATGCTCACGGACAGGATCGGCAATATCCGGATTGCCTACGGGGATTACGGAACACCTTACTGTTTCTCTATCACCGCATTAAAGAACGGGATAGATAAACCTTCCAATTATTCAAAAGAAAAGGTCGATCAGATCGAGGAAAGGACCGAGGAGGCACAGGCAAAGAAAAAGGGCAAAGTAAAAAAGCCGAATATTATTTTTGTGCAGCTGGAGTCCCACTTTGATATCACCCAGGTGAAAGGGGTCAAGTTCAACCAGGATCCCCTTCCGAACTTCCACAAGTATATGAAAGGATATTCTTCAGGGCAGCTTAGTATGCCGTCTTACGGCGCCGGAACTGCTAATTCAGAATTTGAGGCGATCACAGGAATGAACCTCGATCACTTCGGTGCGGCGGAATATCCTTACAAGACAGTGTTGCAGTCCACCACAACGGAGAGCATGGCTACCCTGTTAAAAGAGGACGGCTACACGGCACATGCTATCCATAACAACAGTGCCGCTTTTTATGACAGGGATTTAGTATTTTCACAGCTGGGATTTGACACGTTTACTTCAAAAGAATGCATGAATATTAAGAAGTGGACAGAAAACGGATGGGCAAAAGACAGCATTCTTACCGGATGTATCTTGAATGCTTTGGATTCAACAAAGGGACAGGACTATATCTATACAATTTCTGTGCAGGGACATGGAGATTATCCAAAAACAGAGATCATAGAGAATCCGAAGATCAAAGTTGTCAGCGGTGTAAAGGATGAAGCATTAAAGAATAAATATACTTACTACGCCAATCAGGTTTATCAGATGGACCAATTTGTGGGAGATCTGGTCAATGCACTAAAAAAGCGCGGTGAGGATACAGTTCTTGTAATGTATGGAGATCACCTTCCGAGTCTGGATGTGGATGACAAGGATCTGACTTATGGCAACAAATATGAGACGAGCTACTTCATTTGGGATAACATTGGATTAAAGAAAAAGGACGGTGTGGTTCAGGCTTATCAGCTGGGATCAGAGATCCTTGGAAAACTCAACATCAAAAACGGAGTCATGAACAGTTTCCACCAGACACGCAAAGGTACAAAGAATTATCAGAAAGATATGAAAACGCTTCAGTATGATATGCTGTATGGCAAGCAGTATGTCTGGGACCAGAAGAATCCGTTTACAGCCTCAGACATTATGTTTGGAATTAAAAAGGTCAATGTGACAAAGGCATACGAGACAGAAGACAGCACATTTATAGAAGGAAACAACTTCACGAACTTCTGCCAAGTCTATGCAGCGGATGCGAAGATCAATACAACATTCCACAATGATCACCTGCTGGAAGTATCCAAGAAAGATTTGAAGAAGGGTGATACCTTTACGGTGAAGATCGTGAGCAAGGCACCGAGAGTCCTGCAGACATCCAACGAATATGTCTATCAGGGTCTGAAACAATAAGAAGGCTTTATTTGACAGAAATGGCGTAAAATCTGTATTTCCAGTCGACAGGCCGGAAACGTCATGGTATAATGACTTAATGTTTGTATAAAACTACAACAAAGATAATGATATTTAGGAGGATTTGTAAGAATGGGATTACAAGTTGAAAAGTTAGACAATAATATGGTGAAAGTGACAATCGAAGTAGAACCTGATAAATTAGATGCAGCGATTAAAAAAGCTTATAATAAGAAGAAATCAGAGTTCAGCGTGCCGGGATTCAGAAAAGGAAAGGTACCTCAAAACTTCATTGAAAAAGCTTATGGAGTAGAAATTTTTTATGAAGACGCAGCGAATATCCTGATTCCGGAAGCATACAGTGAATCAATGAAAGATTCTGACTTAGATATCGTTTCCAGACCGGATATCGATGTGGTTCAGCTGGAAAAAGGAAAACCTTTCATCTTTACTGCAGTGATCGCGATCAAACCAGAAGTAACTCTGGGAGATTATAAAGGATTGGAAGTGGAAGACAAGAAGATCCGCGTAACAAAAGAAGAGATTGAGGAACAGCTCAAAAAGGAACAGGAAGCAAATGCCAGAGAGATCACAGTAGAAGACCGTCCGATCAAAGACGGCGACATTACCTTGATCGACTACTCAGGTTCTGTTGACGGTGAAAAATTCGAGGGAGGAACTGCAGAAGACCAGACTCTGGTTATTGGATCAGGAACTTTTATCGAAGGTTTTGAAGAACAGCTGATCGGCAAGAGCATCGGTGATGAAGCAGAGATCAATGTGACTTTCCCGGAACAGTACCATGCGCCTGAATTAGCAGGAAAACCGGCTGTTTTCGAGGTGAAGATTAAAGGAATCAAAGAGAAAGAACTTCCGGAATTAGACGATGAGTTTGCATCCGAGGTGTCTGAATTTGAGACCTTGGAAGATTACAAAAAAGAGATCAAAAAGAACATCAGAGCACAGAAAGAGGAAGCTGCCAAGACAGAAAAAGAAAACGCTTTAGTGGACCAGGCAGTAGAAAATGCATCTATGGACATCCCAGATGCCATGATCGAAGAGCAGGTACAGCAGATGGCAGATGAGTTTGCACAGAGACTCAGCTACCAGGGCCTTAACATGGAACAGTATCTTCAGTATACAGGAAGTGATGCCCAGAAGTTTGCAGATGAATTAAAACCTCAGGCATTAAAGAGAATTCAGACTCGTCTCGTATTAGAGGCGATCGTTGCAGCAGAAGGTATTGAAGCCAGCGAAGAAGACTTCAAGAAAGAATTAGAAAAGATGGCTGGTATGTACCAGATGGAAACAGAGCAGTTAGAAAAAATGGTACAGGGAAGCCAGAAGGAACAGATGATGGATGACATTGCTGTTCAGAAGGCAGTTGATTTCCTGATCAGTTCCAGCCAGGCAAAATAATTGACAGATTGAAAACCGGGAGGGATTTAAGATGAGTTTAGTACCTTATGTCATTGAACAAACAAGTCGTGGAGAGCGTTCTTACGATATTTATTCCCGCTTATTAAAAGAAAGAATCATCTTCCTGGGAGAAGAAGTTACTGATGTTTCAGCAAGCCTGATTGTCTCCCAGCTTCTTTTTCTGGAAGCGGAAGATCCGGAAAAGGATATCAGCCTGTATATCAACAGTCCAGGGGGATCTGTATCAGCAGGGTTAGCGATCTATGACACCATGAACTTTATCAAATGTGACGTTTCCACGATCTGTATGGGAATGGCAGCAAGCATGGGGTCGTTCCTCCTCTCAGGAGGAGCAAAAGGGAAGCGTATGGCGCTCCCGAATGCAGAGATCATGATTCATCAGCCGATGGGCGGAGCCCAGGGCCAGGCAACAGAAATCCAGATTGCCGCAGAGCATATGCAAAAGACGAAAAAGCGCTTAAACCGCATTTTAAGTGAGAATACTGGAAAACCAATAGAAGTCATCGAACGGGATACGGACCGTGACAACTGGCTGTCCGCAGAGGAAGCTGTAGAGTATGGTCTGATTGATGCTGTCTTTGACAAGAAGAGGGAATCATAATTAGAAAGAGCGAGGTAATTCTATGGTAAATCACAGTGATGACAAAAAGCAGCTCCGTTGCTCTTTTTGTAATAAGACGCAGGACCAGGTGAGAAAACTCATCGCCGGGCCAAAAGCAAAAGGCGTCTATATTTGTGATGAATGTATTGAAGTCTGCGCGGATATCATTGCCGAAGAGTTTGAACAGTATATTGATGACACGGAGATCCATTTAAATAAACCGAAAGAGATCAAAGCGTTTTTGGATGACTATGTGATCGGGCAGGATGAAGCAAAAAAAGTACTGTCGGTAGCTGTCTATAACCATTATAAGAGAATCCTGCTAGGAGACTCCTCTGATATTGATCTCCAGAAGAGCAATATCATCATGCTGGGGCCTACAGGTTCAGGAAAGACATTGCTGGCTCAGACGTTAGCTAAAATGCTGAATGTTCCGTTTGCCATCGCAGACGCAACAGCATTGACTGAAGCTGGTTACGTTGGAGAGGATGTTGAGAATATCCTGCTGAAGATCATTCAGGCTGCGGATTATGACATTGAACGTGCTCAGTGCGGCATTATCTATATTGACGAGATCGATAAGATTACAAGAAAATCAGAAAATACTTCCATTACCAGAGATGTCTCTGGGGAAGGCGTACAGCAGGCTTTGTTGAAGATCATTGAGGGAACGGTTGCATCTGTTCCGCCTCAGGGTGGAAGAAAGCATCCTCACCAGGAGTTTATCCAGATTGACACGACTAATATCTTGTTTATCTGCGGAGGAGCTTTTGACGGTCTGGAGAAAATCATAGAGTCCAGGATCGGACAGAAATCCATCGGATTCAACGCTGAGATCGGGAATGGAAGGAAAGAAGATATCGGAGGCCTTCTCCAGCAGGTGCTGCCGGAGGACTTCGTAAAATTCGGGTTGATCCCTGAGTTCATAGGAAGGGTTCCTGTGAATGTATCTTTAAATCCTCTGGACAGGGAAGCACTTGTCCGTATCCTCAAAGAGCCGAAGAGCGCACTGGTAAAACAATATCAGAAGCTGTTTGAGCTGGATGGAGTGGAGTTGGAGTTTAAGGACGAGGCTCTGGAAGCGATCGCAGAAAAGGCCATGGAAAGAAAGACTGGTGCCAGGGGCTTAAGGGCGATCATGGAAGATGTTATCATGGAGTTAATGTATCAGGTTCCTTCTGACGAAGAAGTGTCCAAATGTGTGATTACAAGGGAAACAGTGGAATCCGGGGCAGAACCGGAGATCGAGCGTTCCGTAGATAGGGCAAAAAAGCCGTCAGGCGTTAAAAAGAGGACGAAGAAGAGCAATGGCGAGATAGCATAATCATTCGACCAAAAGTCAAAAACTGCTTTAATACAAGAATTTCTTGCTATTGAGGCAGTTTTTTTGGCATAAATGACTATATTATTAACGAAGGAGAAGCAGATGAAGAAAGTATTACCGATGCTTGCGCTGAGAGGCAAATACATATACCCAAATTCGGTGATTCATTTTGATGTCTCACGGAGCAAGTCAGTCCGTGCGATTGAGGAAGCCATGCAGAACGATCAGATGATTTTCCTGAATAATCAGATTGATCCGGCTATGGAAGACCCGAAATCTTATGATCTTTATCAGATCGGTACTTTGGCGAAGATCCGGCAGGTCGTAAAATTGCCCCAGAATATCATAAGGGTTTTCGCAGAGGGAATGTTCCGTGCTGAGATTACAGAGATCTGTGAAGAAGAGCCAATCTTCCGGGTAGAAGTTGCCTATCAGCATACAGAGCAGCAAGTATTTGAAGAGGACGAAAAAGAGGCGGTATTCCGTGCTCTGAAGGAAAGTTTTGAGAAATATACAGGGGTGTGGAATCAGATGGACCCCAATGTATACAGCTATATTTTAATGCAGACGGATCTAGAAGTGTTTGTAGACCACTTGGCAACCCATCTGCCGTTTTCCCTGCAGAATAAGCAGAAGCTTCTGGAGGAGATGGATCTGAAACAGCGTTGCAGCCTTATGCTGGTGCTGCTGGAACAGGAGCTAAGGCTGGCTTATCTGAGACTGGATATCCAGGAAAAGGTGAAGGAAAGCATCGATGACAACCAGCGGGAGTATATGCTCAGAGAACAGCTTAAAGTAATCCGGGAAGAGCTTGGAGAGACCAATATCGCAGATGAGGCGGATGAATTCTTAAGCCAGCTCTCTGAGATGGAAGCGGATGATGAAGTAAAGGATAAGATTAAAAAAGAGATCTCACGTTTTCAGGCGATGGGAAACAGCGCGGCGGAGAGCGCTGTACTCAGGACTTATATTGAGATCATGCTGGATGTTCCGTGGGAAAAGCTTTCCGAGGATTCCATGGATCTTGAGGAAGCAGAAACAATTTTAGATGAAGACCACTACGGCCTGAAGAAGGTTAAGGAACGTGTACTGGAATATCTGGCGGCCAGAGCCATGAGCCAGAAAAAGGACGCGGCCATTCTCTGCCTCGTGGGTCCTCCGGGAACCGGAAAGACATCCATCGCAAGATCCATTGCAAGGGCTACCCACAAAGAGTATGTGAGGCTTTCCCTGGGCGGTGTCCGGGATGAGTCTGAGATCAGAGGCCACAGAAAGACCTATGTGGGAGCTATGCCTGGAAGGATCGTGGCGGCCATCCGCCAGGCCAAGGTACGCAACCCGCTGATGCTCCTTGATGAAGTGGATAAGGTCGGAAAGGACCAAAGAGGGGATACGGCTTCCGCACTTTTAGAAGTTCTGGACGGAGAACAGAACGAACATTTCCGCGACCACTATCTGGAAGTGCCTTTAGATTTAAGCGATGTACTATTCATTGCCACTGCCAATGACCTGTCTACGATTCCGAAGCCGCTCTTGGACCGGATGGAGATCATTGAAGTTTCCAGCTATTCTGAGAATGAGAAGTTCCATATCGCAAAGAACTACTTGGTGAAAAAGCAGATGGAAGCCAATGGTCTGACGCCGAAAGAGATCGTCTGGAAAGATGACGCCCTGAGACTGCTGATCGACAGCTATACTAGAGAGGCGGGAGTAAGAAGCCTTGAGAGGGCCATCGGCAATGTATCCCGCAAGGTCACAAAGGATATTTACCAGGGCAAGAAGAAAAAGGTGACCGTGACAAAGAAAGCAGTCAGAGATTATCTTGGCAATGCACCTTATGAGTTGGAGAAGGAAAGCCTTAAGGATGAGACTGGTATTGTCCACGGCCTGGCATGGACCAGCGTCGGAGGTGTTATGCTGAATGTGGAAGTGAACACGATGTCTGGAAAAGGCAAATTCATTGTTACAGGATCTTTGGGAGATGTGATGAAGGAGTCCGCACAGGCTGCGGTGAGTTATATTCGGAGCCAAAGCACAAAATACAAGATCAAGGATGATTTCTTTGACACCCATGATATCCACATCCATATCCCGGAAGGAGCGGTTCCGAAAGACGGGCCGTCTGCAGGAATTACCATGACAGTCGCCCTGCTCTCAGCCATCACGGGAAGAAAGGTCAGGGGAACAACAGCCATGACCGGTGAAGTGACCATCAGGGGACAGGTGCTGGCTATTGGAGGACTGAAAGAAAAAATGCTGGCCGCAAAACGTGCTGGCATGACAAAGGTACTGGTTCCGAAGGCCAATGAAAAGGATGTCAAAGAATTTGACAAAGAGATCACAGATAACATAGAAATCATATCTGTGAAGAAGATTGAGGACGTCATAAAAGAAGCTCTTCTATCTGAATAGACAAAAAGATAAGACGCAGGAGGGAAACCTTAATGAACTATCAGGAGACAATGGAATTTATCGGACGGGCTAATAAATTTGGGAGTGTGTTAGGGCTTGATAATATCAGAGAGCTTTTAAGACGGCTTAACAACCCACAGGACCGATTGAAGATCGTTCACATTGCGGGCACCAACGGAAAGGGTTCCATCCTGGCGTTTCTTGCGTCAGTATTCAAAGAGCAGGGTTATGAAGCAGGACGATACGTCTCTCCTGCTTCTTTCTGCTATGAAGAAAGGTTCCGTATCAACGACCAGATCATTTCAAAGGATGACCTGTGCTTTTATATGGAGAAAATAAAAAAAGCCTCGGAGGAGATGGTCAGGGATGGAAAAGAACATCCTACCGTCTTTGAAATGGAGACCGCTCTTTCTTTTCTTTATTTTCTCGATAAAAAAGTGGATGTGGTGCTTTTGGAGACGGGGCTCGGAGGCCGGCTGGACGCAACCAATGTGATCACAAAACCTCTCTGTACCGTCATCGCATCCATCGGGTTTGACCATACCCAGTATCTGGGAAGCACGATAAAAGAGATTGCTGGGGAGAAGGCAGGGATCATCAAGGAAGGCTGCCCTGTTATATCTTATTTTAATAATGCAGAGGCCAATGGGATGATCACAGAAAAAGCAAAGCAGAAACATTCACCCGTCACGTTCACTGATCCGGAACGACTTGTGATTTTTTCAGAATCTCTTGACGGCGCTGAGTTTTCTTATGTCTGTACAGACGGGACAGAGTACCGGAATATGGTAATCGGACTGCTGGGGAGGCACCAGATTTATAATGCCGTGACCGCTCTGGAGGTGCTTCAAATCTTAAAAAATTCTTATCTTTTTCTGCAGGATTCCATAAGGGATGGACTCAGGAATGCTGTGTGGGATGGGAGATTACAGCGTATTTCAGCGGTTCCTGCGGTTTTTTGCGATGGAGCGCACAACCCGGACGGAGCACAAAGCCTTTTACAATTTCTTGAAAAGAATTTTACAAATAAAAAAATAATCTATATAATGGGAGTATTGTCGGATAAGGATTATTTAAAGATGCTAAAGATCATGTCTCCGATGTCAAATGAGATCTATACAGTGACTCCTGAAAGTGACCGTGCTCTGCCTGCTAAAGAACTGGCTGAGGCAGCAAGGCCATTTTACAACTGCGTGACAGCGGGAGGAAGCCTTAGAGAATGCTATCAGAAAGTCAGGAATCACTGTGGACAGGATGACGTCATTGTTGTATTCGGGACATTATCATTTTTAAAGGAACTGAGAGGTTGAATCGGTGGAGAGGCTTTCATATATTATCAATCATCCTGAATATCAAAAAGCGTACCGGCAGATTCAGGACTCAGAGAAGGGGCGGATCTTCTGCCCGCATAATACAGAACACTTTCTTGCGGTATCCAGGATCGCCTATATTTTTGTTTTGGAACAGCACCTGGATATACCAAAAGATGTGATTTATGCCGCAGGTTTTCTACATGATATCGGGAGAGGAAAGCAGTATACGGAAGGAACGCCTCATGTGAAGGCGGGAGTGCTGATCGCATCGGATATTCTTTTTGACTCTCCCTATGAGCCAGAGGAGAGGAAAACCATCCTTTCCCTCTTAGAATCACACAGAAGACCGGACAGTGACAGACTTTCCTGTCTTTTTTACAGGGCAGATAAACTTTCCAGGGACTGTATGAACTGCAAGGCAAAAAAAGAGTGTTACTGGCCTGAGGAAAAGAAAAATAACGGTTACCGATATTAGGAGTTTAATATGAAGATAGGAAACAAAGAATTTGATATGGAACATCAAGGGTATATTATGGGCATACTAAATGTAACCCCCGATTCCTTTTCTGACGGAGGAAAATATACTCAGATAGATCAGGCCTTAAAGCATACCGAGCGTATGCTGAACGAAGGGGCAGATATCATTGACATAGGCGGTGAGTCCACACGTCCAGGCCATGAGAAGATCACATCAGGGGAAGAGATTGAGAGGACAGCACCGGTGATCGAAGCCTTAAAGAGAGAGTTTAACCCGGTTATTTCCCTGGATACCTACAAATCCCAGGTGGCAGAGGCGGGAATACATGCCGGAGCCGATATGATCAATGACATATGGGGGCTGAAATGGGACGGCAGCATGGCGCCGCTTCTAGCAAAGGCAGGACTTCCGGTTTGTCTGATGCACAACAGGAAAGATACAGACTACGATGATTATCTCAGCGATGTGCTAAAAGACCTAAAAGAGACCATGGAGCTTGCAGAAGATGCGGGAATTGCAAAAGAGAACATTATATTAGATCCGGGGATCGGCTTTGCTAAAACTTTGGAACAGAATCTGATGCTGATGAATCATCTGGAACTTTTGCAGGATCTTAAGGTGCCGGTGCTTTTGGGTACATCCAGAAAGTCCATGATCGGACTGACGCTTGATCTGCCGGCTGATGAGCGCGTAGAGGGAACTCTGGCAACCACGGTAAGCGGATATATGAAAGGCTGCCGGATGTTCCGGGTTCATGATGTCAAAGAAAACAGGCGTGCCCTTTCTATGATTGAGGCGATCTGCCGCTGTTAAAGGAGCATAGAAATATGGATCAGATCATAATTAAAGAGCTGGAGATTTACAGCAATCACGGCGTATATAAGGAAGAAAAGGTGCTGGGGCAGAAGTTTTTGGTGTCCGCGGTGCTTTATACGGATACTAAACGGGCCGGGGTCAGCGACAAGATTGAGTACTCAGTCAACTATGGGGAAGTGTGCCACAGGATCCGTGATATCATGGAAGGGAACACGTTTGACTTGATTGAACGGGTGGCGGAGACCATCGCAGAGCGTCTGCTGATGGAGTTTACGCTTATAAAGAAAGCAGAGGTAGAAGTCAAAAAGCCGTGGGCTCCCATTGGACTCCCAATCCAAAGTGTTTCTGTAAAGATTGAGAGAAAATGGCACAGGGCATATATTGGAATTGGTTCTAACATGGGAGACCGCAGGGAATATATTAAGCGTGCCGTTGAACAAATCGGACAGGAAGAGGATACCCGCATTGTACGGGTGTCCAGTCTGATGGAGACAGAACCTTACGGAAACGTTGACCAGGACCGATTTATCAATGGATGCATTGGGCTTGACACATTAAAGAATCCGTCGGAGCTGCTGGAGTTTCTTTTAGGACTGGAAAATAAGGCTGGAAGAGAACGTACCGTACACTGGGGCCCCAGGACGTTAGACCTGGATATTCTTTTGTACGATGACCTGATTCTCAATGAACCGCACCTGACAATCCCTCACATAGAAATACCCAAGCGGCAGTTCGTGCTGGAACCGCTTTCGGAGATTGCACCCCATGTGAGACATCCGGTGCTCAACCGGACCATTCTGGAACTAAAAGATGCATTGGAGGAGAAGGATAGTTAATATGAGAGATTTAGTTGATATAAGGAAGGACATTGACCAGATCGACCAAAAGATCGTCCGGCTGTTTGAGGAACGGATGCAGTGTTCCGAAGAAGTGGCTGAGTATAAAAAAGGAACCGGGAAACCCATCTATGACAGAAAAAGGGAACAAGAGAAGATAGAGACTTTGACGAAAGAAGTGGGACCAGAGTTCCTTAAAAAGGGGACCGAGGAATTATTTTTACAGCTCATGTCGATCGGACGCCGGTATCAATACAGTCTTTTGTCAGAGGAAGACAGCTATGTCCGCAAAAAGTTCAAACAGGTGGACCGGCTGGAGATCAACAGTGACACAAAGGTGGTGTACCAGGGCATCCCTGGAGCGTATCAGGAACAGGCTATGGTCCAGTTTTTCGGAGAAGACATCAGTCATTTTACGGCAGAGGAGTTCAAAGATGTTGTTGTTGCTGTAGATGAGGGAAAAGCGGATTATGGGATCCTTCCTATTGAGAATACTTCTGCGGGAACGGTCAGCGGTATTTACGATCTGCTCCTAAATCATGACGTATGCGTGGTGGGAGAGGAGACTGTGGAATGCAACCATGCCCTTGTGGGGATCCGGGGTACGGATCTTTCTAAAGTGACAAAGGTCTATTCCCATCCGCAGGGACTGATGCAGTGCAAGGAGTTCTTGGATGAGACAAAATGGGACCAGGTGCGCATCAGAAATACGGCAGTGGCCGCCAAGAAAGTGGCGGATGACAATGACTGCACAAAGGTGGCCATTTCCAGCG
>OAWB01000455.1_pt1 | contig 25618 bp, 29 predicted proteins | sample 1550621 | NCBI WGS metagenome assembly OAWB01 (sample SAMEA2580107, study PRJEB22360) | human gut metagenome | biome: human gut; feature: human-associated habitat; material: faeces | place: Denmark | collected 2008/2010
AGGAGGGACCGCAGTGTTTCACAAATGTGAAACACTGCGGTCCCTTTAGTTATATGTAAATAATCTTCTCTCGCTTAGTTTATGATGCGCACTGCTTTGCATGGGGTACGGTATCCCATGCTGGATACTTTGATGCCTCCGCGCGGATATGGTGCAGAGTTGCTGGCGTGGACTACCTGTCCATTTCCTATGTACATTGTCACATGGTTGATCCGTCCGCCTCTTTTGTAGAACAACAGATCTCCCGGTCTCACATTGCTGACGGAGATGGTACGTCCGTCGTTTGCCTGGGAGGATGAGGTCCTGCTGATGCTGTAACCGAAATGTCCCAGTACCTGCTGGGTGAATCCGGAACAGTCAATCCCGTTGGTCAGGCTGTTTCCCCCGTAGCGGTATTTATTTCCCACAAACTTCAGTGCATAGTTCACTACCTTCTGGCGGCTGGTACCTGAAGAACTGCTCTCGCTGTCCTGGGAAGAGGATGTCTCCCGGCTGCTCTGTGTGGACCGCTCCGTACTCTGGGTGCTCTCTGTTGCTTTCGGTTTAGACTTCTTCACCGTTGACTTGGCATTGGTAAAATAATACCGGATGCTGACATAGTCCTTTGCAAGATAGCCTTTATCACCGTCTGCTTTTACATTGACCCAGTCTGCACTTTCTTTCAGGATCTTATAGCTGTCATTCTTTGAGACCAGGGTCAGCACCTTCGCTTTGGTAGACTGTTTCTGCCTTACTTTCAGCGTGTCTGCTTTCACCACTGCCTTCTTCGGAAAATTATGCTCCTTGGCATACTTGTGAATGTTATTTCCCCAGATGAGATAATCATTCTTAACATAGCCAGTCACTTTCCCGGAACGGATCTTTGTCCACTCTCTGCCCTTTTTTAAAACCGTTCCGATGTTTCCCTTTTTAAACTTTCCTACGACCAGGCTGGATGTACTTTTCTTCTTCCTGATATTTAACACTGAACGGACATCCGGCGCTGCCTTGCCCTGATATGTAGAACTTGTGTATTCTGGTTCCTCGTTCTGTTTTTTAGCCTCGGTCTTTGGTTTTGCACTTGTTGTCTTCTGTGCTGCGGTAGTTGTGGATACTGGCTGTTTCTTTACTTCTGTGATATGTTTTGCCTGGGTTGTCTTCTCCGCCGCCGTTGTCCTGGCTGTGGTCTTTGTTGTTTTACTGTTTGGCGCTGCCTTTTTTTGTGATGCAGAACTGTCTGATCCTGTGTACTCTTCCATGGCTGCCGCAGAGCCTGCAAGTCCGGTCTGATACTGGCTTGCCTTCGCATCTGCAAACGTGGAAACTCCGAGAATGAATGCCAGTGACAGTCCGGCTGTCATCGTCCCCTTTGCTATTATCCGCTTCATATCCCTTTTGTGTCTCCCTCTCCTTCCAGTGTATTGTGAACATATTACAATATTATTGAAATAAATTTAACACATTCTATGCAGAATGTCAATAAATCGTCATATTCTCACAAAACTAGATGATTCTCGATGAAAATCGTAATAAACAAAAAGGACCATGTCTCTGGCGCTGACATGGTCCTCTCATATGATCTATATATTCTTGATCCGTTCAATAGCTTTTACGGTATTTTCGTAGTTTCCAAACGCTGTGAGCCGGAAATATCCTTCACCGCTCGGTCCGAATCCTGATCCCGGTGTCCCCACCACATTCGCCTGCTCCAACAGATGGTCAAAGAAATCCCAGGAAGACATTCCCTCCGGAGTCTTTAACCAGATATATGGTGCATTGACTCCGCCGGACACGGTATATCCCGCTTCTTTTAGTCCCTCAAAGATAACTTTTGCATTGTTCATATAGTAGCCGACCTGTTCTTTCAGCTGGGCTTTTCCCTGCTCTGTATAAACGGCCGCTCCCGCTTTTTGAACAATATATGGTGCACCGTTATATTTTGTTCCGTGGCGTCTTGCCCATAAATCATGAAGTTTTACATCTCCGCATTTCAAATCCTTCGGAACCACCGCATATCCCAGGCGCACCCCGGTAAACCCAGCGTTTTTGGAAAAACTCTTTAACTCAATGGCACAGGTTCTTGCGCCTTCACACTCATAGATGGTGTGGGCCACATCATCTTCTGAAATATATGCCTCATATGCCGCATCATAGATGATGACCGCCCCGTTTTTGTTGGCATAATCCACCCAGCCCTGAAGCTGGTCTTTTGTGATCGTAGAACCAGTCGGGTTATTTGGGAAACACAGATAAATAATATCCGGCACTTCCTCAGGGAATTCCGGCGCGAAATTATTCTCTGCCGTACACGGCATATAGATCACATCGCTCCATGTTTCACTCTTTGGATCATAGGTTCCCGTTCTGCCCGCCATGACATTGGTGTCTACATAGACCGGATAGACCGGGTCACAGACTGCAATCTTATTGTCCTTTGCAAAAATCTCCTGGATATTTCCTGAGTCACACTTTGCGCCGTCGCTGACAAAGATCTCATCTGCCTGGATCTTGGCTCCACGTGATCTATAATCACCCTCCACGATTGCGTTTCGTAAAAATTCATATCCAAGATCAGGCGCATATCCATGAAATGTTTCTGCCGAAGCCATCTCATCCACTGCACCGTGAAGTGCCTCGATGATTGCCGGAGCCAGAGGCTGTGTCACATCCCCGATCCCAAGGCGGATCAATTCCTTATCCGGATTGGCTTCTTGAAATGCATTAACCTTTTTGGCAATGGTAGAAAACAAATAGCTGCCTGGTAACTTTAAATAGTTGTCGTTGATTTTAAACATGATGTCCTCCTAATATTTAATATGTATATGAATCCCGGATCATTTTTGCCATCTCAATTAATCCGACCCCGCTGTTCATACTGCGGCGCTGGATGTATTCGTGGGCTTCCTGCTCTGTGATCCGGTTATTTTTCATCAGCAGTGCCTTAACTTCTTCTATAATCTCCAGTTCTTCTCTGGTGCGCTGTCTCGGTTTATGCTTCTTTTCCTTTTGTCTGGCCAGCATGGTGTCTACCACCTGTCTGACCTTTTCTAACAAAAGCTGGGGTTTTAACGGCATGGGCAGATATTCCATCCCCTGAAGATCAAAAAATTCAAGATTCGTCTGGGGAGCCAAAACGATCATTTTAAACCCTGTCGGGAGATATTCCCTCAGTTCACTGCTGACCATGTCAACAAACTTATAGCCGCAGACAACTAGTCCGTCTTCCAGACTCTCCGCCCGCTGCATAATCTGGGCTCCTGTAACACAGGCAGCCGTCACTTCAAATCCATTTCTCACAAGCAGGTTACGGATGCTCCTTGCCTGTTCTTGTTTCGGGAAAAGAACAAAAATATTAACCAAGCTTCCCACCTCCCCGTATGAATGACGCCTGCCTTCTGCCGGTTAAATCTTATACAAATATTCATCAATTTCCCACTGGGAGACAGTCTTTTGATAGGATTCCCATTCTCCCTGTTTTGCATCCAGATACCGGTCAAAAATGTGCTGTCCGAGCACTTCTTTCATAAACTGACTGTCTTTGAACAGGTCCAGTGCCTCCTTCATATCCCTTGGAAGGGAGCCAATACCGGCCTTAAGCTTAGCCCGTTCTGTGACTTCGTATTGATTCTTCGTGGATGCTTTTCCTGGCTGGAGCTTGTTTTCCAATCCGTCGATCCCTGCCGCCAGGCTCACTGCCAGCGCCAGATATGGATTGGCCGCAGAATCCGGACTTCTGAATTCCAGACGCGTTCCGCTTCCTCTGGCGGTCGGCACACGGATCAGCGGACTCCGGTTGGCCGGAGACCAGGAGATATCGACCGGAGCTTCATAGCCCGGCACGATCCGTTTATAGGAGTTTACCAAAGGATTCGTGATAAGCGACATCTCCGGTGCATGCTTCATCAATCCTGCCATGAAATGATATGCCTCATCGCTGAGACCCAGATCACCTCTGGAATCTGCAAATATATTCTGTCCTTCTCTCCAAAGGGACATGTTCAGATGCATACCGGAACCGTCCACGCCGGAAATCGGTTTCGGCATAAAGCTTGCGTAAAGCCCATGGCGCTTGGCAATATACTTTACAACAAATTTAAATGTGAGAATATTGTCAGCTGTGCGGAGCGCATTGTCGTACTTGAAATCGATCTCGTGCTGGGCCGGCGCCACCTCGTGGTGGGATGCCTCGATCTCAAATCCCATGTTTTCAAGATTCAGGATCATATCCCGCCTGGCCGCCTCTCCAAGGTCTAACGGCGCCACGTCAAAATAGCTGGCCTTCTCATGGGTCAGTGTGGTCGGGCATCCTTCCTCATCCGTATGGAATAAGAAGAATTCGCACTCCGGTCCTACGTTAAAGTTATACCCGAGCTTCTTGCTCGTTCTGAGCACTTTTTTCAAGATATAGCGGGAATCCCCGATGAATGGAAGCCCGTCCTGCCCGTAGACATCACAGACCAGCCTTGCGACCTTGCCGCTTTGGGAATGCCAGGGAAATATAAGGAAACTGTCCAAATCAGGATACAAATACATGTCAGATTCTTCTATCCGCACAAAACCATCCACAGAAGACCCGTCAAACATGCACTTATTATCCAATGCCTTTTCCAGTTGTCTTGCCGTGATCGCCACATTTTTCAGTGTTCCGAACACGTCGGAGAACTGCAGCCTGATAAACTGTACATCATTTTCTCTAACCAGATCTATGACGTCTTGCTTCGTATATCGGTCCATATCATCACTCCTCTTTTCTTTTTTGGCATACGGCCCGGAATCCAGCCTTTGCCTAGTTATAATAATTTTATCAAGTAACATTTTCATTGTCAATTCAAGAACATCACACGCCTCATCTAAAAGAATAATAAAAAGGGGCACCTTTAATAGACTTAAAGGTACCCCGTTGTACGTTTAAATTTGTGCGATGTCCACAACTGATAAATTTTCTCTGCTTCCTGATTCCAGGCTGGTCAGCAGAGCATCCGCTGTATCCAGGCTGGTAAGACAAGTCACACCGGTTTCAATCGCATACCGGCGGATCAGGAATCCGTCCTTGCTGCGCCCTACTCCCTGAGAAGGTGTGTCTATGATCAAATCTATTTTATCATCTAAAATCAAATCAAGCAAGTTGGGAGATTCTTCCTCCAGTTTATTGATCGGATGAGCAGGCACTCCATTTTCATTCAGCACCCTGCATGTACTTCTTGTGGAGAAGATCTCATATCCAAGATCCGCAAATCTTCTGCCGATATCCACCGCGTCGATTTTATCAGAATCCTTCACCGTGAGGATCATCTTCTTGTATTTCGGAAGATTGATTCCCGCCCCGAGGAAAGCTTTATAAAGCGCTTCGTTGTAATTTTTAGATACACCGAGGCATTCTCCTGTGGATTTCATCTCTGGTCCAAGGCTGACCTCTGCCCCGCGCAGTTTCTCAAATGAGAACACCGGCTTTTTAATAGCATAATACTCAGATTCATCCTGAAGACCCGGTTTGTATTCCAGATTTTTGATCTTAGCTCCGGCGATCACCTTAGCTGCCAAATCTACGATCGGAATCCCTGTCACCTTACTGATATAAGGAACAGTTCGGCTGGAACGTGGATTCACCTCGATGACAAATACTTCCTCGTCACAAACGATGAACTGAATGTTGATCAGTCCCACAACGTGCAGCGATTTCGCAAGCTTTCTTGTGTATTCAGCGATGACACGTTTCACCTTATCACTTAAGTTAATGGAAGGGTAGACAGAAATACTGTCACCGGAATGGATTCCGGCACGCTCAATATGCTCCATGATTCCAGGAATGATAATCTCTTCCCCGTCACATACGGCATCTACTTCCACTTCCCGTCCTACCAAATATTTGTCGATCAGAATCGGATGCTCCTGTGTCTGACGGTTGATGATCTCGATAAAGGAAATGATATCTTCATCGGAAACGGCGATCTGCATTCCCTGTCCTCCGAGAACATAGGATGGTCTCACAAGAACCGGATATCCCAGCTCATGGGCCGCGTTCAGCGCTTCCTCACAAGTAAATACTGTCATTCCTTTCGGTCTTGGAATACAACATTCTTCGAGAATCTCATCAAATAACTCCCGATCCTCAGCAGCATCTACATTCTCCGCACTGGTTCCTAAAATCGGAACTCCCATCTCCATCAGAGCCTGGGTCAGTTTGATCGCGGTCTGTCCGCCGAACTGTACAACCGCTCCGTCCGGTTTTTCCAGATCGACGATGCTTTCCACATCCTCAGCGGTCAGCGGCTCAAAGTACAGCTTATCTGCCACGTCAAAATCTGTTGATACAGTCTCTGGATTATTGTTTACGATGATCGTCTCATATCCAGCCTCTCTCAAAGCCCACACACTGTGAACAGAACAATAGTCAAACTCGATTCCCTGTCCGATACGGATCGGGCCTGATCCCAATACCATAACCTTTTTCTTTTTGCTCAGTTCCTCTACTTCGTTTTCACTTCCGTAGATAGAGTAGTAATACGGAGTGCTGGCCTCAAACTCAGCCGCACAGGTATCTACCATCTTATATGCTGCATGGAGGTCAAACTGATTTCTCAGCTCCTTAATCTCTTTTGCGGTTTTTCCTGTCAGCTTTCCAATGACAGAATCCGGGAACTCAAGGCGTTTCGCTTCGGCAAGAAGCTCTTTGTCCAATTCCCCTGCACTCTGCAATTTCTTTTCCATCTCTACCAGAACAGCAATCTTATCTAAGAACCACCGGTCAATCTTCGTGATGTTGAAAATGGTGTCATAGTCAAAGCCTCTTCTGATCGCTTCCGCAATCACGTAGATTCTCAGATCATCGATCTTCTCTAACTCTGACTTCAATTCCTCATCTGACATATCCCCGTAGTTTCCGAAGATCAGGCTGTCCACGTTCTGTTCCAGAGAACGGATCGCCTTCATGAGCGCTCCTTCAAAGTTGTTGCAGATACTCATGACCTCTCCGGTCGCTTTCATCTGAGTCGTCAGCGTCCTCTTTGCATGAATAAACTTGTCAAACGGCAGACGCGGCATTTTGACAACACAGTAATCCAGCATTGGTTCAAAGCTTGCGTAAGTTTTTCCAGTGATCGCATTTGGAATCTCATCCAGATTGTATCCCACTGCGATCTTTGCTGTCACCTTTGCGATCGGATAACCTGTCGCCTTGGATGCCAGGGCAGAAGAACGGCTGACACGTGGATTTACCTCGATGACACAGTATTCAAAACTGTCCGGGTTCAACGCAAACTGCACGTTACATCCGCCGTTTACTTTAAGTTCCGTGATAATATTCAGGGCGGAAGTACGCAGCATCTGGTACTCTTTGTCCCCTAATGTCTGGGAAGGGGCCACAACGATACTGTCACCAGTGTGGACTCCGACCGGATCAATGTTTTCCATATTACATACTGTAATGCAGGTGCCGTTGGCATCACGCATCACTTCATACTCGACTTCTTTCCATCCGCCGATGTAACGCTCTACGAGAACTTCTCCTACACGGCTCAGTCTGAGTCCATTTTCCAGGATCACCTCTAACTCTTCTCTGTCGTGGGCGATTCCGCCGCCGCTTCCTCCCAATGTATAGGCCGGACGGCACACAACTGGATAACCGATCTCTTCCGCAAATTCTGCACCCGCAGGAATATCAGTTACAACCCGTCCCGCCGCGATGGGCTCCCCGATCTTTTCCATAGTATCTTTAAATTCCTGGCGGTCCTCTGCCTTTTTGATCGTTGTGGAAGAGGTACCGATCAGGCGCACGCCGCTCTTTTCAAGATACCCGCTCTCTTCAAGCTCCATGGCAAGGTTCAGGGCAGCCTGTCCTCCGAGAGTCGGAAGAATGCTGTCCGGTTTTTCTTTTTCCACGATTTTTTCTACAACCTCCGCAGTCAGCGGCTCAATGTAGACTTTATCAGCGATATCTTTATCTGTCATGATGGTGGCCGGGTTGGAGTTTACCAAAACAACTTCGATTCCCTCTTCCTGAAGGGCACGACAGGCCTGGGTTCCCGCATAGTCAAACTCTGCTGCCTGTCCGATGACGATCGGTCCGGACCCAATGACTAATACTTTCTTAATATCTTCTATCCTAGGCATTTTTTGCTCCTTTCATCATTTCAATAAATTCATCAAACAAGTAAGCGGTGTCAACCGGTCCCGGGCTGGCTTCCGGATGGAACTGCACGGTACGGACATTCTTGTCCTTATAGCGGAGCCCCTCAATGCTCTTATCGTTGACATTGATGAATGAAACTTCTGCCAGATTCTTTGGTACACTTTCTTTTTTAATGACATATCCATGGTTCTGGGAAGAAATATAAACGCGTCCTGTCGCAAGATCTTTGACCGGGTGGTTGCCGCCGCGGTGTCCGAAACGCATCTTTCTCGTATCCGCACCGTTGGCCAGGGCCATCAGCTGATGCCCAAGGCAGATTGCAAAAATCGGTACCTCGCTGTCGTATAATTTCTTGATCTCTTTGATAATGGACACACATTCTTTCGGATCCCCAGGTCCGTTGGACAACATAATCCCGTCCGGCTGGTCCCCAAGGATTTCTTCTGCTGTAGTAAATGCCGGATAAACTGTAACATCGCAGCCTCTCTTATTTAAAGACTTCGCAATATTGCTCTTTGTGCCCAGGTCTAAAAGGGCAACCTTCAGCCCGTCCCCCGGAAAATGCTCTTTTTCATTTCTTGTTACAGTCTTTACTGCGTCTTTTACCTGATATCCTTTTAATTTTGGAAGGATCTCATCCAAATCGTAATCTGGATCTGTAGTGATCATTCCACCCATGCAGCCTTCTTCTCTTAAGATTTTTGTGATCGCTCTGGTATCCACTCCCTGGATTCCAGGTATATCATTGGCAATAAGATATGCCTCCAGATCCTGCTCACTCCTGAAGTTACTTGCAGTTCTTGATAATTCTCTTACAATAAAAGCCGAATGCCATGGCTTTACGGATTCTGCATCCTCAAGACATACGCCGTAATTTCCAATCAGCGGATATGTCATGACAACTCCCTGTCCCTGATAGGACGGGTCCGTAAGCACCTCCAGATAACCTGTCATCGATGTATTAAATACAACTTCGCAGATCACTTCTTTCTTGGCGCCGAAACTTTTTCCTTTAAACACTTGCCCATCTTCCAAAATCAAAAATGCGTCCATGAATCTGTTTCCTCCTTAAAAATGTGCATAAAAAAAATATATCCAAAAATAAAAATCACGAATCCAAGCATTGAGGCGCAGGCGCAGTTCAATGCAATATGTGGTATTATTTTAGATATATCTCTCTACAAATTGTAAAAATTCTATCACAAATAAAAACCTTTTGCAAGGGTTTTTGACAATTAATTTGCGTTTTTTGAAAAAATACAGCCGCAGAAGCTTTGCCGGTATAACCCATACATTTGTGACAGCTCTACAGAACGTTTATAACCATTCTTTTTCTTAAAATCAGACGGCAGGAACTTTACATGAAACTGCTCCTCCATCTCCTGTCCGATTTCATTGAGCCATTGTGCGTTCTTCATCGGACTTATCGTAAGTGTGGTGGTAAAATAATCACTTCCCAGATCCCGGGCCGCCCTGGCTGCCTCTGAAAGTCTCAGCCGATAACAAATAAGACACCGTTTCCCGCCCTCCGGCTCCTTTTCATATCCCTTGACAGCTTCATAAAACTCTTTGGGACGAAACTCTTCTTTTATAAAGGCCACTTCCTCCGGGAATTCCATCTCTGAGATCAGGCGTCTCTGCTCTTCGGCTCTTTTTTCATATTCTTCTTCGGAGTCAATGTTGGGGTTATAGTAATATACTGTGATTTGAAAATACTTTGAGAGATATTCCAAAACGTAGCAGCTGCAAGGAGCACAGCAGCTGTGCAGCAAAAGAGAAGGCCTCTCATCCTGAAGCCCTTCTATGATACGGTCTAACTTTTTCTGATAATTTTCCTTCATCATTTCCACTCCTGTCTTTTATTATACACGATTTCCTACCTAATTCAATTAAGTACATCAAATATTTACAAATAACATTTGGTAATAAAATTCTATTGACAATTCATTCAATCTATTTTATTATTGTATTATAACATTAATACAAACAAGGAGGCACTTATGGGAAAGAAATTAGTTGCACCGATCATTATAACTATTTTTTCACTTTGCTTCATGCTATTTTATTATGGCCTGATTTTTGCTTTTATCCCTCTTTCATTCTGGATAAAAGCATTGATCGGTATTCTGCCTCTTTCTCTTGGCGGAGTCTCCATTTTTGTACTCGTTGAGCGAATAAAAGAGATAAGGAGTGGTGAGGAAGATGATCTTAGTAAATACTGATTACATTACAGGAAAAGAATTAGAAATGATCCAGCTGGTAAAAGGCAATACGATCCAGACAAAAAATGTAGGAAGGGATATCACACAGGGATTTAAACATCTGGTAGGCGGGGAGTTGACAGCCTACACTGAAATGATGAACGATGCCCGTGCTTTGGCTACCAAACGCATGGCTGAGGAAGCTGAAAGCCTGGGAGCGGATGCGGTTGTCAATATCCGTTATGCTTCCGCGGAAGTTATGGCCGGGGCCGCAGAGATCATGGCTTATGGAACTGCAGTGAAGTTTAAATAAAAAGATGCCCTGGCTTTATAGCCGGGGCATCTTTGAGCTAATCCTCTACTTTTATAGATGTTAGTATGTCCTCAAACTGCTTTTTATACTCAGAATCCTGATAAAACATAGATAAAGCAATAAGCTTACCATCTATATTAAAAAGAAAACCTTGGTATTTCATCTCTCCATTGTCATTTTCTGCGTCAAATGAAATGTACTGTCCTTTTAAATCATTCACTGTCTTGGCTTTAGCTTTTAAATTTGATTTATAGTAGGGGTTGTTTGCTTTGACAGATTTTAAATAAGCATCCAGATTTTCCTTTTTATTAATATCTAAATTGGGCAAATCAACTGTCTCTACTTGAAAAGTAACTACAACCTTTCCTCTTTCTTCTTTCTGAAAAGCACCCTCTGCTTCTTCCTCCATTGATTTCCAGCTCTTTGGAAGTTTATAGACCAGATCCGTTCCTTCCACACTGTACTGTTTTGTTTCCTCCCTTTTTGTTGACTTCTTTGTCCCACATCCTGCCATACTAAAAACTAATATAAATACAGTTAAAGCTAATAAAACTTTTTTCATTCTCTCTCCTCCTAAATGAATTGTTTTAAAGTTTTGTAACTTAATTACACATTAATTATACTTATATTACTGCTTTTATTCAATCTTTTTCGTGCAATTTTTTCCATATCCTCACGCTGGTGTCTACATCATCCAAAGCATTATGTCCCATCCCTTTTTTCGTACTCAATTGATCTCTGGATTTCAATGGATCAATTCCTGCGAAATAGAGCATACTGCTCAGATCTAGCAAGGGATAAGGTGCATCCCATTGTCTCCGTTCTCTGTCTGTCTCAACACATTTCAAAAAAAGCCTAGTCTCTACTGGAAAAGGAACATCAGCGATACAATAAGTTTTCTCTTTATATTTCATCCAAAAACTCCAAAAGCAATCCAGCAACTCTTCCTCAGTCTCAACTTGTTCATAATCTCCAAGGACCGGAATCACATTTTCTCTCACCCATTGGGTTTTAATCTCTTTCTGGTCTATTTTTCTTCCTATATAGAGAGAATCTATTTCCTTTCCTGTTTCATCTATGACAATTGACGCTACTGTCAAAAAGGAACCATATAACCCATCTGTCTCTGCGTCTACAAAAAAATAACGAATAGGAATCCCCCTTCCTCTGCGAGTATCGATTTCACATATTCAATTTTTATAATAAAACTATTTCATGCATTTTGCAATCACTTTACATAGATCTGGCATATGAGGCATTAAAGTTACAAGCAATGCTAGAAAACTAACAAAAAGGGCCCATTTGTTCCATCTAAAGCCTTGATTAATACTAGCGGCTTCATATGCAATGTTCATTTGATCCATCAGCATTTGCTTTTCTTTTTCAATATACAGTGCTTCTGCTATCATGTCATACAGTTCTATTCCCTGTTCCTGGCATGTCACCTCAAAAAACTGTAATTGATTTTGAAAAGCAATATAATCTTCCTGTAAATCTGTTAATTTCTTTGCTGCTCTACAATTCAATATGAACTTATGTTTTTTCAACGCATTTGAAAAAGCTGCGATTTTCCGCTGAAATGATATGATAGAACATCTCTGTGCAAGGCATAATGTGACCATCTCCGTATAAATGACTAAGAATGGATTAACAACTGGGGCATCTATGTCTTTGTCTGTTGTTGTCATACAAAAGAACGAATGATGAGTAATCGCATAAGCAGTCCCGTATTCAATCCAGCGATCATATAATTGTTTGTTTAAAATTTCTTCTCTCATCCGCTCTGTCGGACATGAAGTTTTATCTTGACGATCCACAAAAATCAATTCATACAACTCTTGTTTAAATTGATTGCATCCCGCTGTTTTTATTAATTGATTTCCACTGCCACAAAATTTTTCTTTTTGAAGGCATTTGGCAAAATAATCATCCCGGACCAGGCATGTCACGTACATCCTATCATCTAAAGCAGTAGCCAGATACCACTTTTCGCCTGATGAATATTTTTGATCCGTAAACTTTTTTTCGGCCTTTTTATAATTCAGTATATCAATAATAAAAGACGCTATACAATTATAATTTGCATATTTATGTTCATGTAAGATTTCATGGCTGCTTCCAAACTTTTTACGAAAATCAAAACTAAAGGTTCCTATATTCTCTATCGACACAGAAAGTAAGTCTGCACATATATCTGAATCCAAAAAAGGAGCTGTGATTCTTCTTCCGTATTCATTAATATCTTTTACCTCTTTAATTGAACCATGTTTTCTGTTCTCACACTCAAAAATTAAAATTCCAATGCCAGAATTAAAAATTTTTAATTTTATTGAATATAGATCCAGTTCATATACTTTTTTAATCATCTCATTGTTAAATTTTTCAGTTTTTTTAATAGTATAACACGCTTGTTGTCTCACCTCTTTTGTACAGAACTGATAATTATGTACTACTTCTGAGTCACCTCCAAAAATAGCCTGACAGACTGGAGTATGAAAATACTGATAAGCCTGATAAAGCCATATCCGACTTTTTTCGTCTTGTAAAGCAGGCGTTGTATTTACATTTGAAAAGTCTTTTATATCCGTTTTATCCCAATAATGGTTACTGTCAAAATATGATATAATTTCTTCTTGTTTTACTTTTATCCCTTCCCATATAAACGGAAAATAGAAAGTATGGTAGCTATATACTTCTTTTTCTTCATTCATGATATAACCCCCTGCTTTCAAATAACTTTTTCATTTCCTCTCCTTGATCTTCCATATTAAAAATAGAAATAAGTTTTCCAGATTCATTTATTTCTCTTTTCATCCTTATTCGTATTTTCATTCCCACATGAAAGAAGTCAGATAATTCGCCCTTTGTCTTTTCTACATTCAAAATATTTTTCTTTTTGACTATAGAATAATTTGCTTCTCCAATTCTACACTTTAATTGTCTTCCCTGGACCTCTATGACCTCAGCTGAATAAAGGTTTCCAGGTTTTAACTCAATTTTGTTTTTAACCGGCACCATAGATCCATAACCAAGATTTGTCTTTGCCCCAATCCCAAGTTCACACAAAAGCTTCTGATACAAATCCTTCCTGTTCTTTTCTGAATCTTCAATCTTACCCCCATCGCTCATTCTTATGTTAAATTCAAAGGTAATATTAGGCCGCACTTTCAGTATCGTAGTGATTGCCTCTGGTGATTTAAAAATACTCTCTGCCGGATTTTTCTTATTGATATGAGGAGTTATATTATCTGTATCTATAAACTTTCTTCCACATTCTTCTGCTTTTGTAATATAAGCATCAAAAAATAAATCCTTTTCTGCAAACTCCTTGTCCAAATCCGGTTCAAAAACCTTTTTCTCAAGCTCTCCCAGTTTCTGTTCTCCTCCGCTTTCATACTCCCACCCAAGCCATTTGCAGATTTCTTCCGGAAACTTCTTAAATCCTGATCGGATAATTCCCTTAATCGTGGATCCTGGAATATATGGATATCCGGTAACATAGTCCATTGACATTCCCATCTGGATATCTTCGTTTTTTCCTTTTGTTCCATGTGCGTTTCCAATCCCTATCAACAGGCCAGGAGAACAGGTTTTCAGCTGAAAAGACACTACCCCATGTAATTGTTTCAATTCGTCATAACTGTTCGTATGCTTTTTGAAATCTGAGTCAACTAATCGATCTTTACATGTCTTCATTTGATATTCAGCTTCCTCATCAGTTTTTAATAGACATTTATAATAATCAACCTCAAATAAATATTGAAGATTACTATTCGTTTTCTCCCCCATTATCTTTTTCTCCTATCTCCGCATCATCCTTCAGTGGATATAAATTCATTGCCAGCTTTAATGCAATCGAATAATTTATGACTTGTTCCTTTAATACAGCATATGTTTCACGATATTCAAGACCCTTACATCCTGACAAGGTCTCCTTTATATATTCCCAAAGAGTGCAATCCGGTTGATCCAGCTTTTCCTGTTCATTGATCATTATATAAATAGCTTTCATCAACTTTGTCCGGTCTACGGCTGCATTCCCTTTTTCACTATAAAAAGAGACTGCGGAAATTAAACTGCCCATTGATATGGATGCCCCGAAAGCTGAGATCTGAGATTTGTATCCCTTTAAGATCACTGGTTCTCCATTTATTTCTTCGACAATACCTATTTCATTCAAAACATCATAAGCCCGTGAAATGGCCTGATCTACCTTTCTCTTATTCACTTCTGTACTCCCCCTTCTAAACACGTGATCTTGGTATATCCATATCCCACAGAAGCACTTCCTCCAAACTGTACTATGTTATTGGTGACAATTTCATTGAAATAATCAAATTTGTCACAGTCATCCGGGTACAATACCGTCATATAAAACAGGCTCTCATGGGGTACGATCTGCTCGTACCAAAGATTTTTAGACGTTCCATTTTCCAGACGATTTCTTGCAAGAACCGGGAGATCAATACTTTGAAAGATGGATGAGGATGCGATAGCAAGATTATCAGTTAGTTGAAGTTCATCTGGGAACGTATTATTTATTATTTTCTTAACCGGATACCCTTCTATTTCGATAATTTTTGAAGATTCCATGACCGCAAAATCATAACCATTTTGAGGTATTTCTTTAAACAAATCTTTCTCATTTTTTTGAGATCCAAATATCTTCATATGTTCTATAAAGGAATGCAGGATTTCATTCGTCGTCACCATCGCATATGTAGCTTCTCCGCATGACACTCTCATAGGCCTTGCAAGCAGCTGTGCCTGCAGAAATTTAAAATGTCCTTCTTTTACAACCGGTCCGCCAAACTCATTGCCAAATATGTATTCTATTATTTCCTTGCTGACGTCCGTCTGTGTCCTAAAATGCTGAAGCAGAGAGCCTTTTATTCCCGAAGAATAAATGGCAGGATTTCCGGTAACCACATCTTTTTCTACTTCATTATCTATAATATTATAACTTTCTTCACCATTTCCCACATGCATGTTTGTTAAACACTTTAATAAATATACTGCTGTCTTCATTTGTCATCCTCCTCTAAAAACAATAGTTAAAACCAGCGGCCTGCAGCCCCGGATGCTGTATAATTTTCAGCAATTCTTTTTTATTCTCTGTATAAATCACACTTCCGGCAGAAATCATTTTAAACAAAGCCTCATCCTTTTTAAACCGCTCCCGGTAACTGATATTCTTTCCATCCTTTGTTGTCAGTCCCCGGTATTCTACTGTCTCAATCACAGAAAAATCCTGCAGTCCTTTGAATTTTTCATCAAAATGCGGCACATATGCATCTGATATAAAATATACAAGCTTATTTATATCCGTTTGAGCAAATACATTTTCCATATTCAGATACTGCATTAGCCCGTTCTCTTCTCCATCTACTTTTAAGAACGTTACCTGGAACATAGATTTCCCCTGTCCTATATAAGCCAGCATAGGTTTCTGTTGTTTCCAAAGTTCGGCTTCGGTTTTAACAAAACATCCAAAAGTAAAACACTGATCTTCGGTTTGCTTTAAATATTTATAACCTTTTTTAAAAAAGCCAGAGTTATCCGTACCGGCGGCTGTTCCTGTCTCTGCTTTCTTAATTCCAACCCTCGTATCTGTTCCAAACAATGTATCATGCAATATTTTCTTTCCAGAATCAAGATCTACAAAATCCTGTGTGATTCCTTTTTTCACATCAAACGTTTCTGGAAGTTTTATACAGCCTTCCGTTGTCTCGTAAGCCGTCTCTGATAACTGAAAAGGTGAATATATTAATTTCTCATTGTCGTGATTTTTAGGCATTGGCAGATAAATTGATTTTTTATCTTCCTTTTTGCTTTGAGCATGGATAAAAACCGGGGAAATCCCCAGGATCTTTCCATACCTTTCTGGTGGATCCTCCAAAGAAAAACTTCGTTCTCCAACCAACTGGTTATTTTCTTCTTTTTCTTCTTGAGTATAATCAAAATCAGATTTTACGTGTTTTAATCCAAGATATCTTAATGTTCCCAATATTGTAGATTGGGAAGGCATTTCCTTCGACTCAGCATAATATCTGATATTCCCTTTATCAAATCCAAAGGATCTTTCGTTCCCCAGAAAATACGGCTCTATGGGATGAAATAAAACTTTATAAACTGCCACTATGCATCACCCCTTTCTTCCTGGTAAAATTTCATGATTCGGATAATAGCATCTAAACATTCCAGAGCCTCTTGCTTATTCTGATTCAAACTTACAATCTCTTTTTTCTTTTCCAGATTATAAAACAACATTGTAATGTCTCTTATATACTTTCTTTCTTCTGTAAGCGATGCCTCCATATCATCCTTGCCCTTAATAAAAATACCCCTATGTCTGTTTGAAAATAAATTTTCCACCAAATTTTGTAGGACTTTTTCACTATCTCTTTTACTGCTCTTTTCTAATGCCATTTTTATTTCCTGTTCATGCAGGGCAAATTTTTGTGTCAACGAACGCAGAAACTTCTCATCTAAGTTCCTGATCTCATGAAACAATTCAAGCATCCGGAGATAAGTTTCATTCTTAGAGAATCTTTTTATAAAAATCCCATTTGCCTGCCCCGAATGTTTCATCAGCTCAACAGCAAGTCCGTGTTTATCTCCTTCCTTTGCCTTCATTAATAGCATATAGGCCCTATTTAGACTTTCATACAATGGATAACCTTCATGATGGATGGCAACCCCAAAAGAAACAGATAGTCCAGAAGGCATTCCATCTCCATCCTTTAAATATTCTTTAAATTCCGTTTTAAAGACTATATCTAATTCCTGTATCAGGTCAAAAATAGTATCCTGCTCTTTTCCCTCCAAAGGTGCCAGAAACAGTAAATCATCTCCTCCTGCATAAATGGTAACTCCTCCATATTTATGAATCCTTTCTGCCGCCTTTTTTGAGTATCGAAAACATGTCTTTGAAAATTCCCGGATAGCAGGATGTACTTCTTTTTCTTGAGAAAAATTTATTATATTTCTTAGTATTTTTGTTAAATTATCTCCATCAGACTGGACAAATGCATAATATTGATATTTCTTTTTTTTGAGTTTTTCAGCGCCCACTTCGTTTTTCGCAATATCGGAGATATTCTTAATCCTTCCATTTTCCATCAGCTGCCAGTTATCCCCCTGGACTGCATCTTTCACAAGAAAACTTTGTTTTATATAGAAGTTCTTCCCTTTCTCACTGTCACCATCCTCCTTTGCCTTTTCATTCAACATTCCCTGATTCACAAGCATTTTTAATATGTAGTTTTCGTTTTCCTTCGTGTTGACAGTTTTCATCAATTCCAGCGCATCCAATAGTTTCCCCAGCTGAAGAATCGGATTATCATTTTCCATGACGGATGCCTTGACTGCATGAATCTGCAGGCAGCTGTTCATAAACTTCTGGTACTTTTCTCTCTCCTCAGGATCACCTTTAAGGTTTTCATAAAATTGATCTGCCACTTTAGTTTTTATCCACTTTACGGAATCCTGAACTACTTTCATTTCGCCGGCTTTTGCTCTAAAAATTATACGGTCATGAAAAAGTCCCACACCCTGCGCTTCCTGCCGTATTTGTTTTGTTTCCTCATCCACTACAGGGCAGACAAATTCTGTTTCTTCTATCCCAGCTGCAATCAATTTTTCTGTTAAATTTCTTGCAATATATGAAAAAAAATAACTGGCTCCCCAAAGTCCCGCCGGAGATGATGATAACATCAGAGTATCCACAATAGGGCCAATCGTGATTCCTATGTAATCTGAACTATTTTGTATTTCCATCAGTTTATCTCCTTATATTAATCAATTTTTTCTAGTTTAAATTGTTTTTTGTTTTTACTATAGGAATCCAGCATATCTCTAACATCATACTGCCCTTTATCAGGTATTTTAGCCACGAATTTATTCTCTCCATTTTGAAAGATGATCTCTAAAGAATCTGCTTTTTCCTGGAGCTTATGGACAGCTTTCATATCAAACAATAAATATACATTTTTATAGTCGATTGCCGGAATAAAACGGATCGGAGAAGGAAATCTAAATTGAGGACGCTCTGTTCCATTTTCAGTTACTTTTAGCTTAAAATCACCTTTTTTAGGACGGAGATAGGAGTAATGTTCTGCAAATCCAAGTAATCCTCTGATATACCATATTTGTTCTTCTCCGTTTAGTTTTTCATTTTTTAATAGCATATCCATAGCATTTTTTTCATGTATAATGTTACCTCTTTCCTTATAATGATATTCATCCAGCATAAAAGATGGCTTTCCATTCAAACCACTTTTTATATCACAGTTAAAATTCTTAATCAAATCTAAACATTCTTTGTAGCAACTTTTTGTTCCTTTTAATTTGTAAAGCTGAAATCTAGGATTCTCTGAGCAAAGGAATGTTTTCATATATTTCTTGATCAACTGATCTTGCAAATGTTTATTTTCTTTTACTTCCTCTGTCAAAAAGTAACCATAACCTTTATCCTGCCTGAATCCAAATGTTGTGGTTGCCAAAAACTCCGGAAAAACATGATGGATTAACTCTTTTAATTCATGATGGCTGCAAAGAAATTCAATAATTAATTCCGTGCTATATGAATTGAATCTAGGATCTTCATTGGTCCAAAAGTATGCGCCATAGGCCGTATTTTTGTTTCTCTTATATGTCTTTAATTTATGTTGGTTTTTGACTAACTTAATTCTCAATTTATAATCATATGCGATAAGTTCCAGTTTTCTATCATTATCTTGCGCTATCCAACTTTCATCACCATAAGCCAACCATTTGTGTTTGATTTCTTTATCGTTCTTTTGAATATACTGGCTTATATATCGATCTAGTTTAGGTTTCATTTCCGTAGCACGGACAGTCCTTCCCGACTCATCTTTAAAATGGATTAACGGAGTCAGCTGCCATAATCTGAATTCAAGCTTGCTCCCATCTAAAATACTTCCACTCATCATCATTCCTCCTCTTTTGAAAAAAAGACAGAAATTGCACACTTGCAACTTCTGTCTAATTTTTTGGACGCAGAATATCCCTATTAAATTTGTAGAGTTTCATTATATTCAAGTAAATAGGAATCCTTTTTGTACTCCAATTTATTATACAATTATACCCACATAAATTTGAGATGTTCTGATCTATCATGTTTATCACTTAATCCCCATATCATTCTGTTTACATTTTATACAGGTTACAGCACATTATTTATCCTGCACCTCCTACATCCAACGGTAATTAACAAACCCAGCTCCGCGGGCATTGATCTCCCCCAGCCCAGTTCCCAATGTCATATAACTAAGCTCCTGAGACAATTCATTGTCCGCTACTTTGAGCGCAATCTTATCCCCCAGCAGCTTTATCTTCTTATAGGCAACTGCGATGGGCGCTCTGTTCTGTACTTGGATCATTCGGATAAACTCAAAATCTTCATCTATTTTTGTACTGCAAAAATTGTTATATTTCTTAATAAGATTTACCGTCAGCCTTTTTTCATATTCCTCCAACGAAAAAAATCCCCTCCAGTAGCGTTCTGCTTTGACAATCACCGGGGAGATAGAATAAATCGTATCTATAATTTTGTGTTTCTTGGGAATGATTTTATATTCACAGGTCAATGCCTGCATCTCTTCGGACCGCTCATTCTTTAATTTTCCTGAAAAAACTTCTGCAAGTCTTGGATCAATCGTGCGGATCGTGATCACATACACTTTGTCCTTCTTATATAGTTTGTCTTTTTCCAGTGGATATGGGTTGCCGAAAGAATAATTTTTGAATTGATTTGTCTCATGAAATTCCAGAAGTGCTTCGTCTCTGCTCAGGCAAATGTCGATCAGCGCAGCCGTCTTTTTTTGAACCGTATCTACAGGTATATCCTTTAATAAATATACCTTTAAGCGGACTTCAAATACTTGTAAATCCACTTTCCCACCCCTTCCTTTTGCTTTACCCTCATATCATGTGTGTTTTGATATGACTCATTAGTTTCCTTTATATATGAACCATTCTATTGTTCTATTTTACTATATTTTAGAAGGAAATACAACTTATTATAGGTTTTTCTAACAAAATATATCATTAAATCATATTATTAGAATATATTTAATAATTTCACATTTGGAATCCAGTCTTCGGGGTTGTCCATAAGGTACTCTAAAGTCGTTTCTTATCTCTCATTATATCTCTAAATGTAGACAGATTCAACGCTTCCGCTCAGATTTCCCGGACAATTAGCTTCTCAGTCATCCGGGAAATCAGGCTTACGTTCTCCAATATATTCTACAGCTATTTCCGGTCAAAATAAGGTGACTTGCCAAGAGCAGAAAGCGGTATCCCAAGAACAATTTTAACCTCCGGCCCAAGCAATCCAAGTGATAAAGCTCCCTTTCCTATGGAAAACATGATACGGTTATCCACTCGGTTCATGGATGCTGTGCTGACTGCTGATCCCAATGCAATTCCCAGATCGATGGGATCAAATACACAGACACTCTGGTTCTCGCGGCATCCCTGACAGTCTGTCTGATTACAATACCCGCAGCATTCATTCAGTCCTCTCTGCTGATAAGTTACACCTACTAAGACCACAGCCTGGCTTTTTCTTAAGTTTTCTGCATCTCTAATATAAAAATCCTGCCCTTGTTCTTTTCCCAATCTTTCTGTCTCATCCGCAAGGGCTGAAAGCTCTTCTCCGGTGACAACCGCCGTGTGGATAAAATCCAGCCCTCTTGTCTTCGGTGCGGTTCTGGCAGCCACGCAAATCTGCCTTGCGGCCTGAAGTACTCCTTCCATTTCTAAATCCTTTTCCTCATAAATCATCTTCATATCCTCCTATTTCCTGCAATTCTTCCAAGATCTCCAACAGGCTCTCTACCTGCGTTTCCCCCAGCTGCTGCCTGACCTCTGCCTGGATTTTATCCCACAAGGGTTCCGCTTTTTCTAAAAGCTCTTCTCCTGACGGCGTCAAAACTAATCTGCGGTTTCTTTCCCTGGTCTTAGAGATATCTTTTATGTAGCTGCTCTTTTGAAGAGGTCTTAAGTTTCTCACGAGAGTACTCCTCTCAAGCCTCATACTCTTAGCCAGTTCACTGACACTTGCTGATTCCAGCTTTTTAAGATGTGCCAAAGCTGAATATTGGTTTACCGTGATCCCCGCCTCCTTTAAACCGGCGTCATAATAGCTGGTCAGAGTATTGGCTGCCCGCCGCAGACGTATGCACACACATGCTTCCTTTTTCATTTCCGCCTCCTTTCCGTGTATATACAACAATTATATTTGAAAATCCTTCCTTTGTCCAGACATTCCTTCTAAATATGTTTCTTCTATATTAATATAACTATAAGCAGCTGCCCTATGGTTATATTTTCGACTCGCCCGCATATAGTAAAAAAAAAGGATTTTTTAAATGGCAGACAAAGGCAACTTAAAAATTCAAGTAAACTCTACCATTGGATATGTTCCGGTCCGGAATGCTACAATATCGATTTCCTACACAGGTGAATCAGATCAGATTCTTGAGCAGCTTAATACCAATCAAGACGGACAGACGGAAGAGATTGCACTGGATGCCCCTCCGGTAGAATACAGTCTTTCTCCAGGTGAAACCCAGCCGTATTCAGAATATAATCTGCATGTGACAGCACCTGACTACGAGCCAATTACCATTTCCGGAGCACAGATCCTGGCAGATACAAACGGCCTGCAGAATGTTAGCTTAATTCCTCTGGAAACGGCAGCTACGAACTTTGATAACATCGTCATAGGCCCCCATACTCTGTGGGGTGAGTATCCCCCTAAGATTGCGGAAGATGAGATCAAACCGGTTGATGAAACCGGTGAGATTGTATTAAGCCGTGTGGTTATCCCCGAGTTTGTGATCGTTCACGATGGGGCTATCGGTGACCAAACAGCGCAAAATTACTATGTCCGCTACAAAGATTACATTAAAAATGTGGCGGCCTGTGAAGTTTATTCTACCTGGCCCCGGGCGACCTTGGAGGCAAATATTCTTGCGATCATGTCCTTTACCTTAAACAGGGTTTACACCGAATGGTACAGAAACAAAGGACACGATTTTACTATCACTTCCTCCACAGCTTATGACCACAAGTGGATGAATGGAAAGACAACATATGATTCCATTAACAGCATTGTGGATGAGATATTTGCCAGCTATCTGTCACGGCCAAATGTGCGTCAGCCGATCCTGACCCAGTACTGTGACGGCAACCGGGTGTCTTGTCCAGAATGGATGACCTTATAGTAATAGCGTATTAACTTTTTTCTTCCTATTAAATATAAAAGCCCGGCTATACGCCGAGCTTATTTTTTATTCTTCGTCAGTAATGATAACAGTTTTATCACCGTTATTTTTAATTGTTATTGCTGCCGTTAAAGGGTCCTTTGAAATTCTATCCTTTGACAATGCGATAATGGCATCTTCTTTCTCCATTCCCGCGCTCTCATTTAATACTTTCATTCCTTTTTTCTTACACGCTTCTTTTAATGCATCTCTTTGTTCCTTTTCTGTATTCATATAACCTCACTTTCTTATAACAACTCTATACTAATAATTTTTATTGTTGTTTCTAATGGATCGTCTTTTCGCTCAATAATATCAAACACATAGTTGATCCAATCACTGTCGGTTAACTTGATACTATAAGATCCCTCCGGAACGTCTCCTATTCCGTCCCAGATTTCACCGAGAGTTACTTCCCCCCCTGTTCTACATCAGGAAGGTTGTTATTGTATTGATCTATTGTCTGCGCTTTTTCTACTATGCTATTCATTTTTCTACCTCCATATTTTCTTTTATCTTAACATGTTTTTTGTTCTTATTCCACATTGTCATAAATTATCTCTAAAGCCCTGATACTTTTTGATTTTAAATCTTCTGCACAGAATTGATTTTTTGTCTGAAATTCTAATATGCCTTTTATAAGCATTTTTTTATATTTTCTATGATCCATAATTTCTCCTTCTCCGGGAGAAAACCTCTCCCGGTCAGTTATTAAAAATCTCTATTTGATTGTCTTAACAACCCATGCTGAAAATTTTTACCATTCCCGAATCTAGATTTCCCATTCCAAATCCATACAAATCCTTCTGGTGCGGTTAATGCTCCGTTTAGTGCGCTCCATCCTTTCGGCATTTCGTTATAAACTAAAACATCCATTTCGTTTCCTCCCTTTTTATTTGATTTATTCGTTTCCTTTACTGTAATTACATTATACCATACGTACGTAATTAATTCTACTGACATTTTGCACAAATTTACGTACGTATTGTTGTTTATTTTTATTATGTACGTATAGTCTATTATGTGATAGTATGTATATGAAAGGATGTGATAAGGTGGCATACACTAAGGAACAAGGAAAATATAGCGTTGAATACGCAAAAAAGAAATTGAAAAGAATACCTCTCGATGTTCAGAAGGAGTATTATGATGAAGTAATTGTTAAAGAAGCTGAAAAACGTAAAATGTCAGTGCGGGCTTTCATTCTTTCTGCAATCGAAGAAAAAATCGAAAACAACAAATAAGCATTGACATTATTACGTACGTATAGTATAATAAAATTAGTTAAGGGATAACCTTTAACGAATCGCCGGGCAGGCGGAGAAAGGAGGACAAGATGGAGGAAATGACAAGACTTGAACTTCTTACCCTTCTATATTCCATACAAGCCCTTATGGACACCGGGAATACAGAAAAAGCAAAAGAGATTATCGAGAAGGTAATCAAAGAGGCTGAAAAACAGCAATAAAAAAGCCGGCAATATACCGGCTACATACGACAAATAAGAGAAGGGCAGTCCTGTCACTGCTCTTTTCTTAAACTCATTATATCATCCACGCTTTCAAATTTCCATCATCTTTTTATCGATTCCATTTTATACCACATTCGCGACACCCAAACATATGTTTACTTTTTTACGATATTGAGATATAATATCATCAAAAACAAATGTTCTATTTTCTTATGGAGGTATAATATGAAATTGATAAACATGTCAGATGATAAAAAGAATTTTTGGATCTGTGCTATTTCAGGGACGAAAAGATATGAAATAAAAGAAATTCTTTTATGTAAACAGGGGAAGTCTACTGATCATTCCGGAAAAAAATATAATTATGTAGAATACAAAATCCGGGTTTTGGTAAATAAATTTGGCACATATCGCACTTATAAAGCTAGATACATAATCAGCAAAAATAGTTGGTATATTATGGACAGCTGCGCTGAACTCATATCAGACCAAGAATGGGCAGCGAATAGTTATCAATTTAGATAATTTTCGTTTCTTCATCATTTGTATCCATGATTTTCCATGTCGACACATGGATAAATATGTTATTATATATAAAGTAAATAAATTACATAGGAGGAAGCATAAATGAGAAGTACAGGAATAGTTAGAAAGCTTGATGAGTTAGGACGTATTACGTTGCCAATCGAATTACGGCGGAATCTGGATGTGGCTGAGAGGGATCCCCTTGAAATTTTCACCGATGAGGATACTATCATATTAAAAAAGTATAACCCAGCAGACATCTTTACTGGTGAAATGGATAATCTCATTGAATACAAAGGTAAAAAAGTTTCAAAAAATTCTATCATTGAACTAAGCAAACTTGCTGGTTCAAGTATTGAAGAATAAATCTATTCCCAGGTGTTTTATCCTGGGAATTTTTTAGAATTAAAAAAGGCCGGGATCCCTCCCGGCCTGATCCTATCTTTTTCTGTTCTTGTACAGCGCCGTGCAGGTCTTCTTTCCTGCATAGCTGCCTTTCTTCCAGCCGAGTTGCCGCCAGTATGCTTCAAGTTTAGACTGCGTCCTGTGACCCCAGATGCCGTCTGTCACAATATTCTCGCCCGGAACCAGGCTGTTTAATTTGCCTTGCAGCCAGCGAATTGCATTTTTGCCGGAATCCTTTTTTACCGCTGTGTACTTCTTTGCGGCAGATTTAACACCGATTGCATTTTTAAAATCGGACCA
>OAWB01000490.1_pt1 | contig 23671 bp, 20 predicted proteins | sample 1550621 | NCBI WGS metagenome assembly OAWB01 (sample SAMEA2580107, study PRJEB22360) | human gut metagenome | biome: human gut; feature: human-associated habitat; material: faeces | place: Denmark | collected 2008/2010
AAAAAGCCGTTAGAGAACGGTACCGCTTTTTCAGCTTTGGAGATGCCATGTTTATTCAATAATTAGTATCTGAATAAACCCACAAGACGCAGAAATACTGCGTTTTGTGGGTTTTTCTGGTCAATGCCGCACCTTAGTGGTCAGGAAATCCAGATTTCGGTTATAAGTAAATTTTTTATTCCACAATATGACGCCAACAGTTTAAAAGCCGTTGCAAATACCAAGGTACTAGAGTAAAATAAAGACAAAACCAGACGGAAGAGGAGGTTCCCATTATGAAAAAAGATGTATTAGATTTTGTTGTTGCAAAAACCCACGAACTGATCGATTCCCCTCCCTGCAGCCAAGAGACCAAGGAGGCTGCCAATGCCTGGCTGAATGCTGTGGATACCGAAAATGAAGCCGAAGAGACAAAAAAATACATTGCCGAGTTGGAAGAAGACATTATGCCCATTGACACATTGATCGGTTTTGCAGAGTCCGAAGCAGGAGCTCAGGTTTTTGGGACAGATAAAGCGAAAGATGTTGCGGCACACGCCAAAGAGATCAAGTCAAACGGAGCTAAATACTGCGACTGCCCTGCCTGCGCAGCTGTAGCCGCCATCCTGGAAAAGAAAGACCAGCTCTAGGAAAACAAACCAAAATACATAACTCCAACAAAACCCGGATATGCAGCATAACCTCTGCATATCCGGGTTTTGTTCTGTTCTGAAAGTTCTTAATCCTGGCTGTACCAATAATTCTTAAAGTCATATTTTAATACACGGTAGGCATATTTATCCGCGTCATAGGTAAATTTCCCGATCAGATTCCCTTTGCTGTCGTATTCACCGTAGGATTTATCCATGCCGCTGCTGTAGGTAATGTTTCCGTGATAATGCTGGACACTGCTCACAATGCTGGAATAAGGCAGTGTAAAGGAGCTGACAAGCTTGTAGGTTCCTTTGCTCTCATCGACCAGGTACTTATAGTACATAGACTTTGTGCCGGATTCAAATTCTCCAGTCCCTGGATACAGACTCCAGTCAAAACTTGTGTAAGCGGAGGAGCTTGCGTAATTGTTGTTAAACATATAGAGGTAATACTGTCCATCTGCCAGGGAATCATCCTTTTCATAAGTAATCGTGTGCTGTCCGGCCTGGGCCACAAATGTGCCGCTCTTTTTCAGCTGGTATTTTTTTAGCCCTGTACCTTCATAGAGGCTGCCCCCGTGGATTAGATAATCGATGGATGGACTTTTATAAATATTCTTCATCTTGATCACCGTGCTCTGTTCCCTGCTGCTTAATACAAGGCTTCCGTCCTCCAGCAGGTCAAAAGAATTCAGATGAAGCCAGTCAAGCTCCGTCCCCCCATATGTGTTTTTTCCACCTTCCCTTTGCTTCGCCGTCTTTCTGATCTCCTTAAAATAGTCTTCAAAATCGATAAGTTTCTCCACCTTCCCAGTTTTTACATCCACCGCGATCAACACATCTTCTATGGTATCCTTATTCTTGTCATTAACCAGGCAGAGGATCTTTTGACTTTCCTCGTCATAGGCAAAATCGTGGTGTAACTCGTATCCGTCGATAGAGTAAGTCTTCGTCACCTTTCCCAGTCCGTTGACAAGCGCGATTTTGTCCTCCTCATAGGAATAGGCCATCTGTCCGTCGATGAACAAAAGGCGGTCTGACCGGTAGGAATTCAGAGGAATCTTTCCTCTGATGGTGCCACTGTTGTCGTATAGATAAATATTGGCGTTGTCGGTTTTATCATGTCCCAGCATGGCAAACAGTCCATTGGACAGCTTCGTGGTCCCGCTTCCGCTGTTTAAACTGGAAACCGCAGGAATTTCGGAATCCGCCGCTGTTGTCACCCGGAAAGCTTCCTTGTAATAAATGTTTTGATTCTTGTCATAAAAGGTAAGCACCACTTGATTCGTCTTGCCCGGCACAAGCCCTGTGATCAAGAACTCCTGCTCATCTTTCTTGCCGCTGTTATTCTTCAGGGTATACGAATAGTCATCTTTCCCCTCGGCCCGGACCGTACACTTTACCGTGACTTCTTTGGATGAAGTCCCGTAAAAATATAGGGCTCCCGTATTGGTGCCGTACGGATTCATAACGAGGAGCGGATCCTTAACGGTATACTTCTGTTTTGTTTTCCACTTGGCCAGCTGCTGGTCTGTCTCCTTCTGATAAGCCTTTGTATAAATATTAGTTTCTTTATGTTTGACAGTTTTCACCTTGCTGCTTATCTGTTCAGGCGCAGGTTCTGCCCAAACAAGAGGCAGCAGGTTCCGGCTGAACGCGAAACCTGCTGCTATAATGAGTCCTAATAGAATAATATAATGCTTTTTCTTCATGATACTCCTTCCTTTCCTTTGATCTGACAGGAATAGAATACCAGAAATATTTTGTTAAACTTTGATGGTTTTGTGATAATTTTGTGTATGTCTTAGTTTAGTCCCGGAATAAATATCCTTCAAAATTATACTTCATCACTCTGTAGGAATACTTATCCGCATCGTAGCCAAAGGAATAGATCAGCTTTCCGTCCTTGTCATATTCCCCAAAGGTTTTGCTTGTTCCGCTTCCGAAAGAAATGTTGTTCTTCATGTGTTCCACGCTGCTGACGATTGGGGAGTAAGGGATCGCAAAGGACTGCACCAGCTTATACGTTCTTTTGTTTTCGTCCACAAGATACTTGTAGTACATAGACTTTTCCCCTTCCTTCATTGTTCCGGTCCCCGGAAACATACTCCAGTCAAAGCTTTTGATCGTTGCGGAATAACCATAGTTGTTATTGAACATATACAGGTAATACTGTCCTTGTGGAAGCGATTTATCATGCTCCACTGAAATTGTATGCTGCCCTGCCTGTCCCACAAAGCTACCTTCTTTTTTCAGCATATATTTCTGGTAGTCCGTTCCATTGTAGACCGTACCTCCATGGATCAGATAATCCACTTCCGGTTTCTCAAACACATTTTTCATCTTAATGAGTGTGCTCTGCTCCCTGCTGCTGAATATCATGCTGTCGTCGTCAATCATATTCATAGAGTTTAAATGGAGCCAATCAAGGCCTGTTCCGCCGTAAGTATTTTTCTTTGGACGGTAGGCCAGATTCCTCATGGTCTTAAAGTAATCCTCAAAGTCGATCAGCTCTTTTACCTCTCCTGTCTTTACATCTACGGACACTACAACATCTTCGATCGTATCCTGTTCCTTGTCGTTTACCAGACAGATGAATTTATTCTGCTTTTCCGCGTACAGAAAGTCATGATGAAATTCATATCTATCTCCCAGGTCATAGGTTTTTGTGACCTTGCCCAGCCGGTTCACCATAGCAATTTTGTTAAAATCATAGGAATATGCCATGTCATCTCCTACAAAGAGCAGACGGTCTGTACGATATTTATTCAAAGGCATCCGGCCCCGGTTCACTCCATTGTTGTCATAGAGATAAATATTGGCGTTTTGCGCCTTGTCATGCCCGAGCAGCGCAAACAGGCCGTCCTCCATCTTTTGTGCAGAACTTCCCTTGGTCTTTTTCAGAATTCTGGGTATCACATCATCTTCTGGGATATCCACATAAAAATATTGCTTCTCAATGGCTCTTTTATCCTCATTAAAAAATTCCATGGTCACCTTATTTCTTGTGCCCGCTGAAAGTCCCACGATCTGGTACTCATGGGTTGTGCTGTATTTCTTTTTAGCTTTCAAAGTATGCTTGTACACGGCAGCCCCTGCATCGGGAGCCTCCACGGTGCACACGGCATAAGATGCGCGGTCCGTCTTTCCATAATAATATAGAGCTGTAGTGTTGGTCCCATAAGCATTCTGGACCACCAAAGGTTTTTGGATGGTATAATTTTTCTTCTTTTGTTGATCAATCTGTTCCTGTGATTCTTGTTGATAAGCTTCTGTAAACACATCCTTTTCCTTGTGTTCCAATACCTTTGGCGTAACCTTGATCTGTCTTAATTTTACACCCTTTAAAAATTGTTCTTCCTTATAATCTGCGTAGATACGGTATCCGAAGAACCCCGCTGCCATAAGAATCAGAATCGCCAGAATGCATATGATGATGTTTTTCTTTTTATTTTTTTTTGTCTCTGATTTCTGCATTTCTTCAATCATTCCTTTCAAATAGCTCATTTCTTTCTTATCCTCCTGTGACATTTTCAACGGTATTATATCATATCTTCACAATATATGTAACTATTTTGTAATATTTTTAACACAAATGAAAAGAAGAGTAGAAAAACTGCAGTAATCGCACTTCCTCTACTCCTCTTATTATTGCCCCTAGTGGCTTACTTATGCCCTAAGCTCAATTCCCAATGTTTTTAATTCATCCAGAATCTTATCGACAATCTTGTTGATCTCCGCTTCCTCCAGTGTTCTGTCCTGGGCACGGAAGGTCAGTGAATATGCCACAGATTTATATCCCTTGTCAATCTGGTCGCCCTCATAGACGTCAAACAGTTCAAAGCCTTCCAGAAGCTTTCCGCCTTTCTCCCTGAAAATCTTCTCAATCTGTCCTACAAAGATTTCTTTTCTCACAACCATGCTGAGATCCCTCTTCATAGCCGGGAATTTTGCCACGCCTGTATATTTGCGGTCAAAGGTCGCCTTCTCACAAATCACCGGCATATCGATGACTGCCACATAGACTTCCCCCTTCATATCATAATTTTCAACAGCCTGAGGATGCATCTGTCCGATATATGCTGCTCTTTCCCCTCCGATCAGCACATCGGCCTGGCGTCCCGGATGCATAAATGGATGGTCTTTGACCGGAACATATTCAGCCTGTCCGCCAAGTCCCAGATCTCCAAACAAATCCTCCAGTGCCCCTTTCAGTGTAAAGAAGTCACAGTCTCCGTACATTCCTAGTGTAAGCTGCATCCGTTCCTCCGGAAGCTCAGTGAGCGGCAGTTCCTTCGGAAGATAGATATTCCCAAACTCATACAGGCGCACATTTTGATTTCTGTGGCTGTAATTGTTAGCCAAAGATGTCATCATACCGTTTAATGAAACTGTACGCATGATGCTGAAATCCTCTCCCAGCGGATTGGAAATCTTAATGGCTTTCCTCTCCCCAGCGTCTTCCGGCAGCAGAAGCAGATCAAAAACTTTTGGACTTTCAAAAGAATAGCACATACCGCCGCTGAATCCGTTTTTCTCTACAGAGTCGCGCGCAATATCCTCCACACGGATTTTAAACGGCTTTTTACCCGCGGTGGCCTCTCCTCTCGGAAGAGTGACCGGAATGTTATCATATCCGTAGAATCTTGCCACTTCCTCTGCCAGATCCGCCATGCAGTTTAAATCCTGGCGGAAAGACGGAATCAGCAGTTTGTTGGTATCCACATCATATTTCACGTCAATCCGTCTGAAGTACTCGATCATATCTTCCATAGAAATCTTTGTGCCAAGAAGGGCATTGATTTTGTCCGTCTCCAATGGAAGAGACACCGGCTGTTTTGGGTTTGGATATACATCCACGGCTCCACCGATCACTTCTCCTGCTCCCAGTTCTTCGATCAGCTGGCATGCACGGTCCATAGCAGCCATGGCATTTTCCGGATCAAGCCCTTTTTCAAACTTGCTGGAAGCGTCCGTCCTAAGCCCGATTCTTTTGGAGGAAAGACGGATATTGGTGCCATTAAAGCAAGCAGCTTCAAATAATAATGTCTTGATATCATCCGTTACCATGGAATTCTCGCCTCCCATGATTCCGGCAAGTCCGACTTCCTTTTCCCCGTCGCAGATCATGAGTACATCGCTGTCCAGATTTCTCTCCTCACCGTCCAGGGTAGTAAACTTGTCACCGTCCTTGGCCCTGCGCACAATGATCTCATTTCCCGCTATGGTATCTAAGTCGTAGGCATGCATAGGCTGTCCATACTCTTCCATCACATAGTTCGTGATGTCCACCAGATTGTTGATCGGACGGATACCCATGGCCGCAAGCCTTCTCTGCATCCATTCCGGAGACGGTGCAAGCTTGATATTCTTTACGACTCTGGCTGTATATCTTGGACAAAGATCTGTATCGTTTACGGTCACTTTGATATAGTCATTGACGTCCTCATCGTTGCCTGTCTCTTTTACTACCGGCGGATGGAACTCTTTGTGAAATGTAGCTGCCACCTCTCTTGCCATGCCGATCATACTGAAGCAGTCCACACGGTTTGAGGTGATCTCAAATTCCACTACCTGGTCACGAAGACCCATGGCCTCCACAGCGTCATCTCCCGGTTTTACATCCTTCTTAAATATATAAATGCCGTCTTCCGGTGCCTCCGGATACATATCTTTGGTTGTTCCCAGTTCTTCCACTGAACACATCATACCGAAAGATGCCACACCTCTTAATTTTCCTTTTTTGATCTTGATGCCATTTTCCGGGTTCGGGCTTCCATCGTGGCCTCCGGCCACTCTTCCTCCCACTAAAACCACTGGGACTAGATCACCCTCTGATACATTGCTGGCACCTGTGACGATCTGGATGGTCTCTGTTCCCACATCCACCTGGCAGACGATCAGCTTGTCTGCATCCGGATGCTTTTCAACGGAAAGAATTTTTCCTACCACGATCTTTTCCAGGTTTTTATCTAATTCCTCATAACATTCCACATTTGATCCGGAAAGTGTCATCTTGTCCACATACTCCTGAATCGTACAGTCAAGATCCGGCACATATGCCTTGATCCATGAAATTGGTGTATTCATTCTCTATTCTCCTTCAATCATTATAAGTTATTTACCACTATTTCCGTCACGCTTTTGAAATGCACTCCTCCAATAGTGGTAAATAACTATCGTAAAGCAGCACATTTTTTTGACAGAGGCCCTTCTCCAGAAGACATTACGTCCATTTTCTACATGATTGGAGTGAAGCATTCTAAGAGCCGAACGGAAATTGCCGCTTTAGAACTGGCTTAAAAACCTCTTGTCATTTTCATAAAGCAGGCGCATATCATCAATCTCATATTTCAGGAGCGCCACACGTTCCAGACCGATTCCAAAGGCAAAACCTGAGTAAATCTCTGGGTCGATCCCGCATGCCCTGAGCACATTTGGATGCACCATACCACAGCCTAAGATCTCGATCCAGCCGCTTCCCTTGCACATACGGCAGCCCTTTCCTCCACACTTAAAGCAGGTGATATCCACCTCCGCGCTTGGCTCTGTGAATGGGAAATGATGAGGGCGGAATTTGACTTTTGTCTCCGGTCCGAAAAATTCAGTGGCAAACTGTTCAAGTGTCCCTTTCAGATCCGCAAAAGTGATTCCTTTGTCCACGACCAGCCCTTCTACCTGATGGAAGGACGGAGAGTGGGTAGCATCCACTTCGTCTGAGCGGAATACCCTTCCAGGCGCAATCATACGGATTGGCATTTTACCAGTCTCCATCACACGGGCCTGTACCGGTGATGTCTGTGTTCTCAATAAGATATCTTTTGAGATAAAGAAGGTATCCTGTTCATCCTTCGCCGGATGATTCTCCGGGATATTAAGCATCTCAAAGTTATACTTATCGTATTCCACCTCGGGGCCTTCCACAACCTCATAGCCCATTCCGATAAATACCCTCTCCAGGTCTTCCAAGGCAATCTGGTTCGGATGGCGGTGGCCCTTTTCATGCACCTTTCCCGGAAGCGTTACGTCAATGACTTCCTTTTTGAGCTTTTCTTCCATGATCTTTTTCTTAAGAACAGACATTTCCTGCTCCAGTGCCTGTTCGATGACGGCACGTGTATCGTTGACCATTTGTCCTACGATAGGACGTTCTTCTTTGGCAACATCCTTCATGCCCTTTAATACCTGGGTCAATTCTCCCTTTTTGCCTAGAACCGCTACCCTGATATCATTCAGAGCGTCCATGGCATCTGCTGTGTTGATCTTCTCCAAGGCTTCTTTTTTAATCGCCTCAAGTTTCTCCTTCATAATCACTTCTCCTTGTTTTATGGAATTAAAAAAATCCCATCCCTTATATATAAGGGACGGGAATCATCTCGCGGTACCACCCTAATTCCAGGTACAAAAACAACCTGGCTCTTAGTATCCTGCGTAACGTGCAGGCGGCGTTATCCCCTACTGGTCTTTCAGGGATACGACTCCGGTGTGAAATTCGGGAAAGACTTCCTTACTGTGCACCTTCTCTGTCTTTATCATTCCTTATTTTATCACACAAAAGCGGAATGTCAAGACGGAAAACCGATTCTTTATCTCCCCATCAGCCCTGCAGCGCACTGTGGAAAACAGCCTCATACAAAATCTGATAATCCTTCATGGTAAATGCCGATACATGAAAATCAGGCGAGGACAGCTTCTGTATCTTCTGCTGGATGACCTCTAAGACAGCATAATCAATATCCATGTGATCCATGACATTTTTGGAAAAATCAAAATCATGTTTCTTCTGAAATAAGATACAATTTGCATGAAAAAGGAATTCTAAGATCAGGCTGTTATTTAACTTAATATTAAGCTTCTTTGCAATTGCTCTCAGAGCACGGAAAAACAGTTCATTCGTTGTAAACGTATTGATTCCGGGGGTAAGCTTGGACGCAAACAAGAGATGTTTATCCGCGGATCTTAAAGTATAACTCTTTAACTGGTTATCTTTTAATATCTTTATCTCATCATTCTGGCTTATTAACAGATTTGGGATGATGGAAATAATGCTGGCATTTTTCTTCACAGACAGCCTTAAAATCTCTTTCACCAGAATAAAGGAATGAAACTGGACATTATAAGACAATACCTTCGTCTTAGGAAAAAAGTAATTGGTAATGGTTTGTTTCATATCTGCGTCTGATAAGATCAGGACCCCCTGCCCCCGATTAATACTGACCGCAAATTCATATAAGTTCTCAAGGTTCGTTCGTGTCTCATTTCTTTTTCCGGATAAAACAGCAGGAAAGGTATGTATGATTCTCCGGTCAAAAAATAAATTGAAGATATTTGCGTAATTGCTTGCCAGCAAATGATATTTGGAGGTAATAATCACAGGTATATGGATATCACTCATGATGAAGTGGGCATATGTCAGTATAGATTGAATCATTTTTTCTTGGGTTTTTGACAGTTTGCAGTGGTTTGTCTGTGCTAATTGAAGCAGATTGTTGAACAGTGATTTCATCTGCGGTGTTTGAATATCCATAGAAGAGGTTTCCTTCACAATATCCAGACTTTTATCTTTCCGGAATACAGATAGGATCATATGTTCCACTTTTTCTTTTAAAAATGGGTCCTGGCAGAATACACTTTTATTGAATGCCTTTGTGATGCCCGAAATAAGCCTATCGCCGGAATAACTGTTCTCAGATACAACGCCAGTCACCCTGGAACAGATCAGCAGCTGCTTTGTAAAATAATCTGAAACTATATTTTTTGTTTCAGCTAAAGGCTCATGGGAGTTAAGAAACAATTTATTAAAATCAATTTCTCCGTTTGGTCTGATCTGTATCTTGTCAGGGATTTCTGCCTTTAGTTCAGGAATGGATTTTATAAAATCATCCCTTTCATTATCAAGCAGGACCGATGCATCTAACATAAGTTCATTGTTTTTGCCTGCAGTACTTGATGTATAGAGAATCCTTGAAATTGTATATAAAATCTCATTTTCTAATTGATGCAGGTTGCTGCACTTATGTAAAACCAGCTGAATGAATTGGGAAGATACCAACATTGTTTTATCTAAACGGTTGCTCTCTTTTTGGATCATACTCAATAGAATCGAAATCAACTCTGTTTGCGGACGGTCTTTTGCGGAAGGAAAGTTCAGGATGACAGGACTGATGGAATGAAGCAGGTCCGACTGTAATTCTGATGCCCCAATAAAGGCGATCATCGGCGCGTCTTTTTTATTTTTATATTGAATTTCAAGAGAATGTACAAAACCGCTTAAGATTTCAAAGTCTACGTTTTTTTGAACAAACTCGATTGCCAGGATAAAAATATTATGATCCTTTTCCATCATCTCTATGCTCTGCCTTAGATTGACGTAGATATCGCTGAATTCAATATAATAAACCGATGATTCCCGGGCAGCCAATCCCAACGTTTTTGCACGGTTTAACATTTCTTCTAAGAAAAACTTCTTCCCCGTCCCAGCTTCCCCCTGCATAAAAAAGATCTTAAAGAAATATTTAGGGAGATAAAACACAGGCAGGATTCTGGTTACAGCTTCATATAAGGACCCATTTTGCTGACTTCCGACCATAGAAAACGACTGGACGATGGTCTGTTCTTTTGCAGGTACGTCATATCGGATGAAGTCTGAAATGGTTTCATTTTTATTCAATGTATCAGGGATGGATACAAAAGGAAAAGAGTTCCGGATGATCTCTCTTGAAATAAAAGTGGTGGGGCGTCCTGCCTTCTTGATTAATTTTCCTTCTTTGTGCAGATCATTTAGGATACGTGACACATTTGTCCTGTCAATATATAACTCCATCGACAGGATAAGCGCATTGCATTTTTCAAAGGTAAAATTATGATGATTGATGCATTGCAAGGTTTCTTCTTTTAAATAGGATAAAATCTTCTCTTTATTCGTAGACATGGCCATATCTCCTGCGTATATTTGGTGCTGATTACGGTGTTTCTATAACACACACAAATTAAATCAGACGTAATTAATATACACTTATCATACACGAAACTTAAAATTTATGCAAAATCCACAGTAAAAAACTCAAATAGAGTGTAAATCAAGTGTGTATATAGAAAATTTGCGTATATAAAGATTGTGGGTTAGGATATGCCCAAGTGATGTAAGCGCATACAGAACGAATTACCATTTAACGGATAAAGGAGGATGTAGATGACAGACATTATAGTGGCGACACACGGAGGACTTGCAGAAGGTATGATCGATGCATTGGAACTTATGATAGGGAAACAGGAAAATATATGGTTTCTTGGATTGCGGCATGAGGATAGTATTGATACTTTTATCAAAAGGGTCGATTCTTTCGCCGCGGACACAGATCACGATATCTTATTCATGACAGACTTATTAGGAGCCAGCCCATACAATGCCGCAGCCCAGGCGATTCATCATAACAGGGACAAACATGTTATCTGTGTGTCGGGAATTAATTTATCTATGCTGGTGGAAGCAGCTTTGAAAAGAAACGATATGAAACTGGATGATCTGGCAGATTATCTTGTTGAGACCGGAAAACAGGGAATTGCTAAATTATCATTAAATATGGAGAGAGGAGGGACATTATGAGCAAAATAGTATTATCACGGATTGATGACCGTTTAATTCACGGCCAAGTCATGACAGCATGGGTCCAGCATGTGGGAGGGAATGAAATTGTGATCGTCGACGACAAAGTCGCAAAGGATCCATTTTTAAGCGCAGTCATTACAGGTGCAGTACCAAAGCACCTAAACGCTCAGGCAATGACTATTGACGACGCCGCAGAGTATTTAGAAAAGATAAAAGATGAGGATAAAAACATTATTATTTTAGCAAAGGGACCCAAGGTTTTTCTGGATTTGCTTGAAAAAGGTGTCCAAGTAAAAGAAATCAATTTAGGCGGAATGGGTTCTACTCAAGAACGAAAAAAATTATATAAAAATATTTCTGCAAGTGATGAAGAAAGAGATATGTTGAAGCAATTGTCAGCACAGCATGTACATGTCTATATTCAGGTCGTGCCAAATATGGAAACTGTAGAGATAAATAAAATACTTTAATCGGAGGGAGAATCATGCATATTTCAATTTTACAGGCAGTTTTGATTGGCCTGGTCTACTATTTGGGAGCAAATGGGACACCATGGCTTACTGTTAACATGAGCTGGGCGTTGAGAAGGCCTTTAATATCCGGGATCCTGGTTGGTCTTATCTTAGGCGATCCTGTCAAAGGCTGTATGGTCGGTGCGGCGATCAATGTAACCTATCTTGCACAGATTACAGCAGGCGGCGCCCAGACCATGGATGAGGGTCTGGCGGGAACTGTCGGAACAGCACTGGCAATCATCTCAAATGCGTCCACAGGAGTCGCAGTAACACTTGCAGTACCGATTTCCTTACTGGGCAACTTATTATGGATGATTTATATGACAGGGGATATTTTCATTGTCCATAGAACCGATAAAATCGCGGAGACAGGAGATGTAAAGAAAATCATTTTCTATAACATCGTTCCTTCCCAGATTTTTAAGTGCATCATTTATACCATTCCGGTGGCAATTGCCGTATACAGTGGGTCAGGTGTTATTACAAGCATGCTGCAGGCATTAAAGGGAACACCCGTGATTGATGTATTGACTACGATCGGGACAATTCTTCCTGCCCTTGGTATTGCAATGAATTTTAAAGCCATCTTATCGAACGCTGGGGCAAAAGCATACTTATATCTGCTGTTAGGTTTTATTTTATCTATTTATATCAACCTGCCATTGGTGGTCATCGGTATTTTAGCAGTGATTATAGCACTTTTACAGAACAGCGAAAGTTCAGCTTTAAGTTAGGGAGGAATCAACATGGAAACCATAGAAAAAAAGAGATTAAGTAAAAAAGATATCATCAAGTCCTATCTGATCTGGACATTCTTCAGCCATTCAACCTACAACTATGAACGAATGCAGGCCTCCGGGGTACTGCATACCCTGGCGCCGAGCCTGGAAAAATTATACGGAAAAGAGACACAGGAATTAAAAGACGCATGCAAACGGCACATGGAGTTCTTTAATACAGAACCTAATGTAGGAGGCTGTATCTTAGGGATTACTCTTGCCTTAGAAGAGCAAAAAGCAAACGGTGAAGATGTAGACGAAGAAATGATTTCAAGCATCAAAACAGGTTTGATGGGACCTCTGGCAGGCATCGGCGACACAATCTGGCAGGGAACGTTATCCCCCATAGCATTGGGTATTATCCTTGGAATGGCAAAGGCCGGAAACTTCTTAGGACCGATCATCTACCTGATAATCATTGGCGTTGTGTTATTCGGCCTTGGTTACTTATCCTATACCAAAGGTTACTATATGGGACGCGAAGGAATCGGAAAGATCATCGGAAGCGGTTTATTAAACAAAGTAACCGAAAAAGCAACCATCGTTGGGGCAACGGTACTGGGAGGACTGGTGGCATCTTATGTAACTGTGTCCTGCGGATTAAAGTTAAATTTAAGCACAGGTACACTGGACGTGCAGACTGCAGTATTTGACAGTATCTTAAAAGGTATCCTGCCGTTGGGAATCACCCTATTAACTGTATTTATGTTGAGAAAAAAAGTCAATGTCAACATCATATTACTGGTGCTGATCCTAATTGGCACAGTGGGAACACTGATCGGATTCTTTTAGAGGATAAACCATGAAGATTATACTAAATGCTGACGATTTTGGATTGACTCATGAAGCAAATCTGGGAATCGCAAAAGCCTTCGATGAAGGTTTCTGCTCCCAGGCTTCTGTGGTGACCAACACGAATTATTTTGATGAGGCAGTGTCCCTGGCAGAAAAAAATAACTTTAAGCACAAGGTCGGCTTACATATCAATCTGTTCGATGGGACCCCGTTAACCTCCGGGATCAAGAAACTGAAACAATATGCCAGATCAGATCTGTTTGATTATCATCCAGACTTTCTTCACAGAGTGACTCCAATCTATACAGATGTCATCGCAGAGGAATTAGAAGCACAGATCCAAAAGTATCTAAGCGGAGGTTTTTCTCTGATGAATATCGACTCCCACCACTGTGCATTTTATGATATTCCGGTTCTTTACGGATTGATGCCCTTGGTAAAAAAATATAAATTTGAATCTGTCCGTTACATTGGAAACAGTTTTTTTAACGGGAGTAAATGGCGGCATTTCTACGGCGCCCAGTGGAAGAAAAAAATGGATCAGCTGCATCTTCGTCATGCAAACTATTCCAGCAGTGTGGCCACCTTTGATAAAAACCGCAAAAGCCGGAATCCTCAGCTTATGAAGGCAAAGAAGGCAGAGGTATACGTTCATCCTGTTTTAGTTGAGGGATATTTTATTGATAACTACACAGGCGGTACGCATCTTGAAGATAGTTTTAAAAAGGCCAAATTAGACAAAATGAAATTTATTACATCCAGAGACTTATAAAAGAAAGAAGAGATAAAAATGAAAAAGGAAGAAATTATTTTAGGAATCAAAAAAACCGGCTTAATGGCAATCGTCCGGGTGGAAACCGTGGAACGTGGTTATGAGATCGCCCAGGGATGCCTGGATGGCGGAGTCAACGTTCTTGAAATCAGCTATACCAACAACAACGCCGGAGAAGTGATCTCTGCTTTAAAAAAGAAATATAAGGAGGATCTGCTGGTCGGCGCGGGCACCGTCCTAGACGGAACAACGGCCCGCCTTGCAATTATGAGCGGGGCACAATTTATCATTGCCCCTTGTTATGACGAAGGTGTCGCGCAAATTTGCAACTTATACCAGATTCCATATGCGCCGGGATGTACTTCTTATACGGAAATGTTGACGGCACTAAAGGCAGGCGCATCCTTTATAAAGGCATTTCCAATCTCCAATTACTACGGCCCCAGCTTAGCTAAAGTGGTAAAAGTGCCATGCCCCCAGGTGCCGGTCATGGCGTCGGGCGGAGCTGACTTCGACAACCTTGCAGAGTGGTTTGAAAACGGAGCTGACTGCGTTGGCCTGGGCGGATTACTTACCAAAGGTTCCACAGAGGAAATTGCGGCAAACGCAAAAAAGCTGCGTGATATTGTAACAGACGTAAGAAAAGGATGAGCCTATGAAAACGATTCTAGTAACACCGAGAGGGTATGCAAAATACGGCAGTAAAGCAGGAAAACGTTTAGAAGCACTTGGCTATGAAATGGACGTCAATCATACAGGCAGACCACTTCCAAAAGACGTGTTTGCAGAAAAAGCAAAGCGGGCGTCCGGGATCATCGCGGGTGTTGACGAACTGAATGAAGAACTCCTCCGGGAATGCAGGCACCTAAAAGCCATTGTGAAATTCGGGGTTGGGACCGATAATATTGATCTTCCTGTCTGCGAAGAACTAGGGATTAAAGTCGGCCGCTGTATTGGAACGAATTCCAATGCAGTCGCAGAACTCACCATCGGAATGATGTTTGCGGCTGCAAGGCATATTGTGAGTAATGCTATAAATGTCAAAAGTCACGGTTGGAACAAACCAACAGGACTGGAACTCTTTCATAAGAAAATTGGAATTATCGGGTTTGGTAATATCGGAAAACATGTTGCAAGAATAGCAAATGGGATCGGAATGGAAGTTCTGATCTATGATATGTTTGACGCTGCCCAAGATGTACTGGCTGAATACAACGCACAACAAACATCTGTGGAACAAATCCTGAAGGAATGTGACTTTATCTCCATCCATGTGCCTCTTACACAAGAGACAAAGGACATGATCTCAACCAAAGAATTTAAAATAATGAAGGACACAGCTGTTTTAGTAAACGCAGCCCGAGGCGGAATTGTAAACGAATATGCACTTTACATAGCATTAAAAAACAAAGAGATCTACGCCTGTGCATCCGACGTCTTCACCTCAGAACCTCCCCAGAGGGAACCTTGGATTGATGAGCTGCTCAAGATGGATCACTTTATCCAGACAGCCCATATCGCATCCCGTTCACAAGAGTCTGAGATCAATACCGTAAATGCAGCAACCGACACGATGATACAACTTTTACAGAATTAAAGTAATTAATTCTCCAGAAAAAAGATCTTCCTGCAGACATCTGCAGAAAGATCTTTTTTACATATAAATTCTAATTCTATTTTTTTAATGTCAGCACTTTTGTTCCGGCTTCCAGGTGCCCGGTATTTTCTATGGTAATGCTTGTATACTCTTCACTGTTGCTCACCACCACCGGTGTTGTGACAAAATAGCCCTCCTGTTTGATCTCTTCAAGATCAAACTCTGCGATCCGGTCCCCTTTTCTCACTCTCATGCCAGGCTCTACCTTCACATGATGATATTTCCCGGCAAGTTTCACCGTATCAATTCCCATATGGACCAGGACCTCAGCACCGCCCCCGGACGTGATGCAGATGGCATGCTTTGTATTAAACACTGCAGTGACCGTGCCGTCCACAGGCGAAATTACCTTTCCGTCAGAAGGCCTTATGGCAAACCCCTGCCCAAGCATCCCTTCCGCAAAGACCTCATCTTCCACTTCATCTAGTTCTACTACTTCTCCATTGACCGGCATACAGACAGTTTCCGCTGCCACTTCGGGCACCTCTTCTGCCACAGGGACTCTCGGTGCTTCCGCCACTCTGTCAGATAAGCTGCTTGCCAGATAATCTTCTAGGTTGGACTTTATCACAGTGACCAGCGGTCCATAAATGATCTGAACCCCGTCACCTTTCTTTACGATACCCCGGGAGCCGCTCTCTCTCAAGATTCTGTCGTTTACCTTGCCAGGATCCGAGATTGTACACCTAAGACGCGTCACACAGCAGTCCACATCTTTCACATTTGATTTACCGCCCAGGCCGGCAACGATCAGAGCCGATATATCAGACCCGTCAATATCTATGTCACCCTCCAAAGGTTTTTCAGACACATCTGCTCTGGTATATAATTTTACATTCTGCTCTTCCTTTTCCCGCCCCGGCGTCTTCAGATCCAGCTTCCTGATCAGAAAACTGAACAAAAAATAATAAACTGTACAATATACAATCCCCACCGGGATGAACATAAGCCAGTTTGTCTTGGCTTGTCCCTGAAGGATGCCGAACAGAAACATGTCGATGATGCCCCCGGAAAATGTCAGGCCCACACAGACCTTCAGAATATGCATGAGCATATATGCAGCTCCCGCGAAAACGCAGTGGATCGCATACAATCCAGGCGCCACAAATAAAAAGGTAAACTCAAGGGGTTCCGTGATACCTGTGAGCATTGACGTCAACGCCGCAGAGGCCAGAAGGCCGGCCACCGCTTTTCTTTTTTCCGGCCTTGCACACCTGTACATCGCAAATGCGGCACCCGGCAGTCCAAAGATCATCAATGGAAATTTGCCCGTCATAAATCTAGTAGCCGAAACCGCAAAATGAGTTGTCCCAGGATCCGCCAACTGGGCAAAAAAGATATTCTGGGCACCGTCGACCATCTTTCCGCCGATCTCCATTGTACCGCCTAACGAAGTCTGCCAGAATGGCAGATAAAACACATGGTGCAGGCCGAACGGAATCAGTGCCCGCTCCATAATCCCGTAGATAAACGTGCCGAAATACCCGGAAGCGCTGACCATGCCCCCTGCCGCGTACATTGCATCCTGAATGGGAGGCCAGATAAAATACATTAGGATTCCCACAAATACAAATACGACCGTACAGATCACAGGCACAAATCTTGTCCCACCGAAAAAGGACAATACTTCCGGAAGCTTGATTTTATAAAATCTATTATGCAGCGCAGAAACTCCAAGTCCAACGATAATACCGCCGAACACTCCCATCTGCAGGGAGGTAATCCCCAGAACAGAAGCCGTTGCACCCTCACGCATGGCTTCTGCTCCTCCGTTTAAAGAAATCATAGCCGATATGGCTGTGTGCATGATAAAGAACGCGATAGCTCCTGCCAGTGCAGCTACTTCTTTTTCAGCTCTTGCCATACCCACGGCTACTCCAATGGCAAAGATCAGCGGCAGGTTCCCAAACACAGCATTTCCGCAGTCTCCGCAGACTTTCAAGATTGCGTACGGAATCGTATCTGGTCCCATAACCCCCATCAGGCCATAGGCATTCAGCATTGTTTCATTTGTCAGTGATTGTCCGATTCCCAGCAACAGCCCAGCCACCGGCAGGATTGCGATTGGGAGCATGAAGGACCGTCCCACACGCTGTAATACACCGAATATTTTGTCTTTCACATTTTCCCTCCTAAAATACCTCATATCAAAGACATACCTGATTTTCGGCTTTATAATTCAGATCACAGCGTTGCGATCATAATATCCATTGTCCCGTCGAAAACAGTTTCTTTCTGATCCGAACAGATCAGGAAATGATCTCCCTTTTTAACACTCTGTCCATCGATCATCCCTTCTCCTTCTATCACGCTGACCATCTGGAACGGCACATGGTTTTCTACTGTATTTTTACCCGTCAACCGATAGCAGTCCACTTTAAAAAATTCACTCTCAACATATCTTACTTTCGTTCCGTTTTCCAGCTGAGTTTCACAGAAGGATTTGCTGCTGCCAATCTGTGCAGGCACATTGGTAACATCTATGGACTGCTGTACATGCAGCTGTCTTTCATTTCCGTCCTGATCCTTGCGGTGATAATCATAAACGCGGTAAGTGATATCGGAAGACTGCTGAGCTTCATAGATCAAAGATCCGCTGCAGATGGCATGCAGTGTCCCGGAAGGAATATAAAAGAAATCCCCCTTCTCGATGGCAAAGGAATTCAGGAGATTGTCATAGTCATCTTCCTCGATTGCTTTTATAAACTCATCTTTTGTTTTTGCGTGATGACCCATGACCATCTTAGTGCCCTCATCTGCCTGAAGCACATACCAGCATTCTGTCTTGCCCAGAGAGTTTTCGTGAACCCTTGCATACTCATCGTTGGGATGAACCTGTACGGATAAGTCATCTCTGGCATCAATGATCTTTACCAGCAGAGGAAATTCCTCTCCCTCTATATTGCCGAACAGTTCCCGGTGGTGTTCAAAGAGCCATGACAGTGTCTTGCCGGCAAACTCACCGTTTTCAATCGTACAGTCACCGTTTTTATGGGCAGAGACCGCCCAGCACTCCCCCGTATGGTCACTGGGGATTTCGTATCCATACACATCCTTAAGCTTATGTCCGCCCCAGATCATTTCTTTAAACACCGGTTTCATTTTTAGAATATGTCCCATAATCTTGTTCCCCCTAATTCTTACTTTCCGAATTTAGATTTCAGTTTCTTTTTGATCACCCCAAAAAAGCTCAAAGAACGTACCATATGGTCAGATGCCACATATTGACTGATGGCACGCAGTACCTTTTTCGGCTCTTTTGATGCAAAAGAATAAGTTCCATTTTCTTTCGTCTGTATTGCATACCGCGGAATATGTTTTCCCTTGAACATAACTGAGGCAATCACATAATCAACTTCCTTCCAGGGTATCTGAATATAATCATTTACATTCCGGTCATTATAAAATTCAAAACCCTTATCCCCGATCATGATCTTTCCGTAACTGTTGAGACCGTGATAGGAAGTTCCGTTGATCACCAGATCTACTTTTGTGTTTATTGACTGAGCCATAGCAGCTAACTCTCCATTTCTATATTTATTCCTCACGCATACTGCGCAGCTTTTGTACCTTACACATTATATCATGATATTGTTCACCGGAGAATATTTTCTTCCATTAGGAAAACCCGCAGAACTTTCCTAATGGAAGAAAAAAAGTTCGGATTGCTCCGAACTTTTTTCATTGGCCTATAACAATCCGATAACGTGTCCGCCAATACCTACTAAGAATAATGCAATGATGATAATGATTGGTGAAACATTCTTCTTCAGCAGCCACATACAGAATAATGTTAATAACAATGGAACTAATCCAGGAATCAGTGAATCCAAGTTGTTCTGTAAGGTTGTAACCTTTGTCGCTGACAGTGACAAACCTGATGCGTACTGCTCAAATGCCTGCTGAATACCTTTTGCACCTTCCGGAAGCTTAGACCAGTCGATGTACGCTCCATCACTCAAACTTACCTTTGATACTACCGGTTGGAAACTAATGGATACCCACCGCTGAACCAGCGATCCAAGGATAAACATACCGAGGATAGATGCACCTTTTGTGACTTTCTGTAACAGTCCGCCGGAAAGATCTTCTGTGATCTTTGCACCAGCTTTGTATCCGAATTCCTGTGTGTACCACATGAATCCCCAACGGATCACGTTCCACAGTACGAAGAATAAGATCGGTCCTAAGATGTTTCCTGTCATTGCCAGGGAAGCTCCGAGAGCACCGAGAATTGGACGTACAGTAAACCAGAATACCGGATCACCGACACCGGCCAAAGGTCCCATCATACCGACTTTAACACCCTGGATTGCTGCATCGTCAACCTCTGCTCCGTTTGCACGTTCTTCCTCCAATGCCAGTGTAACACCGATAACCGGAGAAGCCACATACGGATGAGTGTTGAAGAATTCCAAATGACGTTTTAATGCCTCTGCACGTTCTTCATCTGTCTTGTATAATTTCTTGATCGCCGGGATGATTGAGAATGCCCAGCCACCGTTCTGCATACGTTCGTAGTTCCATGATCCCTGAAGGAAGGTAGAGCGCAATGCAACGGACAAACGTTCCTTCTTACTTAATGTAACTTTTTCTGCCATTTTTCATACCTCCTTCAATTAATAATTATTTAAGATGTCGCCAAGCGGATCACCTGTATTGCTTCCTCCTCCGTTGGAAGAACCACCGCTCTCAGACAATGTTAAGTAGATCAATGCCAGAGATACACCGATTGCTCCCAATGCGATCAAAGTCAGATCTGAAAGTGCGGCTACGCAGAAACCGATCGCAAAGAACGGCCATACTTCTTTTGTAGCCATCATGTTAATAACCATCGCATAACCAACGGCTACGACCATTCCACCACCGATTGCCATACCGTCTGTAAGCCATGCCGGCATAGATGTCAGGAATTTCTGAACGGTTGTTGCCGGGATAAACAGAAGCGCTCCCGCTGGAATCGCAATACGCAGACCCTGCATAGCGATGGCAATGATATGCCAAAGCTCAACACCTTTGAAATTGGCTTTTTCAGCAGCTGCATCCATACGGTGAACACATGCTACGGAAAGTGTACGTACAACCATTGTTAAGAATAAACCTGCAACTGCAAGAGGGATTGCAACTGCAATAGCAGTGCTGACACCTGCTGTACCCTGTCCTCCGAGAACCAGGATGATAGCGGAAGCTACAGAAGCCAACGCGGCATCCGGGGCAACAGCGGCTCCGATGTTCGCCCATCCTAAGGCGATCATCTGTAATGTACCACCTAAGATGATACCTGCCTCTAACTGTCCGGTCACAAGTCCAATTAATGTACAAGCAACCAGCGGCTGATGGAACTGGAATTCATCCAATACTCCTTCCATACCAGCTAGAAAGGCAACTATAATAACTAATACTATTGATATAACTGACATTATAATTCCTCCTCTATAATCTGAATGTGTGAAGCTTATGATAACTCAGCTTCAGCTTTTTTGATGATCTCATCCATGTTTTCTTTGGAATCGCTCGGTACCTTGCGGACATCAAAGGTAATTCCTTTTTTCTTTAACTCTGCAAAGGTCTTTACATCTTCTTTTCCCAAGGAAACTACTTTGCTCACTGCAACTTTTCCAACAGAGTGAGCCATGGAACCAATGTTCAGCTCTTTGATATCCACTCCGCCTTCGATGGCACGCAGGGCATCCTGAGGTGTTTCAAAAAGCAACAGTGCTTTTGTATTTCCAAAACGCGGATCTTTTGAAACCTCGATCATTTTGTCAACAGGTACAACGTTGGCGCGTACTCCTGGAGGTGCAGCCTCCTGAATTAATTTTTTACGAAGATCATCATGCGCTACAGAGTCAGACACAACGATGATCCGGTTCGGCTGGGTTGTCTTTGTCCATGCAGTCGCGACCTGTCCGTGGAGCAGACGGGAGTCAATACGGGCAAGCACAAACTTGATATGTCCGTCCCCTAATACCGTTCCTTCCGGAATTGCTCCCTGAGGCTGTGCAGGCTGCGCAGCCGGCGCTTCTGTCTTAGGTTCCAATGATTCCGGATAAATCCGGACCCCTTCTTTACCGCTTCCTGCGATCTGAACTGCAATCTCATGAGCAGTTTCCATTGTCATACGTGAAGCATAGGCGTCAATCAGCATCGGTAAATTCAAACCGGCTACTATTGCCCATTTATCCTCATGACCTGATACCAAACCGTTGGCCTGGTTGAATGGAGTACCACCCCAAAGATCAACTAAGAACAACACTTCATCCTGATTCTCGAAAGAAGCGATTGCATCTTCCATCTTCTTTTTGACATCGTTTGGCCCTTCGCTTGGCTGCAGTGTAACAGCTGCCACATCAGGCTGGTCACCGAAGATCATGGATCCAGACTGCATGATTCCAGTCGCAAATCCACCATGCGTAGCAAGAATAATTCCTACCATTTAAACATTCCTCCTTTTCTAGTTATCTTTCGGAATCTTTGTTCTTCTGTGTTCCCCGAGAACTCCAATCCCATTTATAAAATCCCCCGCTGGGGGTGATTTCCTATGTAAGCACAAAGCGGACAAGTCCGCTTCAACTCCTTAAATCCCTCAATCATGAGGGACTTGTTCCGCTTTGCGCGCCGATGTGCGGCTGCAAAGCAGCCTTCCTTGGCACATCGTGTGCATCATGCCCGGAGGGCTTTTTTATTCCATAGGGAGAACTTTCCTAATGGAATAAAAAAACCCGACTCAAACAACGAATCTTTTCTTGATCCATACACCCCGACAACTATTGCGAAACATATGGATTTAAAAAATCCTTTGGTTTGAATCAGGTTTAGCCTGCATTACCAGTAACAATCCTTATTCTTTATCAATATGAACTTTTATCTTGTGACAACCCGCTTAATATGTACAGTGAGATACATCATCTCTTCATCCGTGATATCGTGGTTGCATGTGTTTTTTATATAAATCCTGATCTTCTCCACACAGTCCAGGCACTCCTGATACTTGTTCCGGATGATCTCCTGGAACTCCGTATCATCACTTTCCACTTCGTTGCCCGTAAAAATCCTCTGGGCAAAAAACTTCAAGTGTGTGATGAACCGCTCGTAAAAGACAGATTCTTTATCCATCTGGTCCGGGAAACAATCATCTACAATCTTAAGAATATTTTGTGTCAGCTTGGTCATGGAAACCATCTCTGTCATATCCAGATCCAGTTCTGCGTTGACGATATGAAGTGCGATAAACGCCGCTTCATCCTGGGGCAGAGTCACCTTAAGTTTCCTCTCGATCATACCGATCGCCGCCTGCCCGATCAAATATTCCTGGTAGTAGAATTTCTTGATCTCCCATAAAAAAGGATTCTGGAAGGGAACTCCCATCTCTACCCGTTCAATGGCAAAATTAATATGGTCTGTAAGAGAAATATAAATATTGTCATTGATATTCTTTTGCAAAGTGTCTTTGGCATATTGAATAATTTCATTACATATTTCCAATCGCTCTATGGGAATGTCCTCGACCAGCTGCTGAAAGCGGTTTGTCATCCCATGGTCTTTCATAATATAAGTCTTTTCAACTTTGTCCGGGTCGATCTCATCTCCCGGATGTCCTTGAAAGCCCAATCCTCTTCCCATTAGTACCACTTCACGATGGCTGTTATCTTCTGAAATTACAATATTATTATTGATAATTCTTGTAATTTGCACAGTTCCACTCCGTATTGTAAAATATTCAGTTAAGAAAAAAAATAAACCACACCTATCGAAATCTATCTGTATAAATCTCATAAGTTGGTTTAGCCTGCATTACCAGTAACAATCCTTCTTTCGTATTCCTTAACTTATTTCCAATTTTATCAAACCCTGCCCCCTATGTCAACCACTTTCTTTATAATTTCTTTATAAATTTTTAAGATTTATTCTC
>OAWB01000504.1_pt1 | contig 22853 bp, 16 predicted proteins | sample 1550621 | NCBI WGS metagenome assembly OAWB01 (sample SAMEA2580107, study PRJEB22360) | human gut metagenome | biome: human gut; feature: human-associated habitat; material: faeces | place: Denmark | collected 2008/2010
TCCTGGCTGCGGCTATGGGCAAGGGATGTATCTTTTCAGCCATTCCTGTGGCGGTTTTCCAGGGAACGATTACTTTACTGTCAAATTATCTTGCGCTGATGATTACGGACGGAGCCATGGATCATATATCTCTTGTGGGATCTGTTTTGATTTGTTGTGTTGGCATTAACCTTGTATGGGACCAAAAGATCAGAGTGGCCAATATGCTGCCTGCGGTGGTCATTGCGGCGGCATGGAGCTACATATTCTGAAAGAGATTGAGGTAGTTTATGAGGGAAAAAAATAACGATTTAACACAGGGGTCTATTTTTAGGGGGCTTTTTCTTTTTGCCCTGCCTCTGCTGGGCAGCAGTCTGATTCAGCAGATGTACAATACTGTTGATCTGATGTTTGTGGGAAATATTCTGGGAAAGGAGGCCTCGGCAGCTGTCGGCTCTACCAGTCTGCTTACTGTATGTATCATAGGATTTTTTAACGGTATGGGCACCGGCGTGGGAGTCATCACTTCTCAATACTTTGGGGCAAAGCAGAAACAGAGTCTTACAGATACCATTCACACTGCGGCAGGTCTCACCATTGTCTTATCTGCGGTTGTTATTGTTTTCGGATGGATCGCCTGTCCGGTTCTGCTGAAATGGATTAACATCCCCGACAATATTATGGGGCTGGCGCTTACTTACATCCGTATTTATTTTCTCAGTGTTTTTTCCATTGTAAGTTACAATATCAGCGCAGGGATTCTGCGGGCACTCGGCAATTCCCGCTCACCAATGACTTATCAGCTGATCGGAAGGATCGCAAACGTTTTTGCAAACGCATTTTTTATGTGTGTACTAAAGCTGGGGATCGCGGGAGCAGCGCTTGCCACCTTGCTCTCCCAGACCGTAGCTGCGGTTTTGACCCTGCGCCACCTTTGCATGCTGAACGAAGAATACCGCCTGAAGTTAAGGAAGATCCGTATTATACCATCCATAGCGAGAAGAATATTTATCATCGGTATTCCCGAGGCGGTCCGTTCTATGCTGATCACATTAGCCAATCTGATCGTACAGTCTCAGATCAACATGTTGGGAGTGGACAGTATGGCCGCCTATGCTGCGTATTGTAAAGCGGAAGGCTTTTTATATCTCCCCCAGTGGGCGGTAGGGCAGGCAAATACCACTTTTGTTGGGCAGAATCTTGGCGCTGGCAAGGTAGAGCGTGTAGAGAAAAGTACGCGCACCGCTTTGGTCATGGGAATCGGCATTACTATGGCTATAAGCGCTGTTGTGCTAATTTTCCCACATCAGGTATTCCGTCTATTCTCCAATGAGCCGGATATCATAAGCCTTGGAGCGAAGATTGGGCAGATGACCTTTGGTTTCTACTTCCTATATGCGATTGTGGAAGTACTGTCCGGGGCTATCCGGGGAGCGGGAAAGAGTACGCCGCCGATGGTTGTCTCTCTGATCAACATGTGCGGTGTGCGTCTGATCGTTTTAAAGGTTGCTCTGATGTTTATACCTACGGTCAACGGCATTGCCATTGTGTTCCCGATCACCTGGGTTACAACGAGCTTATCTATCGCTCTCTATTATAAGAGTGGGCGATGGAAAAACTCATCTGTAGTAAACCATAATAAAATAGAAGCTGTAAAAGCAGAAGAGTGTTGAAAATAAAGTAAGAAGGAAAAGATCCGGCAAAGCGTCGGTTTCCGGGCTGTCGATACAGAAGTGTCGACAGCCTTTTTCATTCCATAGGAAAGTTCTGCGAACCTCCCTATGGAAGAAAAAAGCCCTCCGGTTTGATGAGGTTGGGTAAATGAAAAGTAGGATCGGCGCAAAGAGAGGCGGCAGAGCCATATTTAGAATGCACTGGTTTGATAGATGAGCTAGAAAGGGTTTATGTAATATGGAGTGTGAGATATACCTGATGAATACAGAAAAGTTCTGCGGTTTTTGTAGGAGTGAAGCGAAATGTCAAAAACCGCAGAACAGGTAAAAAGATATATATAAATGTAATCGAGATGATATGTTAAGCAGAAGGAGGTTTAAAGTGCCATTCTGTATATTTCCATAGCGATTTCTTTTGTGAGTTTTACGAAGTTTCCGTGATCCGGAGCTCCGTGGAACATGCTGTCGGCAAGTTTAGGAACATCTTCTTCCTTGCCTCCGATCTCGCTGATGGTGGTCGGCATTCCGATCTCTTTGATAAATGCCTGGTAACGTTCGATACCTTCCAAAGCTGTCTTTTCAGGATTCTGGAAATCCATCTCGCAGCCCCAGACTCTGACAGCAAACTGTGCGAATCTCATAACGTCTTCTTTCATAGCGTATTTCATCCATGATGGGAAGAGGATTGCCAGGCCTGCACCATGAGAACATCCGTAAGTGCTGGAAAGCTCATTTTCCATGTGGTGTGTTCCCCAATCCTGGGCACGTCCGGTACCTGTGATATTGTTATGAGCAATGGTTGCAGCCCACATGATGTTGGCGCGTGCTTCATAGTTTGCTGGATCATTCATGGCTCTGCGGCCTTCTTTGATCATACACAGCATAACGCCTTCCAGCATACGGTCTGTCAGTTCTACATCCGGAGTTTTTGAGAAGTAGCGTTCCATACAATGAGCGATGATATCAGTGATACCGCTGGCTGTCTGGTATGGAGGAAGTGTTGTGGTGAGTTCAGGATTCATGATAGAAAACTTAGGGCGGAGAATATCGCCGTCAGCGCATCTCTTGTACATACCGTCTTCATGTGTAACGACAGTATCTGTGGAAGCTTCGCTTCCGGAAGCCGCAAGAGTTACAATGGTTCCTACCGGGAGAGCTTCCTCAACAGCTTTTCCAGTGTAGAAGTCCCAGAAATCTCCGTCATAAGGGACGCCAAGCGCAATAGCCTTAGCAGAGTCGATGACACTGCCGCCGCCCAGTGGAAGCATAAAGTCAACGTTTTCTTTTCTGGCCATTTCAATGCCTTCATAGACAAGGCCGCTCTTTGGGTTAGCCTCTACGCCGCCTAGTTCAACATACTCAATGCCTTCAGCGTCGAGAGAAGCTTTCACCCTGTCCAAAAGCCCGGAACGCTTAACGGAACCTCCGCCGTAATGCAGCATAACCTTATGTCCGCCGTATTTTTTTACTAACTGTCCGGTCTGGTTTTCTGTCTCTTTTCCAAAAACAAAATATGTAGGGCTGTAAAAAGTAAAATTATCCATTATGGAACCTCCTTATATGGTCAATCATTATCTTAAAATCATTATAGATCAAATACCGGAGGAAGGTTTTGCTGTTCATCTTTTCTTCTTTGCCAAACCTCGTTTTATCGTAATGAGTGCTGTTAATTACGGAAATCTTTAATGTCAATTTTATAGCGCTTGATGCGGTACTGGAGGTTCTGTCTGCTCATTTTTAAAACCTGTGCGGACTTTGAGATATTGCCTTCATTCTCCATTAGAATCTGGCAGAGTGTATTCCGCTCAATATCCTGCAGCTTGTTGTGCAGAGAGTGGGAAGGCTCAGGTTCTGCGGCAGCTGCGGACAGGGAGGAGATATCTTCTTCTGTCAGTAGGTTCTGGGGGATATATTCGGAGGTGATCAAACACTGATCCTCCGGCAGCATGATCACGGCGTGTTCCATGGCATGCTGTAATTCCCTTACATTTCCAGGCCAGCTGTATGTGTTGAAGATCTCCAGAGTGATCGGGTCAATACCCTTAACACACTTCAACAGCTTGCTGTTAAAACTCATCATAAAATGCGTGGCAAGGAGAGCGATATCCTCTTTCCGTTCTCTCAGCGGAGGGATATTGATATTGATCACCCCAAGACGGTAAAATAAGTCCTGGCGCAGCTTATTTTCGGCAATGGCCTGATGGGGAGGAATATTGATGCAGGAAAGAACCCGTACATCCACTTTTATCTCTGTAGATCCTCCGATCCGCCGGATGATGCCGTCCTGGAGGACACGCAGCAGCTTGGCCTGCAGTGAGATATTCATGGAATTGATCTCATCCAGCAGGAGTGTGCCGTGGTTTGCCTGTTCAAAAAAGCCGGGCCTGTTTTCCGCACCGGTATAGGCGCCTTTGACGGAGCCGAAGAGCAGGCTTTCCAAAAGATTTTCTGGAAGGGCGGCACAGTTTATCGCCAGAAAAGGCCCGTCAGAACGGTTACTGGCATTATGAATACTCTGTGCGAACAATTCCTTTCCTGTTCCTGTTTCACCGTAGATCATAACGGAAGAGTCAGTCTTGGCGACCTGTCTGCATTGGTTGATGACTGTCCGCATAGGAGAGCTTACAAAAATAATGTCATCAAAAGTATATCTTGCGGACAGGACACTTTTCGTTTTGTTATTGCCGGAAGTATAATGGAGCAGTTTTTCCCGCAGGTCAATGATCTGTTTGTGGAGGTCATTGACGGTGCTCCAGTCTTCCACAATATTAAACGCGCCTAAAACCTGTCCGTCTTTGATGACAGGATGGGTATCCGCAACCGCATCCACCTGTTTGCCGTACTTTGTTGTGTAGCGGTGGCGGTGGTTGAGGATCGGGCGTCTCTTTTGGAGTGTTTCTGGAAGTGCGCAGTTTTCTTCGCCGTTCATAGTATATACATCATTCACACATTCGCCTAGGACATTTTCCGCCACAAGGGAATCCAGCCTGACTGCTGGGTTGTTGAAGAAACTTAAGCGGCTGTCAGAATCACACATGACAATGCCCTCTTTGATCTGGTCAATGACACTGGTCATCATTTCAAGCTGGTAATCGTTTGTCCCGTCGCGGAAGACGATGAGTCTTGTGTGTTCCGGCAGGCTTATGTTCTGCGGAGAAGGCTGGCGGAGCAGATATTCCCCGAACTTTATATTAATATAAATAGAATCATCCTTTTGTTCACAGAGGGGAAGCGCAAATTCAGGGACAGAGTTCCCTGTAAGTTTCCCATTTCCGTGGAGAAGACGGTCACCGGTCATATTGATTGACAGTATTGTATTATCCTCAGAAATCAACATAGCTCCCAAGCCATACTGAGACAAAACCTCTATTAATTCCTCATGGTTCATCGGTGTACCTCCCTGATTTATAACCCTGATCAACTGGAAAAAGGACAGGATCAACAAACGATGCGAGCTTGATCCTGTCACTTTTGTTTATGCTATTATTTTAAATATTTGAGAATTTTTAGTCAATAGCCGAATCGGATTTTTTAATACCGGCAATGATCTTTGCTAACTCTTTTTTATTCTGGAGGTTGCTCTGACGGGAAATCATAATGCGCTGAGCCTGCGGAGATCCTGCGCCGTGCATGGATTCTGTACGGTATCCGACAGCGGCTGCGCCAAGGCATATGTTCTCAAGGAAACGCATGATTTTCTGGCGGTCTTCTGTGGAGACACCCTCATGGGCCGCAAAGTACTTGTTGCAGATCTCTCCAATGGTCTCTCCATTGCGGCCTGCAACAGTAGCTGACTTGAAGTCTTTTTCGGAAGGCATGGTCACCATCAGACCGCCGGCGATATCTTCTGCAAGGCGCACGATCTCATATGGGAAACGGGTAACGTTCTGTTTACAGACGTTTGCCAGGAGAAGGTTGATCTGATAATTTCCGGATTTTGTCGGACAGCCTTCACAGGAACATGCGATACCGCAGGAAAACAGTGTCTCATTGAGATGAGTCATCTCGATCAGTTTATCTTTGATATGGGAAGCCTTCTCAGCGCCGTTGTACTCTGCGGCTAAGGCAGCGGCACCGATCACCACATCACCTACACCGACTTTGCATCCGCCGTAGCTCTGGCGGTGGTATCCGGCGAAGCGTTCTACCATCATACCGGAGAAGTCATATTCTCCGTCCATAAAAATATATTCATTCGGGATAAATACGTCATCCAGGACAACCAAAGCCTCCTGGCCGCCGAATTTAGGGTTTCCTACGTCGATGCAGCCTTCTTCCATTTTTCTCGTATCACAGGACTGGCGTCCGTATACCATGTAGACCCCTTCTGCGTCACTTGGACATGCAAAGGAAACGGCATAATCTTTATCTGCCTCTCTCATGGCAATGGTAGGCATCATAAGGTGCCAGTGAGAATTGATGGAACCAGTCTGGTGAACCTTAGCCCCTCTGACTACGATACCGTCCGGACGTCGTTCTACCACATGGACAAACATATCTGGGTCCGGCTGGTCATGAGGTGCCTTTCCCCGGTCTCCTTTTGGATCTGTCATAGCTCCGTCGACTACCAGGTCATTGTCCTGGACGAAAGTGAGAAACTTTTTAAAATTGTCGTGATAATGTGTGCCGTATTTTTCATCCACTTCAAAGGTTGTGGAAAATACAGCGTTGAAAGAGTCCATTCCCACACAGCGCTGGAAACAGGAAGCTGTCTTCTGTCCCAGGAGACGCTGCATTTTCACCTTTTTCACTAAGTCATCGGTGGACTGGTGAAGATGATTGAACCGGTTGACTTTTTTCCCGGTGAGATTGGAAGTGGCTGTCATCAAATCTTCACATTCTGGATCATGGGCCAGGTCATAAGTCATCATGATGCTGTTGATAGATGGTCTCACCATAGGGTGATCTACCCAGTTTTCTATTTTCTCCCCAAACATATATACACGGGTGTTCAGTTTTCTTAAGCTTTCAACATATTCTTGTCCTGTCATTAATGCCATAATGGAACCTCCTTAATTAAATCGGTTATTTGGAACATACATCTTTGCAGAAGAAGCCTCCTGCAAAGATGCGATAAGTAGTTATTGATTATCTGCCATGGCAAGATAAGATTCGTAGCGTTCCATTGCATCTCTTTCTGCCTTGTCATACAGTTCCTGGGCTTTCTCAGGGAATGCAAGTTTCAGAGACGCGTAACGGCTCTCGCCCATGAGGAATTCCTGGAAATCACCGGTCGGTTTTTTGGAATCGAGGATGAATGGATTCTTTCCGTCCTTCTTTAAATCCGGATTGTACCGGTACAGATGCCAGTATCCTGCGTCAACGGCTTTCTTTTCTTCCATGATGCTCTGACCCATACTGGCTTTCATATGGTGTTCGATACATGGGCAGTAGCAGATGATCAATGAGGGACCGTCATATGCTTCCGCCTCGCGGATTGCCTTTAAGGTCTGGTTTGGATTACCGCCTAATGCAACCTGGGCAACATAAACATATCCATAGCTCATGGCCATCATACCAAGGTCTTTTTTCTTCGTGTCTTTTCCGCTTGCCGCAAACTTGGCAATGGCAGAGGCAGCTGTTGACTTGGAAGCCTGGCCTCCGGTGTTGGAGTAAACTTCAGTATCCAGAACAAGAACATTGATATCTTTGCCGGAAGCAAGAACATGGTCCAGTCCGCCGTAGCCGATATCGTATGCCCATCCGTCACCGCCGAAGGCCCATACACTTTTCTTTGTGAGGAATTCCTTGTTGTCCCGGATGAATTGTGCTTCTTCGCTGTTGTTATCCTGAATAGCGGAAAGAAGTTCATCACACACTTCACGGGTCACTTCCGGGTCTTTGCCTTTCTCAAGGTATTTCCTGCAGGCATCCGCCGCAACCCCTTGTTCCATTAACGTCTGTACTTTATCTTTCAGCTGGTTCTTGATGGCTTCCTGTCCCAACAGATATCCGTAAGCATACTCTGCATTATCTTCAAATAATGACATTGCCCAAGCAGGACCGCAGCCTTTTTTGTCCACACAGTATGGAGAAGAAGGAGTGGAACCGCCGTAAGCAGAGGAGCATCCGGAAGCGTTGGTGATATACATTCTTTCTCCGAACAGCTGGCTGACAAGTTTGATATATGGAGTCTCTCCACAGCCTGCACATGCACCGGAAAATTCAAAATAAGGTTTTGCGAACTGGCAGTTTTTGATAGAACAGCTGTTGACTGCATCCTTTTTGATCTCCACTTCCTCAACCGCATAGGTCCAGCTGTCTGCTTCTTTAAGCTGGCTGTCTAACGGTTTCATAACAAGAGCCTTTTCCTTTGACGGGCAGACATTCACACAGCTTCCGCATCCGGTACAGTCATACGGAGATACCTGAATACGGAACTGATAGCTTTCAAGTCCTTTTCCAATGGCTTTCTTTGTCTCAAATCCATGGGGAGCTAAAGCCTTTTCCGCATCTGTGACAAGGATTGGGCGGATCGCAGCGTGCGGACATACGAGAGAGCACTGGTTACACTGAATACATTTTTCAGCTTCCCACTGAGGAACCTCTACTGCAGCACCGCGTTTTTCGTATTTGGATGTGGCAGCAGGCCATGTTCCGTCTTCCAGACCGTATTTCACCATCTGGGAAACAGTGAGGACATCCCCTTCCTGGCGGTTCATTGGTTCTACAATCTCTTTGATAAATTCCGGTACGTTCTTTTCGACAGCCTCATCCTGTGCTGTAAGCCAGCTTTCAGGGATCTGGATCTCATTGAGCTCATTAATACCGTGTTCAATGGAAGCGGTGTTCATATCAACGATTGCCTGGCCTTTTTTCTTAAAGTAGGATTTATAAATCGCATCCTTCATCTCAGTCACAGCCTTATCAATCGGAATGACACCGGAAAGTTTAAAGAAAGAGGCCTGTAAAATTGTATTGGTCCTGTTTCTGAGTCCCAGGTCACGGGCGATACTGATGGCATCAATGGTATAGAATTTCGCATGTTTTTCTGCGAGAGAGCGTTTCATGGACGCAGGAAGGTTTTTCTCAAGCCCTTCAAGATCCCATCCGCAGTTCAGTAGGAAGGTTCCTCCATCCTTTAAGTTATGTACCATGTCGTATTTATCCACATAGGAAGGATTGTGGCAGGCCACAAAGTCGGCTGCCTGGATCAGATAAGGTGATCTAATCGGGTTCTTTCCGAAACGCAGGTGAGACTGTGTAAGTCCGCCTGATTTTTTGGAGTCATATACGAAATATGCCTGGCAGTACAGGTCTGTGGAATTACCGATGATCTTAATGGAGTTCTTATTGGCTCCGACGGTTCCGTCTGATCCCATGCCCCAGAACTCCGCACTGGTCTCGCCTTCCGGAGTTGTATCGATTTCTTCTGGAACTGGTAGGGAAGTGAAAGTCACATCATCCACGATTCCAACGGTAAAGTTGTTTTTCGGTTTATCCTGTTTCAGATTCTCATAAACGGCCAGGATCTGTGCAGGTGTGGTGTCTTTTGAACTGAGGCCGTAGCGTCCTCCGACGATGGTCATCGGGATGTCCTCTTCCTTAAAGATTGTACAGACGTCCTGGTACAGCGGCTCACCCATGGCTCCGGGTTCTTTTGTCCTGTCCAGAACAGCAATCTTTTTCACTGATTTTGGGATTGCCTTCAGGAAATAATCTGCTGCAAAGGGGCGGTACAGGTGGGCATTGATCATTCCAACCTTTTCTCCGTTTGCGTTCAGATAATCAATGGCTTCCTTAGCCGTCTCTGCGCCGGAGCCCATCAAGATAATGATGCGTTCTGCATCCGGTGCTCCGTAATAATTGTATAGATGATAGTCACGGCCGGTCAGCTTGTTGATCTCCTGCATATAGTGTTCAATGGCATCCGGCATCTGAGCAAGCTTTGTGTTCAGAGCTTCACGGCACTGGAAGAAGATATCCGGGTTTACGGTGGTTCCTCTTGTTGCCGGGTGTTCTGGATTCAGGGAATTCTGGCGGAATGCCTTTAACGCATCCATATCAACCAACGGGCGGAGGTCTTCATAGTCAAGTGCGTCAATCTTCTGAATTTCGTGGGATGTTCTGAATCCGTCAAAGAAATGCAGGATCGGCATTCTGCAGTGGATCGTAGCCAGATGTGCAACTGCGCCTAAATCCATAACTTCCTGAGGAGAAGAGGATGCCAGCATTCCGAAACCTGTACTTCTGACGCCCATAACATCGGAATGGTCACCGAAAATAGAAAGCGCATGGGCGGAAAGCGTACGTGCGGAAACATGGAATACACTCGGAAGCATTTCTCCGGCGATCTTATACATATTCGGGATCATCAGGAGCAGTCCCTGGGAAGCGGTGTAAGTCGTTGTCAGGGCTCCAGACTGAAGGGAACCGTGGACTGTACCGGCAGCACCGCCTTCAGACTGCATTTCCACCACTTCAACCGGCTGGCCGAAGAGGTTCTTTTTACCATTGGCAGCCCATTCGTCTACGAACTCGGCCATCGGTGAGGATGGGGTGATAGGAAAGATTCCGGCAACCTCGGTAAAGGCATATGAAATATATGCAGCAGCCTGGTTTCCATCCATCAATGCGATTTTTTTGGACATTATAGATTACCTCCTTGTGAATCATTATTAAAAAATAGTAATATTGACAGTTCCTTGGCCCTGTGTAACAGGAATTTAATGTTAAAATAATGCATGTATAAGTTTGAAATGCATGCAATTTAAGTGATTACATACAGAATAGATTATGAGATTCAAATTGTCAATGATGAATATAAATAATCTTTAAGCTGAAAATTTGGTAAAGATGTATAACAGAAATAATTTGATATGTAAAATTTTGAGGTGTATACTTAAGCTTAAGAATGTATATAAGGAGGTGCTACTATAAGTTCGCAAAGTGAAATAGCCTATGAGAAGATTAAAGATATGATTTTTCACATGGAATTCCTGCCAGGGATCAAGATTTCTGAACCGCAGATATCCGAGAGGTTATCCATCAGCAGGACTCCGGTGCATGACGCACTGCGCAGACTGGCTGCGGAGGGATTGGTAAAGATCGGTACGAACCGAGGAGCGGCAGTGGCTCAGTTCACCGATGAGGAAGTGAGAGAGATCGGAACGATCCGGCTGTCCCAGGATATCCTATCCGCCCAGCTGGCGGCTTATTATGGCAGTGCGGCGGATTTTGAGCAGCTCTGCCGTCTGGCCGATGTCTGTGAGGAGGCAGCTGTGAAAGGTGATATCTATGGCCGTATTAAGGCTGACAACGATTTCCACCTGGAGATATCCAGAGTATCAGGGAATTCCCATCTGTATAAACAGCAATATGCCATATACCAGCAGGTTCATTTGATACAGATCTCAAAGTATACGGATATTGAGGACAGCCTGATCCAGATCCACCACCACGTACCGATCATTGAGTCCATCCGCAATGCGGATCTTAAGGAAGCGGCCAGGCTGATCTGTGATCATATTAAGGACTTTTACCGGCTGGACCCTTATCTTATGAAATGTTATGGGTACAGTCAGGATGCTGAATGATATCCATAGTTCAACAATGTACTGTCAACAATAGAAGAATTTAAGAAGTGAGGCATTTGAGAGATATGTCAAAGATGAACAGCCAGTTGGAAGAAGAAAACGGCTCCAAGCTGACAAACCGCCAGCTTCAGGCGCTGGAGACAAAAAACAAAATATATAATGCGGCGGTCACTGTGATCAATGAGAAAGGATTTCATAATACCAGCATCGAAGATATCACCAGTTACGCCGATGTTGCCAAGGGGAGCTTTTATACCCACTTTGAATCAAAGGAAGCCATTGTCTTTTATACGTTTCAGCAGTCCGATGAAATGTATAATAAGGCATTTGCCCAGATTAAGGATGAAGATTTCCTGGATATGATGATTCATTTTGTAAAGATCTCTTATACAGAATATGAGAAGAGAGGCAAAGGGATCATCAAGGCCATTGTCTCAAGTTATTTTACCTTTACAGACTATAATTTCTACAGTAAAGACCGTGACTTGATGAAGTGCCTGAACAAGATCATAGAGAAGGGAAAAGAACAGGAAGTTCTGGATATCCACATTCCCACGGACAGATATGTAAACCTGCTGCTTTCAACTTTAGTCGGCGTTGAGGTGATGTGGTGCCTGGATGACCAGGGGAACAGTCTTGCGGATATGATCGCGGACGCCGTCAGGATCACCACAGTTGGAATGATGGCAAAAAATTAGGGTTATGATTAGAAATAAAATCGAGAGAAAGAGAAAGCTGTGAATCAGAACAAAAAATCTGGTTCACAGTTTTTTTGCTGTTTTGCACAAGAAAATATTTTTATTTTGGTTGTTTTTACGCTTTACAAATTGGATAAAAATTAATACAATGAATTCAAGTCAATGAACTTAAGTCAATGAATTAGGTTCATAGAAAATGTATCAAGTTAATTATATGCACTGGAAACAAAATTAAAGGAGGAAAAACAAATGGATATGAGTTATTTAAAGGATAAGCCGATCGCGATCCTTGGCTGTGGCGGAGTTGGTAAAACAATGGCAGGTGACTGTGCTTTGGCAGGGGCAAAGGTGCGTATCTGGGAGCAGGAAGCCTTTAAAAAGAACTTTAACAACATGGAGAGAACAGGGATCAAATTGACAGGTAACCAGTTCAGCTACTATGGCTTTGAACGCCGTGGTACAGCTCATGTTGACCTTGCCACAACAGATATGGCAGAGGCAGTAAAGGGAGCAGGTATCATCGTGATCGCTACAGTAGCTATGGCTCATGAACCTATTTTCCGTGAATTGATCCCATTGCTGGAAGACGGACAGGTAATCCACATTCTACCGGATAACTGTGGTACATTTATTTTCAGAAAAATCATGCGTGAACTGAATTGTACAACAAAAGTGATTGTAGGTGCATGGTATACAGCTCCTTACGGTGTCCGTATTGTAAAACGAGGTGGAGTGACAACGAATGAATGTAAGGTAGAAGACCGTATCACAACCATCCGCGGTGCTGCGCTTCCTCATACAGATACAGAAGCCTTCATTGAATCCGCAAATTACATACCAGCTCTCGACGCAGTGCGCACAGGAGACGGATTCGTTACAGGTGAGACTGTCATCGATGTAAACCTTTCCAATGTAAACCCTGTCATCCACGTACCAGGAACTGTTCTCGGAGCAGCAGTTATGCAGAACTTTGATACAGTACTCGGACAGGATAAGAAAAACTACTCTCTCTACGGATTTGCTCTCTGCCCTGCCATCGCTGAAGTGCAGGCAGTGTTCTGGGAGGAAGAAAAGGCCCTGGCCAAAGCAATGAACGTAGGTTTATGTACTGTTAATTATGAGGACTTCTTCTCACGGACAACAATGTACGGCAAAGAATACATGGGACCGGACTTTGCAGTGCCGTTTGAAGAAAAATATGAAAACTTCTATGGTGACGGACCATTCGACTTAGAGAACCGTTATATTACAGAAGATGTACCGGTAGGCTGCTACCTGATCCAGCAGTTAGGTAAAAAATACGGTGTGGCTACACCGACTGTTGACAGCATGATCTATCTTGCCAATGTTATGATCAAACGTGACCTGATTGCAGAAAGCAAATATACTTTGGATTACCTTGATATCGGACATATGAATGATGAACAGCTCCAGAAATATATCCGTGAAGGTGTCTATACAGAAAAATAATTAGAGTCACAATTGAGAAATAATGTGAGGCTTGATTCGAATATTGATTGATTAAACAAGGGCGCATTTCACATATGCTGGATGTATTCGGTAGAAGCAGGCAGAAAGAAATGCGCTTTTGTCATTTGAGTAGGAAGTTGTTTTGCAGATCCGGTGCAAAATAGTTTGCAGCCTATGGAACTGGTGCAAAATAAATTTGCAGGCAGGTGCCAGTACAGATTTCTAAGCCCCGGCATCGGGAAAAGCTTTTGATCAATTCGTAAGGTTTTTACTACAGATTTCCACTTGTTGTACCCAGAAGTGTGAATATGAAGTGGTTTGGCACGGGTTTTGCTATGTTATGAAGTAAAGCGATATCATGTATCTCATATTTTCAGGGAGGGTTGTGAAATCTTATGGAAACAAACTATGAAGGAAAAGATAAAAAGGGTATGATTCTCCGGTTGGAGAGAAGCTCTATCTATGACGGAGATGGATTCCGTACAGTAGTTTTTCTAAAAGGATGTCCTTTGCGCTGTTCGTGGTGTTCAACACCAGAGAGCCAAAATTTTCAGATGGAAGAGACTGAAACCAAGACATATGGGCAGGAGATGACAGTAGAGCAAGTCTTAAAGGAAATACGAAAGGATATTCCGTTTTACTTTCATTCCGGAGGGGGCCTGTCAGTTTCCGGAGGCGAAATGCTGTGTCAGCCAGAGTTCTCCCGCTGTTTACTACAGCAGGCAAGGAAAGAAGGCATAGACACCGCAATTGAAACAACCCTTTTTGCACCGTGGAAAACGGTCGAACCGATACTGGGGCATGTTCGTACAGTGTTTGCAGACCTTAAGTTTATGGACAGTGATTTACATAAAAAATACTGCGGCGTAGATAACAGGCTGATCCTTAACAACTTTTTGAGAACCAATGACTGCAGCACACAATTTGATCTGATTGTTCGGATACCAGTGATACCTGGGGTCAACGACTCAAAAGAAGAGCTTAACAGAATGGGAGATTTCTGTGCACAGTTAACACATCTTGACCATGTGCAGCTGCTTCCGTACCATCGGCTTGGGAGCGATACCTACCGCAAATTAGGGCGGCCGTATGAGCTGGAAGGCCTGCTTTCGCCGTCGGTAGAGCATATGGAAACATGCAGGGCAGTGATCGGACAATATGTCAGCAAAGTGATTTGAGAGTGATAAGGAGGAAATTATGATGGATCAGGCTATGAATATTCAAATGTTCTATGAGTGCCGGGGAGAACATTCACATGATTATATGCAGATTCTTGTTCCACTTCAGGAATCTATGAGAATTAATATAGAAGACACAGAGTTCAATGTGACTTCCCAGGAGCTGTGTTTTATTCCAGAGGGAATGAAGCATGAGTGTAATTTTTGTGGAAAAATGCTGGTTCTCAACATGGAAGATTCATCTAATAACAAGGATATGTTATTCTTGACCAATCCAGTCATTGTACCGATGCAGGGTCAGATCCTGCAGCTGGTGGAACTGATCCAGACAGAGATCAGACAGAATCCCCAGAGTAAATCGGTGCACTTTCTTTATGATTTTCTTTACAGCAAGCTGATGGAGAATCATGCACCACCCTCTATCCAATACATAAGTGAACATTATGATCTGTCTATCACAGTAAATGAACTGGCGGAGATCGAGCGATATAGTGTAACATATTATAATGATTGGTTTAAGCAACAGACCGGTGTATCTCCGGGAAATTATCTGCGCCGGATCAGGATTGATAAGGCCAAAGAGTTACTTAAGAATACGGAATTCAACGTGACAAATATTGCGGTCATGGTTGGATATGGCAGTAATTCAACGTTTACAAGAGCTTTCCGAAGCATCACAGGAATGACTCCGAAAGCATACCGGGAGAGTTTTTCCATCAGACTCTGTCCGGAAAAACAGCTGGAACGACGCAGCAGTTAATGTATACGGAGGGAAATAACCACTCACCACGAAGGGAAGCTTTTATATAACAGTGGGAGGTTTATATGGAGACAGATAAACAAAAAGGCAAGATTTATAAAGAGGTTTTAATCGTTTTAGGGGCACTATTACTGATCGAGATCATTTTAGGCGTGTTTTTTACAAAACAGTTCGGAGCCGTTATGTCAAATATGATATATTTGGTTGGAGATAATTTCGGTTGGTGGATCAATCTTTTGGCAGTCGTCATCGTAGTCCTGGGGATTGTATTTGTGATCTTTAAGTATGGTGATGTTGTGATCGGAGGAAAGGACGCAAAGCCTGACTTTACAAGATGGCAGTGGTATTCCATCTCTATCTGCGGAGGTATTGGATGCGGCTTGCTGTTTTGGGCAATGGGTGAACCGATCTTCCACTTTATGGAACCGCCGATCGCAGCAGGAGTTACGGCACAGAGCAGAGGAGCGGCCATATTTGCAGTCAGTCAGGCTATGTTTGACTGGTCATTTGTGCAGTACTTTATTTATGCACTTCCTGCGGTAGCTTTTGCACTGCTCACATTTAATTATCAAAAAGCATTATCGTTTTCACCGGTAGTGGAGGCAACATTTAAGAAAAATAAGAGATGGCTGACTACACTGCTTCATATCCTCTGTGGTTATGCTGTAGCCAGCGGATTGTCAAATTCCATGGGAGCAGGATTGATGCAGATCTCCGGAGGCATCAATGCGGTATTTGGCATCAAGCAGACTCCTGTTTTGTATCTGGCCATTACGATTATGGTAGCGGGATTTTTCATTTTTTCCTGCCTTACCGGAATCAACAAAGGATTGACCTATGTGTCAAGTGCCTGCATGGTGGCATTTATCGGTCTTATGATCTATGTGCTGGTCGCAGGTGATGCACAGTTTATCGGCAAGATAGGGACGGAGTCCATGGGAGATATATTAAATAACTTCTGGTCCAAGATCACGTTTAACAACACGCTGGTCCCATCGGATCAATGGGCAAACAAATGGAGTATTACTTACTGGAATTCATTTTTCATCTATGCTCCTGTGATCGGTATGTTCCTTGCACGTATGGGAAAAGGACATACGGTCCGCGAATTTATCTTAGTTGAGATTCTTGTACCATCCTTGTTCTGCTGTTTATTTATCGCGATCTTCGCAGGTACGATTATGAATATGCAGACCAGCGGTATCGTGGATGTCTGGGGCAAGGTTCAGGAACTGGGAATGCAGACGGCGCTGTATCAGGTGCTTGGGGCAATGCCGGGAGGCAAGATCGTACAGTTCTTCTTCCTTATCACAGTCTGTATGTCATTTATTACACTAGCAGATCCGAATACTTCAGCGTTATCAACACTGTGTGTACATGGACAGGAAATTGATTCAGAACCGCCGAAGCTGTTAAAGATCATTATCGGCATTGCGGTATCCGCAGTTGCTTATCTGCTGGTGGTGTCGGGCGGAATGGATGCGGTAAAAGGCCTGTTGAATGTAGGCGGCCTGCTGATGACCATACCGACCATATGGCTGTGCTTTATGATATTTAAGCTATGTAAGCCGCTGCTGAATTCCAAGAGCCACAGGATGAAAGATATACCGTGCTGTGATGAGGTCGAACCGCCGACAAAAACACTTACGACAAAAATGAAAGGGCTGGGCCTGGTGGTAGATGACAGTCCCGCAGAGAGTCAACAGGGAACTGAATAAATAGGAACATTATAATGATATTCACGAAAGGAGCATTTAGGAATGAAAAAAATGACGAAAAAAGCGGCGGACAGAAAGTTTAAACTCGGCATGCACAGCTACACGCTTCATCTCAGTGGACTGGGAGAGAGCTGGGGATTTCAGAGTGAGGGGAAGACTTATGCCTTTGAAAAGGTGATTGATCTGGATAAATTCATGGATCTGGCGGTGGAGGAAGGACTTGAAGTTTTACATATTACTTTGGTGGATCTGGACAAGGACACTTCACCGGAACATCTGGAAGCGGTAAAAGAAAATGCCAAGAAACACGGCCTGGATTTAGAACTGAATGTATCGTTTAATGCACCATCTGATCCGAGAGTCAACGCAACCATTGAAGAAGCGCTGGAAATAGGACATTCCATCGGAGCCACGCTGGTCAAATTCAGCACTGACGTAGAGCATCCGCACCCGATTTCCCATTCCTGCATGTGTCCGGAGGCTATGACTCAGATGGCTGAGATCGTGAATAACTTTAAAAAGAATATCCCAACTATCGAGAAATACGGCATGAAGATTGCCATTGAAAACCACTGTGATCTGTTTTCCGACGAAGTCATCTGGATTGTGGAGCAGTTGAACCATCCACTGATCGGTGCCTGCTGTGATACGATCAATTCATTGGTAATGTCTGAGGGTGTGAAAGAGTGTGTGGATAAGATGGCTCCATATTGTTACTGTGTGCATTTCTGCGATAACCGCGTATTTGCTGACCCGGACGGAACCCATTCCCTGGGATGTGCCATCGGAGACGGAGACATTGACGTGGTTGAGATCATGAAGATTCTCCGGGAAAAAGCACCGGAAGAACTGGACACCATTGATCTGGAGATCGAACTCCCATTGTCAGGTTATACTCTGGAGGACGGACGGAAAGAAGAGATCACAGCAATGCGAAAGAGTATCAAGTATATGAAAGAGGTTCTGGGAATCGGCACCACAGAAAAATAATAAAATCTTAATATATAAATGGAGAGCGGTTGGTGGTTACACCGGCCGTTTTCTATGCTGTAAATGATTTAAAAATTGGGGAAATTAAAGTGAAAGAAAGATCTGAGAAGAGCAAGTATCTGAAAATAGACCTAAACAGAGAGGCAATCAAAATACTGGCACTTACACTTTCAGCTGTCCTGACAGCTGTTGATACGAAAACCTTTATTAATACAGGACATTTGTATCCGGGCGGTGTGGGCGGAGTCACGCTGCTAATCCAGAGGGTGGCTGCACAGTATTTTGATGTGAGTATCGGTTATATGCCGGTCAATATTTTATTAAACGCTGTACCTGTGTACATAGGATTCCGTTTCCTGGGAAAACGATTTACAGCTTACTCCTGTTATACTATTGTGCTGGCATCTGTCATTACGGATATGATACCGTCCTACGTGGTTACCTACGATATCCTGCTCATCAGCATTTTTGGGGGATTGATCGGAGGATTTGCCAGTGTGCTGTGTCTGTGGGTGGACGCAACGGCGGGAGGAACTGATTTTATTTCCATCTACTTGTCAGTTAAGAGAGGAATGGATGCATGGAATATTCTTTTGGGATTTAATATTATCATCCTGGCGGCGGCCGGGCTGCTGTTCGGCTGGGATAAAGCTCTTTATTCAATCATATTCCAATATGCTTTCACCCAGATCATACAGGCTTTGTATCACAAATATCAGCAGCAGACGCTTTTTATAGTGACAAAGGAACCGTATAAAGTCAGCCAGGCTATTTATGATGTGAGTTGTCACGGGGCAACCGTTTTAAGCGGGACGGGTTCCTATGAACAAAAGGAGCGGAATGTTGTGTACTCCATCGTATCGAGGGGAGAGACAAAACAGATCATGAATGCCGTAAGGAAGGTGGACCGGGAGGCCTTTGTGAATGCAATCCGGACAGAACAGGTACGGGGATATTTCTACCAGAAACCGATAGAGTGAAATTAGATAATACGAAAAATATAAAGGCGGATAATATTATGAAGGAATCAAAAACGGACAGCGGCATGTTACATAATTTCTATGAGTCCCTTAACCAGTCCTATCGGACAGGAGATGTGCAGGGGATTGAGAAATTTTTGATGGATTATGAGGAATGCCTCTTGGAAAGCAAAAGAAACAGGGGAATGCTTGTGACAGTATATAATGAACAGGGATCTTTTTACCGGCAGACCGGCAGATACCACCATTCTATAGAAGCTTTCCGTAAAGCGCAGGACGAGATTGTGTTCAGTCTGGGCACAACTTGCACGGAATATGCGGCCTTGGTCAATAACATGGCAGGAACCTACCGGCTTGCCGGACGGCACGATGAGGCAATACGGTTATTTCAGGATGCGGTCCGAATCTACCGGGAGGCTGGGGAAGAAGGCAGTTATGCCTGTGCCAATGTTCATAAGAATCTCTCGCTGGCCTATCAGGAGACAGGAAAGACGGAGCCTGCTGTCAGCCATTTGAGACTGGCCCTTGATCTGGTCAAAGACACAGAAGACCACAAGCAGGAGTCCGTGGTGATCTACAGCAACCTGACAGCCCTTTACCACAAAGCAGGGAGCACTTTAAAAGCTATACAGTGTATGGACCAGGCGCTGCAGAATTTTGAGCGATACTGTGGCATAAAAAATGCATACTATGGAGCATCACTGAACAGCCTGGGAGGATTTTTGTGTGGGCTGGGCGAGTATTCCCGGGCAATTGAGGTCTATAAAAAAGCGGCTGACTATACCTTAACCTGTTTTGGCCCGAATGCAGACTGCATCAGTTCTTACCAGAATATGTACTGGGCCTATATGCATATAGGAGAGAGGACCAACGCCGTTCAGGCACTGACTGCTTCGGCGGAGGTCTGCCTGAAGCTGTTTGGCCCTGAACATGAGCACACCATAACGATCCAGAACGAACTGATGAGGATCACGGGCAGAGAATATTCAGAGTATTGACTTAGATGCAAAAACTATTGCGGTAACTGCAAATAAACAACTGAAAATTTTGCACTTTTATTATTTAAAATTGACTATTCGTGGAGATCTATAAAAATGTCTGATAAATAGACTGGTCAAAAAGTAAGGAAACATCCCATTTTACGGCCTTCTCTAATTTATCTTCAAAAAAATATACTAAAATTCTAAGATTGGCACAGGTTTTGCTCTTTAACTGAGTGTAAAGAAAAATCGGAGAAAACAGATAAATTTTATTAGGAGGTAAGTAAAAATGGCAAAAGCATATTTAAACAGGATTGAAGCTTTAAGAAAACGTTATTTTGAAACACGTGTAGATATGGACGTATATAATGCAAAATATTTGACAGAAGGTTTTAAGGAGTCAGAGGGACAGCCTTGGATCATTCAGAAAGCTGTTGGATTTAGGAATCAGTGCCTTAAGAAAAATATTTATATTCTTGACAATGAACTGCTGGTGGGCGGTGCCGCATTCAAACCGCGTGCAGGCATCCTATGTGCGGACAGCTCCTGTTCTATATTAGACCGTGAGCTTGATACGATCAGCACACGTGAGTTTGACCCCTTTTATCTCAGTGAAGAGGGAAAGAAAATATTTAAAGAAGAGGTTTCCGACTACTGGAAAAATAAATGTCTGCTGGACCGCTGGCGTGCCATGGCTCCGGAAGACATGGAGATCCTCAGGGACAGCGGAATGATCTACATCGACAGAAAAGCGGTACGCGGCTATGGCGAGACTACACCGGGATGGACCACACTGCTCAAAAAAGGTGTGGGCGGCATCAAGAAAGAGGCAGAGGAAAAGCTTGCACAGTTGGATGACTCAAAAGTTGGTGATCTGGAAAAGATGATCTTCCTGAAAGCTGAGATCATTGCTGCGGAAGGTATCATCGCATTGGCAAACCGTCATGCGGATCTTGCGGAAGAGATGGCCGCAGAATGTACGGATGAAAAACGAAAAGCAGAACTGTTAAAGATAGCAGAAGTAAACCGCAGAGTACCGGAACATCCGGCGCGTAACTTCTACGAAGCGGTTCAGTCTATGCTGACCTATGAATATGCGATCTATATGGAACAGAATGCGTCCTCTTATAATCTCGGAAGGATCGACCAGTATCTGTATCCGTTCTACAAAGCAGATATGGAGGCAGGCATCCTCGATGATGACGGAGCACAGGAGCTTCTGGACTGTATGTGGATTAAAATAGCGGAACTTTCCCTGTTCCAGGATGAGGTGACCGCACAATTTGCGGCCGGCTACTGCATCACTGTCCAGGTTACGGCAGGAGGAATCGACCAATACGGCAATGACGCGGTAAATGAGCTCTCTTATAAGGTCATTCAGGCAACCATGGATGTGCGCTTAAAAGAGCCGAACATGTCCATCCGCTATAATATCGCTAAAAATCCAGATTCCTTCCTTCACAAAGCGGCAGAGGCTATCCGTATGGGTCTGAGCATGCCGGCAGTATACCACGACGATGCGGGAATCCGCATGCTGTTAAACAAAGGCGTACCTCTCAGCGAAGCCTGGGATTGGAATCCATGCGGCTGTGTGGAGACCAATCTGGAAGGGCGCATGAAGCAGTACACCGATATGGCGGACATCAACATGGGCGGTATCGTGGAAATGGCACTGAACAACGGCGTCAGCAGAAAAACCGGAAATCAGGTTTCCGTTCAGACAGGAGATCCAAGAGACTTTAAGACATTTGAAGAATTCTTTGAGGCTGTAAAAGCACACATCCGCTATTTTGTAGATGTTGTCGTATCCGGAGACCAGCTTTTAGATTACCTGAGCATGAATTACCGTCCGGTGCCGACACTTTCCCTGATGTATCCTAATTGTATGGAAACGCTCACGGACTATAGCAGCGGGGGAGCAAAATATAACTGCGGCGGCGGTGTGATCACAGTGGGCCAGGCAGACATTATAAACTCCATAGCGGCAGTAAAATATCTTGTATATGATGAGAAAAAGATCACCATGGATGAGCTCTGCAAAGCATTGGATGCGAATTTTGAAGGCTATGAGGAAATCCATCAGATGTGTATGGATGCTCCGAAATACGGAAATGACGATGAACGCGCAGACTTCTGTGTAGGTGAAATTTTCACATATGTCACCGACGAGTTTGAAAAATATGATACAAAATTTGGCAAGATGACAACTGGAATGCTTCCGGTATCCGGAAACACACCGATCGGAGCATGGGTAGGAGCCCTTCCTTCCGGGCGGTATGCTGGAACTCCTCTCACCGACGGAATCGGGGCAACAGGAGGAACCGACATCAACGGGCCGTCCGCACTGCTCAAATCCGTAAGCCACATCCCTCATGCAAGGTTTACACAGGGAACGCAGCTCAACATGAAGCTGGAACCTTCTATGCTCCAGGGAGAAGAAGGGCTGCACAACATGATGAATATGTTGAAGACCCAGTGTACCCTTGATATCTATCACTCCCAGTTTAATGTGGTGGATAAGGAAATCCTCATGGACGCGCAGAAGCATCCGGAAAACCATAAAGATCTGCTGATCCGGGTAGCTGGATATACAGCTTTCTTCGTGGAACTAGGCAAAGAAGTACAGGATGAGATCATCGGACGTACAGAAATCGGTGCCTGGAATGGCTGCAGTGCAGCAAGTTAATAAATGATAGACGGCAAAAAGGCCTCCTGTAACGGGAGGCTTTTTTGTGTCATAGGAGATTCCTACGGAACCCCCTATAACATAAAAACGCTCCGCGAGGATGCACACGAAATGCGTAAGGAAATCATTTGACTACGTCAAATCGCATTTGGTGCTCAAAGTTGTCAAGCCCCTCAAAGAGTGAGGGGTTGGGGAGATGAGGTGG
>OAWB01000505.1_pt1 | contig 22747 bp, 19 predicted proteins | sample 1550621 | NCBI WGS metagenome assembly OAWB01 (sample SAMEA2580107, study PRJEB22360) | human gut metagenome | biome: human gut; feature: human-associated habitat; material: faeces | place: Denmark | collected 2008/2010
CGCGGTGCTCGGAGGAAACGGGCAGAGTATCCGAGAGAGAGACCGCCATGAAAACGGCTGGTGTTAACGATCCTTTCTTTTATGTACAGTGGGGGCTCTATAACTATGGAACAAATCTTACAGACTTTGTCCGAACTCAGGGCGGGGGACAGGGTGTTACGATTCCACAGAAAAAGGGATTGGATATTAATGTAAAGAACCTTTGGAAACAGCTGAATAAAAAAAATACGAGTAAGGTCATTGTGGCCAATATTGATACCGGAGTAGACTACACTAGTACTGACCTTAAGTCCGTTATGTGGAAGAATACGAAAGAAAAGAAAAACGGGAAAGACAGTGATAAAAACGGCTACAAAGATGATATTTATGGCTGGAATTTTTATAATAACAATAACAAAGTCTATTCAAACAGGGCTTATAGCTACAATAATTATGAGGATGACCATGGGACCCATGGGGCGGGGACTATCGCCGCTGTGCGCAACAATGGCTATGGAATAGCGGGGATTGCATCGGGCACCAATGTAAAGCTTATGACCATCAAGGTTCTGGGCGGGAGAAAAGGAGAAGGAACAACCTTGAGTGTCATCAAGGGTATAAAATATGCCAAAAAGATGGGGGCCAAGATATGTAATTTTAGCTTTGGATCCTACCAGAACGATAAGATGCTCAGGGATGTGATAAAAGATAGTAAAGATATGCTGTTTATCTGCGCTGCGGGAAATGAGAGAAACAACAATGACAGATATCCTGCTTATCCGGCCAGCTATAATTACAGCAACGTGATATCGGTTGCAAATCTTGATTACACAGGTTACTTAGAGTCTTACTCAAACTATGGAAAGAAAAGTGTTCTGCTGGCAGCGCCGGGGACGGACATATTCAGCCTGGGTGTTAATGAACGGGGCATCGTTGAGACCGGAACCTCTATGGCAGCGCCTATGGTGACCGGTACAGCAGCTTTAATCTACGCAAAGTACCAAGGAATAACCCCTGCTATGGCGAAAAATGCGTTGAAGCGCGGAGCAACCAGAATCAGCAGCTTAAATGGAAAAGTGGCGTCCGGCGGATATTTGAATGCTGAAAAGACTGTGAATTCTAATTACTATCCACCATATATTACAGTTAAAACAACACAGAAGAAGAATTATTCTCTGGCAAAGGTCAGTGCCAAAAAGAGAGGCAGTACGAGAGTTACTGCAGTTAAATACATAACGGGAAAGAAGACTTCCGCTTACTTTTCCAATGGAAAAAGGGGATATAACGTAAAAAACGGGACACTCAAAGTAAAAAAGGCCGGGTATTATACGGTTTATGCTAGAGACAGCGCAGGGAACCAGACAGTGAAGACCGTAAAGATCACTGCCGGGAAGCCGCCGAAGCTTAATGTCAAAGTATATAAAAAGAGCCGTTCAAAAGCAAAAGTTAGGATAAAAGCCTCAGACGAGAGCAAAAAGACATTAAAATTCAGATATGCAAAAGGAAAGAAATCGGTTTCTTATTTTAAGCAAGGGAAAAAGGGAAGCAGGCTGAAGAATAAGAAAGGCAGTGCCAGCTTTCAGGCGAAAAGGGGCAGATATTATACGATATATGTGGTAGACCGAAGCGGTAACGAGAAAATAAAGAAAGTGAAAATATAGTTACCAAAATAATGCGGAATGTTGAATTTTGTTTTAATCGGAGAACTGGAATAGGGCAAATATGTTGTAGAAATGTTACTTTTGTGATAAAATAGGGAATCAAAGAGATAAGTCTAGGATGGGGACAGAGGTTTAGTGTTTAGCTGAGAGAGAAAGAATGAGGTGTAGTATGAAAAAGCTAAAATTTTTATTGCGAACGGCATCATTGTGTATGGCGTTTATTTTGATGGGCACAAATACTGTGTCAGCCAAAACCCCTAAGGTAAAAAAGATTAAATTTTCCAATGTTTCTTCCAAAAAGACCATGTACAGGGGCACATCCAAAAAGTTTACAGTAAAAATAACTCCGTCCAAAGCCAAAAGCAGAAAGCTTCAGTGGTATTCCAGTAATAAGAAGGTGGCGACGGTCAGTTCTAAAGGAACTGTAACTGCGAAGAAGAACGGGACGGCCTACATCACAGCCAGGGTAAAATCACAGAAGTCTAAAAAGGTAAGATGTAAGGTTACGGTAAAAACGAAGAAGGTATCCAAGGTATCGTTCAGTTCAAGCAAAGCTGTTCTCCAGCAGGGAAAGTACTATACCAGAAAACCTACAGTTTCACCATCATATGCTTACAATAAGAAAGTTACATATAAGTCATCCAACACAAAGGTGGCGACGGTTAATTCTTCAGGGAAGATCTATGCAAAAGGACAGGGGACTGCAACTATTACGGCGACAGCGGCAGACGGATCTAAGAAGAAATCAAGCTATCCGGTAAGGGTGATTGGTAAAATTACAAGTAATCCAAGCAGCGGGACCAAATTTGTGGCACACCGCGGGTTAAGTTCAGAGGCTCCGGAAAATACAGTGAAAGCATTTGAGCTTGCAGGAGAGGCAGGATTCTGGGGTGCGGAGACAGATATCCGTATGACAAGTGATGGCGAATTTGTTGCCATGCATGATACAACTTTGAAAAGGATGTGTGGTGTTGATAAAAGGCCTGAAGATATGACGTCAGAGGATATAAAAAGTAGAAAGATAATCAGCGGTAACAATATTTCAAAATACAAGAATGATCCAAAAGCTAATCAAGTAGCCTTCTTAGAAGACTATCTGAAGGTGTGTAAAGAGAAAGATATGGTACCGGTTATTGAGATCAAGATGGAGTATACGACGAACGGCAAAGTTGCAGACAGCAGGATGCAGGGAGTTGTGGAAGATGATTTACAGAAATTAAGTGATACTGTGGAGACAAAAATGGACGGCGGACAATATATGTTTATTGCTTATGACTTTGACACCATGGTTGAGATGAGAAAAATAGTAAAGGATATGCCAAATGTCAAGCTACAGCATGTTACCAATGATGCAAATCCAGGCATGATTAATTACTATTATAAAAGAGGAATTGCCCTGGATTGCAATTACACTAAAATTTCAGACTCAACATTAAATCAGTTTTTAAATTCCAAAGTGCTGGTAAACTTGTGGACTGTTGATAATGAGGAAAAAGTTTGGGATTTTATTAATAAAAAAGTGGACTATATTACGACAAATAAGAAATTTTGGTAGGCATGGGGTATTAATTATAATAGGGACAATGTGGCTATGGGATTCCTAAAATCAAGAATTAGACAGTTTTTTCTTAAATATCAAATGATATGTCGGAAAATATAATTATTGTGACGGTACATAAACAAAGATTTAAAACCAAACAAATTTCAGAAACAGTTTAAAAGGCTATAACGAGACAGTCAAAAACGAACTAAAAAAGACAAGCACATGCTCATTAAAAGATTTGAAGATCCGATGAAAATGAACACTGTTAATTTTCTTAAACAATACATGTGATTTTTATAACCCTGACTGTTAAAATAGATAAAGAAGATAAAAAAGGTATACATTTCGATGAAATAGAGGGTGTAGAAATATGAATATTAAACAATCTCAGAAGCAAAATCTCATAATTTATTTTTTCGACGTTTTAGGAATTATCTTGGGCTACTTTTTAATGATTCTACTTAGATTTCAGGGAGATGTGAGATTATACGTTGATAATATGGTTCTATATAGACTAATCATTGCAATTTTTATATTGACACTAAATTATTTTCTTTTTTATCCAAATGAAAACTTTTTTAAAAGAACATTCATCAAAGAATTATGGCATAATTTTAAGATTAATGTAATTGCGGCGGCTTTTATGGCTACGGTCGCCTATTTAATCGACGACGCAAAGGATTATTCACGCTTTATTTATATTATGACTATGGTATTTAGTTTTATTTGGATGCAAGTAGTACATAGTTTGTATCGTTATTATATGTTGAGATTTAAAAAATATAGTCAGACTAGCCAGAAGATGCTGATAGTAACTACCAGTGAAAAGGCTGATGAGATTATTGGAAACATAATCAAAGAAAAGACCTGGAACTTATGGATCACAGGAGTTATCATTTTAGATCAAGATTGGATTGGACGCAAGATCCATGGAATCCCTGTTGTTGCAAACAAAGAAAATATGTTTTTATATACAGTACGTTCTGTTGTAGATGAAATCTTTATTTACACATCAGAATCTAATAGAATTGCAATAAAAGATATAGTTCAAAATTTTAGAGACATGGGTATATCTGTAAAGATGAACATCGATTTGTTTAATATGGAAATTGCTACTGAAAAATATATAGACAAAGTCGGGCAATATAATACAGTATGTTTTGCACCTAAAATAACTCCACTTCATATGGTTTTTATGAAAAGGCTGATTGATATTTTAGGAGCATGTATCGGATTAGTAATAACCTTTTTTATTACATTGTTGCTTGGGCCTTTAATTAAAATTGAATCGCCAGGTCCAATCTTTTTTTCTCAAAAAAGAGTCGGAAGAAATGGGAGAATCTTTAATATCTATAAGTTTAGATCTATGTATGTAGATGCAGAGGAAAGAAAAAAAGAGTTAATTGAAAAAAATGAAATGAATGGACTGATGTTTAAGATTAAAAAGGATCCTAGGGTTACGAGAATTGGAAGAATAATTAGAAAAGCCAGCATTGATGAGTTACCTCAATTTTGGAATGTGTTAAAAGGCGATATGAGTTTAGTAGGAACAAGACCTCCTACGGTTGATGAATTTGAGCATTATGAGGGCTACCATAAACAGCGTCTAAGCATGACTCCCGGTTTGACTGGAGTATGGCAGGTGAGTGGAAGAAATGATATTCAGGATTTTGAAGAAATAGTTGCTATGGATGTAGACTATATTAATAACTGGTCACTAAAAAAAGACTTGGGTATTATTTTAAAGACTATCCGAGTAGTATTAATGAGCAGTGGTGCGAGATAATAACCGCTATTTAGAGAGGAAGATTTATGAAGATTTGTTTAGTAGGGTCTAGCGGAGGCCATCTAATGCATTTGTATATGTTGAAATCATTCTGGGAAAACAAAGAGCGATTTTGGGTGACCTTCGATAAAGAAGATGCAAATAGTTTATTGAAAAAAGAAACAATATATAGATGTTACTACCCAACGAATAGAAATGTTAGAAATCTAATAAAAAACACATTTTTAGCAATTAAAGTCTTGGTGAAAGAAAAACCTGATTTAATAATATCATCTGGCGCTGCAGTTGCTGTTCCGTTTTTTTATATTGGTAAACTAATGAGAATAAAGTTGGTATATATAGAAGTATTTGATAGAATAGATAAACCTACATTAACTGGAAGGTTAGTGTATCCTATCACAGATAGATTTGTTGTCCAATGGGAGGAACAAAAAAAAGTATATCCTAAAGGGGTGAATTTAGGGAGTATTTTTTAACAATAGGGAGGAAAGTATGATATTTGTGACAGTGGGAACTCATGAACAACAATTTGATAGGTTAATTTCATGTATTGATAAATTAAAAGGGGCAGGGAAAATACCAGATAATGTGTTTATGCAGGTCGGTTATTGTTCATATATACCAAAATTTTGTGAGTGGAGCCACTTTCTATCATATGAAGAGATGATTCATAAAATTACTGAAGCTCGAATTATTATAACCCATGGGGGACCTGCTAGTTTCGTTGCGCCTTTACAAAAAGGAAAGGTTCCAATAGTTGTACCAAGACAAAAAAAATATAATGAACATGTAAATGATCATCAACTTGAATTTGTTCGTATTGTAGCAAACCGTATGAATAACATTTTGGTTGTTGAGGAGACCTACGACTTAGAAGAAATATTGCAAAACTATAACAAATTAGTAACCCAGATTAAACAGGAATCATTTTATCATAATGAGATCTTTAACACTGAGTTCGAAACAATGATCAATAAACTGTTTGAGGGCAAAAAACGTAGATAGGATAAAAAGTATGAGTGAACTGGTAAGTGTTATTATCCCCGTATATAACATAGAGCAATATATTACTCGCTGTGTCGACAGCGTTCTAGAACAGTCTTATAGTAACCTGGAAATTATTTTAGTAGATGATGGTTCAACCGACAATTGTGGAGCAATATGCGATAGTTATAAACAAAAAGATAATCGAGTTTCGGTAATTCATAAAAAAAATTGTGGATTATCAGATGCTAGAAATGTAGGAGTTGATAAGGCACGTGGGGATTTTCTATCGTTTATTGATGGAGATGACTATATTCACCCTGATTATATTAAATTACTATATAATGCTATGGACAGAGAGAAAGCAGATTTGGCTATCTGCGGATTTCATATTGTAGATGAGGGTGGCAATACAACAAATAAATTATCTAATGGTGAAAAATACAGGACTGTTATACCAATAAGAAACGAAGTATTATCAGGCAGAGATATAATATATAAATCATATGTGCTGCAGAACGGATTTGCATTTGTTGTAGCATGGAATAAGTTATATAGAACAAGCCTTTTTAAAGAATTGAGATATCCAATTGGAAAGATACATGAAGATGAGTTTGTGTTTGCTGATTTACTACTAAAATGCAAGAGAGTAGTTTGTATGACAGATAGTCTTTACTATTATGTTCAGCGAAAAGGAAGTATAATGTCTGCAGAAAGGATGGATTTAAGAATTACTCATTTGATGGAAATACATAATAAAAGGTCAACGACTTATCAAATATACAATGAAAAGAAATTACAGATTTTAGATATGCAAGAATATGCGGATCAAATTATTATATATTATACTCAGGTTGGAAGACCAATGAAAAAAAAACTGCGGAATAGATATTGTAAATTAATAAAACAGATTTTAAATCAAGGTCAATGTTCAGGAAGAAAAAAACTAAAATATATGTTAGGATTATTTAGCTTGAATTTATTAAGTAGAATGAGAAAGTGTTATAAATCAACAAAAAGATGTATGAATTAAAGGAGATCGAAACATGGATAGAGTATTGGTTACAGGAGCGGATGGCTTTATCGGGAGTCATTTGGTTGAGGAGCTGGTGAAAAAAGGACATGAGGTAAAGGCTTTTATATATTATAATTCCTTTAACTCATGGGGGTGGCTTGACAGTTTGTCTGAGGAAGTAATGGAGTCTGTAGAAGTATTCGCGGGAGATATCAGGGATCCTAATGGTGTTCGTGAAGCGATGAAGGGGTGTAATGCCGTTTTTCACTTGGCAGCTTTAATAGCGATACCTTTTAGTTATCATTCACCAGATGCCTATGTGGATACAAATATAAAAGGGACTTTAAATGTTTTACAGGCAGCAAGAGAGAGGCAGATACGTGTTTTAATAACCTCAACATCAGAGGTATATGGTACTGCAAAATATGTCCCAATTGATGAACAACATCCATATCAAGGACAATCTCCATATTCGGCGACAAAGATAGGAGCAGATCGTTTGGCAGAATCTTTTTACCGTTCTTTTGAGTTACCTGTATCTATCGTGCGTCCCTTTAATACTTATGGACCACGCCAGTCTGCACGTGCTGTTATCCCTACTATTATTACACAACTTCTGGCGGGTAAAACAGAAATCAAACTTGGGTCTTTGACTCCGACAAGGGATTTTAATTATGTGAAGGATACTGCCAATGGCTTTATTTCTATCTATAATTCCTCAAAGGCGATAGGAGAGGAAATAAATATCGCAACAGGAATTGAACATTCTATTGGTGATTTGGCGAATGAGTTGATTGCGCAGATTAATCCTAAAGCGGTGATTATTTGTGACGAACAAAGACTAAGACCTGAAAAGAGTGAGGTAAATAGATTATTAGGATGCAATAAGAAAATAAAAAAATTAACAGATTGGGAACCTCAATATTCTTTTAAGCAAGGTTTATCTGAAACTGTGCGATTTTTACAGGAGAACATTCAAAAATATAAAGTGGACATTTATAATGTTTAAAAGGGGATAACTATGAATCAGAAGTTTATACCATTATCAGTTCCGAATCTTAAAGGTAATGAGTTAAAATATGTAAGTCATGCGATACAAACGGAGTGGGTCTCAACTGCGGGTCCGTATGTGGAACAGATGGAAAAAGAGATAACTGACTACGTCAAGTCAGCAGGTGCAGTGGCATGTCAAAATGGCACTTCTGGATTACACATTTCTTTGATTGTCGCAGGTGTTACTAATCAAGATGCTGTTATTGTGCCAACTTTAACCTTTATTGCGGCTGTGAATCCAGTAAAATATGTTGGAGCAGAGCCAATCTTTATGGACTGCGATGAATCGTTTTGTTTAGATCCAATAAAACTAGAAAAATATTGTGAAACTGAATGTGAATTTAGAAATGGAAGTCTTATAGACAAAGTAACCCATAAGGTTATTAAAGCAATTATTGTAGTTCATGTTTTTGGAAATATGGCAGACATGGAAAAAATCAAATCTGTTTGTGGGAAATATAACATCAAAATAATTGAAGATGCAACAGAAGCTTTGGGAACATATTATACTCAAGGTACCTATAAAGGAAAATTTGCAGGTACGATAGGTGATTTTGGAGTGTATTCATTTAATGGGAACAAAATCATTACTACAGGCGGGGGTGGCATGATTGTTTCCAATGATAAAGAAAATCTCGCTAAAGCGAAACACCTGACAACACAGGCTAAAAGTGATGATCTAAATTTTATTCATGATGAAGTTGGATATAATTATAGAATGACAAACCTGCAGGCTGCTTTAGGAATTGCTCAACTGGAACAGTTGGAGACATTTATTGAAATAAAAGAAAGAAATTATCGATTATATAAAGAAAAAATTAGTAAAATAGATGGATTGAAATTGGTGAGCTTTAGAAAAGGAATCCGTAGTAATTTTTGGTTTTATTCTTTGGATGTGCAAGATTACAAATTAAAGAAGGAAGACTTGATTCATTCTTTACAGAAAAACAGGATTCAGACAAGACCTATTTGGGGATTGATAAATGAACAAAAATCCTATAAATATTCACGTTCTTTTCGAATTGAAAAGGCAAAAGAATTCTGGAGAAATATTGTTAATATTCCCTGTAGTACAAATTTGTCAGAAAGTGACGTAGAGCTAGTTGTTTCAACAATCAAAAACTTGTAATCTTAAACAAAGGAAGAAAGGTGCATTAATGGAATTTGAGAAATGCCTAATAAATAAAAGTATGTCAATAATGCAGGCAATGACACTGTTAGATGATTTGGGAGTCAGGGTGTTGTTTATTGTTGAGAATAAAAAACTTATTGGTTCTTTGGCAGATTCTGATATTAGAAGATGGATTTTAAAACATGGCAATATCGATGCCGAGGTTATTACTGCTTCTAATTTGAAGCCGCGTTATATTTATGAAAATCAAATACATAATGCAAAAATTTTAATGCATCGATGGCATATTGATGCAATACCAGTTTTAAATGAAACAGATCAAATTATAAATATTGTATTCTTATATGATAAGCCTCCAGTTAATGATAATCAAAATTTAAATATTCCTGTTGTTATGATGGCAGGAGGAAAGGGTACGAGATTGTATCCATATACTAAAATTCTACCTAAACCGTTAATTCCTATTGATGATATCCCAATTGCAGAGAGGATTCTAAATGGTTTTTACCAAATTGGCTGCGACGATTTTTATATGATCGTAAATCATAAAAGTAATATGATTAAGGCATATTTTAGCGATCCTGCATTTGAATATGATGTCAAATTTATCAATGAAACAAAATTCTTAGGGACTGGTGGTGGCATTGGACTATTAAGAGGAAAAATAAACTCGACTTTTATCTTAACAAATTGTGATATATTGATCGAAGAAAATTTTGAAAAAATTTATAAACAGCATATAAAAAGTAAGAATGTCGTCACTATGGTATGTTCTTTAATGAACTATTCTATTCCGTACGGAGTAGTTGAATTTGGAGAAGAAGGGAGACTCATTAAGGTGAAAGAGAAACCAGAATATTCATTTTTCACCAATTCAGGATTGTATTTTGTAGAACCTGAAGTTATAGATCTAATAGAAGCAGATCAGTCCATAGATTTTCCGGAAATAATTGAAAGGTGTATGCAAAGTGGGCTTGGCGTGGGAGTATACCCTATTGGTGCAAATGCATGGATGGACATGGGACAATTTAGTACTATGGAAAAAATGCAGCAACATTTTCAGGAAAGAAACATTTGATGAAGCTTTTAATTTGTTCAGTTGTATTTCCGCAATCCATGAGATATTTTGAGAGTTTTATTAAAAGCATTGATATGCAGACAAATAAAAACTTTGATTTCCTTTTAGTAAACGATGGAGTTGACCTAAAAAAATATGATTTAAGAAATACGATTATCGTTAACGCTAAAGGTAGTATATTAGAAAACAGAAGGCAAATGATCGAGTATGCAATTCTGCACAAATATGACTATATAGCTTGGCAGGATAGTGATGATTTAATGTTGCCTGATAGAATAGAATTTTTGCAAAATCATATTACAGGAATTTATGATATTTATGTACATGATCTTTGCTTAATCAACGAACAGGAAGAGAATCTAAATAGAAATTTCATTGGGGACAGGATAAGTTTCGAAGAATTCACCTTTAATGATATCATGTTTTATAATTTTGCCGGGTTTGGGAATTCTGTCATAAAAGTGTCATGTCTGGCAAACATCATTTATCCTATTTGTGAGGTAAAGGCTGTTGACTGGTGGCTGGTGTCTGTTCTGCTAATGAAGGGGTATAGAGCCTTTTACCTGAAAAAAGTTCTGGGGAAGTACAGGCAGTATCAAAACAATCTTTCTGGTTTACAGAAGTTGGATTTGTCTGCTTTCCAGAGAAAAAGACAAATAGTTATTACCCACTATGAGGCTCTTTTTGAAACGTGTAAGAACTGTACTTTCAAGTATCCGGAGATTTTACACTATTATAATAAATTATTAAAAACTAATATTTCAGAATATGATGTAATGGAAGGTAATACGCAAGAAGGACTATGGTGGGAAGATGTTTACAACCTTATAAATTCAAGGTAAAACTATTTAGTATTATCAAGTAAATATGAAAAGAAAGATTTAGATAGGAGTTGAATTATGGCAAAATTAGAATTAGATAATGGGACAGTTATTCAGGACTATGCAAAACCATATGTGATTGCAGAATTAGGATCAAATCATAATGGAGATATGGGATTAGCAAAAAAATTAATTTTACAGGCAAAAGCATGCGGCTGTGATTGTGTTAAATTTCAGTCATGGACTAAGGATACGATATTTTCAAAAAAGGTGTATGAGGATAATTACTTCTTACAAGATGATTATCGGAATCGAGATGATTATACGTTGCAAGAAATTGTTGACGAATTTAGTATAAGCGAAAAACAATTGTATGAAATGTCAGAACTTTGCCAAGAAATTGGGATAGATTTCTCTTCTTCCCCTTTTAGCAAAAAGGAAGTTGATTTCTTGGCAGATACGTGCAAAGTTCCTTTCATCAAGGTGGCATCTATGGATTTGGATAATTATCCTTTTCTAAGATATATAGCCAGAAAAAATATCCCGATTATACTTGCAACCGGATTAAGCTCTATGAGTGAGGTAGCACGTGCAGTGGAATCAATAGAAAACGAGGGTAATAATAAAATTTTTCTGCTGCATTGTATCTCTGTCTATCCACCAAAATTTGAGGATATAAATTTAAACAATATCTTGACTCTCAGAACCATGTTTCCAGACTATCCAATAGGTTTTTCAGATCATTCACTTGGAATCGAAATACCAACAGCTGCTACGGCTCTTGGAGCAAGCATAATTGAAAAACATTTTACCTTGGATAAGGACATGTTTGGGTGGGATCATAAAATCTCTGCTGATCCTAAAGAAATGAAACAGCTTACAGAAGCGTGTCATCATGTACAACTGGCGTTGGGAAGCACAAAGAGAATTGTGAATAAGGATGAAATCGAAAAACGCTTAGCTTTTAGAAGAAGTATTGTAGCTGCGCGGGAACTATCTGCGGGAATGGTTTTAAATGAAAGTGATTTGACGTTAAAAAGGCCAGGGACAGGTATGCCACCTGAAAAACTATTTGATATTGTTGGAAGAAAATTAGCGCGTAATGTTGAGTATGATAAAATAATAGAAAGAGAAGATTTGTTATGATAGCACTGATACCTGCCAGAGGGGGATCCAAAGGATTACCAGGTAAAAATATAAGAAATCTAAATGGCAAGCCATTAATTGCATATACCATTGAAGCTGCAAAAAAGGCGAAATGCATAGATGAAGTTATTGTTACAACAGATAGTAAAGAAATCGCTTCAATAGCTTTAGAATATGGAGCAGATGTTCCATTTTTGCGTCCATCAGAACTGGCTACTGATACATCGTCGGCAATAGATGTCTATCTCCATGCAATTGAGTGGATTAGCAAAACAAAAAATATATCTATTGAAAAGTTTATGGTTCTGTTACCTACTACACCTTTTAGAGATGAAAAAGATATAGATGATGCCTATAATTTATACCAGACAGAGAAAGCCAGAACTTTAATTGCAGTAAAAGATGCACCTATTCCTCCAGGATGGTTTTTATCTGAATTTGATAATAAAAGGGTTGTACCATGTAATTTTGGAACAGGTAAATTGAATGAAAACAGACAGAAGTCAGATCGGTATGTCATTCCATGTGGAGCTATATACATACTCGATTATTTTCTATTGAAGGAAAAACGGACATATTATGATGCCAATACAGTAGGATACAAACTTAGTAATAATAAATCGGTAGACATTGATACAGCAGAGGATTTCCAATTTGCACAATATTTAATAGAAAAGGAATTGGTAGCAGAGAAAGATGAAAAATAAGAAGATACTATTGATAGCTAAGGAAACATATTCATGGCCTATGATTTTATTAGCTGAAAAACTAAAAGAAAATAATGATGTAGGATTGTTTTTTATATGCCCATCAGAATGTACGTTTAATGAATTTGAACTGGGTTATTCTAGTACCTATTATTATGCAAAGAAAAATCTTCCTGATGTAAAACAGTATGATGTGAGAGGCATCTCTTTAGAATTTGTAAAGAATGCAAAAACTCCCCCAGTGGATTATGATTATATATCGATGTTAGAAAAAGAATATACACATTATAAAAATATTAATTTACAGTGTATGTCAGCTCAGGAGTTATCCAGAAGCTTTCACTTTAGATCAATCTATGGGCATGCTACACATGATCAGAGGTTCTATTGGGTTGAGCTAAATTACAAACAGATTATTAATGTAATAAATGATTTTCAGCCAGATATGGTTTTGGATCTAAATAACGAGATGATACAGAGAACAATCCTCAGTGAAGTATGCTATAAAAAGAATATACCACACATTAATGTTGAAGAATCAAAAATAGAGGATAACTATCATTATTCTTTTAGCAATACAGCAGAACTTGATGAATATTTCTTGGAAGATTATAAGAGATCTATGAATCTTACAGAAAGTGATCTGGCACAAGAGTATAATTATATCAAGGATTTCCAAAAGCGGGTAAATATAATGGCGGAACGCTTAATGGACACGCCAAATGCTCAATATACAGCAGATAGCTGGAGAAAAATTTTTAGATGGTTTTTAAGTGCTGCGCATTATGAGTATCAAAAAGATATAAAGTCTCATAATGGAAAGCTTTGCCGAGCAAATCCTGTATTTTTTGGGGAAATGAAAAAACAATTATCCTACTATACAAAAGTGGAACTGAAAAGAAAATATCTATTCGGAAAAAACAAATATTTTGAAGATCCTGTTCCAGGTGAGCCTTATGTTTATGTGCCCTTGCATTTAATACCAGAATCTACAACTTTTGTACAAGCACCTTTATACGTAAATGAACTGAATAATATTGAAATGCTTTCAAAATCAATACCAGCAGGTTGGAGAATATATGTTAAGGAACATCAGACAATGCTTGGAGAACGTTCTTTTGAATTTTACAAGAAGGTTAAAAAAATTCCAAATGTCCGTCTTGTCCGTTTTAATTATTATCAAGATCCTAAACCTTGGATCACAAATGCAAAAGGTGTATTCACGGTTACGGGGACCGGCGCATATGAAGCAGCTTTATTAGGTAAGAGAAGTGTTATTTTTGGAGAGATGGCCTGTCAAGTTATTGATGGAATTGAAAAAGTTAATTCTTTTAGGGACCTATCTGAGGCGATTCGAAAGTTTGATGAGCCATTAGATAACATACATTCATGTGCTGCTTATATCCATACAGCACAAAAATATGGTATTCCATTAAAAATCAATTATTTGATGATGCATGGAAAAGAAATATTAAGAAATAATTTACAGGTTGATGATGAATATAATAGTCAACTCAACCAACTGATAGACTTTTATGAAAAAGGATATAATCTATATTTGAATCGAGAGAAGCTTAAACATGAAGGAGCATAAAAAAAATAATTTAATATCTGCGACTATGGTATATACAATATGTAATTTGTTTGTCAGTGGTTTAGCAGTTCTTACTTCACCCATTTTTACTCGAATATTATCTACTGGTGATTATGGTATTTACTCTTTATTTAATTCTTGGCAAAACATTTTCGTATGCATCACATCACTAGGACTTTCCTATAGTATTGCCCTTGCTAAGATTGATTATAAAGAACAGTTTAAGCAGTTTATTGCTAGCATCTTACTTATTAGTATTTTAATTCCGATTTTGTTGCTAATCTCCTCCTTGGTGTTTGGAAATAGTATGTGGACTAGAATTACAGAGTTGCCTAGTAGAGTAGTTACAATATTATTTGTTAATTTGATCTTTTATACAGTACTGGATATAGCAAGTAATAAAATGTCCATTCAATATGAGTATAAATCCTATACGATAATGGCTGCTTTAAGGGCAGTCTTATCTACGGGATTATCTATTATTTTAATTTTAGTAATGAGTAAAAGCAAATATTATGGTCGGATTAATGGAGTTGTAATAGTAACAGCTATAATTGGGACTTTTATCTGTATTAAGTACTTAAAGTATCTGCAATGGAACAGAATAATTGAGCATATGAAGTATGCCTTGCCTATAGCATTACCAATGATATTCCATGGGCTAGCAATGATTCTGTTAGGACAGATTGATAGAGTAATGATTGCAAAGTACTATACGGAAAGCGAAACTGGATTATATAGTTTTGGATATACAGTGGGTACTATGCTTGCCTTCTTTACAAATGCAGTATCTTTGGCAATTAAGCCTTGGTTATATGACAAATATGCTGGAGGATTTCATGAGGAAATTCGCATCAGATTAAAAAGCATTTTAAATATGTTGATTTTTGTTGTTTTATTATATATCCTTGTGATGCCTGAAGTAATTAAATTACTGTCCGCAAAGCAATACTGGAATACTCAAAAGATGATAGTACCTATAGTTGTCGGTACCTTTTGCCAGTATATCTATACTAATTATTGTGCTGTCGAAACTATAAACAAGAAAACTAGATATATAGCAGCCGGCTCTGCGCTGGCGGCATTACTTAATTTTGTACTAAATCTTATATTTTTAGAAAAGTTCGGTTATTACGTAGCCGCATTCACTACGTTTGTTGGTTATTATGTGTTAATGCTTTTTCACTCAGTAATTTGTAGATTTATATGTAAGAGAAAAGATTTAAATTATTTTTATAATAGTATAGTCTGTTTAGTTCTATTCTTTGCAGGATGTTTGATTAGTATGTTTTATGAGGAGGTTTTGATTAGATATTTAATTGTTTGTGTTTTAGCAGGGATATTTATATGGAAATATGGAAGATTATTTTCAAAGCTGATCATAGATAAATTTAGATAGGAGATTATATGGATAGATTAACCAAATACATAGATTGTTATATTCCCACAGAAACATGTAATTTAAAATGTCATTATTGCTATATTGCTCAGCAAAATAAGTTTAATAATAATGTTGTGAAATTTGATAAAAAACCAGAAGAAATTAGACAGGCTTTAAGTGTGGAGAGACTAGGCGGGAAATGTTTATTAAACTTTTGTGCCGGGGGAGAGACTTTACTTTCCGAGGAAGTATTGAATGTAGCCAAAGAATTGGTTGCTGAAGGACATTATATTATGTTGGTTACAAATGGTACTATAAGTAAAAGGTTTAAACAGGTGTCAGAATGGCCGCAGGAGTATAAAAATCGTCTAGCTTTTAAATTTTCATTTCATTATTTGGAATTATTGAGACTAAATATGCTTGATGTATTTTTTTCTAATATTAAATTAATGCGCGAAAATGGTTGTTCTTTTACAGTTGAGATTACTCCCAATGATGAATTAATTCCTTATATTGAAGAAGTTAAAAAAGTATGTATTGAAAAGCTGGGAACATTATGTCACATAACGATAGCAAGAGATGATACAACAAAAGAAATACGGCACTTATCAAAATATGAATTTGACGAGTTTGTTGAAATATGGAGTGCTTTTGATTCCGAATTACTTTTAAGAAGACGATTTTCTATAAAAAGAGAAAAGAATTTTGTTATGCGGGTGACTGGAGTCTTTACTTAAATTTGAAAAGCGGTGAATTAAAACAATGTGTCTATGGAAATTATCTTGGAAATATATATCGAAATCCCGATCAAAGAATTCCAGTCTGCGCTGTTGGAAACAACTGTGAGTATCCGCACTGTTACAATGGACATGTTTTTTTAACCTTAGGGGATATACCTGAATTACATACACCAACATATTTGAAAGTACGTGACAAAATTGATTCTAATCAAGAGACATGGATGAGACCATTATTCTCCGAATTTATTAGTCAAAAGCTATCAGATAATAATGAGTTATATGATTTAGAGAAACAAAAACAAATCAATAAACGAAACCGAACTGTGAAGTTAAAGAGCTTTACTCATAGGATAATTAACAGACTAAAGGAATAAAATGAAATGAATTTAAAAATTGTTAAGACGAGTTTGAGGAAGCTAGTCAGCTACTTTAGAAAGAAAGCTGCCTGGAATGACTTGAAACAAATTCCAAAATTAAATAGAGAAAAAACTCTTTATTTGTTTGGTTCACCGCTTCATGGAAATATGGGAGACCAGGCCATCTCAATCGCACAAATAGATTTTCTCAATTATTATTTTCCTGAGTTATATGTAAAAGAAATTCCACGTGAGTACTGGCTGTATTTTAGGACTAAGATTCTTCAATTTATAAAGCCAACGGATTTCATTTGCATAACAGGTGGTGGTTTTCTAGGAGATTTATGGATGGATGAAGAGGAGTTTGTTCTGGATATTCTAAATTCTTTTCCTGAAAACAAAATTGTAATATTTCCACAAAGTATCTTTTTCAAGGATCAAAAAGAGAAAGCTAGGTTTGAAAATATTGCTAATCATCATAAACATTTAAAAATTTGTTTGCGTGAAAAAAAATCTTATCATATGGTTTATACTGGATTGGATAGGAAAGAAGATATACACTTGTTTCCTGACATGGTATTTTGGATGAAGTATGAAAAAAACGATATAGATACTAAAAAAATACTGTTATGTTTTAGAAATGATAAAGAAAAGATTATAGATACTGATATTGCTGAGTACATTAAAAATTATTATAAATCTAAAAATATGAATATAAAAGAAATATCAACTGTTATAAGCGGATTTGTACCTTTAGCGAAGAGAAACAAATCATTTCTTTGTACTATTCACCAATTTCAATCAGCACGATGTGTGATAACGGACCGCCTGCATGGAATGTTATTTGCAATTATTTCTGGCACTCCAGTACTAGCATTTGACAATGTAAGTGGGAAGGTCAGAGGATGTTATAAATGGGTAGAACAATTGCCCTATGTGTTCTGTCCAGATGCGGATGACGATTTTAAAGACAAGTTAAGTCTGTTATTAGATTGTCCACCTAGTACTTATAGTAAGAATTATTTGAAAAACGAATTTGATTCGATGGCCGGTTTGCTGTCTGAATTTTGGAATCTTAAGAAGAAAGAGAGGGATTAAAATGTCAAAGGATGTATATATTGTGCACTGTGTAGATACGGAAGGTCCATTATATGAATCATTAGAGGCTACCTTTTCCAGACTAAAGGAGATTTTCGGAGTTGATTTAGAACCAACACGTAAGAATTTAAACAAGATCCAAAACAGGGAGATTGACCTTAATGGAAAGGAAGATTTAGTAGCAGATGCTTTTGCAGATAATCGTATTTCTACTTTAGGATCATGGACCGAAGTTGATAAGGTATTGGATGATTTAATGTCTGAGTCTTTTAGGAATAAAGTGGTGGATTCTGAAAACAATGGATGGGTTTTCAACTGGTTTTGTTTAGATCATGTTGGATTTACAGGAAATAATCCAAGGAGGAGAGACGCAGGTTTTGGTAATATTTATGAGCATTATTTAACAAAAATAAAAGAAAATCATTGTGAAAAAAAGGATTTACTTCAGTTCCACTATCATCCACTACCCTTTAATGGCCATTATAATTATTGTGGTACATCTTATATTAATTCAAACAATTTATTTGAGATAATGTGTCGTCGATTAATTGATAAACAAGCATTTCCGGCATCTTATCGAGCTGGTATGGAAGCAGAAAGACCTGATGCACATTGGTTTTTGGAACAGTGGATTCCATTTGATTATTCCAATGACTCATATGAGAGAGAGAATTCATCACGTCAGCCGGACTTAAGAGACGGTAGATATGGTGACTGGCGACATGCTTCTATGAAATGGAGGCCTTATCATCCATCACATGATGACTATCAGGAAGAGGGATATTGTCATCGATGGATTACAAGATGCATTAGTTTAGATTCCCGTGTGGCTAAACTAGAGACACAGGATGTCAAAGAGGCATTTGAACAAGCTGATAGAGGAGAAACAGCTATTTTGTCATTCGCCAATCATGACTTTAGAGACATGCATAAGGAAGTCGAGAATGCGATGTATATGATAAAAAGCACGGCAGATAAATATCCTGACGTTAAATATCATTTTGTTGATGCAATTGAAGCCATGAAAAAGACTGAGGGGTTAGAGGCAGCAGCTCCAGAATTTAATGTTAAACTGGCCAAAGACCAAGATAATGATGCATGTGAATTAGTAGTCATGGCTCGCAATAGCATTTTTGGAACACAGCCGTTTTTGGCGATAAAGACTATAACAGGTCAATATTTTTGGGATAATTGGGATTATGGTCTTCAAAAAGGTAAATGGACTTATGTGTTTGACGATAAGACTTTACATTTTAATACAATTGATACAATTGCATTTGCCTCAAATAATGATGAGGGAAAAACAGAGATAATAATAGTAAAAGTCAGGGAAGGGAAAGGATTACGGCTGTATAAACATGGACAACGAATATTACAAAAGCAGGAATTCAATTTATAAGATTGTCTTTATATAGTGTGCCAGGAAAGCGTATGGAAATTTCAGTGATTATTCCAGTTTTTAATGTGGAATTATATTTAGAGAGAGCAGTAAATTCAATATTAGCCCAATCAATAGGTGATTGTATTGAAATTATTCTTGTAGATGACGGCTCAACTGATTATTCAGGCCAGCTCTGTGATCAATTAGCCCAAAATAATAAAAATATCTCTGTTATACATCAGAAAAACTCCGGTGTATCCGCTGCGAGAAACGCTGGAATTCATGCAGCGAAAGGTACTTATATTGCATTTTTGGATGGAGATGACTATGTGATTAATAATATGTATGAAATTCTATTAAGAAATATTAAAAAGGAAAATGCAGAAATATCATGTGTTGGTTATTCAATTCACCGAAGAAGTGGAATGAAAGTAGAGCGCTATAATACAAAAAGAAGATTTGTCTGGAATAGACAAGAAGCCATCTTTGAAATGTTATCTGAAAAAAGATTTGATTTCCTTTGTATTGATAAACTATACAAAAGGGAACAGGTAATAGATCATTTATTCGATACAAAAATTGCTATTGGAGAAGATAGGCAGTTTGTATTTGAGAATATTAATGTATGTAATAAAGTGGTATACGAAGATATATGTTGTTATGTTTATGACAGACGTGATGGATCAGCAATGGTTTCTCAGTTTACTGAAAAAAATATAGTCAATTACAATGTTGCAAAAAAAATGTGTGATCAAGTTAAGACTAACTATCCAAATTTGAGACGTGTTGCAGAATGCCATTTGATCAGAACAGCATATAAAACTTTAGAAAAGCTTGAAATGGTTCATGAAATTCCAGAAGAATATGCTGATATTAGAGAAAATTTATATTCCACAATTCACTCCTTCAAAATTAGATATTCTTTTGGAATATTATCACTAAGGCACATATTCGCTTTGACGTTGATGAAATATTGCCCGATTCTTTATATAAAGATATGTAAAATAGCAGATGTTTGAGGGATGAAGGGGGAAGTATGTGTAAAGAAAAAATCGTTTTATTAGGAGGCGGGGGTCACTGTGCATCTGTTATTGACAGTATATTAGAAAAAGATATTTATTCTGAAATTGTTGTACTGGATAATGATAATAGTTTATTTTTGCCAGGAGGTATTCATGTAATCGGAAATGATGAGGAATTACCACTTTTGTATCAAGAAGGTTTCCATCATGCATTTATTACTGTAGGAAGCATTGGCGATTGCTCGGTAAGAAAAAAGTTATTTCAGAAGATTGAAGATATAGGATTTTTTATTCCTAATATTATTGATAAAAGTGCCACAGTAAGCAAGTGGTCTAATCTAGGAAGAGGCATATATGTAGGAAAAATGGCTGTGATTAATTCGAAAGTAGAAATCGATAATTGTGCTATCATTAATACTGGTGCGATTCTAGAACATGATTGTAAAATAGGGGAGTTCGTCCATGTTTCTACAGGAGCTAAACTCTGTGGAGGCGTAGAAGTAGGGTGTGAAACACATGTTGGAGCGGGAACAGTAATTAAAGAATATACAAAGGTAGGGGCTCACTGTCTTATCGGAGCAGGAAGTGTTGTAATCAAAAGTGTAGATAATCATTTCATGCAATATGGTTGTCCAGCCCATAAATCAAGCTATAAAATACAGACAAAAATAGAGGATAGAAATGAAATTTGAAGTAATTATAAGAAAAATCCGGGGATTTTTCAAGTATGTTGTAGAAATGTTACTTCTGTGATAAAATAGAGAATCCAAAGTAGAACGTTCATAAAGTATATGACAAAGAAGAATGGAAATGCTTATATTGCCATCAGGGTTAAGTAAAAGAAATCTAATAAGGTTGCGTGCAAGATAATGGTAGAAACGAAAAAGGATTATAATGTATTATTTTGTTCAATGATAGCTGTTTTGCAACAGGGAAATCATATACAAGAAAGTGGAAAAGTTATAGATGGCAGGATGCAGGAGTTCTAGAAGATAAGCTAAAGAAATAATTGTCATAGTAGAAGTCAAATTGTTGATAATGAACAAAAGATCTATGGGTTTATGAGAAACTCTATATTATAAAAAGATAAATAACAAGTTTTGTAATAATTGAAAAGCATGAAGGAAGGAAAAAAGATGAGTCACAAGGAAATGGAGATTGATGTGAAGGAATTGGTGAAATATGTATTGTCAAAATGGGTAGTTATCTTACTTGCTGTTCTTATAGGAACAGGAGCCACAGCGGTTGTTTCAAAAACAAAAAATAATGTAGTATATACTGCCAAGACGAAATTATATATTACAATTCCTAAAACGTCTGATAAAGTTTTGATTAGAGATAATGCAACGGAACTTGTGCAGGATTATATAGAATTGATTCAATCTGATTTGATTCTGGAAAAGGCATCACAAAAGGCTCAAATACCACTTTCAGAAATTAAACAGTATATCTCAGTGGAGCGGGTGGAGTCGACGCATTTCATCATAATTAAAACACAGAGTGCTGACATTAATAAAACAAAAGAAATATCAGATGCAATTTTAACTTCTACTGATGAGGTAATAACAAAGATACTTGACAAAAACAGGCCTATTGTTGTGGAGAAAACAAAAAAGCCGGTGAGAGGAAATACAATTAACGTAAAGAAAAATATTCTTTTGGGGGCGGCAGGAGGATTAATTTTTGCAATTGGAATTCTTTTTACTATGTTTGCTATTGATGATAAAAAGAGAGTCAAGTAATTTAAGTTCTATAGAAGCTAGGGAAATAAATATTAAGAGGCCACAGATGCAAAAACTTACGATTTATTTTGACGGATATAGTAAAGAATAGTCTCTATTCTTTGGGGACTGGATTTAAAGCTAGAATCATTGGGGTTCATATTTTTCTCTCAGTAACGCGTGAGAAAGGAAAGAGTGCTTTTGTGTTATTTTGGATGAAGAAGATGCTCTGAGTATAATAAGAGGTAAGAAAATCTATCCTTGTTGTTTCCTAATTAATGAATATATTAAAATTTTCATATAATATTGATTTTTGTTTTTGGGAGAGTAGTTTTTGTTATACACGTAAATAATTTTTAAAATTAATTTGTAAAGGAAATTGAATCTACAATGTTAAGTAATTTACCTATCTATAATAAACAGGATTTAAAGAATGTAATAATAGAAAATAGAGTATTTATTAAAGACATTAAGTCACATACAGAGATAAAGAATGGAAAAGATTTTGAACATTTTCCGGAAATAAATGGGGGAATAAATGAAGGATTG